>LNFM01006635.1_pt1 | contig 33312 bp, 38 predicted proteins | sample 596031 | NCBI WGS metagenome assembly LNFM01 (sample SAMN04254537, study PRJNA301005) | activated carbon metagenome | isolation source: dual media filters at the Ann Arbor, Michigan drinking water treatment plant | place: USA: Ann Arbor | reverse complement strand
CACCCTGATTCTCAAACGGGTCCGCAACCTCAATCTCACGCGCAATCGTCACACCATCATTGGTGATCGTCGGCGCACCAAACCGCTTGTCCAGCACCACATACCGACCCTTCGGACCCAGGGTCACCTTCACGGCGTCCGCGAGCGTGTTCACACCACGCTCAAGCGCCCGCCGGGCCTCCTCATGAAACAGAATCTCCTTGGCCATCCGCCGTCAGCTCCTTTTGCAGCTTCTTCGAGTTGGGAAGGCGCCGACGGCGCCTAGGACGCGACCTTCGCGAGGATGTCGTGCTCGGAGAGGATCAGGAGGTCCTCGCCCTCGACCTTGACCTCGGTGCCGCCGTACTTGCTGTAGATGACCTCGTCGCCCTCGACGAGATCCAGCGGGACGCGCGCCCCGTCGACGTAACGGCCTTCACCGACGGCGAGGACCTTGCCGCGCTGCGGCTTCTCCTTCGCCGTGTCCGGGAGGTCCTGCTCCACTGCCTTCACCAGCACGCGGTCACCCAGCGGCTTGAGGTTCATTCGACCTCCGTCCAGCGTCGTGTTCTCGAATCGTCCGCTCCGCCGCACCTCGGTCCCGACGGCGGCGGCAACGTTTGGCACTCATCACCTGTGAGTGCCAAACCACGATAGCCAACACTCGCGCGCGGCGCCACCCGCACCGTTGGCACTCTCGCCCCGAGAGCGCCAGATGGCAGACTTCCGCCCATGGAGTTCCGCCCCATCGACGACGCCGATCTCGACGACCTGCTGGTCCTGAACCAGTCGTTCGTGCCCCATGTGGGCCCGACCGACCGGGAACGCCTGGGATGGCTGGTGGAGCACGCGTGCTGGGCCCGCACCACACCCGCCCGGGACGCCTTCCTGATCGCGCTGCCGCCGGGGACGGACTACTGGAGCCCGAACTACGCGTGGATCCAGGCGCGCTGGCGGGACTTCGCGTACGTCGACCGGATCGCGGTCTCGACCTCGCTGCAGGGCACCGGCGTGGGACGGGCGCTCTACGAGGCGCTGTTCGCCGACATGGCGGCCGCCGGCGTGGGACGGATCACCTGCGAGGTGAACACCCGCATCGCGTTCCACGAGCGCCTGGGCTTCCGGCGCGCCGGGGTGCGCGGCGACGCGAAGGGCACCGTCGCGATGATGTCCCGGCCGCTTCCCTGACCGGTCAGCGCGCGGCCGCGTGCTCCGTGGCCAGGGTCAGGACCTCCTGCGGCGACTCGTCGCGCGCGACGAACAGCCACCAGCGGTAGAACCCGTCGCGCCGGTCCGAGATCGGCACGACCCGCAGGTTGAGGGGGTCCTCCGGGGGCATCCGGAACAGCCCGTCGGCAACGGTCCGGGGCTCGAGCCCCGTGACGCCCCAGTGCTCCATGGCCATCGCGGTGCCGCGGGGCGGGTCGTCCCCGCCTCCGGCGTAGGCCGCGCCGCACCCCGGGCAGATGCCCGGCGCGATGGCCTCGCCCTCGGCCACGGTCACCCCGCACAACGGGCAGTCGAGCCGGGCCGCCACGGTCAGACCAGGATCGGCAGCGCCAGGGCGCCGACGGTGACGGCCACGGCGCCGATCATCGAGACCGGGATGCCGCGGGCCCCGCCCAGGCGCCACACCGCCATCCCCACCGCGATCGCGGCGACGCCGCCGGACAGGGCCAGGATCACCTGCAGCGGCTCCAGGACGCCGCGCGAGATGCCCACGCCGGCCAGGACCGCGGTGAGCAGGCAGCCGAAGTAGACGGTCTCGATGCCGTCCACCAGGGACCGCCGCACGCGGACGGCCTCGTCGGCGACCCATGCGGCGAACACGACGTTCCAGGCCATGAGGACGATGGTGCCGACCGGGCGGTCGCCGTCGACGCCGAACCACTCGACGGCCTCGGCGACGGCGGTGATGAGCGCCACGGCGGCCGCGAACAGCAGGGTCACCGCCGCGATGCGCAGCGCGTCCCGCTGCTGGTCGTCGAACGTGCCGCCCACCACCATCGGCCGGCGGCCGATCACCCGGCCGCTCGCCACCAGGCGGCGCACCACGACGAACCCGACCGCGAACACCACCAGCCCCGCGGTGCCACCGATGATGAGCCCCGGCAGCGCGGCCTTGGCGGGCGTGTCCCCGCCCAGGCGCAGGATGTTGTAGACGATGAGCCAGCCGATCACGACGGACGCGGCGATCCAGGAACCCATCTGGCTCAGCTGGGGCGGGTCCTGCCGGTGCGGTGCGGTCTGGTCGGTCACTCGGCGATCCCCAGTGCGGTGGCGAGCACCCGGGCGGCGCGCCCGCGGTGCGAGATGGCGTTCTTCTGCTCCGGTGTGAGCTCGGCCATCGAGCGGTCCATCCCGCGGGGGATGAACACCGGGTCGTACCCGAAGCCCCCCTCACCGCGCGGGGCCGTCGCGATGTCGCCCGGGCAGATGCCGCATCCGGCGGTCACCTCGCCGTCACCGTTGACGGCCACCAGGACGCACACGAACGCGGCGCGACGGTCCTCGATGCCGTCGAGCTCGTGCAGCAACAGGCGGTTGTTGTCGGCGAACGTGGCGCCGGGTCCGGCGTAGCGCGCGCTGTACACGCCGGGCCGTCCGCCCAGCGCGTGGACCTCCAGGCCGGTGTCGTCGGCGACCACCAGCTGGTCGGGCGGCACCTCGGGGCGCAGGGCCCAGGCCTTCAGGAGCGCGTTCTGGATGAGCGTGGTGCCGGTCTCGTCCACCTCGAAGCCGTCGGGGGCCACGTCGACCTCGGCGCCCGCGCCGAGCATCGGCCCCAGCTCGGACGCCTTGTGACGGTTGCCGGTGGCGAGCACGATCCTCACGCCGACGCGACCGCCGCGGCCTGGGCGGCCAGCAGGTCCGTGATGCCCGCGGAGGCCAGGTCGAGCAGCTCGTCCAGCGCGGCGCGGCTGAACGCCACCTTCTCGGCCGTGGCCTGCAGCTCGATGAGGTTGCCGTCGGCGGTCATCACGATGTTCACGTCGGCGTCCGCCGACACGTCCTCGCGGTAGTCGGGGTCGAGCACCGGCACCCCGCCGACGATCGCGACACTCACGGCCGCGACCCCCTGCCGCACCGGGCTCCGCTGCAGCTTGCCCTGGTCGATGAGCCCGCGCACCGCCAGCTCGAGGGCCACGTACGCCCCGCAGATGCTGGCGCACCGGGTGCCGGCGTCGGCCGTGAGCACGTCGCAGTCGAGCCAGATCGTGCGCTCGCCGAGCGCCTCCATGTCGATGACGGCCCGCACCGACCGGCCGATGAGCCGCTGGATCTCCGACGAGCGGCCGTCGAGCTTGCCCCGGGTCACGTCACGGGTGCGCCGCTCGCTGGTGGACGCGGGCAGCATGCCGTACTCGGCGGTGACCCAGCCGGCACCCTGCCCCCGGCGCCATCCGGGCACCGACTCCTCGACGGTGGCGGTGCAGATCACGCGCGTGCCGCCCATCTCCATGAGGGCGCTGCCGTGGGCGGTGGGCACGAAGCCCGGGGTGATGCGCACCGGGCGCATCAGGTCCGGGGTGCGTCCGTCAGGACGAGGGGAGGTGCTGCTGGCGCTGGGCACCCGCGGAGGATAGACCGCGGGCCCCGACGTCGCAGCCGATCCCTGGCGCCGAGGCCGCCGGGCCGCGGGTACGATCCGGCCATGGCCGACACCGCCGCCGACCTCGCCGACCTGCTGGCCGGCGCACGACACGCCATCGTGCTCACCGGCGCCGGGGTCTCCACCGAGAGCGGCATCCCCGACTTCCGCTCCGCGGGCGGGCTCTGGGAGGAGTACGACCCCATGGAGGTGGCGTCCATGCGGACCTTCCTCCAGGAGCCGGAGCGCTTCTGGCGGTTCCACCGGCCGCGCATCGACATGCTGGCCGCGGTGGAGCCGAACGCCGCGCACCGCGCCATCGCCGAGCTGCAGCGCACCGGCGTGGTCCGCGAGCTCATCACCCAGAACATCGACCGCCTCCACGCCCGCGCCGGCAGCGGGGACGCCATCGAGGTGCACGGGTCGCTCGACCGCGGGGTGTGCCTGCGCTGCGACCACCGCGTGTCGATCGACGAGCTGTGCGCCCTGGCCGACGACGCGGAGGACGGCGTGCCGCGGTGCGCGAACTGCCGTTTCCAGATGAAGTCCGGCGTGATCCTGTTCGGGGAGATGCTCCCGGAGGACGCGATCAACGCGGCGTACGTCGCCGCCGGCGCCGCAGACGTGATGCTGGTGATCGGCTCCTCGCTACTGGTCGCGCCGGTCAGCGGCCTGCCCGGGATCGTGGTGGGCAACGGCGGGCGGCTCGCGATCCTCACCGAGAGCGAAACCCCATGGGACGACCGCTGCACCGTCCGCCTGCACGGGCGGGCCGGCGAGGTGATGACCGAAACGCTCGAGTTGCTGTCCGGGCGCTGATCCGGGCTCACGGGCCGCGCCGCCCCGGCCGATGAACAGGTGATGATCGGCCTCCACCGGCTCGCCGGGCACATCACCGACGGCGACCTCCCACGCGCACGGCGCGCCACGGGAATCCTCCTGAACCTCGTCGTGGGTGCGACCGCCACGCTGGTCGCGGTGCTGCACGGCCCCGGCCAGCGGCTGGACCTGCTGGCCGCCGCGTCGGCGATCGGCGTCGCCCATGTGCTGGTGCTGCTCATCCGGGTGCCCAACGAGGTGGACTGGGCGCTGCTGACGTTCCTCCAGGCGCTCGCGGTGGGCGTCGCGACGCTGAGCCTCTCGGCCGACCACGACAGCCTCGTGCCGCTGCTGGCGGTCAACGTGGCCTGGGCGGCGGTGATGCTGCCCACCTGGACCGTCGTCCTGGCGACCGTCTGGAACCTGGCCGCCCTCGCGGCGCCGCTGGCCGCGCCGGCGATGTGGGACGACCCGGGCAGCGGGTACAGCTGGGCGGAGCTCACCGTCGGAGCGGTCGCCCTGACGATGGTGGCGCTCATCAGCCGCAGCCTCGCCTCGGCCCTGCAGTCCTCCCAGGCGCAGTCGGACTTCGCCTCGCGCACCGACGCGCTCACCGGCCTGTTCAACCGCCGCCACACCGACGAGGCCCTCATCGCCGAGACCCGCCTGGCGGCCCGCACCGAGCGCCCCTGCGCGGTGCTGCTGGTGGACGTCGACCACTTCAAGCGGGTGAACGACACCTACGGGCACTCGGCCGGCGACGAGGTGCTGGTGGCGGTGGCCCGCCGCATCCTGGCGAGGGCCCGCGCCGGCGACGTCGCCACCCGGTGGGGCGGCGAGGAGTTCCTGCTGCTGGCCCGGGACGTGCCCGACCAGACCACCCTCGCCTCGATCGCCGAGGACATCCGGCTGTCCTGCCGCGGGACGATCCGCGTGGGCGGCGGCATCGACATCCCCATCACCGTGTCGGTGGGCGGGGCGCTGAGCACCAACTTCCCCACCCCGGACACGCTGGTGGAGGCCGCCGACCGCGCCCTCTACGAGGCCAAGGAGTCCGGCCGGGACCGCATCCGCGTGGCGCGGATGGCCCAGCTGCTGAGCTAGGCGGGCTCGCCCTCCGGGGGCATCCCCACCAGCCGGGTGATCCACGCGCGCGCCGCCTCCACCGCCAGGTCCTGGCAGTCGGTGAAGACGTGGTCGGCGCCCTCCACGTACTCCAGGTGCACCTCGGGGCACCCGCCGTCACGGGCGATCTTGGCGAGCTGGGCGCCCTCCTCGCGCGGGATGAGCAGGTCGTCCCCGGCCTGGATGAGCGCCAGCGGCACCCGCAGGATCCCCACCCAGCGGCGGGACTCCGCCGAGAGGGCCTCCGGGCCGCGCGAGTGCCACCACGTGCGGTAGGTCCAGATCTCGGCGTGCTCGGGACGGCTGGACGGTCCGGACGCCCGCTCGACGATGACGATGCGGTCGCGCGTGGCGTCGTCGGTGCCGCCCAGGCCGCGCTGCACGATCCCCGCCATCTCGTGGTAGCCGGGCTCCGCGCCGAAGCGCTCCCACCGCCGGCGCAGGGACGCGGGCAGCGACAGCGGGTGGGCGATCGTGCAGACCCCCACCACCTCCGGCGGCGCGTGGCGGGCCTGGTAGTGGGTCACCATCGTCGAGCCCATGCTGTACCCCACCAGCACGATGCGCCGGTAGCCGCGGCGCCGCAGGGCGGCGACCGCGGCGTCGATGTCCATGGGAACACGGTCCAGCAGGCCGGTCCCGAAGAACGCCCCGTAGTTGGCCATCCGCGTGTTCGCGGTGAGCACCGGCACCCCGGCGTGCGCAAGCCCGAACGCCAGGCGCCGCGGCATGCCCTGCAGGTAGTTCCCCACCGAGCCGTGGATCACCAGCGCCGCCACGCGGTTCTCGGCCGGCGCGAAGCGCGGGCGGAACATCATGCCGTCCCACTTGTGGCCGTCCTCGGTGTCCAGCAGCAGCAGCCGCGTCTCGATCCGCCGGTCGTCGCGGCCGAAGCGCGGCGGGCGCCCGCGCACCAGCGGGCGGCGCGGCGGCACGTAGGGGCGGCTCTCCTTGGCGCTCACGCGACCTTCCGCAGCCAGCGGGTGAGCGCCTGCACGGCCAGCAGCTCGCGGCCGGAGTAGAAGTGATCGGCCCCGTCGATCATCACGACCTGCACGTTGCGGTTGCCCCCGCGGCGGGCGACGGTGGCCAGCGCCTGGGCCTCCTCCGGGTGGACCACCGAGTCGTCGGTGCCCTGCAGCATCACGATCGGCGCGCGCACCTGGGCGATCTGCAGATGGGTCTTGGCCGCGTCCGCGCTCGGGCCGCGGGAGTGCCACCACGTGCGGTACGTGTAGACCTCGGAGTCCTTGGGCTGCTTGGTGGGACCGCGGCTGCGCTCGATCACGAACAGCCGGTCGGCCTCCTCCCCGTCCGGGTCCAGCACGATGCGCTCGGCCTGGGCGTGGATCTCCTCGTAGGCGGGTTGGGCCAGCCAGCGCCGGGCCCGCGACTCCAGCGACTCCGGGAGCCCCCAGGGCGCGCCGAGCAGGGCGAGGCCGCGCATCCACGGCACGTGCGCGGTCGCGGCCCACCGCGTGGCCAGGGTCGCGCCGCTGCTGTACCCCATGGCGATGAGATGGTCCCATCCGGCCGTGCGCAGCCATTCGGCGCCGGCGGTGAGGTCGCGGCGGGCACGGTCGAAGATGCCCGGGCCGAACAGCTGGCCCACGTTGCCCATCCGCGTCTCCACGATGAGCACCGGGAACCCCTCCCGGGCCAGCGGCGGTGCAAGGAAGCGCAGCGTCCCCACCAGGAAGTTCCCCATGATGCCGTGCACGTGCATGCAGGCCGTGCGCCGCCCGGTCATGCGCTCACGTCGCCGTGCGGCCCGCTCGTCGACCACCAGCAGGGCGTCGTGGCTGGTCCCGTCGATCGCCTGGAGCGTCACCAGCTGGTACTCGACGGGCATCGCGGCTTATCCGACGGCGCGTTCGGGGGCGCCGCCGAGCACCTGCTCGACCACCCCCAGCGGCATCTGCAGGAAGCGGCTTCCCAGTTCACGGAAGGCGGCCGGGTCGCCGCTGCACGCGAACCGGTAGTCGCCCTCGGTCCCCGTGGCCCGCAGGAGATCACGCCGGCGCAGGGAGTCGTGCACCTCCCGGGCGAGCTCCTCGCCGCTGGTGATGAGCGTCACGCCCGGCAGCGAGCGGCGCAGGAGCCGCTCCACCATGGGGTAGTGCGTGCAGCCCAGGATCACGGTGTCCACGCCGGCCTCCCGCAGGGGCGCCGTGTACTCGCGCACCATCTCCATGATGCGCTCGTCGAACGGGTCACCGGACTGGATGGCCGGCGCCAGCAGTGGGCACGGCACCGACACCAGCTCCACCCCGGCGTCGTGTGCGCGCACCATCCGCGCATACGACCCCGACCGCACCGTCGCCTCGGTGGCAAGCAGGCCCACCCGCCGGTTGCGCGTGGTGAGCACGGCGGCGTGCGCCTCCGGGGTCATCACGCCGATGACCGGCACCTCCAGCACCCGCTGCAGGTGCTCGGCGGCCGCGGCCGTCGCCGTGTTGCAGGCGATCACGATGAGCTTGACGCCCTGGCCGAGCAGCCAGCGGGAGATCTCCTCGGCCCGGGCCCGGAGCTGGTCGTCGCCCTTTTCGCCGTACGGGAACCACGCGGTGTCCCCGAAGTACAGGAAGTCCTCCGCCGGGAGCCGCGCCAGGAGCTCATCGAGGACCGTGAGGCCGCCGACACCCGAGTCGAACACGCCGATCGCCAGGTCCGCTGTGAGCTCCATTCCCTCCGCCGGGTGGGGTTCGTCCGACGGCACACGATAGCCGCCGTCCCCGGCGGGCCCGCGCCCTGGGATCAGCCGGCGACCGAGCGGTAGCCGCGGTCCCAGTACAGCAGCGGGGGCTGGTCCCCGATCTCGATCTCCGTGACCCGGCCCACCAGGATCGTGTGGTCGCCGCCGTCCAGCGCGGCATGGTGGGCGCAGGTGAGCCGGGCGACGCCGAGCGGCAGCACCGGGGCGCCGAACGCGCCGGTGGACCAGTCGTCCGGGGCGAACTTCTCGTCGCCCGCGCGGGCGAAGCGGTTCGAGAGGTCCTCCTGCTCCCGGCCCAGCACGTGGACCGCGAACCCGGGGGCCGCGACGAGCCGGTCGTGGCTGTAGGCGCGGTGGTCGATGCACACCAGCACCAGCGGCGGGTCGAGCGAGAGCGAGCTGAAGGAGGCCGCGGTCATGCCCTGCGGGCCGTCCGGCGAGTCCGCCGTGATCACGGTGACGCCGCTCGCCCACAGGGCGAGCGCGTCGCGGAACCGCTCCGGTGCGACCGAGGGGGTGCTCACATCCCCCACGCTAGCGGACGCGGGCGATCACGAGCCTGCTGCGCGCGCCCACCGGCGCCTCGCCCAGGAACCCGCCCGGCGTGCCGTAGGCGGTCGACAGGCGCACCTCGGCCAGCGCCACGCGGCGCCCGGAGACCGCGGGCTGGCTCAGGAACAGCCGCTGGCCCCGCGTGTCGGCCAGCACGTACGCCGTGAGCGCGCGGCGGCGCGCGAGGTCCAGGGTCACGACGCGGTCGCGGTACCCGCCGCGGGCCCGGAGGCGCTCACGCCAGGCCGCGAGGTCACCCGAGACCTTCGGGGCCGGGACGGCCGGGGGCTGCGCGCTGACACCCGCCGGCACCAGGCGCGCCAGGCGCACCAGACGGCGCTTGCCGGTGGCCACCGAGTAGGCGGTCACCCGCACCCGGGGGTCGCCGTCGCGGGCGACCGAGTAGACGAACCAGCGGCTGGACAGGTCGCCGGCCGCGAGGCGGGCGCCGCCGGACAGGCGCACGATCTGCACAGGGCGCTCCACGCCCACCAGCAGGGCCCGCTCGTCACGCTCCCCGTAGCCGTAGAGGGCCCCGGAGAGCAGCTGCCGCACCACGGCGGTGCCGTTCGGGCCGGCCCACACGTCCACCGACCGCACCGCGCCGAACACCAGGCTCCGGCTGTAGAGCACCCGCCGGCCCTCGAGGCGGCGCAGGTCGGCCAGCACGACCTCGGAGACGCCGCCGGCGCCCTGCCCCCGGTCGCGCAGCCACACGAGGCGGGGCCCGTCCAGGTCCGCGGACACCACGCGCACGGCGTCGGCACCGGTGGTCTCGGCCTCGATGACCGTGCGCGCGCCGGTGCGCCGGTTCACCGACTCCAGGCGGCGCAGGCCGTCGCGGCCCGGGATCACCGCCAGCACCTGATCGCCCCACGCGCCCACCAGGCGCACCGGCTCGCACGCCCCCCGCACGCTCACGCGCGGGATCCGGCTCGCCCGGCCGCCCCGGACCGGAGCGGTCCACAGCTCGGTGGGGCCGTCCACGCCCAGGCACCGCGTCCAGGCCACCGCGCGATCGCCCAGGGCGACCTGACGGGTGAGCCCGATCTGCTCATGGACGGTCCGCACCTGCACACCCGCCGTGGCGGCGGGCACGGGTGCGGCGACGGCCAGCAGGACGAGGGTGATCCGGGCACGGCGCACGCCGGGGAGCCTATCCCCGGGCGCCCCCGGACCGCCCTCGCGCCGGGTGCGGCCTAGAAGTCGAAGTCGAAGAGGTCCTCGAGCATGCCCCGGCGCTTCTTCTTCTTGCGGTACTTGTCGTCGTCATCGTCGTACCGCTCACGACGGGGCGGCTCCGGTGCGGGGACCCGCCCGGCCGGCGCGGGCCGTCGGCGGCCCTCCACCTCGGCGAAGAAGTCCTCGTCGGCGTGGTCCTCGGATTGCAGCAGCGAGCGGCGTTCGCGCTCCAGCAGCCGGTCGAGCTCCCCGCGGTCGAGCCAGACGCCCCGGCATTCCGGGCAGGCGTCGATCATGACCTCGGCGCGCTCGATCTCCACGAGCCGCGTCCCGCATGCGGGGCAGCGCATCGGCTCCCCTCGGTGTCGTTCACCCACTGTCCTGGTCCCCTTCGTGTCGTCCCCGATGGCGGGGCGCGGCCGTCGCAGCGGCCGCGCCCGAACCGTCGGAATCAGTCGAGCAGGCCGTCGAACATGCCCTCGCGGCGGCGGCCCCTGGGCCGGTCCCAGTCGTCGTCGTCATCGACGCGACGCGTGTCCCCGCGGTCGTCGTACTCGATCTCCTCGTCGTGCCGGCCGCGGCGGCGGCGGTCGGCGCGGTCGTCGTCCCAGTCCATGTTGAGCATTTCGAGCAGTCGTCCGAACGGGCTCATGACGCGTCCTCCGTGTGTGGGGTGGCGTGTGCTGAGCCAGGTCTCTCCCGCCGTTCGGCTGTCGCGCCGGACCCGTTGGGATCGTGATGACGACGACGACATCGAGGGATACTCCCCGTGGCGTCTCCGACGGTATCACCCGATCCGCGAAACGTGAAAGCCATGTCCGTTAAGGCTGCGCCAACGTGGCGCGCCCCGGGGCCGTTCCGGGCCGTCAGGCCTCGGCGGCGACCGGCTCGGGCAGCGGCTCGGTCACGGTGGCCGAGCGGCGCAGGAGCGCCGGGCCGAGCCAGGCGAGCGCGCCGCCGCCCAGCACCAGCGAGGTGCCCAGCGACACGGCCTGGACGGCCACGCTGAGGGCCATCGCGCTGGCCGCGGGCACGCCGTGCGCCAGCGCCAGCGTGGGGATGAGCACCGCCTCGCGTGTCCCGGCGCCGCCGGGGGCGAGGGGGATGAGCCCGCTCACCACGATGAGGGCGTAGACCAGCGCGGCCGCCTCCACCGGAAGGTCGAGCGCCGCCAGCAGCGCCACCAGGCTGGTGATGCGCAGCAGCACAGCGATGAGGCTCAGCATGCCCGCCATGCGCGCCGCCGACGGCTGGGTGATGCCGCGGCCGCCCTCGGCCATGCGGCCCACCGCGCGGGCCACGCGCGCCGGGACGTGCCGGCGGAACCCGCCGAGGCGGCCGGTGCGCAGCGCGATGGCCGCGACCACGGCGATGGCCAGCGCCGCGAGCGCCATCCACCGCACGTCACCGGCGGGGCCGGGCGGCGGGGTGAGCATCACGATCGCCAGCACCGCGCCGCTGGTGACGACGCCGTCCACGAGCTTGTAGCCGCCAAGTGCGCCCAGGATCCGCCAGGTGCCGGCCCGTTCACCGGCCGGGTGACGCCGGACCAGGGCGACGCGGACGCCCTCGCCCAGGCTTGCCGGAAGGGCCTCGCAGGCGCCACGGGAGATCCAGTGCAGGCCCAGCGTGTGCCCGGCCCCCAGGCCCTCCACCCCGCCGGCCCGCTGGAGGACCCACCACTGCAGGCCCGACACGGACTGGCATGCGGCGTAGAGCAGCACGGCCACGGCCATCAGCTGGGGGTCCGCGCCCTGCAGCGCCTGTCCCACCGCGCCCAGGTCGATGGTGGCGGCGGCGCCCAGCCCCATCAGCACCAGGGCGAGCACGGTCGCGATGCCGAGCATCACCCGCCGAAGACGGCGGGAGGTGTCGGCGCACCGATCAGAGGGGATGTGTCCGAGTGTGTGCAAGGAGGGGGTCGCGATCGACCGTAGCGGACCGCCGGTGGATTCCCGCGGTGCCCGGGCCCCGTCGTGGGGCCGGCGCCGCCTGCCGGATGCATCGGCGCGCGGGGCCGCGCAGATGACCTCCGTGATCACCCGGATGCCGGGATCTCCGGCACCGGGCATCCGGCGTCTCACCGATGCACCCGGGGCCCCGGGCCGGGACGATGAACACAGGAGGTCGGGCAGGTGACGCCGACGATCACATCCACCGAGGCACGGCACCGTTCCACCGGGTTCCCCGGCTGGTGGACCCTCGCCGCGCAGTTCGCGATGGTTGGCGCCGGCGCCCTCTGCTACTTCGGAGTGCGCGGGCTCACGCGCTCAGACGTCGCCGCCGCGCAGCTCAACGCCACGCGGGTGGTCGATCTGGAGGCCGGCACCGGCCTGCTGTGGGAGACCACCGTGCAGGGGTGGGTGATCGACTCCGACCATCTGGTGACGGCGGTCAACTGGATTTACATCTACGCCCACTGGCCCGTCATCATCGGGTCGCTGGTGTGGCTGTTCCTGCGACGGCCCGGCGAGTACTACACCCTGCGCAACGCCATCTTCGCCTCGGGAGCCATCGGGCTGCTGATCTTCATGACCTTCCCCGTCGCGCCGCCGCGGTTCGGCGCGATCGACCTGGTGGACACCATCACCCAGCCTTCCAGCCCCCCGGCCTCACGAACCAGTACGCCGCGGTGCCCAGCCTGCACTTCGGCTGGAACCTGCTGGTGGGGATCTCCCTGTGGCGCGCCACGGACCATCCCCTGGTGCGGGCATTCGCCCTGGCACTTCCGCCCGCGATGGCCACCGCCGTCGTGGCGACCGGCAACCACTACGTCGTGGACGTCATCGGCGGTGGCGTGGTGGCGCTGACCGGGCTCGTCGTGGCGCGCATGCTGCCGTCGGTGCGCCGGACGCCGGAGTGGGCGCGGTGAGGGTGATCGCCCACCGGGCGGGCAACGACCTGGCGGCGCTGGCCGCGCTCGGCCCCGCCGACGTGGTGGAGGCCGACGTGCACCTGCGCCGTGGGCGCCTGGAGGTGCGCCACACCAAGCGGATCTGGTTCCTGCCGATCCTGTGGGACCGCTGGTACCTGGCAAACCCCTTCGCGACCCCGCTGCTGCTGCACGAGCTCCTGGACGCCGTCGACCCGGCGACCACGCTGATGATCGACATGAAGGGCCCCACGCCGGGCCTCGGACGCGCCGTGCTGCGCGCCGTGGAGGATCACGGCCCCCGGCCCCTGGTGGTGTCGGCCCGGGTGTGGCGGCATCTGGCGCCGTTCGCCGGCCGGCCGGACACCATCGTCCTGCACTCGGCCGGGAGCCCCCGCCAGCTGCGCCGGCTGCTGCGCCGCCACGGGCCCGGGACGCTGGACGGCGTGTCGGTGCGCCGCGACCTGCTGGACCCCACCCTGGTGGCCGCGCTGCGCGAGCGGGCGCGGCACGTGTGGAGCTGGCCCATCGACGACCCCGAGGTGGCCCGGGAACTGGCCTCCTGGGGCGTGACGGGCTGCATCAGCGACGCGCCCGTGGCGCTCGCGGCGGGCCTCAGCGCGGGGGCGCCACCACCCGCCGGCGACCGCTGAACCGGCTGCGGGCGAACCCGAGCGGGCCGTAGGCCAGACCCGCCAGCTGCGCCGCCTCCAGCTGCCCGGGCATCCAGCGCTCGCGGCCGGCCCGTGCCGGGGCGAGCAGGTCCCGCAGGCCGTCCGGCAGGCTGCGCAGCAGGTCGGCCCGGTCGGGCCCGTCCAGGAACCGCTTGGCGGCGGTGGCCGCGAACCCGGCGCCGCGGCCGAACGCCTCGCGGCGCAGTCCCCGGGAGTCCGCCCGGCGCTCGTGCCAGACGATCGCCGCGGGCTCCTGCACCAGCACGTGCCCGTGCTCGAGCACGCGGTTCACGAAGTCCAGGTCCTCACCGCCGCGGGTGGCGGTGCCGGCGCCCAGCAGCGGGTCGAACCCGCCCACCTGCTCGGCCACCTCGCGCCACACCGCGAGGCAGCGGCGCGAGCCGGTGATGGCGTCGGGGTGCACGGCGAAGGCGTTGCCCTCACCGTCCGCCCGGCGGTGGAGGCTGCGGCGGAAGTACCCCTTGGGAACGCGGGTGAGGCGCTCCAGGTCCAGGTGGGCCGAGGAGTCCATGTCCAGGGGCAGCGCCATGCCGGTGGCGCAGTCGGCCCCGCTCAGCACCAGCGCCTCGGCGAGCCGGCCGAGCCAGTCGCGGTCGACGATGACCCCGTCGTCGGCGAACACCACCACGTCGCCGGCCGCCACCGCCAGCCCGGCGTTGCGACTCGCCGCACGGCCCGCGCCGGGACACGAGAGCAGCCGGAGCCGCTCGCCCGGGTACCACTCGGCCAGCATGCGGCCCAGCACCCCGTTCGGCGCCCCGGAGTGGGCGATCACGATCTCGTCGGGTGGCACGTCGCCGCGCAGCATCGCCACCACCGCGCGCACGGCGGCGTCCGGCCGTCCGCCGGTGGTGAGCACGACCGTCATCCGGGGCAGCGGCACCGGCTCGGCCGCGCCGAACCGCGTGAGCGCGGCGCGGATCTGCTCGGCGGGCACGCGCCCGGTGTGGTCGGCCAGCAGCACGATGGTCCCCACCGCGCGATGACCTGAGCGCACCACGGCCAGCGCGGAGCGGTAGACGGTGCCCAGCCGGGTGATGCCCAGCACCAGATCCGCCGGTGCGTGATCGAGGGACACCTCCACCACCGCGGCGGGGGCCACCAGGGTGGTCACCGATGGGTCCCCCGGAGCGAGCAGGGACGTGCGTCGACCATCGGCTGTCGGGGCGGTCGCCATGGTGGTACCCGGTGTCGGAGGGTATGGACCCGCTCGGGCGGAAGCTGGCGCCCGAGCGGCCATGACTATCGCATTAGTCCCCGTAACTGTCCAGATTCACCAGTTTTCCGGACATACCGGCTCCATCGATCCCATGGACTCGCCGAAATCCGCGAGGGCGCTTCTAGAAAACGCTGCGCAGCACGACCACCAGGCCGATGATCGCCAGCACCACGATGATGATCCAGACCAATCCGTTCACGACGAACCTCCACCTTCGGGGACGGGTCGCCCCGGCGGGGTTCCCGGCCCGGGGCGTCCCCGCGAGTACCCGGGGCGCACGGCGGCAAACGGCGGGACGGTACCGATGGACGCGATACGGGCCGACGGCCGATGCTCGACGGGTGCCGTCGCCGATCATCACCTGCCGGGTCGATGACCCGGAGCGCTGGCTCGTCTCGCCGGCCCGCGACGCCCTGCTCACCGCGAACGGCAGCGCCTCGCGCCGCCGGCGCGGCGCGCGATGGGCCGGGTGGGTTCTTCCCCCCGGAAGGGCGGTCCCGGTCAGCCCTCCAGCGGCCCCGCGGCCCAGCCCGCGCCCAGGCGCACGGCGGTGTCGATGTCGCCCCGGGAGGCGATCCCCTCCGCGGCGAGGCGCTCGGCCTCGTCCCGCGCCGCCGCGTAGTAGGCCGCGCCGACCCGCTCGATGAGCTCCGGCGGGGCCACCACCTCACCCACCGGTCCGGTGAAGAAGCCGCCACCGCTCTTGCGGCCCAGGCGGCCGGCGGCCACCAGCCGCGCGCCCACGCCGCCGTCGTCGTAGCGGTCGCCATAGGCCCGCGCGAGGTCCTCGCGGATGGACTCGTACGTGTCCAGGCCCACCAGGTCGGCGAGCGCGTGCGGCCCCATTGGCGAGGGGCCGGCCGCCACGACCGCGGCATCGGACAGGGCCGGGTCGGCGTCGCCGGTGGCGACGAAGCCCGCCACCATCGCGCGCAGCAGCACGCGGTTCACCACGAAGCCCGGGCACTCGCGCACGGCCACCGGCGTCTTGCCCAGACCGGCCGCGAAGGCCGCGGCCGCGGCCGCCGTGTCGGCCGAGGTGCCCTCGCCGCGGATGACCTCCACCAGGCGCATCACGCTGGGCGGGTTGAAGAAGTGCAGCCCCACGAACCGGGAGGCGGGCGGGACGACGGCGCCGAGCGCGGTGATGGAGAGCCCCGAGGTGTTGGTGGCCACCAGCGCATCCGCGCTCACGACCGCGGCCACCCGGCCCAGCACCTCGCGCTTGAGGTCCATGCGCTCCGGCACCGCCTCCACCACCAGCGCGCAGGGGGCCAGGTCGGCGAGACGGGTGGTGGCCGCGACCCGGCCCATCGCCGCGGCCAGGTCCTCGTCGGCCAGCCGCCCGCGCCGCACCATGCGGGCGCCCGCCGCCCGGGCGTGGTCCAGGCCGCGCGCCAACGCGGCGTCGTCCACGTCCACGAGCACGACGTCGTGCCGGGCGAGGGCCGACACCAGCGCGATCTCCGCGCCCATGAGCCCCGCCCCCACGATCCCGACCGGACCGGTCATCGGGCCGCCGCCCCGAACAGGTCGCGGGCGATGACCATGCGCTGGATCTCGCTGGTGCCCTCGTAGATCTCGGTGATCTTGGCGTCGCGGTAGTAGCGCTCGGCGTCGTACTCGGCCGAGTAGCCGTAGCCGCCCAGGGTCTGGACGCACACGTCGGCGGCCTGCACGGCCACGCTGGAGGCGAACAGCTTGGCCTTGGCGCCAGCCGCGCCATGGGGCCGGCCGGCATCGCGCAGACCCGCCGCGTGGAGGGTGAGCAACCGCGCGGCGTCGATCTTGGCGGCGATCTCCGCCACCGGGAAGTGCACGCCCTGGAAGCGGGCGATGGGACCGCCGAAGGCCTGCCGCTCACCGGCGTACGACACGGCCAGATCGAGCGCCGCGCGGGCGATGCCCACCGCCTGGGCGGCGACGGTGATGCGCCCGCCGTCCAGGGTGGCCAGCGCCAGCTTGAGCCCCTCCCCCTCCGCGCCCAGCAGGCCCTCTCGCGGGACGCGCAGGCCGTCGAAGGCGAGCTCCACCGTGGATGAGGTGTGCAGGCCCAGCTTGGGGATCTCGTGGCCCACGGTGAGCCCGTCGGCCTTCGTGGACAGCATCGCGCTGATCCCCCGGGCGCCCTCGCCGCCCGTGCGGGCGAAGATCACGAACACCTCCGCCACGCCGCCGTTGGTGATCCACATCTTCGATCCGGTGACGCTCCAGCCGTCGTCGGTGGCCTCCGCCCGGGTGCGCAGCGAGGCGGTGTCGGACCCCGCGTCGGGCTCGGTGAGCGCGTAGCAGCCGAAGACCTCGCCGCTGGCCAGGCGCGGCAGCCACTCGTCCTTCTGCGCGTCGGTGCCGGCCCGCAGGATCGGCGAGGCAACCAGCCCGTTCTGCACCGCCACGGCCACCGACGTGCCGGCGTCCGCGCGGGCCAGCTCCTCGGTGACCAGCGCCAGGGAGGTGGCGTCCAGGCCGGGGCCGCCGTACCGCTCGGGGATCGTGAGCCCCAAGAGGCCGAGCTCGCCCAGCTTGCGGAACACCTCGACCGGCACGTGGTGGTCGCGGTTCCACTCGCGTGCGTGCGGGGCGATCTCGTTCTGGGCGAAGTCGCGCGCGAGGTGCCAGGCGTCGCGCTGGTGCTCGCTGAGGCCGATCGGTTCGGCTGGCTCGACGGTCATGAGGGCTCCTCACGCGGTCACGGTGCGGTGCCAGAAGGATCGCTATCTAACAATCAGGTGTCAAGATGACGGCCATGTGACTATCATGCGCCGCCATGGAGCAGGACGACCCCGTCGAGAAGGCCCGCCGCAACTGGGTGCGGGCCGGCCACCCGGACGAATCGGGGTTCGTGGTCCTGGTGTCGATGCTCCGCTCCTACGGGATGCTGGTGCGCGAGCTGGAGACCGCCCTCCGCCCGCTGGGGATCACGCTCTCCCGCCTGGAGGTGCTGCTCCTGCTGAGCTTCAGCCGCGAGGAGCGGCTGCCCACCATGCGCCTGGGCGATCTGCTGATGATCCGCGGGTCGAGCGCGACGTACCTGGTGGACCGGCTCGAGGCCGACGGCCTGGTGGAGCGCCACTCCGACCCCGCCGACCGGCGCGTGAGCATCGTGCAGCTCACCGGGACGGGCCGCGCCAGACTCGCCGAGGGCGTCCGGGTGATGGCGCAGGCCGGGTTCGGGCCCATCGCCGGCCTGGACGACGACGCCCGCCGCGTGCTGGCCGAGCAGCTGGCCGCCCTGCGCGGCGCCACGGCGCCGCGGATCGGCGCGACCGCCGAATGAACACCGTCTTCCCAGGGCAGATTGCACCGGCCCGCCACGCACATCCGGCGCGCACCGGCGCCGCGACACCACCACAGGACCAGGAGCGATGACCATGGCCGATTCGGCACCCCCGGCGAACGAGGTTCCCGACGTCCCGATCCTCCGGGCGCTCGGCGACCGCCGGAGCATCCGGTACTTCGACGACTCCCGCGAGGTGGAGCGCTGGAAGATCGAGACCATGCTCCAGGCCGCGCGCTTCGCGTCGTGCCAGGGCAACATCAACTGCACCGAGGCCATCGTGGTGCGCCGCGACGAATGTGAGCACTGGGAGGACCTGGAGGAGTGCGTCTCCGGGTTCAACGTGCAGATCATCAACCAGGCGTCGCACCTCATCCTGTGGCTCACCAACATCAACGCCTGGTACGGCCGCGCCGTGGACGGCATCGGCTCGCTGAGCCTGTCGGGCGCCACCACCAAGTACCACGGGTGGAACTACGAGTTCTCGATGACCCAGACCATCCCGCGGCTCATGAGCTTCCCGCCGGAGCGCACCGAGATGCTGCTGCGGTTCGAGTCGGGCCAGGCCGTGGCGAACGCCATGGCTGCCGGCACCGGCCTGGGCGTGGGCAACATCCTGATCGCGTTCGGCCGCAAGCCGGGCGGGGTGGAGAAGGCCTTCGGCCTGCCGCTGAACTACAAGTTCACCTGGGGCCACGCGGTGGGCTACCCCCTGGAGGACGCCGCGGCCGGCGGGCAGCGTCCCCGCCTGAGGTTCGAGAAGCTCTTCCACGACAACGCCCTGGGCACGCCCTACGTGTGCCAGCCGTCCACCGAGGCGATGCTGCGGGAGAAGGGCCTCATCCAGGAGCAGGCCCCCACCGAGGGGCGCTTCGAGGAGATCGTCGGCATCGCCGACCGGCACGGCCGTGACGCCGGGATGCTCTACTTCCCCGCCGCCGAGATCCGCCGCCTGATGGCCGACGAGGACTGGGACTTCGGTCCGCGCATCCGCGCGAAGGCCGAGGAGGTGCTGGCCACCGAGGAGCTGCCGGAGTACCCGCAGGAGATGAAGGACACGTTCATGAAGCTCATGAACGAGCGCGGCATCGACGCCACCAAGTTCCTGCCCAAGGACTGATCGATGGCGTTCGAGGACGTCCTCTACGCGACCGGCGGCGGCCGCGCGACGATCACCATCAACCGCCCGGACCGGCTGAACGCCTTCCGCGGCAGGACGATCCTCGAGCTGTGCGAGGCGTTCGAGCGCGCGGCCGACGACGAGGCCGTGGGGGTCATCGTCTTCACCGGCGCGGGCGAGCGCGCGTTCTGCGTGGGCGGCGACGTGCGCGAGCCCACCCGCACGATGGCCGAGAAGCGGGCCGGGCACATCCTCGGCCCGCGGCTGGCCGCCGCGATGCGCAACAACGGCAAGCCCATCATCTGCCGGGTGCGCGGGTGGTGCATCGGCGGCGGCAACGAGTTCAACATCCTCAGCGACCTCACCATCACCGACACCACCGGCCGGTTCGGCCAGGCGGGGCCCAAGATCGGCAGCGCCCCGCTGTGGTGGGGCTGCCAGCTCATGCCGGCGATCGTGGGCGAGAAGAAGGCACGGGAGATCTTGTTCCTCACGCGCCACTACTCCGCCGACGAGGCGCTGGCGATGGGCCTGGTGAACGCGGTGGTGGCGCCGGAGGCGCTCGATGCCACCGTGGACGAGTGGTGCGAGGAGATCCTGCGCAAGAGCCCGCAGGGCCTGCGACTGGCCAAGATCGCCCTGAACGCCGCCACCGACGCCCTGCACGGCCCGGTGAACCACGGGATGGAGCTGATGGCGCTGAACCACGTGTACGGACCGGAGCCCGGTGAGGGCATCCGGTCGTTCCAGGAGAAGCGGCCCGCCGACTGGCGGCCCTTCCGCGACGGAGAGGGACCGGAGCCCGGATGAGCGAGTGGACCGACTGGTACCGGCGTGAGGACCCCACCACGTGGGTGCTCGCGCGCATCCTCGGCGAGCGCGCCGCCGAGCACCCCGACCGCCCCTACCTGCGGTACGGGGACGGCGGCTGGGTGAGCTACGGGGAGATGGACGCCCGCGCCAACCGCATCGCCAACGGCCTGCTGGCCCGCGGCGTGACCCACGGCGAGTCGGTGAGCGTGATGCTCCCCAACTGCGAGGAGTTCGTGGGCGTCTGGTACGGGATCCTCAAGGCCGGCGCGGTGATGAGCTCCATCAACACCGCGTACAAGGGCGACTTCCTGAGCTGGACCATCAACCTGGTGGAGGCGCGGACGCTGTTCATCGCCGAGGCCTTTCTGGACCGGCTGGAGTTCATCCGCGCCGAGCTGCCGAAGCTGGAGCGCGTGGTGGTCGTCGCCGCCGGCGAGCGCAGCGGGCCGGACCCGTCGCTGCCGTGGGAGACCCTGGAGCAGCTCATGGACGCCCCGGCGAGCGCCCCGGACGTGGCGTACTCCTGGACCGACGACGCCCGCATCATGTTCACCAGCGGCACGACCGGGCGGTCCAAGGGCGTGATCAAGCAGAACGCCGCCGACTACTTCTCGGCCCGCGGGGGCCTGGAGCTCATCGCAACGCTCAACGGCCGGTCCGCGTCGGACATGTCCGGGGAGACCTGGTTCAGCTGTCTGCCGCTGTTCCACTCCAACGCCCAGGTGCTGTGCGCCTATCCGGCGTTGCTGGCGGGCGGGCGCGTGGCCTACGTGGAACGGTTCTCCGGCACGCGGTTCTGGGCGCAGGCGAAGGAGATGGGCGCCACGATGTTCAACGGCATCGGGGCGATGCTCTACTTCCTGTGGAACCAGCCGCCCTCGGACGCCGACCGCGACCACTCGGTGCACACCGTGCTGGCCGCGCCCGCGCCGAAGGACATCTTCCACGAGTTCCAGGACCGGTTCGGCGTGCGGCTCACCGAGGGCTATGGCCTCACCGAGACCGGCGTGTGCACGACCATGGACCCCACCCGTCCCCCGCGCCTGGGCTCCTGCGGCACCGCGAACCCGGGCTACGAGGTGACGATCGTGGAGCCCGGCACCGACCGGCCGCTGCCCGTGAACACCCCGGGCGAGATCGTGGTGGACATGAAGATCCCGAACATCGTCATGCGGGCGTACTACGGCATGCCGGAGAAGACCGCCGAGGACTTCCGGAACCTCAAGCTCCACACCGGCGACCTGGGGCGCATGGACGCCGACGGCTACGTGTACTTCATGGACCGGGTGAAGGACTACATCCGGCGCCGCGGCGAGAACGTGAGCTCCATGGAGGTGGAGCGCCAGATCGCCGGGCACCCCGCGGTGAAGGAGTGCGCGGTGATCGGCGTGAAGGCCGACGAGGGCGCCTCCAGCGAGGACGAGATCATGGTGGTGCTGGTGGCCGACGGCGACGCGCCCGACCCGGCGGGGCTGACCCACTGGATGGCCGAGCGGATGCCGTACTTCATGGTGCCGCGCTACATCCGCGTGGTGCCGTCCCTGCCCAAGACGCCGACCGAGCGGGTGCAGAAGGTGAAGCTGCGGGAGGAGGGCGTGACCCCGGACACCTGGGACCGTGACGCCGCGGGCGTGGTGGTGAGCCGATGAGCCGCGAGGTCATGAAGATCGACGTGTGGTCCGACATCGCCTGCCCCTGGTGTTACGTCGGCAAGCGGCGGTTCGCCGAGGGCGCCCGCCGGTACGCCGAGGCGGGCGGCGATCGGGTGATCGAGGTGGAGTACCACGCGTTCGAGCTCGCGCCGGACACCCCGGTGGACTTCGAGGGGTCCGAGGTGGACTTCCTGGTGCACCACAAGGGCATGTCGGAGGCCAAGGTGCGGCGCCTGCTGGAGCAGATGACCGCCACCGCCGCCGAGGAGGGCCTGGCCTACGACTTCGACGCGCTCAAGCACACCAAGACGCTGCGGGCGCACGAGCTGCTGCACCTGGCCAAGGAGCGGGGGCTGCAGGACCAGATGAAGGAGCGCCTGCTGCGGGCCTACTTCACCGAGGGCCGGCACATCGGTCACATCGCGTCCCTGGCAGATCTGGCCGCCGAGGTGGGCCTGGACCGCGACGAGGTGGTGGCCGCCCTGGAGGACGAGCGGTACCGCCCCGCGGTGATCGCCGACTTCGACCTGGCCGGCGCGTACGGCATCCAGGGGGTGCCGTTCTACGTCATCGACGGCCGGTACGGCGTGTCCGGCGCGCAGCCGCCGGAGGTCTTCGCCGAGGTGCTGCAGAAAGCCGCCGAGGAGGCGGCCGAGGACCCCGCGTGAGCGATCCCAAGCCGCCGTTCGAGATGCTCGGCGCCGAGGCCCCGGTGTGTGCGGACGGCGTGTGCGCCGTTCCCGACGAGGCGACGGTGCCGGAGGAGACCGTGGCGGGCCGCTCGGGCGGCCCGCCGGAGCCGGCTCAGTAGGTCTTGGCGGTGAGCGCGCCGTCCACCAGCAGGTGGGTGCCGCTCACGAAGGTGCTCTCGTCGGAGACCAGGAAGAGGATCGCGTTGGCGACCTCCCGGGGCTGGGCGAGCCGCTTGATGGGGTAGGTGCCCTCCATCTCTGCCCGCGCGGCCGCCGGATCCGGCTGGCCGCCGAAGTACGCCTGGATCATCGGCGTCTCCATGTCCCCGGGCAGCACGCAGTTCGCGCGGATGCCGTCGGCCGCATAGTCCACGGCGATGGCCTTGGTGAGCCCCAGGACGCCCGTCTTGGTGGCGGTGTAGGAGCTGATGAACGGGTCGGCCGTGAGCGACAGGATCGACCCGATGGTGACGATGCTCCCGCCGCCGCCCTGCTCGCGCATCGCCAGCAGCGCGTGCTTGCAGCAGAAGAACGCGCCCTTGAGGTTGATGTCGTTCACCTCGTCCCACTGGGCCTCGGTGGTCTCGTGCAGCGGGCCCTCCGGCCCGAGGATGCCGGCGTTCGCCACCATCGCGTCCAGGCGGCCCGCCGCCTCGCGGCAGAACAGCACCGCGGCCTGCACGTCGCCCTCGTTGCGGACGTCGCCCTGAAGGAATCGCACCTTCCCCGGAAGCCCCTCGGCCTCGCGCTCCAGGCTCGCCCCGTCGGCGGCGTCACGGCCCAGGCCGATCACCGTGGCCCCGTGTTCGGCCAGCAGCAGCGCCGTGTCACGGCCGAGGCCCTTGGTGGCGCCGGTCACGACGACGCCCTTCCCCTCCATGCGTCCCGCCATGTCTCCCCCGTCCCCGTTTGCACGGGCAACGCTACCCCGGCGGCCAGCCCCTGGGACAGCTCCCGGTGGCGATCAGGGTTCCGCGGACGGCCGGGCCCTCGCGTCGGGCCGGCCATCCACACCACAGCCCATACGGGTCAGGCGGTGCCCGGGCTCCAGCCCAGCGCCCGGGCCATCCCGCCGGCGAGGTCAAGGAGCGCGTCGAGCGGCACGCTGCCGTCGGAGGTGGGGACCTCGACGTCCGGGATCTCCCCCATCGCCGCGCGGTACTCGGTGAGCGCGTGCAGTGCGGCCCCGATCACCGGGATGGCGGCCATCCGGGCCAGGTCCAGGGTGTCCTCCGGCGCGAAGTCCGGCCCGAACACGATGAGCGTCGTCGTCACGGGGACCCGGTCGTTGCCGGGCATCACCCGCACGCCCACCGCCGTCGTCCCGTCGGTCATCTGGACGGGACGCCCCGTGGCCCCCGCGGTGAGCACCGGCAGGTCCTCCATGCCCGACTGCCCGATCACGGGCCACAGCTCGGGCGGGAGGGCCCCGGCGTCGGCGTACACGAACAGGCCCGAGGCGTCGGCGACCATGCTCGCCCTCAGCCCCACGCCCTCGCCGCCGTACGGGATGTCCATCACGCACCGCTCGCGGGCCCGGCGGAACCGGATCCCCTCGTACTCCAGCGACTCTCGATCGTCGGGCCCGATGCGGACCACGAACGGTTCCTCATCCTCGGGCAGGACGAGCGGCACGTCGGTCAGCTGCGGAGTGCTCATGGCCGGGATTGTCGCAGCACCGCCAGCCGGCGGTGCGAGAATGGCCGCCGCGGGCGTGTAGCTCAGTTGGTTAGAGCAGGGGACTCATAATCCCTGGGTCGCAGGTTCGAGTCCTGCCGCGCCCACTCCTCACAAAGCCCTTCAATACGCCATTTCACGGCCTGCTCCTTTGGCTGAGACCCCGAGATCCTACGGGGGGTGGTAACAGAAGTGGTAACATCCGGGTCGTGTCGGCGCCCCTGGAGCGGACGAGCGTGCCCGGCGTCTACCGGCGCGGCGGCCGCTACGTGGTCGCCTACCGGGACCCGTCCGGCAAGCAGCGTCGCCGGACCGCGGCGACGCTCGGCGAGGCCCGCGCGCTGAAGGCCGAGCTGTCGGCCGACATGAGCCGTGGCGAGTACCGCCAGCAGTCGCGCATCACCTTCGGCGAGTACGCGAGCGAGTGGGTCCGCACCTACACGGGTCGCACCAGCCGCGGCATCCGCGCCACGACGCTCGCCGAGTATGTGCGGGACCTGGAGGGGCACGTGCTGCCCGTGCTCGGGCACCGGCGGCTGGCGGAGATCGAGCCGCGCCATATCAAGATCCTCGCCGCCGACCTGGCCTCCGAGGGGCGCGCGCCGTCCACCGTGCGCAACATCATCGCCCCGGTGCGTGCGCTGTTCGCGACGGCGCTCGAGGACGGCGTCATCCGCATCAATCCCTGTGCGGGCCTGCGCCTGCCGGGTGGCACGAGCCCGGACCGGCATGCCCGGGCGCTGACCGACACCGAGCTGACCCGCCTCATCGCGGAGACGCCGGAGCACTGGCGGCTGCTGGTGAGCTTCCTCGCGCAGACCGGCCTGCGGGTGGGTGAGCTGATCGTGCTGCAATGGGGCGACGTGGACCTCGGACGGCGCCGCGTGCAGGTGCGCCGCCGGCTCTACAAGGGCATCGTCGACGCCCCCAAGAGCCGCTACGGCATCAGGGACGTGCCGCTCTCCCCAGCGCTCACCACGGGCCTGGCCGAGTACCGGGCCCAGACCCCCTACCCCGAGGACTCCGACCTGGTGTTCCCGACGCGAACCGGGACCGAGCAGACCGGGTCGAATCTGCTTCGCCGCGTGGTGAAGCCCGCGGCGGTGCGGGCGGGGGTGCCGTGGGCCGGGCTGCACACCTTGCGCCACACCTGCGCGTCGATGCTCTTCCGCTCCGGGTGGAACGCCAAGCAGGTGCAGATGGTGTTGGGCCACCACTCCCCCGCCTTCACGATGTCCACCTACGTGCATCTGATCCCTGAGGACCTGCCGGAGCCGGCGTTCAACGCCGACGTGGTCGGCCATCAGGCGGCCTCGCGCAAGACCCCGGCGCGTCGCGCGGCCCGCGTCTCTCCCCGCAGGTAGGCCTCGAGCTCCGCGCGGGCGATGAGGGTCCGCTTGCCCTCCTTGACCCGCGTGAGCACGTTCTCCGAGAGGAGGTTGTCGATGCGCTGGCGCCCGGTGCGCAGGTACTCGGCGGCCTCGGTGATCGTGAGGTAGGGCGATCTTGGGTCGGACCGCTGCGCCCTGGCGGCGACGATCTCGGCGGCGCGAAGGGCGATGGCCTCCAGCTGGGCGGGGGTCAGCTCGACGCTGACCTGAACCGACAGCGGGTTCATCGGAAGTCGCCTTCCGTGAGCCGACGCAGGTGACGGTCCCGGTACCAGGGCCTCAGCCGCAGACGCGCCGGAGGCAGGGTCCCGTAGACGAGCAGCGCCTCACCCTCGGGCAGCTCCCGCAGCTCGTGGGCCGCCAGCAGCGGACGTTGCGTGTCGATGGTCGTCACGGTGTCGCCCGCCGGCCCTCGCGAGGTCTGACGCCGCTCCAACTGGGTGTCGCCGAGTGATCGGGAGAGCTGCTGCAGGGTGTCGGGGTCGCCGATACCCGATAGGTAGAGGCGGGCACGGTGGTTGGCGATCACCGTCGCGGCTCGCCTTCCGTAGGCGGCCGTGATCTGCGCGGTGTCGTGGAAGACGCTGACCAGCTGAATCCCGGGCTCCGGGCCGGTGGCGGCGAGCTCGGGCAGGTTCCGCACGGGGGCGATGTGGGCCGCTTCGTCGAGCACGACGAGCAGGCCCGGCTCGAGCCGCCGGCCGGTGCGCGCCCGGTGGTCGTACACGGCGCGGGTCATCTGGCTCACGATCCCCGCGAACACGCTGCGCAACCGCTCCTGGTCGTGGGCCGGCGCCACCAGGAACAGGCTCCCGCGATTGGCGAGCAGGCGTTCCGGAGTGAGCTCCGGGCGTGCGAGCTCCAGGACCCGCGGATCCCACCAGGCGGCGAGCACCGTCCGGGCGGTCGCGGTGACGCTGGTGCGCGTTCTCGCCTCCATCGCGGTCACGCCGCGCCACGCTGAGCGGGCGAGTTCGTCACCGACGCCTTCGAGGATGTCGACCACCTCAGAGTCCGCATCGAATCCGGCATCGAGCCACCGGACAACGTCGCGCATCCCGGTGTTCTCGGCGGCGGCCAGCAGGAGCGGGGCGAGCATGAGCTCGGCGGAGGACTGCCAGAAGCCCGCCTCGTTGACGCCCTCAACGGAGCCGTGGGCCGACAGCAGCCCTCGTGCGGCGGCCTGAGCAGAAGCCCAGTCCGTGACACCGGCCAACGGCGTCCACCCCACCGACGCGTGGCTGTCACCCGTGGGGTCGTAGACCATGACCGGGCCCCGGTTGGAGCGCGCGGCCCTGGCCACTTCGAAGACGTCCGACTTGCTCGATGTCGCCAGCACCGGCCCGGGCCACTCCAGGATGGCGGGGATGGCCAGCGCCGTCGTCTTTCCGGTCTGGGGCGGCCCGATGACCAGCAGCGAGTGCCGCGGTTCGGCGATGACGAGCCTGCGGCCGAGCCGCCCGAGGGTGAGACGTCCGGGCTCCGGCCGACGGGCGGTGAGCTCGCTCAGGTCGCGCGCTGCGGCGAGGCGTGCGCCCGGCGTGGCACGGGCGGGGCCGATCAGACGGAGGGCGACGGCCGCCGCCAGGGCCGCCGCGAGCAGCACGGCCGCGAAGGAGGCGTACATGCCGAGCGCCGACGGCAGGGCGGCCGCCGCGGATGCGGGGAATGCGGCGCGGGGGTCGGATGCGTTGACGGGCAGTTGCCGCAACACACCCGGCAGTTCCGCCGCGGCCAGCTGGGGCGCGCCGTCGCCGAAGGCGCGGCCGGCGACCTGGGCGGTGGCCCAGACGGCGGTGCAGGCGACGGCGATGGCTCCTGCGGCGGCGATCGCCGCGGCCTCCAGGGGGCGCCAGAGGGTGTGGTCACGGTCGTTCATGCGTCGTCCCCGGTCCGCATGGCCGCGTCGGTGTCGATGAGCCACCACTCGGCGGCGCTGATGCGGTGGGCGACGACGAACGATCGGGTGCCGACGCGCCACAGCGCTACACCGCGGGTGAAGTCGGAGATGTGCGTTACCTCGGCGCGCGTGAGGCCGATCAGCTCACGGGTCCGCCCCAGGTCGCCGGGCGACTGCCGCATGAGGACGCGCGTCTCGGAGTCCGACAACAGGCCCTCGGCGATCCGCGCCAGCCGCGACCCCGCGTCCCCGGCGGCCGTGAGGTCCGACAGGCGGTGCATCACAAGGATGTTCTGCACACCGTACGAGCGGGCGAGCTTCCAGGATCGCTGCAGGAACGCCGCGGTGGCGAGGTCCGCAACGAGGGCCCAGGCCTCGTCAAGGACGACGATGCGCTTGGCGTTGTCGCCGGCGCGCAGCTGCCCCTCGAGCCAGGCCGCCACGCAGGTCATGAGGATCCCGAGGGCCGGGGAGTTCAGAACGCTGCGCATGTCGAACACGACCACGGGCGCGTCGAGGTCGACCGATGCGGAGGTCTCGCCGTCGAACATCCCCGCCAGGTCGCCCTCGCAGAGCCTGCGGAGCTCCAGCGCGCAGGCCCGGCCGTCGGCGGCGACCGCCTCGACGCTGGTGGAGAGGGAATCGGCGGCGGCCCCGTCGGGGTTCAGGAGGCATCGCTGAACCGCAGGAAGCGTCGGGGTGCCCTCCGCGCCAGCGCGGGTGAGCGCCAGGTCGAGGGCGGCATGCTCGGCGGGTTCGAGCGACCGTCCGAGCGAGCTCTGGAGGATCGCGGCGAGCAGTGCGAGCTGCCCCTCCTTGCCGACGCGGGCGTCGAGCGGGTTCAGGCGAACCGTGCCGTGCGGGCTCAGCAGCACCGGCACGGTGTCGAACCAGGACGCCAGGCGCTCGTACTCCCCTTTGGGGTCGACGACCACCGCGCGCCGGCCGAAGGCGATCTGCCGGGCCAGGTAGGTCTTCACCAGGGCGCTCTTGCCGACGCCGACCTGGCCGGCGACGATCGCGGACGGCCCGGTGATGGCGCCCTGCTCGTAGAGGACCCAGGGGTCGTAACAGAACGAGCCGCCCGCGTAGACGTCCTGGCCGATCAGGACGCCGCGCCCGCCGAGGCCGCGCTCCGCCATGAACGGGTAGGCGGCCTGAAGGTGCGCGGTGGTGAGCTGGTGGGCGCGAACCCGCGGCGAGCTCATCGCAGCCCCCTGCACAGCGGCAGGGTGGCGGTGAACGCCACCTGCTGCTCACCCCAGAGGCGGCGAAGCTCGCACCGGGCCTGCTGCGCGGCCTGCTCGACGGCGGCACACGCCTCCTCGAGTTCCTCGGTGTCCCTGGCGGAGACGGTGACGTACCCGGAGAACCGGAACGCACCGTGCCCGTCCGCCAGTTCGGCCTCACGCCGGACGATGGCCTCCTGCTGCCGTCGGCGGCGCTGGGAGGTGAGGAACCCGGCCCGTTCGCGGAGGTCCTCGTCGGCGACCTCCTGGGTGCGTGCGTTCTCGGCTTCGCGGAGGGCCCGGGACGGGTCTCGGGGTTCCATGATCACGCTCACGCTGCGGCGAGCCTGGTCGGCGAGGACTAGTGGCATCAGGACGTCGCAGGCGACGTCGGTGCGGGGCCATTCGGCGACCCAGTAGGTGACGTGCAGCGCGCCGTCTGCCCGGTATTGGCCCCAGGTCTCCTCGGTGGCCATCGGGCCGAGAAGTTCCTCGCTGACGCCCTCACCGGCCGGTGCGGCCGACCGCTCGGAGTGAGCCAGCGACTCGGGGTCGAAGCCCAGGCGGATCGCACGGGCGAGCAGTCGGGGAGGCAGCGCGCCGGCGATCCCGACCTCCATGGCTCCCAGCTGCTGGGCAAGCGCACCGGCCTCGCGGAGCGCGACGCGAGCGAGGCCCGTGGTGCCGCCGCCGGCCTTTCGTGCCAGGCGGCCGGCGCGCCGGTGGCTCACGCGGATCGCCAGGAGCACCTCGTGCTCTCGCCCCACGGGGACCGAGGAGTCGACGAGGTTCATGTAGCTGGCGACCGATCGGTGGCTCACCGGGAGGACGACGGCCTCACGGAGATAGTTGCCGAGGTCGTCCATGGGCTGAGCCGCGGTGCGCTCGAGCCACTGGACACGTTCGATGGGTGAGCCGGCGCGGCCGAGGCCGGCGAGTGCCGCCCCCCACCCGGCGACCCGGCGTTCCTTGTCCGTCTCGTCGAGGAGCACGAACGGTTCGGAATCGACCGCCAGGACGAGCACCAGGCCGTCGCGGTCGACGACCGCGCCGATCTCGTCCTGCCCGGTAGGGATCGCGATGACCTTGATGCCGCTCAGGTGCTTGGGCAGGTCGCATTCGGCGGCTGCCCCGGCCGCTCGGCCCGCTGTTGGTTGCGCAGAACGAAAGCTGGTCGTCCTGCGGACCCTGCGGATCGCAAAGTCGGCGAGCACGGGCGCCCAGTCGGCCGCGGTTCTGCCGGAGACGGGGACCAGGGCCGCGACGGCGCAGACGCCGGCCGCGAGTATCCCGATCCCTGCGCCCCCGGTCCCGCCGACGGTGTGCAGGGAAAGCACGAAGGCAATCCCGCCGAGCACCAGCGTTCCGAGTTGCCGCCAGGCCAGACCGCCGAGGGCCGAGCCGGGCGCGAGGTGCCCGAAGCGGAAGCGCCGGGCTTCGCGCCGCGGCGAGTCGGCCGTCGTGCTCATTGCGGGCCTCCCGATGACCGGCGCCCCGCGACGGGGAGCCCTCCATCGGCGCCGCCCCCTCGGCGAGCGGCAGGGGTACCCGCAGCCGCCCCCGTCCCGCCCTGGGTCATCCGGGCACGAGCGGCCTTCCAGGCCACCGAGCCGCCGGAGCCGACCGATTGCGCGGTCCGCGAGGAGGCCGTGGCGTAGCGGCGTGACTGGCTCAGATGCCCCGCCTCCGTGGCGATCGGAATGAGCGCCAAGACGATGAACGGCGCGAACGCGGCGAGCAGGAACATGGCCGTGCCCGAGAGCACCCCGGTGAGGTCCCCGGAGGCCAGCGCGCGAAGAGCGAGGGAGAGGATGGCCGCGATCACGAGCTTGCTGATGATCAGGGCCCCGAGGATCTCCGCGAGGCGCCGCGCGTACCGGGCGGTGGCCGGCCAGACCATCCCTGAGAGGAACAGCGGCAGGAACATCACCGCGATCTGGATGGCCGCCGAGCGCACGAGCAACTCGAGCCAGACGGCCACCGCGGCAGCCATGAGGATGAAGCCGATCACGATGGCGAGCAGGACGGGCACGCTGGTCGCGCCCAGGCCGTCCGGCACCACATCCTTGATGGAGGTGCCGAGTTCCGTGTGACGGGTGAGGAGCGCCTGCGCGAGCCCGTCGGTCACCGTGAGCAACCCCTGGACCACGGCGACCGCGATGAGGGTGAGCAGCACGGCCGCGGGCAGGTGCCCGAAGACTGCGCGCAGGATCAGCCCGCCATCGGCGTGGATGACCCCCTGCGCGACGACCAGCAGCAGGAAGGGCAGGAGGAACAGGGCTCCGGTGCCGGCCATGAACCGGTAGTGCTCGGCGAGGTACCCGGTGCCGAGGTCGACTCGGGTGGTGACGTCGACGACCTTCACGACCTCGACCACGGCCCAGACCGAAGCGTCGATGACGGCGTCCTTGATCTCGCCGAACACGCCCTCGGCAACGGCGCCGGCGGCCGCGCTGGCCTGGTCGCTGACCGTGTCGCACACCACGGAGATGCCCGGGACGTCGCAGGCCACCGCCAGAGCGTTCGGCACGGCCGACGCCTGAGTCGGGGCCAAGGCGCCGAGGACGACGGCGACCAGCAGACCGCCAAGGAAGCTCCCGACCGCGCGCCCGCTCACGGCCGCAGCTCCCGGAAACCGTTGATCACGGACGCCAGTACGCCGGACTCGGTCGAGACGGTCTGACTCGACAGGGGCGGATCAGGCGTCGGTCCCGGCACGTCCGCGCCGAACGCGGCGACCCGCCAGCCTGTCGCCGTCCAGTGGAGGGTGAGTCTGGTGGTGTCGAACACGGCGACCACGCCGGCGGCGTCGCCGCCCGCGATGACCACCTTCCAGATCGCGAGGCTCGCCGCGCGGCCGTCGTAGGCCTCCACCCGGTAGCCGAGGGGCGCCGTCCGCAGCAGCGGCGTGTCCCCGTTCGGCTCCAGCCTGGCGGCGAGGGCGCGGAACGCGTCGACGAACCGCTGCGCGTCGCGACGTAAGTCCGCCGTCGCGTGGGACCGGAGGACATCCTCGACCCGTTCGGGGTTCCGTGCGTTCTCTCCGCTGCCGAGGTCCGCGAGGAACCGGGCTGCGGTGCGCGCTGCTCCCTCCGGCGAGCGGTCCCCAGCAGGACAGTCGGACCGCCGGACAGAATCAGCTCCGCCGACCACGGAATCCGTCCTCTCTCCCGGTTCATGAACCGCGGGCTCGGCGCGCCAGTCCCCTCGGGCGAGCAGTGCCGCGGTGACTACCGCTGCAACCAGCAGCCCGGCGAGGGCAAGCCTTCGGAAGCGCCGAAGCGATGAGAGCCCCTTCATCGTCCGAGCTCGTAGAACCAGTTGACGAGCATCGGCGCGGCACCGACGATCAGCGCCGCGAGTAGGGCCACGCCGACGCCGCGCCGCCCGTCGCTGGCTGCCCGCACGTTGTTCGAGTGGCTTCCCCACGCCCAGATAGCCGCCGCGACGATGAGCGCACCGAGAGTCAGCAACAGAACCCACAGATAGGCGCCGTTGACGAGCTGCTGGAGCTTCGCTGTGCCTGGCAGCCCCGAGGGATCGGGTCTGGCGGCGACCTGTGCGCCCGCGACGGACGGCAGCGAAAGGCCAAGCAGTACGGCCACAGCCGCCGTCCTCAATGCATCGGTTCGACTCACGGGGCCCTCCTTGTTCGCATTCCCCAATTGGGAAATGGGTTGAAGGCCCCTCATGAGGGGGTCGGCTTATCGCTCCCCCTTCTCCACGCTCCCGTCGGCATTGAGTTCCGGAGCGGCAACGCCTCTCTAGGTGCCGGCGGGAAGAGGAGGCCCCCCTGATCCTCGGCCCGTCGTTGGCCCGCGGATCAACGACGGCGGCAGGCCGCGAAGACCGTCACGGCATCGCCCCCGGCTGACGACCTACGGTGCCTACCCCTCCTTGCCACTTCCTGGGGCAGCAACGTCGACGTGCGTGATCCTCGGAACCATCGCCCGCAAGCCATCTTCCATTAGCCGGAGCTCACGATCTGGCCAAGGCTCCTCGGCCTCAACCGCAATGGCACCATCAGCGTCTTCACGCACACTCGTCACGAGAGGGAGTGAGTGCGCAGCCTGGTAGATGCGCACCAGCCGATCAATGAACTCGGTGCTCGCTTCCATCTCCACGTCTGCGCTCTCCCATCCAACCGCGTAGCCGAACGTCGTCTTCGCGCAGTCGACTCCAGCGAAGCCTGAGCGTAGGAGGGCGTATCGTGTTCCTACCTCGACCGCTTCGACTAACCGCTCGACCTTGCCGCCTCGTCCAATGACCTGAACGCGAGTTCCCGCTACCAGCACTCGGCTGTGGGATGCCGCGTTTCGCAGACTCCCGTCGGCGGGGCCGATGAGCACCCGAAGCGCTGGGTCTTGTCTTGCAGCAGACGCCGCCGCATCGAGGACTGGAGCCAATGTCGTGTCGAACGGCAGGCGTGGCATCTCCTCCCCTGCGGCTAGGGCTCGTATGTCAAGCATGAACCTGAGCCACGGCTGGACCACGGCCTCAAGCAGCATGCTGTACGCCAGGAGCCCTCGGCGTGGATCGCCGTCCGCCTCGGCCATCTCGAGGTCTGCGCGTCGCGCGTCGCAGATGATGAGCAGGGTGTCCTCGCGGTCGAACTCGAGCAGCCTCTCGCGCAGCTCCTCTCGGTTCTTCTGGAAGCCCTCGAACATCAGGTGTGAGGCCCATCGCGCAATCAAATGCGCTAGTGCAGGGAAGTTCGGCTCTTCGGGCATTCAGGTGGGTAGCGCCACGGGGATCCGGCCGCACACCAGGGTGATCATCGCCAGCAGCGATGAGAGCCGTCGGTAGCCGC
>LNFM01003128.1_pt1 | contig 33313 bp, 23 predicted proteins | sample 596031 | NCBI WGS metagenome assembly LNFM01 (sample SAMN04254537, study PRJNA301005) | activated carbon metagenome | isolation source: dual media filters at the Ann Arbor, Michigan drinking water treatment plant | place: USA: Ann Arbor | reverse complement strand
GCGCGGCTCGGCGTCGTCGCCCGCTCGCGGCCGGAGGTCGGCCTGCAGCCCGGGACCTCCGGCGAGGCGCCGGGCCACCCGATCGCCCGGACCCACCGGGTGTTCGGCAACACCCGCAAGCTCGAGGCATACGGCGACGAGCTGCTCGACGCGTGCCTGCCGTTCCCGACCCTGCGCCTGGGCCTCTGGCCCGCGGGCGCCGAGATCGACCTCGGCGCGGACCTCTCGCAGCTCGACGCGGCCGCGCTCGAGCGGCTGTTGACCGTGCTCGCGCGCGCGTTCGCGGACTGAGTTGCGGAGGAACGCGGAGCGTTCACCCGCGACGAAGGCAAGGAGCGGAGGGATGAGGGATGGGAGACTCCGGGCTACGCCCGCGAGAACATCCGGCGCAGCGCCTCGAAGAAGCCGGGCTGCCCCGCGAGCTCCTCGAGCTCGCCGTCGTCGAGCCAGACGCCGCCGCAGGCGAAGCACTTGTCCACGCGCACGCCGCGGAAGGTGATCTCGTCGAGCTTCAGGCCGCACTTGGGGCAGTGCATGAAGTGCAGCGTCCGCAGGGACGCGCGCTCGTCCGCGTCGAGTTCGGCGAAGCGCCGCTGGTGGGCCTCGCGGCGGGCCTGCATCTCGTCCCAGCTCAGTCGATCGTCGTCGTCGCTCGCCATGTGCCGTCCTCCGTCCTTTAGCCGTTGTCGCCGGTCTCGGCGGAGCCGCCCGGCGGGTGTGCATCGATGTACGCCCGCGCCTGCGAGTGGGACGGGTCCTGCTCGAGGAGCCGCTCGTAGAACGCGACCGCCTTTGCCGTGCGACCGAGCTTCGCGGCCGCCTTCCCTGCGCCCTGCAGCGCCGACATCATCTGCGGCGATCGGGCCAGCGCGCGCTCGTAGTGCTTCAGCGCCACGTCGTACGCGCCGAGCTTGGCCTGCGCGTCGCCCATGCACAGCAGCGCGTCGAGATCGTTCGGTCGCTTCTCGAGCGCCTTGCGCAGCAGCGCGACCGCCTCCTCCGACGCCCCGGCCTCGGCCTTCTTGCAGCCGCGATCGACCAGGCGCTCGGCGGACTCGCCGGCGGGGGCCGGCGTCGTCGACGGCTGTCCGGGTGGCGTGACCTCGGCGACGACGACAGGATCGTCGCCCGTCGGGAGCTCCGCGGTCGGTGCCGTCGACGACGCGCGCGCGAGCACCCGCGCCACCGGTTGTCCGGGCGCGGCCGCGAGGACCCGCTCGACGACCGCGCGCGACGCCGCGGCATCACCCGCCCGCGCGTGGCCGAGCGCCAGCACCAGCCGCGCGAGCACCGACGGGCTGGCCAGGGCCGCCAACGCCCCGCGGACCGGCTCGGGCAGCTTCGCCGACGGATCGCGCAGCAGCGGCGCGGCGGCGACGAGCAGCGCCGACTCCTCGTCGAGCTGCAGGCCCGAAACATCGGCGCGACCGTGCACGATCCGCAGCAGCGCCATCGCCCGCGTGATGGCCCCGTGCGACGCGGGCTCGTGCGCGCCGGGCTCCGCGTCGAGCCCCTCGAGCAGCGCCGCGGCGCGGCCTGCATCCTCCTGCGCCCAGAACCTCGCGTCGCCGCGCATCGCCGGCTCGACGGCCGCCCACAGCTCGTGCACGACCGCCCGCGTCGCGAGCACCTCGGCCGCGACCGCCCTCAGCCGCACGGTGTCGTCGCCCCCGCGATCGATCGCGACGTGCAGCGCCGCGTCGGCGTGGGCGAGCGCCTGCGGATCGGCGCTCGCGAGCGCCGCGGCAGCCTCCTGCAGCACCGGCCCGTGATCCTCCGCGGCGACCGCGACGACCGGGGGCGCCCCGAACAGGCGGCCGCGGATCTGCGGGATGCCGAACACCACCGCGCCGCCGGCGAGTAGGCCGAGCCCCGCCCACAGGGCCCAGCCGCTGCGCCGCGCCGCGACCACGGGCGGCTCCCGCAACGGCGTGGCGGGGACGACGTCGCGCGGGACCTCGTGGGCCGCCTCGCGGCCGGTATGGATCGGCGCCGAGTCGGCCTGCCTCGCGGTCTCCACGATCGGGGCGGCGATCGGTCGGACGTGGTGCGTGACCACGTCGAGCATCGAGGTGCCGCGCGCGCTGCGATCGTCGGCGACCGCGACCGGGACGCCGCGCCCCGGCTCGCGCACGGCGGGCGGGAGCGTCGGCGGCCGCGTCGGCGGTCGACTGGTGGGCACCGGCGTCGGGTGCCGCGGCAGCGGCGGGCGGGGTGGTGCCGCCGCGGACGGGGCGCTGGGAGGACGGCCGCTCGGGGCGCCCACCGACCCGAGGTCGATCGACGACGAACCCCCGCTCACCTGCTCGACGACGCCGCCCGCCACCGGAGCGCCGAGCACCGCCGAGTGCTCGAGGTTCGCGGACTCCGGGACGCCGGCCAGCGCTGCGTCGGCGTCGTCCCCCGCGTGGGTACCGAACGCCGGCGGCGGTCCGAGCACGTCGAGGGCAGACTGCTCGCTGCGCCCGCGCTCCTCCGCCTCGAGCACGCCCGGCAGGCCGACGAAGCCCGAGAACGCGTCCGCGAACTCGGGCATCTCGCCCAGCCGCACGAAGTGCCGCCCCGAGCGCGAGACCTGATCGTCGGGGTGCAGGCGGCCCTCGAGGATCCAGGTGTGCAGCGTCGCCAGGTCGGGCGCGGTGAACAGCAGGTCGTCGATCGTGCGCACCTGCCACGGCTGCGGCACGACGCCGTCGGGTGCCGCGACGCGGAACACCTCGCCGCAGACCGAGCAGCGGACAGACGCGCCCTCGGGGCCGACCTGACGGTCGTCCAACGCGAACTCGGTCTGGCAACTCGCGCAGCGGACGATCAACGGATCTTCTCGCGGCGAAGGTAACATGCCCGCCGCCGGCCGCGGCAATCGAGCCGCCGCGCACCACGGGTCACCGCGTGCTCACGACCCGGCGAACATGCCGAGCACACCACCCACGGCGCTCGCGACGAGGACCCCGCCGACCAGCAGGCCGAACGCGCGCATCGGCATCGGGACGGGATGATGGGGCTCGAGGCCCGCCTCGGCCCCGCACTTGGGGCAGGCGTGCGGCGGCGACTCGGCCCCGAAGGCGGTATGGCACGCGCTGCAGCGGTACTCCACGGTTGGAAGGACCTAGCGCCGATGCGCGCAGGCGTCAAGCGCCGGTCCTACGCGCCGTTCACGATCGCTTCGCGGTCCGATGACGGCGCCCCTGGACGCGATTTGGCATAGTCACCGGGTGCGGGTCCTGCTCATCGAAGACGACGCGAAGCTCGCCGAGCGGACGGCCGAGTACCTGCGCGATCACGGCGCGACCGTGGAGATCGCGGCGGACGGCGCCGTCGGCCTGGCACGCGCCGAGGCGGGCGAGCACGACATCGTCCTGCTCGATCTCATGCTCCCCGGGCTCGACGGCCTGTCCGTGTGCAAGCAGCTGCGCAAGGTCAGCGGTGTGCCGGTCATCATGCTCACCGCCCGCGGCGAAGAGGTCGATCGCATCGTGGGACTCGAGCTGGGCGCCGACGACTACATGCCCAAGCCGTTCAGCCCGCGCGAGCTGGTCGCCCGCATGCGCGCGGTGCTGCGCCGCGGTGCTGCAGCCGCCCCCACCAACGCGAACGAGCTGAGCGTCGGCGCCCTGTCGATCGACCGCGAGCGCCACGTCGCGACCTTCGCGGGCACGGTCCTCGAGCTGACCGCGTTCCAGTTCGACCTGCTGTGGGTCATCGCGCGGGCCGCCGGCAAGGTGCTGCCGCGCGAGCAGATCTACAACGAGGTCCGTCGGCTGCGAGGCGAGGCGCCGACCAGCTTCGACCCCGCGGTCGATCGCTCGGTCGACGTGCACATGAGCAAGATCCGCGCGGCGCTGGCCGCCGCGGGCCCCGAGGGCGGTGCGCTCGTGCGGACCATCCGCGGGGTCGGCTACGTGATCGGCGACGAGGCATGAGCGCGCCCCGCCCACCGCGCCGCTCGAGCCTGTTCCGCAGGATCTACGGCACGTTCGTCGTCACGTTCCTCATCGCCGCGATCGTCGTCGGCACCGGGACGTGGCTCGTCGCGCGGGCGCTCAGCGCGGACTGGGTCCCCGACGCGATCGATCGCCTCGACGCGGGCAACGAAGCGCTGGTCGCCGACCTTCACGATCCGCCGGCGCTCGCCCTCACGCTCGAGGCAATGGACCGCGAGCTCGGCACGCGCTCGGCCGTCTACGACGTCGAGGGCGACAAGATCGCCGGCGATGGACCCCCGCACGTGCCGGCCCGCGCCCACCGCCGGGAGAAGCAGCTGCGGCGCGGTCGCCCCGTCATCCACCCCGGGCCCGGGGACCGGCCCCTGGTGCTGTTCCCGGTGTCGAACGAGGCCGGCGAGACCGTCGCGATCGTCCACGTCGTCGACGCTCCGGCGGCGCGCGCCCGCCTCATCGGGATCATCGCGCCGCTGCTCATCGCGGCGTTCGGGCTCGGGGCCTGGCGACTGTCGCGATCGTTGACGTCGCGCATCGACCGGCTCGAGGACGGCGTCGGTCGCATCGCCCACGGCGAGCTCGACCACCGCATCGAGGTGCCGGCCCGCCCGGCCGACGAGATCGACGAGCTCGGCGCCGCGGTGAACGACATGGCCGGCCGGCTCGAGCGGGTCGTCGCGGGCCAGCGGACGCTGCTCGCGAACGTCTCGCACGAGCTGCGGACGCCCATCGCCCGGGTCAAGGTGTTGCTCGAGATCCTCCACGAGCGGCTCGAGCGCATCGCCGACGATGGCGCCTCGGCGAGGGCGGCGACGCTCGAACGGCTGCGCGTCGGCATCGGCGAGATGGCCGAGGACATCGTCGAGATGGAGACCCTCATCACCGATCTGCTGACCAGCGGTCGCCTCGAGCTGCGCGCCGGCGAGGGCGCCCAGCTCGAGCTCGCGCCCGTCGATCTCGCGGCGGTGCTGTCGCGCTCGGCGACGAAGTTCCGCGCCACCATCGACGCGGCGCCCGGCGTCGGCGTCCGCGGCGACGTGTTCCTGCTCGAGCGGCTGTTCAGCAACCTGCTCGCCAACGCCCGGCGGGCGTGCCCCGACGGCGGCGTGTGGGTGCGCGCCGAGCAGGACGGCGCGAGCGTCGTCGTGCGCGTCGAGGACGACGGCCCCGGCATCCCCGCCGAGCAGCGCGAGGCCGTGTTCGAGCCCTTCCGTCGCCTCGACGACGCCCGCAGCCGGGACCGCGGCGGCGTCGGCCTCGGCCTCTACCTGTGCCGACAGATCTGCGCCGCGCACGGCGGGACGTTGGTCGCGCAGGCGCGCCCCGACGGCCACCGCGGCGCGTCGATGTGCGTGCGGTTGCCGGCCGCGACGAGCTGATACACTGCCCGCCGCATGCTCGCCCACCAGGCCGCGTTCCTCGAATTGCTGCTGCGCTACGAGGTCGTTCGATTCGGCGATTTCACGCTGAAGTCGGGCCGCCGCTCGCCCTACTTCGTCAACGCCGGCCAGCTCCGCACGGGCGCCGCGATCGACGGTCTCGGCCAGGCCTACGCCGCCCACGCGCGCCACGCTGGGCTGCGCTGCGACCTCGTGTTCGGACCGTCGTACAAGGGCGTCCCACTGGCGGTGTCGACCGCGATGGCGATGGCGCGCACCGGCGACGACGTGGGCTACGCCTTCGATCGCAAGGAGGCCAAGGACCACGGCGAGGGCGGCGTGTTCGTCGGCACGACGCCGGCCGCGGGGATGCACGTCGTCGTCGTCGACGACGTCATCACCTCGGGCCAGTCCATCCGCGAGGCCGTCGAGCTGCTGCGCCGCGCCGCCGCCGATGTGATCGTCAGCGGCGTCGTGGTCGCCGTCGACCGGCAGGAGCGCGGCCGCGGCGATCGAACCACGCTCACCGAGCTGCAGGAGGAGCTCGGCGTCGGCGTGCACCCGCTGCTGTCGATCCGCGACGTCGTGACACACCTGCACGGCCGCGAGATCGACGGTCGCGTGCTCGTCGACGACGCCCGCGCAGCGGCGATCCTCGAGCACCTCGCCGCCCACGGGGCGAAGTGACGCGCGGGCTCGTCGGCGCGGTGCTGGCCGGCGGGCTCGTGCTCGGCTGCGCCGAATCGGACGACCCGATGGATCGCGACGCCGTCGCCGAGCTTGCGCGCACCCAGGGCGACGCCCAGGGCGGCGCGCGCACGGGCACCTGGGGCGTCCGCTTGGTGGAGCAGACCTGCACCTGCCCCAGCGACATCGCGGCGTACTTCTCGATCTGCCAGGCGGACGAGGCCCTCGGCTTCATCCCGCTGACGATGCGCGTCGTCGAGGGCGACGGCGTCATCACCCTGGTCCCGGAGAGCGGCACGTCGCCGAACTTCGACCTCGGCGGGGAGCTGTCGGGTCCGATCGACGCCGACGGGACCTTCGGCGCCGGGATCGTCACCATCGGCATCGACGTCGCCGCCGAGCTGGTGGTCACCGCCCGCCTCGAGGCCGAGATGGACGGCACCGAGGCCTTCGCGGGCGAACTCCGCGTGCGCCTGCGCGGCAAGGCCGGCGAGCGCACCGTGTCGTGCGAGAGCCTGCACGAGCTGCAGGCGGACCGGCTGTTCTAGCCGGGAGCGCCCCGCGTCACTCGACCGGGATGATGCGCGCCGCCGTGATCGTCCAGTCGCTCTTCGGCGCCTGGACGCGGGTCGAGAACACGATGTGGCGGCCGTCCGCGGTGAACACCGGGTCGTCGTCGTCCAGCGCGTTGCGGGTGAGCACACGCATCGCGCCGCTCTCGAGGTCGACGACCGCGATCTCGCCGTCGTTCAGGTACTCGGGATCGACGACCTTGCCGCTGACGGTCATCGTCGCCCGCTTGCCGTCGCGCGAGACCGCGAGGTCCCCGATCTGGTTGCCGGAGTCCGTGAGCGCCTTGGATGTGAACGCCCCCGCGTCGACCTGGTGGACCGTCGGACGGCCCTCGGCGACCAGCGGCGTCACGTCGGGCGCCATCGGCGGGTTCGCGAGCAGGGCGGCGGGCGCCGCCGGCAGATCGATGCGGACGAGCCGGCCGTCGTAGCCGACCGCGAGCAGCGACGCGCGCCCGGGGATCGCCGCGAGCTGGGTGATCCCCGCGTTGCCGGCGGCGACCTTGGCCGGGGCGACCACGACGCGCGTCGTGTCGCGCACGCTGAAGATCGCGATCCAGGCGGTGTCGTCGACCTCGTAGTCGGCGATCGCCGCCAGGTGGTCGTCATCGATCCAGACGAGCTGCGACAGCACGGTGGACTCGAGCATCCCGAGGATCACCTCGGGCTCGCCGGGCCGGGTCACCGAGACGACGCCGAGGCCGTCGACGAAGCCGACCCGCGCCATGGCGCCGCCACGCCCGAGCACCGCCGGCCCATCGAGCCCGCTGCGACCGCGCTCGACGGCGCCCTGCTTCGTCCACGCGCACGCGCCGGCCTTGGTCGCGTCGAGGGTCCAGAGGCTGTCGCCGTTGCCCAGCGTCGAGAGCAGCGCGGTCGAGCCGTCGTCGGACCACTGGATCGAGCGCCAGTCCCCGACCTCGACCCCGCCCTCGGCGAGGGAGGTGCAGGGCACGCGGGCGCTCGGCTCGGCCATCGCCGCACCGACCAGGAACTGCTCGCGATCGCCGAGATCGAGATCGGCGCGCACCGCATCGCGCGTCACGACCTCGAGCGTGCGGCCGATCGACAGCACGCTGCCGTCGGCGAGCGGCCGGGCCGTGAGGCTCTCGAGCGTCTCGCCCACCCGCGCGGGCTTTGGCTCGACCCGCTCGCCCTCCGCGAGCGCCTGATCGAGGTCGCGCACGACCTTCTCGGCCATCTTCTCGGCCTCGGGGACCTGATCGAGCCGGCGCAGCGCCTCCTCGAGCTTGTCGCGGAGCTGCAGCTGATCGACGGCGAGCGACTCGGGCTTGCGCAGCGCGGCGAGCTGCTTCTGCTCGAACAGCGCCTGCAGCATCGGCAGGGTGCCGTCGCGCAGCACCTTGCTGGGCGCCGGATTGAAGGTGATGACGTGGGGGAACGCGAAGTCACCGACGGACACCGCCGCCCACTTGGCGTCGGCGGGGATCGAGGGCGGCCCGCCCTCGAACTCGAGCGCGGAGAAGTCGACCTCGCCCGGCGACTCGAACAGCACGAAGCCCCAGCCGAACCGATCGGCGAGCTCCATCACCGCCTCGATGCCCTCGACCTCGAGCTCCGGCACCTCGTCCTTGGCCTTGTTCACCCACGCCGGCAGCGTGCCCTCGCCGGTCTCGAAGCCGACGTCCTTGAGGACGATCGACGAGCCGACATGGGTGCCGCGCGTGACCACGAGGACCTTGCCGGCCTCCTCGGGGTTGCCCGTGCCGCCGCGGCGCAGGAACGTCCACGCGGCCGCCCCCAGAGCGCCGGCGATCAGCACGCCGAGGACCACGATCTTGCCTCGACCGCTGCGTCGCAGCGTCTCGAGATCCGTGCTCGAGCCGAACTCCGTCATGGGCTGCACATTGACACAAGTTCAGTGCACCACGGCGCGGCGCCACAGGACCGGTCCGATGCGCCGTTTGGGGCGAGCCCACGCGATCGGGGGACCTCACGGCGCAGGGCGGGCCGCGACCCGCGAGCGCCGGGCCTCGCGCCCGCGGCCGAGGGCTAGGTCCACTCGCCGAGCACGGAGCGGACGCCGCTGGCGAGGATGCCGAGGCCATCGCCCCAGCGTCGGTCGTCCCCCGCCGCGCGACGGCCGGTGGAATCCGGGTGGTTCTGGGGATAGAGGAATGCCTCGGGGTGCGGCATCACGCCGAACACGCGACCGGTCGCGTCGCACAGCGCCGCGGCGCCGCCCAGCGATCCGTTGGGGTTGGCGGGCCAGTCCTCCGTCACCGCACCCGCCGCATCGACGTACTGCAGCGGCACGAGGCCCGAACGGATCGCGTGCTCCCGCGCCGCTGGATCGCCGAACACGATCTTGCCCTCGCCATGCCGCGCCGGCACGTCGAGCGGCGCCCCGGAGGCGCCCCGCGTGAAGGCGCAGGGGCTGTCGGTCGCGACCCGCAGGCGCACCCACGCGTCGCGATAGCCGAGGCGATCGTTGTCGACGATCGACACCTGCTGCGGCGCGAGGGGCCCGCCCGGCGTCCGCCCCAGCGACGGCAACAGGCCGAGCTTCGCGATTGTCTGGAACCCGTTGCACACACCGATCACGTGACCGCCGTCGTCGACGAAGCGCGCGAGCGCGTCGGCCATCCGGAAGCGCATCCGGTTGGCGAGGACGCGCCCCGACGCGATGTGATCGCCGAAGGAGAACCCGCCGACGAACGCGAGGATGTGGACGCCGTCGAGCGCGGACGCGCCCGCCTCGAGCAGCGCGCCGGTGTGGACGATCTCGGCCGTCGCCCCGGCCATGCGGAAGCCCGCGGCGGTCTCCGCCTCGCAGTTGAGGCCGTAGCCCGTCAGCACGCACACCCGCACCTCGGCGGCGCCGGGCACCGGGCCGAGCTCGAAGGCCCACGCGCTGCGGGCCGCTGGGATCTCCTGCGCCGCGCCCACGTCAGCCCGTCGTGCCGCCGCCGGAGTCCGAGCTCGAGCCGCTCGAGCCGCCGCCCGTGTCCTCGCCGCCGCCCATGGGGCACGCCGCGGTGATCGGATCGCCCGGGAGCATGTCGACGCTCGGCACCCGCACGGCCGCGAAGGTCGAGCCGGTGAGGTCGAGCATCAGCGGCGCGGTGACCATGCCGGTGACCGTGCCGCAGAACAGGTCCTCGGTCTGGATCGTGCCGCTCAGGTTGAGCGTCGCGACGATGTCGCTGCCGGTGATCGGGTTGGCCATGCCGGTGACCATGACCGGCTCGCTGATCGGCAGCTCGAAGCCGCCGGTCGCGTTCACGGCCACCGCCGGCAGCATCAGCGCGTCGCCGACGGGCTCACGCGGCTCGGTGGTCCCGAGGACCTCGAGGCTGAGCGGCTGGAGGTTCATCTGCAGCATCCCGCCGTCGGGCGAGGGCGTGAACGTCACCGTGGCGTAGAACTGCAGCGGCGTGGCCGGGGCGATGACGGCCGCCAGCGCGAGCAGGAAGTCCCCGTTCACGTCGGCGAGCGATCCGCCCTGGTCCATCTTCACGTTGGCCGCGTCCTCGCGCTCCTCCTCGGTCTGTTCGATGAAGTCGTCGTACTTGCCGGGTGCGTCCGGCGAGGGACACCCCGTCAGCGCGACGAGGGCGGCGGCGACCAGCAGGCGAACGGCGGGATTCGGGGACGACGGCATCATGGGGCGAGCCTGGACGTCGACGCGAAACCGCGCCGCCGAGCCGTCGCGATGATGCCCCAACTTCAGGCCCCGGCCAAGTCGGCTTGGTTGTAGAGTTCCCGCGGTCGAACCCGCGCTGCGGGCCTCGACCCGTGGGCGCGCCACCGAAGGGCCGCCTAGAGCGACGCACCGGGGAACACCAACGATGGCGACGGCAAGAGCGATGGCAAAGACGGGCATGTGGATGACGCTCGGCGCGGCGGCGATGACGTGGTCATCGACGGCGAGCGCCTCGGGGATCGCGGCCGCTCGGTTCGGCGGCGAGCACGGCCATCCCACGACCGACAACCCCACCGCGCTCTACTACAACCCGGCGGGCATGGCGTTGTCGAAGGGCACGCACATCATGATCGACGGCACGATCGCGCTGCGCTTCGCCAGCTACACGCGACCGGAGTCCGAGGTCAACACGCCGGCCGCGAGCAGCGACATCGCCCCGGGCGCCAACGACGGCAAGTCGACGCTGTTCAACGCGGTCGCCGCCCCGTTCATCGGCGTCACCAGCGACTTCGGCACCAACTGGATCTACGGCGGCCTCTCGGTCTCGTTCCCCTTCGGTGGCTCCGCGGTGTGGGACCAGAACAAGGCCTACAAGAACAGCCAGGACTTCCCCGGCGCCGTCGACGGCGTGCAGCGGTGGTACTCCATCGACGGCACGATCCGGTCGATGTACGTGACCGGCGGTCTGGCGTTCAACATCCGCAAGATCGGCCTCTCGCTCGGCCTCACCGGCAGCGCCATCCGCAGCAACGTCGAGACCATCCGCGCCCGCAACGCGGACGGCACCGACGACCTCGTCACCATCAACGGCGAGGACGTCTCCCTCAAGGAGGGCCGCAGCTTCATCGACGTCGCCGGCTGGCAGGGCGGGTTCGGCATCGGAGCGATCTACGACGTCCTCAAGATGGGCAAGTACTTCATCGGCCTGTCGTACACGAGCCAGCCCAACGTCGCCGGCGGCATGACGCTGAAGGGCACGCTCGACAACACGCTGGCCCTCTCGGCGCCGTCGCAGAGCCAGGTCGAGCTGACGCAGACGATGCCGGACATCCTCCGCATCGGCTTCCGCGCCCGACCGACGGACAAGTACGAGGTCCGCGTGTTCGCCGACTACACCCGCTGGTCGGTGTTCAAGAACCAGTGCGTGCTCGATCGGACCATGCCGGATCGCAACTGCGACTTCGCGAACATGGACTCCGCCCTCGACGACCCGGCCAACTTCGGCGGCGACGCCGATCCCTCGGTCGTCCAGCACTTGCCGCGGTTCTGGAAGGACGCCGGTGGCGTGCGCGTCGGCGGCAGCTACTGGTTCGTCCCCGAGGTCGAGGGCTACGTCGGCGCCGGCTACGACAGCACCGCCGTGCCGCTGCAGACCCTCGACCCCGCGCTGATGGACGCCCACAAGATGAGCATCGCCGCGGGTGTCCGCTGGCAGATCATCCGCAACCTCGCCCTGGCCTTCACGGCGACGGAGCTGATCTTCTTCCGCACGAGCACCAAGGGGAAGAGCGCGCTCAACCAGTTCCAGTCGCCCACCCGCCAGGCGGGCGCCAACGGCGTCTACAAGCAGTTCTTCCAGCTGTTCAACATCTCGCTCGACATCTCGTTCGGGTACGGCGGCAAGAAGAAGAACAAGGGCAAGCCCGCGCCGACGCCCGCTGCGAGCGGCACGATCGGGACCTGAGCGTCGCCGACTGCTCGGCCCGCCTTCCGCGGCGGGCCCTCACCCCGCCGGCTTGCGGACGTGGGTGTCGAGCCAGTCGATCTCCTCGGCGAGCAGGTGGAGGAGGCTCTCGCGGGCCGTGTAGCTGTGGGCCTCGTTGGGCAGCAGCACCAGGCGCGCGACGCCCCCGGTCCCGCGGATCGCCGCGAACAGGCGCTGCGACTGCAGCGGGAACGTCCCCGAATTGTCGTCCTGCTCGCCGTGCACCAGCAGCAGCGGCTCGTCGATCCGATCGGCGTGCAGCAGCGGTGAGACCTTGGCGTAGGTCTCCGGCGCCTCCCACAGGGTTCGACGCTCGCTCTGGTAGCCGAATGGCGTGAGCGTGCGGTTGTACGCGCCCGAACGGGCGATGCCGGCGCGGAAGAGATCGGTGTGCGCGAGGAGATTCGCGGTCATGAACGCGCCGTACGAGTGGCCGCCGACCGCCGTGCGCGTGCGGTCGACGAGGCCGGTCGCGGCGGCAGCATCGATCGCCGCGGCCGCGGCCCCCTCGAGCTGCACGAGGAGCGTGTCGTTCATCGTCTGCGGATCTCCGACGACCGGCATCGCGGCGTCGTCGAGCACGGCGTAGCCCGCCGCGAGCATCGCCAACGCCGAGCTCGCGGAGACCCGCATGTAGAGGTTGGTCGCCGCGCGCACCTGACCGGCGGTGTCCTTGTCGTTGTACTCGACCGGGTAGGCCCACACGAGCAGCGGCCACCCGCCCGCGGGCGGATCGCCCGGCGGCAGGTACAGCGTGCCCGAGAGCTCGACGCCGTCGTCGCGGCGATACTTCAGCAGCTTGCGGGTGACGCCCCGCAGGCCGGGCCGCGGATCGGGCCAGTGGGTCAGCGCGCGCTCGCCCGTCGCGGTGCGCACGTGGAGATCCGGCGGGACCTCGGGACCCTGTCGGCGCACGACCAGCGCGTCGACGCCCGGCGCCCCGGCGAAGCCGATGAACTCGACGTGGCTGTCCGCGCTCGACTCGACCAGGCGAGCCTTCGCGCCGTCGACGAGCGCGAGGCGATCGAGGAACGGCCGATCGCCCTCGGGCGTGGCGCCCTCCCCTCGCAGGAAGATCGCGCCGTCCGTCGTCGCGACGGCGCGGTGCCCCGACGCCAGCGTGCGCGTCACGGGGCTCCCGGGATCGGCGTAGGCGTCGAGCGACGAGCGATCGAACAGCTTCGTCGCCGGCGCGCCCGCGCTCGCCGACGTCAGCCACGTGGTCGACCACCGGCGATCGCGATCGTACTCGCGGACCAGCACGCGACCGTCGCCGTCGAGCGCCGCGACGTCGCGCGCGCGGTGCTGCAGGCGGAGGATCTCGATCGTGGTGGAGAACGGCGCGTCCGAGCGCATCCACGCGTCGCGGTGCTCGGCCGCCTTGCGTGGGTCGCCCCCGTCCTGGGCCTCGAACCACACCAGCGTCGCGGGCTCGGTCGCGAGCCACTCCACCTGCCGAGGGCCCGTACGCACGCCGTCGATCGGGATGGCCTCGGCCGGCTCCTGATCGGCGATGGTCTTCACGACGTTGCCGTCGCGATCCCACACCTCGACGACGCGACCGAAGCGCTCGTACGGCACGACGTAGGAGAACGGCCGACGCACGCGCTCGACGAGGATGAAGCGCCCGTCGGGCGACGCATCCATCTGCGTGAACATCCCCGGCGCCCCGACCGGGCGCACCGGTCCGCCTTCGACGTCGGCCCACGCGACCTGCCCCGTCGCGAACGCCTCGAAGCGGGCCTCGTCGTGCGCATTGGCCAGCAGGTCCTGGTAGGTGCGGTTCTGGGCCCGATCTCCGCGGGCGTCCTCGACGACCGGACCGCTCGGCACCACCGTCCTCGGGGGTGCCGGCGCGGGGGCGTGGGGCACGACCACCAGGAGGTCGTCCTTCGCGAAGCGGTACGCCGGACCGAGCAGATCGAGCACCGCCGCGACGGCCCGCGCGTCGCGACCGTCGGCCCGCGCCGTCCAGAGCGTGACGTCGGCCTCGCCGAGCGACAGCCACGCGACGCGCGTGCCGTCCGGCGACCAAGCGGGGCTCGCGATCACGGCCGACTGCGGCGCGACGATCGTCGAGGCCTCGCCGGTGTCGATCGCGATCGTCGTCAGGCCATCGAGCGTCCGCACGCGCCGCACTCCGGCGCGCAGCTCGTCGATGCGCAGGCCGGCGAGTGCCGCGAAGGGTCGCGCCACCTCGGCGATCCCCGGCATCGCCCGCTGCTGCATCACGAGCACGCGCGCGCCGGTCGGATCGATCGAGACACCCGGGGTCGGCCGCGCGTCGACGAGCTCGCGGACCGCTGCGCTCGGCTCGCGCCACGTCGTCGCGCCGGCGATCGGCGGCGCGAGGGCGGCGGGCGTGCTCGCGACGGACGTCGGCGCCTCGGCCGGTGCGGGCGGGCAGTCCTGCACGACGGCCTCCGGCGCCCGCGCGCACGCGAAGAGCAGCATCACCGGCAGAGCCACGGCGTTTCGAACCCGACGCACCATCGCCCTGCATCGTACGGCGGGCGTGTGCCACCGGCTACCGGGGCCCGCCCGAGCGTCGTTCGGCCGGGCTCGGCGCTCAGAGCCCGAGCAGGCCGCCGTCGAAGGCGCCGCGGATGGCCGCGAGGCCGACGTGCGCCCGGACCTCGCTGCCCTGCCGCAGACGCAGCCCAGGCTCGCCCGTCGACACCGCGCCGATGCGGCGCACCGCGGCGCCGAGGGCCGCCGCGATCGCGTCGCGGTGCTCGGCCCGCGCCGCGAACAGGATCCGACCGGTCGACTCCGAGAACAGTGTCGCGAAGGCGGACAGCTCGGCGACCGCCGCGAGGTCGACCTCGATCGACGACTCGGTCGCGAGCAGCAGCTGCGCCAGCGCGAGCCCGAGGCCACCGCGCCCCACGGCCGCCGCGCTGGCGACCCGCCCGGCGTCCCGCAGGGCCGCGAACGCCACGTAGGTCGGCCACGTGGCCGACGGATCCGTCTGCGGCACGCCGCCGCCCTCGCCGACACCGAGGCGACGCAACATGCTCGCGCCGCCGAGCTCGTCCCGCGTCGTGCCGAGCAGCCACAGGTCGCTCGGCGCAGGCGCGACCAGATCGAGCGCCGCCGCGGCGTCGTCCATCTGACCGATCACGCTGACCAGGAGCGTCGGCGGGATCGAGATCTTGACCCCGCCGATGACCGCGTCGTTCTTCATCGAGTCCTTGCCGCTGATGAGCGGCACGCCGTAGGCCACGCAGGCGTCGTGCAGGCCCTCGCAGCACGCGACGAGCTGCGCCAGCTTGTGCCGGCCGTCCGGTGTGCGATCGCTCTGCACGGGATCGGGCCAGCAGAAGTTGTCGAGCGCGGCGATGCGATCGATCCGCGCCCCGGCGCAGAGCACCCGTCGCACGCCCTCGTCGACCGAGGCCATCGCCATCGCCCGCGCGTCCCCGGCGGCATAGAACGGGTGGATGCCCTCGCCGAGCACGACGGCCTCGTCGCGACCGTGACGCACCCGCATGACCGTCGCCGTCGACGGCACGTCGCGCCGCACGCCGACCACGGGCTTGATGACCGACAGCCCCTTCACCTCGTGGTCGTAGTGGCGGATCCGGTCGACCGCGCTGGCGTGCTCGGGCGCGCCGACGAGCGCGATCAGGTGCTCGCCCAGGCGCGCGGCGTCGGTGAGCTCCGCCGGGAGCACGGGAGCCGGCGCCGACTCGGCGAGCTGGGCATGCAACACCGGCAGCGGCACCCCATCGTGCAGGAACTCGAGCGAGAGATCGGCGACCTCGAGCGCGCCGAAGCGGACCTCGAGCCGACCGCTGTCGGTGAACTCACCGAGCACCGTCGCCTCGACCTCGTAGGCGTGCGCCAGCGCGAGGAAGGCGTCGAGCTCGGCCGGGGCCACCGCGAGCGTCATCCGCTCCTGCGCCTCGCTCACCAGGATCTCCCACGGCTGCAGGCCGGGGTACTTGAGGGGCGCCAGCGCCAGGTCGATCCGTGCGCCGCCGGTCGCCGTCGCCATCTCGCCCACGCTCGACGACAGGCCGCCCGCGCCGTTGTCGGTCATCGAGGTGACGAGCCCGCGGTCGCGCGCGACCGTCAGCATGTCGAACATCATCTTCTGCGTGATCGGATCGCCGATCTGCACCGCCTGCGCCGGCGCCGACTCGTCGAGGCGCACGCTCGAGAAGGTCGCGCCGTGGATGCCGTCCTTGCCGATGCGCCCGCCGACCATCACGATCGCGTCGCCGACCTGCGCGCGCTTGATGTGGGTCGGGTGACCGGCCCGCACCGCCGGCATCGCGGCGACCGTGCCGCAGAAGACCAACGGCTTGCCGAGGAAGCGGGCGTCGAAGAGCTCGAAGCCGCGGCTGTAGGGGATCCCCGACTGGTTGCCGCCGTCGATGACGCCCCGGTGCACGCCGTCGCGGATCCTCCGCGGGTGCATCAGCCCCTTGGGCATCGCCGCGTCGTGCCGCGGATCGCCGAAGCAGTAGCCCCACACGTTGGTCAGCAGGTCCGCGCCCAGCCCGGTGCCGAAGCTGTCGCGGTTGACCCCGACGATGCCGGTCATCGCGCCGCCGTAGGGGTCGAGCGCCGACGGGGAGTTGTGGGTCTCGACCTTGTAGACGAGGTGGTCGTCCTCGGTGAACCGGACGACGCCCGCGTTGTCGTGGAAGACCGAGACCAACCACGGCGCGTCGGCGGCGTCGAGGCCGGAGGCGACGCGCGCGGCGGCGATCGACTCGGTCGCGCCCCGGACGAACGTGCGGAACAGCCCGCGCTCGATGCGACGCGCGCCGTCGGGCCCGTGCACCGCGATCGGCGAGGCGAAGATCTTGTGCTTGCAGTGCTCGCTCCAGGTCTGCGCCAGGCACTCGAGCTCCGCGTCCGTCGGATCCCGACCGCGCTCGCGGAAGTGGGCGGCGATCGCCTGCATCTCGGCGAGCGTCAGCGCCAGCACCCCCTGGTCCGAGATCCGGAGCAGCTCGGCGTCCGAAGCGTCGCGCAGCGGCACCGTCGCGACGCTCGCCGCCACGGCGGCGCCGGCCCGCGGGACCTCGAGATCGAGCGCGCGCGGCACGGTCTGGATGTGCATCCGCTGGATGAGCGGGTTGTAGAGGAGGTCCGATGCGACGCGATCGACGACCGCGCGATCGAGCCCCTCGAGCACGAACAGCGTCGAGCTGAACGCGGCGCCCGACAGCGGTCGCCCCAGGCGATCCTGCGCGGCGCGCTTGACCGTCGTCGCGACCGCGTCGGTGACCCCGGGCCGGAACCCGACGGTCACGACGTGGGTGCCGACCGGCCACGGATCCTCCAGCATGCCGAGCGCGCCGACCTCCGCGATCGGATCGACCAGGGCCTCGAGCACACGACGGGCGTCGGCCTCGTCGAGGCCGAGGTCGAGGTGGAAGACCTTGCGCGTGTGCACGGCCGTCGGCACGACGCCGAGCCACGTCGATGCACGCGCCGCGGTCTCGGTCGCCAGCGCGTCGCGCAGGTGCGGTGCCGTGGCGATCTCGAGCCGCCACACCGGCGACGCCGACGTCGAGGTCATTTCCGAGTGCGCGGCGGGGGGAGTCGAATGCGCCACTATGGGGCCTTCATCCCCGGCACCCCGGCGGGTGTCAAGCCCGGGCAGCGCGCGCCGGTGGGTGTTGACACCGGACGGGGCCGGCTGCAACATCACGCCGTACGAGTCCGTTGGTGTTCGGGTTGGGCCTCGCCTCCACAGGTGTACGCCGCTTCCGAACGCCGAACGCCCCCGATGCTAGGGTGGCGTTTGTCGAGCTGACACGGTGCGGAACGGGTCTTCGCGCCGCGCAGGCGTTGCCCTCGAGCAACGTCCCCGGACCCACGAGTCGAGAGCAACCGAATGGGGCATCCCGAGCAGCAGCCGGAGGCTGCGGTACCGACTGAACGAGCCGACGATGCGTGGGGCCAGTCCCTGCGCGAGCTGATCCGCGACGTCATCGCGTCGCTGCCGGATCACGCGACGCTGGGCGAGCTGATCGGTGCGATCCGGGCCAACCCCGCGATGGCCCCCGTGCTCGACCTGTTCACCGTCCAGGAGCTCATCGACACCGCGCGCAAGCGGCCGCCGCCAGCGGCCGCCAAGCCCGCGGCGAAGGCCGCACCGCGGGGCGAGGTCCAGTACGACGCCGACGGCAACCCGGTGATGGATCTCGGCGACCCCGGCGCGCTCGTCATCCGTCGCCGCGCGGACGTCCCCGACGGCGACATCCGCGTGCTGCGCTGCCTCGCCGAGCGGGGCGGGCTCCGCGAGTCGGAGCTCACCAGCCTCGCGAACCTCACCACCGAGCAGCTGCGCATCATCCTGCGGACGCTGCGGGCCAAGAGCTTCGTGCACGTCGAGGGCAGCGGCCTCAAGCGGCGGCTCAAGATCACGCGCCAGGGCAGCACCTTCCTGCGCAAGCAGTAGACCGCGCCGCCCGCTCGGGCCTCGGGCACGCAACCAAAGAGAAACGGCGAGGGAGGGACCCTGGGTCCCCCGCTCGCCGTTCGTCGTATCGCGTCGAAGGATCAGCCCGCGGGCGGGATCAGCGACGAGATCGCGCCGGTGAGGCACTTGATCGCGGGGCTGAAGTCGTCGTCGCAGATCGACTCGATGCAGCACCGCGGCGCGCTCTCGTCGAGGTTCGGCGTCGCCGGATCGTCGGGGACGTTCAGGCTCTCGCAGACCTCTTGGGCGCGCGTCGGGAAGATCGCGCTGCCGTTCTCGTTGAGGCAGCCCGGCGCGATGTTGCCGAACTCCCAGATCTTCTCCTCGACCGTCACGCCGTCGTCGACCTCGGCGGGGGTGAGGTCGGCCTCGGTCCACACGCGGTTCTGCAGCGCGTAGATGCCACCGGCGGTGGGCTCGAAGGGCGGCATCGGGTTGTGCGCCGTCACCTCGGGCACGCCGAAGATGCCGAGCATGACGACGTCCTTCTCCTGCTCTTGGACGAGGTAGTTCAGATACGAGATGTACCGGTCGGTCGGGTGCAGCACGCCGTTGTCGGTCGAGACGCAGTCGGTGTACGCGCCGGTCGCGTCGGGACCGCTGCAGCTCACGCCCGCGTTCCAGCACACCGCCGAGGACACCTGCGGCTGATCGCCGTTGGGGTTGACCTCCCAGTACTGGTTGTTCTCGGGGTTGGTGAAGTAGGTGAAGCCGCCGGGCGCCTCGACCGAGCACTCCGCCTCGTCCGTGACCAGGGCGATGGCGAGCACCGCACCGTCACGCAGGAACGGCTTGTTGAACTGACCCCACTCGGGATCCTCGCTGCAGCCCTCGCGCGTGGGATCGTTCCAGCACGCCTCGGGGTTGATGGCCTGCAGCATGCTCTCGAGCTGGGCCTCGTAGCCGCAGCCGTCGATGCCCTGCGGACCGATGCACGACAGCGCCTGCGCGACGTTGTCGAGCGGGACGTTGGAGCCGTTGACGTCGAAGTGGATGAACTGGTCCGACGGCGCGAGGTCGGCCGGGCAGTTGGTGGTGCACGCCTCGTTGATGACCAGCGGGTTGTTCCCCAGGCCGGTGAAGCGGTTGATGCGGGCGTTGCAGCCCTCGTACACCGGCGCGCCGCGGCGCGGCTCGTAGTCCGGCTTCTCGAACTGGGTGCACAGCGGGTGCCCGAAGTCCGAGGTCGTGACCATCACGTTGACGCTCGGGTACACCGGCTGGCCGGCGGCGTCGGTGAGCGCCTCGAGCTGCTGGATGAGCAGCGGGAAGTTCTTCGCGAGGTTGAGCTGCTCCTCGCCCATCGTGCCGGAGTTGTCGATGACGAACAGTAGGTCGATCTCGACGCAGCCGCCGTCCGTCGCACAACCCGACGGGCCGCCCGTCGTCTCGGCGAGCGAGTCGAGCTTGATCCCGCCGCCATCGCTGGAGCTCGTCTCGTCCGCCGCGGTGGTCAGCGAGGTCATCGTGGTGCTGCCGGTGCTGTCGGCCGCGGTGGCCGTGCCGGTCGCATCCGTGCGGTCCTCTCCGCAGCTCGCAGCGCCGATGGAAGCAGCCAGGATGGCCGAGAAGGAACAAAATCGTTTCATGGACAACGTCTCCACGCGTTCGAGTCGAAAGGGAAGACCAGTTTGGCAGACGCCTGCTGGCCGGACAACCGCACGGGATGTGCGGTCGGCGTTGGGGCGACCGTGAGTGAACTCGGCGGAAACCTCGCAGAGACGGCGCCCCAGCCGCCTCGCGAGGGTTTTGCTCGGGCGGCGATCAGCCCGGCTGTGTGATCGAGTCCCCGATGATGCCGGTGAGGCAATCGATCGCGGGGCTGAAGTCGGAGTCGCAGATCGAGGTGATGCAGCAGCGGATGTTCTCCTTGCCACTGCCATCGACGTAATCGAGCGCGTGGCAGACCTCCATCACGCGCGTGTTGGGCGTGCCCTGGCCGGTCGAGATGCCGTTGATGTCCGGCACGCCGGTGCAGCCGGGCCCGATGCCGAAGTCGAACTGCTTCTCGGCGGCCGTGACGCCGTCGGCGGCCTCGAGCGGGAGGATGTCGCCGGCCGGGTAGGTGCCGTCGATCCAGTCGCGGTACACGAGCGAGAGTTCGCCGCCGGCGATCGGGTTGAACGGCGCCACGTCCGCGTAGTCGGTGACCAGCGGCACGCCGAGGATGCCGAGCATCAGCACCTCCTTGTTCTGGTTCTCGCGGAGATCGTCGACGAGGTACTGCGTGTAGCGGCTGATCGGCTGCAGCTTGCCGTCGTCGAGCGAGGTGCAGTCGCTGTAGGTGCCGCTGGCGTCGGGGCCGTTGCAGCTGACGCCGGCGTTCCAGCAGATCGCGCTCGAGGCCTGCTTGTTGCCGTTGTCCGGGTTGGTCTCCTGGTACGCCTCGTCCTCCATGATCGAGTAGTCCTTCACGGAGCACTCGACCTCGTCGGTCACGATGGCGATGGCGAGCAGCGCGCCGTCGCGGAGGAACGGCTTGCCGCCGGTGTTCCAGGCCGAGCCCGGGTTCAGGGCCTGCAGCATGGTCTCGAGGGGCGCCTCGTAGCCGCAGCCGTTGATGCCCTGGGGCCCGATGCACGCCAGCGCCTGCGCGACCGCCGAGTCGGGCATGAGATCGCCGTTGATGTCGACCTCGGGCACGGCCGGGACGTTGGTGCCCGTCGGGTTGAACGAGATGAACGGGTCGCTCGGCACGATGTCCGTCGGGCACACCGTCGTGCACGCCTCGGGCACCACGTCGGGGCTCGAGCCGAGCCCGGTGAAGTCGTCGATGCGGGCGTTGCAGCCGGACACCGTGGGCGCGCCCTTGGACGGCTCGTAGCCGGCGGGCTGGAACGGCGTGCACAGCGGGTTGCCGAAGTCCGTCGTGGTCACCATGATCTGCACGTCGGGGCTGATCATGTTGCCGGCCGAGTCCTGGAGGTTCTCGAGCCGGTCGACCAGGCGCGGGAAGTTCAGGGCCAGGTTGAGCTGCTCGGCCGCCATCGTGCCGGAGTTGTCGATGACGAACAGCAGATCGATCTGGTCGGTGCAGCCGAGGTCGACGCTGCCGCAGCCCCCGTTGGTGGTGTTGGTGCCGACGTCGAGCTTGTCCCCGGTGTCCGCGCCGACGCTGTCGTCCGTGTCGGTGATGCCCGTCATCTCGGTCGCCGCGGTGACGGTGATCCCGCTCATCGACACGCTGGCGCCGGAGTCGTCCTCCTCGTCGCGTTTGCCGCCGCACGAGGTCGCGAGCAAACAAAGGGCGGCGAAGCCACCACACCACTGAACCACGTGTGCCTTGCGTGTCATGTGCAATTTCCCCCTGGGGCGGCCCCCCGCCAACCCCGAAGCATGGGCCGTAGCCGTGGTTCCACGTTACCAGAGTCGACACCGCGAGGGCCGGGAATCGGCGCAGCGGCGGCTCAGCGGAGCGCGCGGCAGGACCGTGAGGTTGCCGCGTTCGGCGAGGACGATCGGCGTGAGCCGAAACGGTGGCGCCGCGGCGTCGCCGGCTTCGAGGGCCCGTGGCCCCCACGAACGGCCGGGCGACGCACCGAGACCGCGCCCGGTCAGAGCACGAAGTTGACCAGGCGCCCCGGCACCACGACGACGCGCTTCGGGGTCGCGCCGTCGAGCTTGCGCGCAACGTCGTCGACCGCCCCTGCGAGCGCGACGAGCTCGTCCTTGCTCGCGGCCTTGGGCGCGGGGATCTCCGCCCGCCACTTGCCGTTGATCTGGATCACGAGCTGGAACGTGTCGTCGACGAGCCACACCGGATCGGGCGCGGGCCACGGCTCGTGGGCCAGGGTCTTGGCGTGGCCGAGCTCGGACCAGAGCTCCTCGGCGAGGTGAGGCGCAAAAGGCGCCAAGAGCAGGCAGAACTGCCGGGCCGCCTCGCGGGGCAGCGCGGCCTCGGCGGGGTCGGCCCCCGCGTCGCTCGCCACGAGATCGCGCGTGAACACCATCAACGCGCTGATCGCCGTGTTGAACGCGAAGCGATCGATGCGGGTCGTGACCTCCTCGATCGTGCGGTGGAGCAGCCGGCGCTGGCGCGGCGTCCCCTCCCCGTCGACGATGGGTCGTAGCGCGTCGGGCTCGGTCGAGCCCTCGGGCGCCGTGACGTGGAAGAGCTTCCACACCCGCTGCAGGAAGCGGTGCACGCCCGCGAGCCCCTCGGATTGCCACGGAGCGCTGTGCTCGAGCGGGCCCATGAACATCTCGTACATGCGCACCGAGTCGGCGCCGTAGCTGGCCACGACCTCGTCGGGGTTGACCACGTTGCCGCGGCTCTTCGACATCTTGTCCCACTGGATCTCGACGCGCTCGCCGGTTGCGCGCACGACCCACACCGACTCGCCGGGCCGATCCGGATCGGCCTGCTCCTCGACGTCGTGCGGCAGGAACACCAGCTTCTTGCCGTCGTCGCCCTTGCGCCGATCGAGCGGCAGGAACGTCGCGCCGAGGATCATCCCCTGGTTGACCAGGCGTCGGAACGGCTCGGGCTCGCCGACGTGGCCGAGGTCGAACAGCACCTTGTGCCAGAAGCGCGAGTACAGCAGGTGCGTCGCGGCGTGCTCGACCCCGCCGACGTAGAGATCGACCGGCATCCAGTAGCGCTCGGCCTCGTTGGACCACGGCAGCGCGCCGTTGCCCGGATCGCAGAAGCGCAGGTAGTACCAGCAGCTGCCGGCCCACTGCGGCATCGTGTTGGTCTCGCGCGTCGAGCCGTCGGCGAGGGTCTTCCACGCGGTCGCGCGGGCGAGCGGCGGCTCGCCGTCCTCCGACGGATCGTAGTCGGCGACCTCGGGCAGCGTGACCGGGAGCTCGTCCGCGGCGACGACGATGCCGTCGGGCCGGTGCGCCAGGGGGAACGGCTCGCCCCAGTAGCGCTGCCGCGAGAACAGCCAGTCGCGCAGCTTGTAGGTGACGCGCGCGCGCCCGCGGCCCTGGGCGACGAGGTGCTCGGTCATCACGCGCTTGGCGTCGGCGGTGGGCCGCCCGTCGATGATCGCGGAGTTGACCGCGACGCCCTCGCCCACGAAGGCGGTCTTGCCGATGTCGTGGTCGGCGGGGACGCCATCGACCGGCGCGACGACGCGGACGATCGGCAGGCCCATCGTCGTCGCGAACGCGTGGTCGCGCTCGTCGTGGCCGGGCACCGCCATGATCGCGCCGGTGCCGTAGCCGACCAGCACGTAGTCCGCGATCCAGATCGGGATCTCGGCCCCGGTGATCGGGTGGATGGCCATCGCGCCCGTGGCCGCGCCGGTCTTCTTGCCGCCCTGGGCGTCGGCCTGGCGCTCACGCTCGCTGCGGCGCGCGGTGCGTTCGACGTAGGCCTCGACCTCGGCGCGGCACGACGGCGTCGTGATCGTGGCGACGAGCGGGTGCTCGGGCGCGAGCACCATGTACGTCGCGCCGTAGAGCGTGTCGGGGCGCGTCGTGAACACGGTGAGCGTCGCGCCGTGCCCGGCGATCGCGAAGTCGATCTCGGCGCCCTCGGAGCGGCCGACCCAGTTGCGCTGGATCTCCAGCACGTGGGGCGGCCAGTCCAGGCCCTCGAGGTCGGCGAGCAGCCGCTCGGCGTACTCGGTGATGCGCAGGACCCACTGCCGCATCGGCCGGCGGATGACCTCGTAGCCGTCGTCGACCTTCTCGGCGACCTCCTCGTTGGCGAGCACCACCCGCAGCGCGGGGCACCAGTTCACCGGCGCCTCGTCGAGGTAGGCGAGGCGACGCGCGTCGCGGTGGCGCGCGACGGCCAGCTCACCCTCGGCGCGGACCTCGTCGGGGATGGGGAGCTCGGCGATCGGGCGCGCGCGTTGGGCCTCGCGGTCGTACCAGCTGCCCCACAGCTGCAAGAAGATCCACTGCGTCCACTTGTAGTAGCCGGGGTCGGTGGTGTTGACCTCGCGACGCCAGTCGTACGAGAAGCCGAGGCGCTTGAGCTGCCGGCGGAAGTTCGCGCTGGCGTTCGCGATGACCGTGGCCGGGTGCACGCCGGTCTTCATCGCGTGGCGTTCGGCGGGGAGCCCGAACGCGTCCCACCCCATCGGGTGGAGCACGTTGAACCCGCGCATCCGCTTGTAACGCGCCACGATGTCCGTCGCCGTGTAGCCCTCGACGTGCCCGACGTGGAGCCCGTCCCCCGAGGGGTACGGGAACATGTCGAGCACGTAGTACTTGGGGCGCTCGCGGTCGACCTCTGCGCGAAAGGTCTCGTGCTGCTCCCAGTAGGCCTGCCAGCGGCGTTCGATCGATTGGTGGTCGTAGACCATCGGCCGCACGCTAGCAGGCCGGCCGCCGCGTGACCACGCCCCCAACGAGGCCGCTCGGGCCGCGCGGCCGGACTACTCCGGGCAGGGCGCGCCGGTGCCGATCAGCATCTTCTCGGCGCCGACGTCGAGGTCGACGCTCGTGACCAGCACGCTGGTCTGCATCACCGACTCGGCGAAGCACTCGCGGGTCTCCGCGTCGGGGGCGCGGTCCAAGACGACCTCGACCTGGTACTCGGCGGCGGCCTCGATGCGGACCCCGAGGGTGACCGTGGGATCGGTGATCGGGCAGCTGATCGTGTCACCGTCGATGGGCGGCGGATCCGACGGCATCGTGCACGGGGCCGGCGGTGGGTGCTCGCAGCCGACCTGGACGGCCTGGATCTGCACCCCGACCACGCCGACCGCGTCGCACAGGGTGTTCGGCACCGTCGCGAGCAGCGTGGTGTGCGGGGTGTCGTCGCCGGTGTCCCCAGTGCTGTCGTCGGCGGCGGCCCCGGTGTCCGCCGCCGGATCCGACTCGGTGCAGGCGGCGGCGACCAGGCAGAGGACACACGTCAGCGCGGCGGCGCGCAGCCTCGAGGAGGGGTTCGTCGTCAGGGGCATCGGGGCGAGGCCGCCAGCGTACACCGGCGGCGCGTGGACGTCGATGCACTGCGCCCGCGCTTGGGCTATGCTCGACGTGATGTTGGTGTCAGCGCTGGGTGGGCTCGCGGTGGGTGCGATCCTCGTCGGTCACATGCCGTACGTGCCGCTCGCGGCAGGTGAGGTCGCCTCGCCCCAACCCGCAGCGGACGACCCGTTCGAGCGCGCCCGCGGGCTGTACCAGCAGGGTGAGGCACGGTTCGCCACCGCGGACTTCATCGGCGCGATCGAGCTCTGGACCGAGGCGTTCTCGAGCGTGCCCGACTCGACGGATGCGGCGCGCATCAAGGCGCTGCTCATCTACAACATCGCGACCGCGCGCGAGCGCGCCTACGAGGTGACCGGCGATCTGACGCACCTGCGTCAGGCCAAGGTGCTCATGGTCGGGTACGCCGAGAGCATCCCTGCCCTGTTCGGCGACACGCCCGAGGCGGAGGTCGAGCGCGGCAAGATCACCGAGCGCCTCAACGCGATCACGGCGCAGATCGAGGCCGCGGACCGCAGGAAGGCCCGGGATCGCCGGGACCAACGCCCGAACGAGGGCCCCGAGGATGCGCCGAGCTCCGATCGCACCCACGTGGTGCTCCTGGGCACCGGCGCGGCGGCGCTGGCCGTCGGCGTCGGCGGGCTGGCGATGATGGGCGCGGGCCTGGCGATCGGCAGCAAGGCGAACGACCTCGGCGACCTCGCCGACGACGACATCGCGGGGCGACGCTCGCAGTTCGACCGCGGCCGCACCGGCAACACGCTGGCGATCGCGGGCGGCGTGGTCGGGGGCGTCTTCGCGATCACCGGCGCCGTGCTGGTGGGCATCGGCGCGAAGCGTCGCGCGAGCGCGCAGGGCAGCGCGTGGGCGCCGTGGATCGGGCCGCGCGTCGCGGGGCTCGGCGTGCGCGGCCGGTTCTGATCGGGGACGCTGATCACTCGATGGGGAACGCGGCGACGACGACGTCGTCGATCTCCCACCGGCTCGGCGTCAGCGCGGGATCGTTGCAGTGGAAGCAGTCGGTCCCGAACTCGAAGACCAGCTGCACCTGCGGCGTGCCCAGGTGTGCGGTCAGATCGACGGTGACCAGGCCCTCCTGCTCGGCCCCGGTGAGCGCGAGGCCGTCGCCCCCGGACACCTGCGGGTTGGGGAAGCTGTAGGCCTCGTCGGCGTCCACGCCGACGCAGAGGTCCGTCCCGAGGCCCATGTAGCCGCCGGCCGGGACGAGCTTGCTCACCTCGCCGCCGGCGCGCAGCTGGATCACCCCGCCGTCGCCTGTGATCCCCAGCTCCGGCTCGCACCCACCTTCGACCGTGAGCCGGTGCCAGAACCGCAGCTGCATCGCGTAGCCCGGCGGCATCTCCTCGGCGCTCGGGAGATCGAAGGGCGGGCTCACCAGGTGGGTCACCCCCGCGTAGTTGTACTGGTACGTCTCTGGGTTGGGGCTGAGCCCGCGGTACGGGATCTCGCCGCTGTTCCACCGACCGTCGAACCACGCCCAGCCGCCGACGTCGGTGCCCATCGTGTTCGACCAATCCGTCCCCACGTAGTTGGAGAGATCGTAGGGCTCGGAGGTCCACACCTGCGCATCGAAGCGCTCGGTGAACAGCGGGACCTGGCAGCCGACGACGCAGCCGTCGAGGTCGTCCGCATCCGCGTCGTCGCAGCCCTCGCCCGCGGCCGCGTTGTGGTGCCCGTCGCCGCAGGTCGGCAGCGTGCAGTCGTCGTCGCAGTCGGGCGTGTCCACCGGCACGTTCTCGACGCCCTCGTCGCACTCCTCGACGCCCGCGGGCGGCTCGACGCCGTCGTTGACCGCGTGGGGGTTGAGCGTGTGGTCGCCGCAGTGCGGGAAGGTGCAGTCGCCGTCGCACTCGGCGTCGGGGATGCCGGGCATGTCCGGCTCGCAGACCGCCCCGGGGAGGCCATCACACAGCGGCTCGCCGGTGGTGGGCTCGGGCCCGGTCGTGCTCGGGTCGGTGGTGCCCATGGTCGGGTCGACCGTCGTCGTCGACGGCGGCCCGCCGCAGTAGCCGTCGATGCAGCGATCGTCGAGGCCACAGTCGCGGTCGGCGTTGCACGGCAGCCCGGACGCCGCGTCGCCGACGAAGCACGCCAACGGACCACCGACGGTGACGGCGATCACGATGCCCACCGTCGTCGTCACGAGTTCACACGAAATAAGAGAAGCCACGTGTGCCGCGATCCTAGCGTGGCTTCGGGGGCCTGCCAACTTGGGTCGACGCCGCGAGCATGCTACGATGCTCGTCACTCATGCTTGGTCTTGCTGGTCGATGTCGTAGGTTGTGGGCCCGCAGCGGGGCGTCCGCGGTGGCACTGTGCGCGCTCACCATCCCCTCTGTCGCCTGCAAGGACGACGACGGCAGCCCGAGCGCCGACACGTCGACGGGTGGCACCGGCGGCGGCGGCTCGTCGTCGAGTTCCGTGGGCAGCAGCACCGTCGCGACCGAGACCTCCGACGGAACCGACGGCGGCACCATCGGGCCGACCACCGACAGCACGCCCACGACCGACACCGGCGAGACGACCGATGGCGGCCTCCAGTGCGGCGACGGCTCCGGCGACGCCGGCGAGCTGTGCTTCGCGCCGGCCATCGACGTGCTCGTCGGGACGCCGGTGGCGGCCCTCATCGCCCTCGAGATCGGCGATGGGAGCGGCGTCGACCTCGTCGTCGGCGACGACGTCGGGATCACGGTGCTGGCCGGCAACGGCAACGGCAGCTTCGGGTCCCTGAGCGAGCTTGCGAGCGGCGCCGTGGTGGCCCTCGCCGCCGGCGATCTCGACGGCGACGACGCGCCGGAGATCGTCGCGGCCCACGGCACCGACGGCCGCGTCTCGATCGCGACCAACGTCGGCGGCGAATTCCTCACGTACGAGGACATCCCGGTCGATCCGCAGGCATCGCCGAGCGCGATCGCGGTCGCGGATTTCGACGGCGACGGCCGCCGCGACATCGTCGCGGTCGACGAGACCGCGGCGCGCCTGCACCTGTGGCTGCAGGGGGCGGACGGCAGCTTCGGCACGGCGCTCTCGCTCGACATCGGCGGCAGCCCGGGTGACATCGCCGTCGGCGGGCTCGGCGGCAGCGCGGCGCCGGATGTCGCGATCCCCAACCTCGGCGGCACCTCGGTCGCCGTGCTGCTGTTCGCCGATGGCAGCTTCGACATCGCCGACAGTGTCCTGGTCGGCGCGGGCCCGCGCGCGGTCGCGTTGCTCGACCTCGATGGGGACGGCATCGACGATCTCGCCAGCGCCGACGGCAGCGGGGACTCGGCCTCGGTCGCGTTCGGTGGCGGAAACGGCCTCGGCGCGGCGACGACATACGTCGCGGGACCCCAGCCCCGCGACGTCGTCGCCGGCGACATCGACAACGACGGGCACCCCGACCTCGCGGTCTCACTCGAGAGCGCGAACGCGGTCGCCGTCTTCCTGCAGGGGGACGGGGGCGCGTTCTTCTCCGCGCAGTGGGTCGCGACCCCACCGCAGCCGGGCGCGGTCGCGCTCGCGGACTTCAACGGCGACGGCCTCGGCGACCTCGCCATCGCGAGCACGGCGGCGCCCGGGGGCGTCTCGCTGCTGCTCAGCGATCCTTGATTCCGACGCGTCTCGTCGTCCCCGCGAGAGGCCAACCGTGCGTGCATGACATGCGTGTCATGCACGAGCGGTGACCACACCGCGAACCGAGAATTCCCGCGACCGCATCGATGACTTCGCCACCCCGCAGGGAAAAACCCGTGCTACGATGGCCAGGTTATGTGGCTTTGTAGAATGCGTGCGGTGGGTGGATGGATGCTCGCAGCGAGCGTCTTCGGTGGTTGCAGCACCTCGGACGCCACCGCCGACGGCCTGTCCGACGGCGGGAGCACGTCCGACAGCCTGGGCGACCCCGAGGCGACCACCGCCGCGACCGCGGGCGCCGACGGTGCCGATGACTCTTCGGGAGACGGCGCCGCCACGAGCCCCGGGGCCACCGAGGGCGAGGGCGGGACCGCGGCCGACAGCGACGGCGTCGGCTGCGAGCTCGACTGTGGCGATGGCGGCGAGTGTGCCTTCGACGAGGACGGCGCGCCGCGCTGCGAGTGCTTCGACGGCTACGCGAACAACGGGGCCACCTGCGTCGCCTGCGTCGAAGCCCCCGATGGAGTGGACCTCGCGATGTCGCGGGTCCGGCTCCGGGTGACGATCAATGGCGCGACGCCGCCGGCCAGCCCCCTCGAGTACGGTGAGATCCGCCTCCGCCATCGTGACACCGCGGATGTGGTGGTCCTCGGCGACACGCGGACGCCCGAGCTCGAGGCCAGCGTGCTCGCGGGCCGCTACGACGTCTATTTCTCGCGCAAGGTGGGCTCTGCGGTGGTCCCCGCCAACGCCAACGTGCGCATCGGTACGATCGACGCCATCGACGGCATCGACCAGACGATCGACATCCCGGTGGTCACGCTGTCGGGCGCGTTCTCCTTCGACGGCGCAGCTGCGCCGAAGAGCCCGACGGAGAACGGCCGGGTGTGGCTGCGCAACGCCGCCACGGCCGACCAGATCCTGCTCGGAACCACCAACTCGGGCAGCTACTCCGTGCTCGTCACGCCGGGCGACTACACGCTGTCGTACGAGGGGATCACCGGCGCCGAGATCGCGCCAGCCAACCACCGCGGCGCGTTCGGGGCGGTGACGATCGACGCGGAGGACTCGACGCTCGACGTCGACATCCCCACGGTCCGACTCTCGGGCGACTTCAGCTTCGATGGCCTGGCGGCCCCGGATTCCGCGACCGAGTACGGGCGGATCACCCTGCAGACGGGGGACGACGCGATCGACCTCGGCGAGACCCGTGCGGGGAGCTACGAGGTGCGCGTCCTGCCGGGCAGCTACGATGTCGTCTACGAAGCGATCCTCGGCGCCGAGATCGCGCCGGCCAACCAGCGCGCGGTCGTGTCGACGATCGTCACCGGCGTCGGCGCAACGGTGAAGAACATCGACATCGCGACGGTGCTCGTCGAGGGCGCGCTGACGTTCAACGGCGAGCCCGCCCCCAACGACCCCACCGACGACGGCTACATCCTGCTGCGCCACGCCAACGGCGACGAGGTGCTGCTGGGGATGACCTCCGCGGGGGCGTACTCGCGTCGGGTGATGGTCGGCGCGTACGAGGTCTACTACGTGCAGGACTCCAGCCGCGAGGCGGCGCCGCGCAACACCAACGCGCGCATCCAGGAGTTCATCGCCGACGCCGGCGGATCGGTGGACATCGACGTCGCCCGCGTGGAGGTCAGCGGCACGATCCTCCTCGCCGGCCAGACGCCGCCCGATTCCGACTACCAGGACGGGCACCTGTTCCTGCGCGACATGATGACGGGCGACTCGGTGCTGCTCGGCAACACCCGGGCCGGGGCGTTCTCCGCCCCCGTGGTGCCCGGCGTGTACGAGGTCGTGTACGTCGCCGAGACCGCGGGCGCGCCCCTGCCCGTGAACACCGGCGCCGTCATCGGCGATGTGGTCATCGACGAGGGAGTGCCCTTCGACCTGCCCATCGACGTGCCGGCCCTGTCGCTCGCCGGTGCCGTCACGATCAACGGGGCCGCCGCGCCGATGGACACGCTCGACGTCGGCAGCCTCTACCTCGTCGACGCCCAGACGAGGGATCAGATCTACCTCGGCAGCACCTACGACGGCGCGTACGCGCAGACGCTCACGCCGGGGAGCTACCTGCTGTACTACCGCGTCAGCGCGTCGAGCGGGGCGGTGCCGGCGAACGCCGACGCCAACCTCGGCTGTTGGACACTGAAGTAGCTGCGGGCGATCGCCGCGTGAGGCGAGACGTCATCCCAGCGTGATGCGTGATGCAGGAGTTCCCATGAAGCGCCCGATCCCCGTGTTCCTCTTCGCCGTGCTCGCGCCGGCGTGCTCGACCTCGGACACCGCCGCGCAGACCGGCGGAGACGCTGCGGACTCGAGCGACACCGAGGGCCCCGCCGCCACTGGTCCCACGGGCTCGGGTGACGAGGGCGTCGACACGACCGACGGCGCCGATTCGAACGGCGACTCGGACAGCGCGACCGCGGGCGGCACCACCGGCGGCCTCGACCCCGACGGCGGGGAGCCGTGCGAGCAGTTCGACTGCGGCACGGGCACGTGCTCCGTCGACGCCGACGGGCGCCCGACGTGCAGCTGCCCCGAGGGCGAGGTCGTCGCCGGCCTGCAGTGCCTGTCGTGCAGCGCGGTGACGGACGCCTATGACATCGCGCTGAAGGGGGTCGACGTCACGATCGCCCTGACACTCGACGGCGCGGCGCCGCCCGAGGCCCCGACCGAGACCGCGACGCTGGCGCTGCGCAACCCGGCGACCGGCGAGCTCATCGAGCTCGGCGACACCCACGCCGCGTCGTTCTCGGCCCGCGTGATCCCGACGGTCTACGAGCTCGTCTACCATCGCGTCCTCGGGGCGAACATCCCCGCGAACGGCCGCGCCGTCCTCGGTTACGTCGACGCGCGCGCCGGCGGCGAGGTGGTGCGCGCGATCGACCTCGAGGCGGTGCGCCTCACGGGCACGTTCGCCTTCGACGACGTGGATGCCCCCGCGTCGGCCACCGAGAACGGGCGGATGTGGCTGCGCAACCCGGCGTCCGGCGACGAGATCTTCCTCGGCGAGACCGCGTCGCAGGTCTTCGACGTCTACGTGTTGCCCGGGACGTATGTCGTCGAGTACGAGGGGCTGACCGGCGCCGAGATCGCGCCGCGCAACCATCGAGCGCGGGTGATGACCCTCGAGGTCCCCGAGGGTATCGGCACCCACGAGGCGCGCCTGAACGTGACCACGGCACAGATCGGCGGGGCGTTCCTCGTCGACGGCGCACCGGCGCCCGCGTCCCCGCTCGAGCGCGCCCGCATCTCGCTGCGCGACGGGTTCACCGGGGACGAGTTCATGATCGGCGACACCGACGAGGGCGAGTACGTCGTGCGCGTCGTGGCAGGGACGTACGATGTCGTCTACGCCTGGCAGGTGGGCTCGGCCGTCGTGCCCGCGAATCGCCACGCGATCATCGGCTCGCTGGACACCACGGCCGCGGCGACGCAGACGATCGACATCCCCACCGTGACGATCGGCGGCGGCTTCCTCATCGATGGCGAACCACCGCCGCCGGACGCCAACGACGACGGCCGCCTGTCCCTGCGCGGGCCCGGCGGTGACGAGGTGCCGCTCGGCAGCACCACGGCGGGGGGCTTCGAACGGATCGTCGTCGCCGGAACGTACGACATCCGCTATGCCCAGGACACGAGCTCGGGGATCGCGCCCGCGAACTCCGACGCGAGGCTGGCGACGATCGACGTCGTGCGCGACCCGAGCTTCGACATCGACGTGCCGACCGCGTTCGTGTCGGGCACGATCACGATCGGGCTGGGGGCGCCGCCGGAGTCGGACTACGACGACGGCTGGATCTACCTGCGCGACGCCGAGAGCGGCGACACCGTGCTCCTGGCCAGCACGCGGACGGGGGTCTACGGCACCGCGATCGTCCCCGGCAAGTACGAGGTCGTGTACGCGGTCGAGACCCCCGGTGGCCAGGTGCCGATCAACGCCGAGCGCGTCGTCGTCGATGTCGTCGACCTGCAGGACGTCGGCGAGCTCGACATCGACATCCCAGTGCGCGGGCTCGGCGGGGTGATCGGCGCCGCGGCCGGTCCGGACGAGCGCGGCTCGTTGTACCTGCGAACGGTCGACCACGACGATCGCAGCCTGCTCGGTACCACCGCCGACGGGACGTACGGGCAGCCGGTGATCCCCGGCCGGTACCTGGTCTCGTACGGCGTCGACGCGGCGACCGGCGGTCTGCCGGTGAACACCAACGCCCCGCTCGCCTGCATCGACCTGCTCGGCGACTGAGTTGCGGATGAACGCGAAGCGTTCACCCGCAACGAAGGCAAGGAGCGAAGCGATGGAGGGATAGGAGGCTCCGGCGGGCTTTGCCCGACGGAGGGAAGGGACGGGCCGTCCCTTCCCATTGCTTGGTAG
>LNFM01011284.1_pt1 | contig 33314 bp, 29 predicted proteins | sample 596031 | NCBI WGS metagenome assembly LNFM01 (sample SAMN04254537, study PRJNA301005) | activated carbon metagenome | isolation source: dual media filters at the Ann Arbor, Michigan drinking water treatment plant | place: USA: Ann Arbor | reverse complement strand
CCAGGTGCGAGGTGACCATGACGGCCGCGCCCGCGTCCAGCGCCATCTGGATCGCCGGGATGCTCGCGCGGATGCGGGTGTCTTCGGTGATGCGACCCGTGTCGTCCTGCGGCACGTTGAGGTCGGCCCGGATGAAGACGCGCTGGCCCTTGACGCGGCCACTGGAGCAGAGATCGGAGAAGCGGATGAAGGACATGGTGCGGTGCAGGTGGGTGGATGACAAACCCACGCATTGTAGGAAAGGCCCTCCCTTAGTCGTCGTCCTCGTGGTCCGACGACCCCGAGAGCAGACCATTCCAGGTCTGTGCCGACACCAGGCCTTTGGGCGACTGCTGCCACTGCCAGGCGCCGAACGCCAGCACCGCAGCGAGCAGCACCACCGCCAGCCAGACCCGGTTGTGCTTCACCAGGCTCGGGCCTGGACCCTCCACGTGGCCCGTGAGCATGGGCAGCGCCTGGTTCTTGCGGCGCAGCAAGCTCAAGCCCGCGATCAGCGCAACGTGGCCGAGCACGACCATCAGAAAGGCCTCGCCGAAGAATTCGTGCACGTCTTCCAGCCAGTCGCCCCAGTCGTTGTAGCTGCCGTAGCCGCTGAGCGTGAGCGGCACCACCATCACCAGCAGTGCGAACACGGCGAGTGCCATCAGCAGGTTCTGGCCCTGGCGCCAGTGGATGGCGGTCAGGCCCGGCGCCGCCGTGAGTGACCGCAACCAAGCCGGTGCGCCCGTGAGCTTGCGCCAGAGCGGGCCCAGACCCGCCTGGCGCGGCCCGAAGAGGCCGTACAGCACGCGAAACGCGAGCAGCCCGGCCAGGGTGTAGCCCAGCGTGACGTGCAGCAGCCGCCAGCGCTCACCGTCGGCGGTGAGGTAGGCGCCCACGAAGCTCAGGGCGAAGAGCCAATGAAACATGCGCGTGGGCGCGTCGATGACCCGCCGAGTGGGCGCGGGCATGGCGCTCGCGGCCTCGGGTTGGGCGTTGATGTGGAAGTCGGGTGCGGTGTGCATGGTCGTCTTTCAGAAGTTCAGTCGTTCCAGCCGCGGCGCAGGCGCGCGTCCAGACCCGGCGGGAAGCGCAGGTTGTCGTCGTCGTATTGGCCCTGGTGGGCGCCGGTGTGGCAGGCGGCGCAGTTGGCCGCGCTCTTCACGCTGGCGTGTTTCCACACGGCGGGGTCGATGCCCCGGTGCTTGCGCTCGAACCAGGCGGAGCGCGTGATGCGGTCCTGCGGGGGCTCTTCGTTCACGCGCTTGTAGGTGCCCGCGTGCGTCTGCAGCCACTGGCCGAGTTGGGTGACGGTGGCGGCGTCGAGCGAGGCGTCGGTGCCGAAGTGCTGGTCGAGCCCGCCCATGATGCGTTGCCACGAACGCGCCGGCAGCATGCCCGGCGGGTAGGCGGTGTGGCAGGCAGCGCACTCCTGCGTGTAGGCCTGCGGCACGCTGCGCGGCATCATCGGGCCGCTGTCGGCGTGGGCGGTGGTCAGGCCGGCGAGGGCCATGACCAAGGCAGTGGAGATCGTTTTCATGGAGCGGCTTTCAGGGTTTGAGGCTGAGCAGGTACGCCATCACGTCGGCCTTCTCGGCGGCGCTGCATTCGCGGCTGAGCACGTCCTTGCAGTTGCGGCGGAACCACTTGTCCGACTTGGCGGCATCGGTGAAGGCCTGGGCGTTGAAGGCCGGCGCCAGCGGGGCGATGGGCTTGGCCGTGCTCGCGTGTTCGCCCTGGCGTGTGGGCGGTGTGCCGTGGCACGAAGCGCAGGACCATTCACCCCCGTGGCGCTGGTTGAAGAAAGCCTGGCCTTTGGACGCGTTGCCCGGCGCGCCGGCTTGCGCGCTCCAGCGGCTGAGCTGCTCGGCCGGCGTGGTGTCGCCGGCGTGGGCGGCCACCGCTTCGAGGGCCAGCAGCGCGAGGGCTGCGAGTCGGAGAACTTGGGATGCGGGGTTCATGGCGTGCGTCGAGTGATCGGGGTGAAGGCATCTTGCGAAACCCCGGCTGTACGGCACCTGAAGCGCGCGTTCATCGGGCGTTCAGGTTCGACCCGCACAATGGTCCGGCGCATGGTCAGCCCTTTGCTGCCTGCCCCACCGTGAAACCACCGCGCTCCTCAACCCTCCCGTTCATCGCGCTGACCAGCCTGCTGGCCGGCGTGTTGCTCAGCTCGCCTGCGAGCGCCAGCGACCGGGACCACGACCGGGCGCGCGCGGCCGTGAAAGCGGGTCAGGTGGTGCCGCTGCGCACCGTGCTCGAACGCCTGGAGCGCGAGCACCCGGGCCAGGTGCTGGACGTGGAGCTGGAGGACGAGGACGGCCGGCTGGTGTACGAAGTCAAGCTGCTGCAGAGCGACGGGCGGCTGGTGAAGCTCGAACTCGACGCCAGGACCGCCACCGTGCTGCGCCGCAAGGAACGTTGAGCCCACCCATGCGCATCCTGCTGGTTGAAGACGACCCCACCCTGCGCGCGCAGCTGCGCACGGGCCTGCATGAGGCCGGCTACGCAGTGGACGAGGCCGACAACGGGCGCGACGCGCACTTTCTGGGCGACACCGAAGCCTTCGACGCGGTGGTGCTCGACCTCGGCCTGCCAGTCCTCGACGGCCTGAGCGTGCTCAAGCGCTGGCGCAATGCAGGCCGGGTGGTGCCGGTACTCATCCTCACCGCGCGCGACAACTGGAGCGAGAAGGTGGCCGGCATCGACGCCGGTGCCGACGACTACCTCACCAAACCTTTCCACATGGAAGAGCTGCTGGCGCGCCTGCGCGCGCTCATCCGCCGCGCCGGTGGCCTGGCCTCGCCGCTGCTGCAGTGCGGCGAGCTGGCGCTGGACACGCGCAGCGGCCGCGTGACGCTGCAGGGCCAGACCGTGGCGCTGACCAGCCACGAATACAAGGTGCTTGAGTATTTGATGCACCGCCCGGGCGCGGTGGTTTCGCGCACCGAACTCACCGAACACATCTACGCGCAGGACTTCGAGCGCGACTCCAACACCATCGAGGTGTTTGTCGGCCGGCTGCGCAAGAAGCTGCCGCCCGCGCTGATCGAGACCGTGCGCGGGCTGGGCTACCGGCTGGTACCGCCGCCATGACACGCTGGACCGGCTCGCTGCGGGTGCGCCTGCTGCTGGGTACCCTGGTGGCGCTCGCGGCGGCGCTGCTGCTGGCCGGCGTGGTGCTCGGGGGCCTGTTCCGCGACCACGTGATGCGCCAGTTCGAGACCACGCTCACCCAGCAGCTCGACCAGCTCACCGCGCGGCTGGTGTTCGACGCCGGCGGCCAGCCGCAGATCGATCCGCAGGCGCTGTCGGACCCGCGCTGGCAGCGGCCGTTTTCCGGTCTGTACTGGCAGCTGGACCAGCTCAGTGCGGACGGCCAGAGCCGCAGCGGCGTGCTGCGCTCGCGCTCGCTGTGGGACAGCAGTCTCACGCTGCAAGCCGACGCGATGGCCGATGGCGGCATCCATGTGCACGAAGGGCTGGGCCCGCAAGATGCGCCGGTGCTGATGCTGGAGCGCACGGTGCGCGCGGCGGAGACGCCCGACGCGCAATGGCGCCTGATCGTGGCGGGCGACCTGCAGCAAACCGCCCAGGCGATCGACCGCTTTCGCGGCGTGCTGGCGCTGTCGCTGCTGATCCTGCTCGCGCTGCTGGCGCTGGCGGCGCTGGCGCAGGTGCTGGTGGGTCTGGCGCCGTTGCGCGCCCTGCAACGCGCGCTCAACGAGGTGCGTCAGGGGCGCGTGCAGCGCCTGCAAGGCGACTTTCCCTCGGAGGTCCAACCCCTGATCAACGACTTCAACCAGGTGCTGGCCACCAACGCCGAGGTGGTGGCGCGCGCCCGCACCCACGCGGGCAACCTGGCCCATGCGCTGAAGACACCGCTGGCGGTGATGGCACAGGCCGCCAGCGCCGGTGCGGCGGATCTGCCGGCGCTGGTGCAGGCGCAGGTGGCGGCGTCGCGGCGCCACATCGACGCCCACCTCAGCCGTTCGCGCGTGGCGGCCTCGCTCCAGTTGCCCGGCCAACGCACGCCGCTGGCTCCCGTGCTCGCGGGACTGCTGCGTGTGATGGAGCGCGTCCATGCCGAGCGCCATCTCGCCTTCACGCTGGCGCCCATGGACGACTCACTGGCCTTCGCCGGCGAAGAACAGGACCTGCAGGAGATGCTGGGCAACCTGCTGGACAACGCCGGCCTGTGGGCGCGCAGCGCGGTGCGGATCGGCGCGGCCCGTGAAGGCGAAACGCTGGTGATCACGGTGGACGACGACGGCCCGGGCATCTCGGCAGCGCAGCGCGACGCGGTGCTGGCGCGCGGTGCGCGGCTGGACGAATCGGCTCCGGGCAGCGGCCTGGGCCTGGCCATCGTGGCCGATCTGGCCCGCCTCTATGGTGGCGACATCGCGCTGGAGCGCAGTGCGCTCGGTGGGCTGTGCGCCCGCCTCAGTTTGCCGCGGTCGGCGTGACCGGAGCGAGCTGCGCGTAAGACGCCACGCACGGCGCGAGGATGTCGAGCGCCAGTTCGTGCGCCTGGGTCTGCACATCCATCAGGCCGAGCACCGAATGAAACAGGTTGTCGTGCGAGAGCGGCTTGTCGGCCTGGGCCTTCAAGCACGCCTGCCCCACGCCACTGCGCTGCTGCAGGCCCGGCGAGAGCCAGGCCACCATGGGCACATGGGTCTGCTGCTGCGGCGCCATGGCGTAGGGCACACCGTGCAGGTACAGCCCCTTTTCGCCGAGCGATTCGCCGTGGTCGGACAGGTAGATCAGGCCGGTGGCGTTGGCGCCGCTCTGCTCGCGCGCCTTGAGCCACCGCAGCGACAGGTCCAGAAAATGGTCGGTGTAGGCGATCGAGTTGTCGTAAGCGTTGACCAGTTGCTCGGGCGGGCAGTCGGACAGCGTGTTGCTGGTGCACTCGGGCATGAAGGGTTTGCGGTCGGGGGACGAGCGCTTGTAATAGGCCGGTCCGTGGCTGCCCATCTGGTGCATCACCAGCACCACGCCGCGCGCGCGGCGCACCGGGTCGAGCGCGGCGATGCGTTCGTCCAGCCCGTCGAGCATGGCGGGGTCCAGACACTCTCCGCTGTCGCAAAGACCGGGGATCTTGAGGTCGAGCGTGCTGGCGTTGGGCACCCGGGCGCACACGCCCTTGCAGCCGGCCTGGTTGTCGATCCACAGAACGGCCAGACCCGCGCGCTGCAGCACGTCGAGCAGGTTCTCGTGCTCGGGCGTCTGGTCGCCGCCCTGCGCGCGCGTGAGCGGCGAGAACAGGCAGGGCACCGAGACCTTGGTGTTGGTGCCGCACGATTGCACCTGGCTGAAGTTGACCAGGCCTTCCTCGGCCTGCCAGCGCGCGAGCGCCGGCGTGGTGTGGCGCGCGTAACCGTTGAGGCCGAAGTTCTGTGCGCGCGCGGTCTCACCCACCACCAGCATCAACAGCGGTGGTTGGCCCTGACTGGTGTAGCTGGTGCCGAGCCGGGCGTCCTCGCCCACGGGCTTGAGGGTCTGCACCTGTTTGGGCAACTGGTCGATGGCCAGGCGGCTGCCCGCATACAAGGTGTTGACCGGGTTGATCATGTAGCGCAGCTCCTTGTGGTTGCGCATGAGGGACGCCAGGTCCTGGTAGGTCACCAGGGTGGCCACGACCACGACGACCACGCCGACCAGGGCGCCCAGCGCGTTGCGTCCGGTCTGCGGCAGCCAGCTGCGCGTGGCCAGGGGCCGGCGCCAGATCGCCCACAGCGGCAGGCCCGCCACCAGCAGCACGGTCAGCGGCAAGGCCCAGGACATCAGATCGCGCACCTCGCGCACATCGGTCTGCACCACGTTGGCCATCATGGTCGGGTCGATCACCGCGCCGTACTGCAGCATGAAGTGGGTGTTGAAGGCGCTCACCAGCACCAGGGCCGTGGCGACGGGGCGGAACACGCGCGGCCAGGCCAGCAGCGAGAGCAGGGCCGCCGTGACACCCACCACCACCAGGCCGAACCCCCCCAGCAGCGCCAGGCGCTGCGTTGGCGTGCCGGCCAGCTCGTTCACACGCAGCCACAGCGGCAGGTTGCCGGCCACGGCCAGCCACAGCGCGAGCAGCCACACGGAGGTGGCGGGGCGCCAGGTGGGCTGGGAAAGGCGGGTGCCGGACGGCAGCGCCGGGGAAAGAGTCGAAGACATGGGCGAAGCTTCTGAAGTCGGAACATGCCGACCCCAGCAGCTTCGTGCCCGCGGGTTAAGTGATCCTTATGGCGCCGGGCGCGGCCAGCGCAGCGTGAAGCGCGTGGTCATGGGCGCTTCGCCGGTGTCGCGCTCCAGCGTGGCACCCAGCTGCTCGGCGATGCGCTGGACCAGGCGCAGGCCCAGCCCCAGGCCCGACGTGCTGTGTGCCGCAGCGGGCGCAGGCGCACCGGGCCGCTGGCCATCGTCGCTGACCGAGACGCCGGCTTCGCTGGCGCTTTGCCAGACCTCCACCACCACCTGCGTGTCGGCCGGGGTGTGGCGCAAGGCGTTCTCGATCAGGTTGCGCAAGGCCAGCTCCAGCAGCATGGGCTGCACGTGCAGGACCACCGGCGCGTCGGGCTGCTCCAGCGACAGCTCGTGGCGGCTCTCGAAGCCCTCTTGCGCGTGGGATGCGATCAGCTCGGCGGCCGCATCGCCCAGGGCCACGTCCTTCCAGGCCTCACGGCCCGAGCCGTCGCGCTGCGCGCGCGCAAGTTCGAGCAACTGCGACAGGATGTGGCCGGCCCGCAGCGCGGAGGCCTCCAGCTGCGCCAGCCGTTCGGGCGAGGGGTCGTGTTGGGCCGCACTGGCCTGCAACGACAGGGCCGCCAGCGGCGTGCGCAGTTCGTGCGCCACGTCCGACGCAAATTCGCGCTCGCGCCGGGCCTGCATCTGCAGCGAATCCACCAGCGTGTTGATGGCGCGCACGGTGCTGGAAAACTCGTGGAAGCGGTGCGCCGTGTCCAGGCGCTGACCGCCCAGCCCGTCGAGCGCGGCCACGTCGCGCGAGAGGCGCACCAGCGGACTCAGACCCCGGCGCAGCGCCCACCACAGCAGCAGCGCCACCAGCGGCAGCACCAGCAAGGCCGGCCGCGCCAGGGTCCATCAGCACCGCCACGAAGTCGGCCGCGTGTTCGTCCTGCCCCGGGGCGGCGTACACCCGCCAGCGCACCTCGCCGTTGCCGGTGGTCTGCACCCGGTTGGAGAAACCCCGCGCGGGCGGATCGCTCAACCCGAGGCTGCCGGCCAGGTTGTGCGTGTCGGTGAACAGCTCACCATCGACCCAGTGCAGCACGGCCACGTCCTGCACGTAGGCGCGGCTGCGGCTGGAGGCGATGGGCTCGGGAATGGACAGGGTCTTGTCGGGCTCGACCGACAACCACAGGCGCGCCACCGCTTCGAGCTGGCCGTCGGTGATCTCTTCGGCCTCGTGGTGACCGGTGTACCAGGCCACCAGCAGCAGCGTGGTCCACACCACCAGCAAGGCACCCACCACCCAGGCCCAGAGGTAGCGCCACAGGGTGGGCAGGCGCGCGCCCGGTGCGGGCGTCGTCATGCGGGCGGGTCTTGTTGCGGCACAAAGTAGCCCACGCCGCGCACCGTCTTGATGAGCGACTCACCCAGCTTGCGCCGCAGGTGGTGGATGTGCACTTCGATCGCGTTGCTCTCCAGCGCCTCGCCAAAGCCGTACAACGACGACTCCAGGCGCGATTTGGACAGCACCTGCGGCTTCGCCTGCAGCAGCGTCATCAGCAGCGCAAACTCTTTGCCGCCCAGCGGCACCAGCTCACCCGCACGCAGCACGGTGTGGGATGCCGGGTCGACCACCAGGTCGCCATGCGCGATCACCGGGCTGCTGCGCCCGCTGGCCCGACGCAGCATGGCGCGCAGACGGGCCAGCAATTCGTTGGCGTCGAAGGGTTTGACGATGTAGTCGTCGGCACCGCTGTCCAGGCCGCTCACGCGGTCGCTCACGCCGTCGCGCGCGGTCATGATCAGCACGGGCAGGTCGTTGCGCGGCAAGGCGTTGCGCCCGGCCACCGGTAGGGCCTGGCGGCAGTCCGAGGTCGAGGATCAACACGTCCACCGGCTCCACCGACAACACATGCCACGCCGCCTCCAGCGTGCCGCACACGTCCACCGCGTAGCCGGCCTGCTTGAGCGACGCCTGCAGGCCGCTGGCGATGCCGGGGTCGTCTTCCACCACGAGTGCGCGCATTGTTGGGTCGGACATCAGGTCCGCGGGTTGAGGGAGCTGTTCATTATGAAGACGCTGCTTAAGACGCACTTAACGAGCGCCACCGAGACTGGCACCCATGAACCGCTCCGGCTCCACAGCCGTCCCGCTCGACCCACCCGCCGCTGCCCCGGCCGCACCCGCCATCGCCCTCTGGTGGCTGGGGGCGCTGCTGCTGACCGGGCTGTGGGACATCGGCGGACTCGATCTGGCGGTCATGCGCCGGATCGGCACGCCCACCGGCTTTCCCTTGCAGCACACCTGGGTGCTCGAGCGGGCGCTGCACGAAGGTGTGCGCCAGGCCGCCACCGGCCTCTTTGTGCTGATCGGGATCTGGGCGCTGTGGCCCGTGCGCTGGAACCACGAACGCCTGTCGGTTCTCACCTTGCCCCGGCGCGAGCGCTGGGCGGTGTTGGGGCTGGTCACGCTGTCGCTGATCGTGGTCAACCTGATCAAGAACGCCAGCCAGACCAGTTGCCCGTGGGACCTGCAGGCCTTCGGCGGGCCGGCGGTGTATGTGTCGCACTGGACCTGGGGCCTGGCCGATGGCGGCACCGGGCGCTGTTTTCCCGGTGGTCACGCGTCCAGCGCGTTCGCCTTTCTGGCGCTCGGCCTGCCCTGGCTGATGCCACCCGAGGGCACATCACGCAGCCAGGGGGCGGGCTTGCGCTGGCTGCTGGCCGTGTTGTTCGCGGGCGCGGTGGCGGGCACGGTGCAGACCGTGCGCGGCGCCCACTACCCCAGCCACACGCTGTGGACGCTGGTGATCTGTGGTGGCGTTTCGTTGGCGCTCTGGCGCCTCATGCTTCCACGGCTGGTTCCAAAACCCGCCTGAACGCCCTCACCAGCCCAGCATCAGGCGCAGCGGCAGATACACGGCGGTGCCACAGACGATGGTGCCCAGCACGCCGCGTTTCCAGAAAAACCACGCCATGCCCGCGAATGCAGCGAACAGGCGCGCGTCCTGCCAGGTGGTGATGAACACGCCCTGCGTGGTGACGATCTCCGGAATGACCACGGCCGCCAGCGCCGCGATGGGCGCGTACTGCAGGCCGCGCTGGGCCCAATGCGGCAAGGTCCAGGGCTTGCTGGAGATGAAGAAAAAGCCGCGTGTGATCACGGTGATGCAACCGAGCAGCACGATGGTGAGCAGGGTCCAGGGGTCCAGGTCAAACATGGCGCACCCCACCCGCCGGGTCTTGCGGACCCAGTTTCTCCAGCACCAGGCAGATCGCCACCGCGCTGGCAATCGCCACCAGGATGTTGAGCTTGAGCGGCAGCGCGATCGCCGCCACCGCCGCCGCGCCGGCCACCCCGGCAGAAACCACGCGCAGCCGGGAGGTGGCGAGCGAACACAACACGCCCAGCAAGGCCAGGATGCCGGCGAAGCCCAGGCCCCAGGCCACCGGGATCACGTTGGTCAGCGCGATGCCGAGCAGGCTGGCGCCCATCCACGACACGTAGTTCACCGCGCAGTTGCCCATCAGGTAGGCCTGCTGGCCCGCCAGTTCATCGGGCGTTGAACCCGGCTTGGGATACTTGCGCGCAAAGAACACATAGCTGAGGTCGGCGGTGATGTAGCCGGTGACCATGCGCTGCCAGCGCGGCAGGTGCATGAGGTAGGGCCGCAGGTGGGCGGAGAACACCACGAAGCGCAGGTTCACGCAGAACGCCGCGGCCAGGATCACCGCACGGCCGCCAGCTGGGCGCTGCCGGCGTACACGATCAGCGTCATGAGCACCGCCTCCAGCGGCGAGAGGCCCGACTGCACCAGCGACACGCCCGTCATCAAGCCCCAGGCGCCGATGCCCATGGCCACGGTGGTCTGCTCGCGAAAGCCTTGCCAGAACTCGGGGCGGCCGCGGTGCTCGCGCAGGAAAAACATCAGGCCGGCGCTTTCTGGGCGGGCGCTGCGTCGAACACATCACCGACTCGCAGCTCGTGGCCGCGCAGGAAGTCGGCCGCCGCCAGGCGTTTGCCGCCCGCGCGCTGCAGCTCGGTCAGCACCAGCACGCCGCTGGCGGTCTGCACCTGAATACCGTCGTCGCCCAGTGCGAGCACCTGCCCCGGCGCTGCAACGGCCGACCCGTCCACCGCCCGGGCGGCCCACACCTTCACCGGCTCACCCGCGCGGGCCGTGGCGGCGCCAGGAAACGGGTTGAACGCCCGTACCCGCCGCGCCAGCAGCTCGGCGGGTGCTGTCCAGTCGAGGGTGGCCTCGGCCTTGTCGATCTTGTGCGCGTAGGTCACGCCCTCGGTGGGTTGTTTCTGTGCGCTCAGGCCACCGCAGGCGGCGATCTCCAGCGCCTCGACGACGAGCCGCCCACCGAGCACGGCCAGGCGGTCGTGCAAGCTGCCGGTGGTGTCGTCCGCGTGGATCGGCAGGCGCTCCACGAGCAGCATGTCGCCAGTGTCCAGCCCGGCGTCCATCTGCATGATGGTCACACCGGTCTCCGTGTCGCCGGCCTCGATGGCGCGGTGGATGGGCGCCGCGCCGCGCCAGCGCGGCAGCAACGAAGCATGGATGTTCAGACACCCCAGACGCGGCACGTCGAGCACCCACTGCGGCAGGATCAGGCCGTACGCGGCGACCACCATCGCATCGGCCTGCGCGGCTTCGATGGACTCAAGCGCCGCCGCGGCGTCTTCGGGGTATTTGCCGTCCAGCCGGAGACTGCGCGGCTGCGCCACGGCGATGTGGTGCTGCAGCGCGAGTTGCTTCACGGGTGAGGCCTGCAGCTTCATACCGCGGCCGGCCGGCCGATCGGGCTGGGTCAGCACCAGCGGCACCTGAAAACCAGCGGCCAACAAACGGGCCAGCGCCACGCTGGCAAATTCCGGCGTGCCGGCAAAGATGAGTTTCATGAAGAAAGGTCGAGACCGGACAAAGGCCTCAAGCCTTTTGATGCGCGTGCGCTTGAGCGGCGAGAGGTATTCCACGAACACCTTGCCCATCAGGTGGTCCATCTCGTGCTGGATGCACACGGCCAGCATGCCATCGGCTTCGATCGTGCGCTCGGTCCCGGTCAGGTCTTGCGCCCGCACGCGCACGGACAGCGAACGCTCCACACCGTCGTAAATGCCGGGCACCGAAAGGCAGCCCTCTTCGCCCTTGCGCGTCTCGGGGCTGGCCCATTCGATCACCGGGTTGATCAGCACCATGGGCTGGTCGCGCGTCTCGCTCACGTCGATGACGATCAGACGCTCGTGCACGTCCACCTGCGTGGCGGCCAGACCGATGCCATGGGCGTCGTACATGGTGTCCAGCATCTGCTGGCTCAGCGCGCGGATGCGCTCGTCCACCGCCTTCACCGGGCGGGCCACGGTGTGCAAGCGGGGATCGGGATAACAAAGGATGGGCAGCAGGGACGGCGGAGTCATGGAAAAAAGGGCGGACGAGGGTCGGGAGCAGGGCCTTCCAATGTACCCGGGCGACGGCTGGCGGCCAGCCGGGGACAAGCGGAATACGGTGTCGCCATTTTCAGCCCCCCGCCATAAACATTGCCTAATCAAAGGCTTGGGCGCAAAATCAAATGCGATTTGTCAAGACACGAGCGCCACCCGGAGGGCAGCTGTCGTTTCACCGAAACGCCCGCTGACAGCCGGCCATCGCCGCCCCAGGGGCCACCACATGCCATTGAAGAACCGCTTGCCTGCCGACTTCCGTTCCTCGCGCCCCACAAGCCACCTCCGGCCCCTGGTTTGGGCCGTTGCCCTGATCGGTGCTGCTGCTGCAGGCACGGTATCGGCACAAAACTTCCCCATCACGCCCGGCCAGCGCGCCACCGCCAGCCAGGTCGCGCAGACCGGCGTGCCGCTGTCCGAGCTGGCGCCCAACGCGCCCGACAGCTACACCATCAAACGCGGTGACACGCTCTGGGCCATCTCGGGCATCTTCCTCAAGACGCCCTGGCGCTGGCCCGAGCTCTGGGGCATGAACCTGGACGACATCCAGAACCCGCACCGCATCTACCCCGGGCAGGTCCTGTACCTCGACAAATCCAATGGCCGAGCCCGGCTGACCACACGCCAGCCCGGCAGCGGTGACGGCGAAACCGTGCGTGTGTCCCCGCGCACCCGCTACGACAGTCTGGCCGACTCGGCCATTCCGCCGGTGAACCTGCAGGCCATCGAAGCCTTCCTGACCGAACCCTTGATCGTGGATGAAGCCACGTTCTCGCGCGCACCGCGCATCGTCGCCACCCAGGAAAACCGCGTCATGCTCAGCCGGGGCGACCGCGCCTACGCCCGCGCGCAGTACGGCGACGGCCCTCAGGCCGAGCCCTTGACCGTGATCGATGGTCGGTCCACCCAGTACCGTGTGTTCCGCAACGCCACACCGCTGCGCGACCCCACGACCGCCGAGATCCTGGGCTACGAGGCGCAATACGTCGGCAAGGCCAGCGTGGTCAGCGGCGAGACCACCCGCCAGGGCGTCGGCCCCAAGGGCCAGGCCGTGACCGAAACGGTGCCAGCGGCGATCGATATCCTGGCTGCCAAGGAAGAAATGCGCGTGGGCGACCGCCTGCTGCCCGAGCCGCCGCGCGAGCTGACCAACTTCGTGCCGCGCGCACCGCAAAGCATTCAAACCGGACAGATCGTGTCGGTGTATGGCAACGCGGTGAACTTCGCCGGACAGAACCAGGTGGTCACGATCAACCGCGGCACCTCGCACGGTATCGAGCGGGGCCATGTGCTGGCGCTGCAGCGCGAGAGCAACCTCGTCACCGACACCACCGACGCCACGCGCCCACAGATTCGACTGCCCGGTGAGCGCAACGGCCTGATGATCGTCTTCCGCACCTTCGACAAGGTGTCCTACGGGCTGGTGCTGCAGATCACCGACAGCGTCAAAGTCGGCGACCGCTTCATCAACCCGTAAGGCGATGCAGCGGCAGGAGCTGGCCGCCTGGTTGCGGCTGCTGCTCACGCCCGGCGTGGGCAAGGAAACCGCCCGCAAGCTGCTGGCCGCGTTCGGCCTGCCGGAGGCTGTGTTCGCCCAGCCGCTGGATGCGCTGCAAACCGTGGTCGGGCCGAAGACCGCGCAAGCGTTGCAACGAACCCCCGACACGCTCGATGCGCAGGTGGCCCAGGTGCTGTCCTGGCTGGCCGAGGATGCCCGCCGCCACGTGTTGACACTGGCCGACCCGCGCTTCCCGCCCGAGCTGCTGCAGATGGCCGACCCACCGGTGCTGCTGTACGTGTTGGGCGATCTGGACGTGCTGGCCCACCCGCGCCGCCTGGCCATGGTGGGCAGCCGCAACCCCACGCCGCAAGGCGAAGCCAACGCCCACCAGTTCGCCCGCGCGCTGGGCGAAGCGGGTGTGTGTGTGGTTTCCGGTCTGGCGCTGGGGGTGGACGGCGCGGCGCACACGGGGGCGCTCGACGGTGGCGCGCCCACGATCGCGGTGGTGGGCACCGGTCTGGACCGCGTGTACCCGAGCCGTCACCTGGCGCTGGCGCACCGCATCGCCGCACACGGCGCCATCGTGAGCGAGTACCCGCTGGGCACGCCGCCGCTGAATGCCAACTTTCCCCAGCGCAACCGCCTGATCGCGGGCCTGTCACAGGGCACGCTGGTGGTGGAAGCGACCTTGAAATCGGGCTCGCTGATCACCGCCCGCCTGGCCGCAGAGCAAGGCCGCGAGGTGTTCGCCATCCCCGGCTCGATCCACGCACCACAGTCGCGCGGCTGCCATGCACTCATCCGCCAGGGCGCCAAGCTGGTCGAGTCGGCGCAGGACATCCTGGAAGACCTGCGCATGGTCGAGCCCCGTGGTCTGTCCGAATCGCCCGCAGAGGCGGCTGATGCCGGCGGCTCCGACAGCCTGCTCGGCGCGATGGGTTTCGACCCGGTGAGCCTCGATGCGCTGCAGGCCCGCACCGGGCTGGACACACCCCACCTGCAGGCGCGCCTGCTCGAACTGGAACTCGACGGCGCGGTGGGCCGCCTGCCCGGGGGCTTGTTTCAGCGCCTGGGTCGGGCCTGACGCGGGTGGTCAGTCCCGCACATGCGGGTTGTGTCGGCGCTCCGCGCCAAAACTGCTCTCGGGACCGTGACCCGGGATGAACACCGTGTCAGGGCCCATGGGCCACAGCCGCTCCTTGATGCTGCTGATCAACTGCGCGTGGTTGCCCTGCGGAAAATCGGTGCGGCCGATGCTGCCGGCGAACAGCACGTCGCCCACAAAAGCGCGCTGGGCCTCGGCGGAGTGAAACACCACGTGCCCCGGCGTGTGGCCAGGACAGTGGCGCACATTCAGAACGCTGTGTCCGATCTGAACCGTGTCCCCGTCGGCGAGCCAGCGCGTGGGCGTGAAGGCGCGCGCCGGGGGAAAGCCGAACATCGCACCCTGCTGTGGCAAGCCGGTGATCCAGAACTGGTCGCCGGGATGCGGCCCGATGATGGGCAGGTCGAGCTGTTCGGCGAGGTCGGCCGTGCCACCCGCGTGGTCGATGTGCGCGTGCGTGAGCCAGATCGCCTTCAGGTTCACGCCGAGGCGCTCAACTTCGGCCAGCAGCAGGTCGAGATCGCCGCCGGGGTCGATGATGGCCGCGTCTTTCGTTTCATCGCACCAGACGATGGAGCAGTTCTGGGCGAAGGCGGTGACGGGAACGGTGAGGTAACGCAGCATGGAAAGGGTCTGTTTGTTGCTAACAAAGATTGAAATCGGCTAACAAAGAATGAACATGTGATAACAAACATTGAACGGCAGCGAGAGCTGCGCGGACGAACGTGGGGCCGGAGCGACGGATCAAGACTGAACGTAGGCGTTCGGGCGCTTCGCGTACGGAGCAGAATCATAGGCGGACGCACTTCGCATCCCTAACCACCATGAGCACTTCTACGCCTCCCCCACCGCCAAAAGGCTACGCATGCTGGCTGGACTATGCTGTTGAATCTTTCGACACACGTGGTGCGGCACTTCACACTATTTACGACGACGGTGGGCCGACAGATAGCGGCTCCATGCGAGAAGCCGCGCGAGCCGAACTGCAGGCGCTTAGGCGTGCCGCGCAGGAGCGCCAAATGGCAAAGCCTCCTGGGGATTGAGGCAGCGCTCACCAGCGGCTGAACAACACCGAAGCACTGATACCCGAAAATTTCAAACATGGCATCTTCAGAGGCGTTGCACACGCGTTGCGCATATGGGACTTGAGGGGATGGCGATCCCATCTTGATGGGCAGCCTTTCGTCAGCTCCAAGATAGGACTTCATGCGAGGAAGTACATCTGGAGCAGGTGCATCAAAGCGGCGCGCCTGCGGCACATAGGGGCTTGCAACGTCCGCAGCACCCCATGATCTGACTCTCAATACCTTTGATTGCCAGGGCACGGATGACCGCAGTGTGGCAAAAACTGCGGGCTCAGCTTTTCATCCCGACCGTCTGCAAACGCTGCAGGGCTGTAGTTAAGATTGGATAATCTAACTCGGGTTAGCGTGATGAAGCCGCATCAAGCTAACCAAGGGTGACTAAAAAAGGTCAGGCGCATTCAAGCGGCAATCTGCGACTCCGCCTCCCGCTTACCAAGGGCCAGACGCTCAAGTATCTGCGGAACTCTCGACGCACGAGGAGAAGCCCCGCCAGACTCCCACTTCCAGATCGACAGTGATGAAACTTCCAAGAGCTTGGCCATCTGTTCTTGGGTAAATCCCAACCTCGCGCGTTGAGCCTTGAGACGCTCGGCCGTGAACACCACTTTGCGCCCTGGTTTCCCTTTAGTTTGCACTACGCTCGATTCTTGTTCCCCAAGCGGCGCAGTCCGAATCTTTTCGGCCTTGCCTTTGCCCTGAACCCTATTCATCCTGTTAAGAAGTGCCTGCACGGCCTTCTGCTGCTTCTTCAAAGCAGCGATTTCAGAACGATGAGCCAACGAGGTCTTGCGCAAAGCTGCGATTTCTTCGCGCAGTTCCTTGCGGGCCACTCGGGCGATTTCTTTTTTGAGAGATTCGGCGAAGGTAGTCATCTGCACATCGTAATGCAGCAAACTTACGCGCCATCTAACGCAGCTCTTCGAAATGGACCACCCAAGGCGCCTTGGAGTGACGCTCGAAGCCACTGGGATGCTGCTGTGCAGCGATAGCGGTCGGTCATTGCTGCGAGTGGAGTTCACGGTGTTGTCCGCATTGCAGTCGTTGCGCCTTCCCTCAGTCGGGAGTCCACCCTGCCTCCGTACCGTGCGGCTCAAGCAAGCTCGGGAAGCCAAGTCGTTGGCCATCAAGACATGCAGCAGATCACACTGGCATGTCGACCATAAAGTTCGATATCTAGCTTCGCTCAACAAGATCGATAAGGCGAAGATAGCGCGGATCTGATGTCAGGTTAGGTTTGGCTTCCGCAATAAGTGCCAGCACCTTCGGTAACTCGTACGGCGGGCGGGTGAGCACTTGAGGTGTAGCTCTGTTCATCAAATCGAGCGTCGCTTCAGGGAACAGCTTGGCAATCGGCTGCTCGCCATTGATTTCTCCAGTGAACCGATAGAACGGATGGTCATTTGTCTCCACCGGCACCAAGAACTTTTTCAGCGCTTCGTAGACGGCCGGAAAACTATCGCCGGTGTCGTCAAGGAGACCGATCCAAGCCCTCATCGATGCAGAGGTCCGATATTGGCGTTCTCTCGGCCAGTCCTCATTGACTAAGGGAATAACGTATTTGACCCAGCCACTCTCGCCTTCCTGCCCAACCTTGCCCAACCAGAAAACAAACTGGTTCCGGGTATCGTCCGACATCGCGCGCAAGACCGCGCGCATTTCGCCTCGTGAAAGCCCCGTTGGCTCATCCGGGTGAAATGCCCTCATGAAACCAAGCCATTGGGCTGCCACCTCTGAAAGATCGCGATCCCAAGAAAACCCTTCGACCCAGGGGAAGAGGTCAAGCAGAAGCGGTTTGATGACCTCGACCAATGGCTGCCAAGGCACTCGACCGCTATGAAGAAACCCGTTCCATGCTGGTTCCGAAGCGGGATGTTCAAAGGCCAACATGGGAATAAGGCGTTCCGTAGTCCAAGCGGCATCGACGAACATGAGCCAGTTCAACTTGCTGCACGCTACCGACACAGCGTGATCTGAACCTTCACCTTGTGCCGCAAAGAGGCGGTCGACACGAGACTTGATGTGACTTGGAATTAGAGAACCGGCCTCCTGATTCTCTCCGGGTACAGCATGAAAGAGGGCTTCAGCACACATGCCGACAGGGCCGTTGATCGCATGGCCGTATGTGCGCCGGGACCGTTCACTGACGTTTCCACCTTGGCGGACTTCGCCTAGACCGCTCATCGCAGCATCTGCTCCACCGCTCAAAATGCCATCGACGATGTGATCGTAGACTGCCCACCCGAGATCCTTATCAAACTCAAGGGCCGCCCCCAAGTTCTTTTCGAGCCATCGGCCCAACGTGTGACGCAGTTCAGCAATAGCCGCATGAGGGAGTCGCGCTACTCGGTTAAAGAACACTCGTCTCAACCTGGGCGATATGTCTGCAGGAAGTTCATTGATCATGGACGACCAGAAGATCTCTGGGTAGTCGCCCGCCTTTCCTGCAATCGTCAGCGCAGACAACGCCTTTCGCGGATTGGCTTTCACCAAACCAGTGAACGGCCGCTTCTCAGTGAAGCTGCCAAAGTCGCGTTTCAGTTCTTCCTTTGCCCTAGCAACTACCTCGTTTACGGGGAGGTCCAAGACTGCATCTGGCTTTTCGTCCGTACCAACCCACCCCGCATGAGAGCCGCGTTCTATCACCATGGAGACCGCCCAGCTGTCGCTCCACTCAGGGATGCGTCTGATGATCTCAGCAAGCCGATCGCTCCGGTCTTCCGCCAGTTGACAACCCTGTAGTTCGAGATACCGGGCATATCTGGCGGCGAACTCATCACGCAGACTACGGTAGTCCTCCTTAGACCAATGAGAACGTTTATCGGGGCCCTGAAAGATGCGGTCGACGAGTTGATTCCGGTACTCTTGGGAGAACTCTTTCCATCGGTCCACGAGTAGAAAAAGAAGCTCTCGCACCACACCGCCGTCCCAGAATGCCTCCTGATCTAAAGACAAGACTTCTTTGGCAACGTCGTCGGCCTCGAAGGCGTCTACTTTGCTGAACGCATATAGCTTGAGCTTCCGGAAGTAAAACCGGTCGTTCACAGGCCAGATCGTTCCATGTGCCTTGGCGAGATTTGGCCACTTGGCAGCTACACGGTCAAAAAGTTGAACAAACCAAGTGACGGCCTTTGCGGCCTTCGCGACGTGCTCTCTCCCGTTGACCTCTCGGTCTAAATAGCAGGTCGGTGTTTGGAAGTAGGTGGTCTCGATATCCCCCAGCAGCCCTGAGGCGACGCCTAGTTGTTCCTCCAAGATTCCAAAAACCTGCGGCAAGATCTCGTCAGGGACGTCCAACTCATCGTTGTGCCGTTCAAGGAACAAACCCTCCCACTGCCCCAAGTCACCAAGATGAATTTTCTCCCAGGGAACACCAGGCGGTCTCGAACGCCCCAAGCCAAACGGAGGCGTGATCTTCAATCGAGGTGCTGCAACCCTCCGGAAATCTCGTAGGACACTGGCCGACCATCCCTCCGAGTTGATCCGCCTCTTCAAGTCGAACCATTCGCCATTCCACTGACGATTGCGGGAATCTCGATGATGTTCGAGGATCAGTCTCCAGATATGACGAGCACGCTCGTTGAGAGCCTTCGAATGTTCCACCTGCCACTCAATCTGTTGCAGCAGACGTGGATGTAGCCCGTTTTGCCGGATGGCCCACCAGGCCAGCACAGGGCTGTCAATGGACTTACTGACCCAGGCAATGAGGTGGCCAAGCCTTATCGGCGTCGCCTCGGAACCTTCCGCTTGTCGCCCACCCAACCGATGAAATTCATGTGGATTGTCATCTTCGTCACGCCAGACTAAGAAGCTATCGTTGCTGACGCCCTGTCTGCGATCATCGTCAGAGATTTCTCCCAGATCGTCATCTATCCCGTAAGCGAGCACAGGGTCGAAGGTCTCTGCATCGCTGCCATAGCCGCTGCTCCGTTCTCCAGACCGGACATTCGCATCCATTACACAGATCCATTCGGGGTGCGGTGTCGGGATTGCCTCGGCGAACGATCTCGCCCCTTGCACTGTGCGAAGAATATGAGCTACTTGGCCACGCTCATGAGGGGCCAGAATCTTCGGGTCCTGCTGGCCCTTGGCAACTATGGATGCGCGCCACCTGCGCGGATCGTCTGCTCGGTTTGCCCAGGCTTCCATGCTCTTCCACAAGTCCTCATGATCGGAATAGGCAATGGCTGTGACACCCCGGTCACGCCACTTTGCCTCGATCTCCTCTGGAAGCCCACGGTCGAACGCATAGAGTCTGGACCGGTCATACAGGCCGTCATGGTTAAGGCCCTGAAGAAGATATTTGATTGGCGGGTCTTCTGCCTGATAGCCAACCAAAACAACGGTGTACCGTTGGAGGAGGTGTCTGATGAAATTGGTAGCCCATCCTTCTGAGAGGTATGCACGCCCGAAGTCCGCGCTGCTCAGCACATAGTGATGATTTTTCGATCCGGCATCCACCAGTCGCCCATGTAGATACGTTATCCCCTCCATCTTGGATCCGAAGTTCAGGCCAGGAAAGGCAGGAGGAACATGCGGAACCAGATGCTCTTCCTCCGGCCCTCCCTCGAACAATCGATCGAAGTTCGTCGTGACAATCTGTGGCACGCCTCCCTGGCTCGAAGAAATTCGCTTGATTAGGCCGTGCTCACGTCCCCAATCTTTGACTTCTAGGGGAGCACTCAGCCGCTCCGTAACCAGAGCGTTAACCTCATCCTTGCCATACTCAAGGTGGAGGAGGTTGAAGATTTGGTCGAGTGGGACATTTGCCGCAGAACGGTCGACCAACCATGGCTTGAACGCGGCCATGATTGCTGAATGGGCTGGCGGATCGAAGAACTCTATGACATACCGAGCAAGGTCAACAAAGTCCGGCATTCCAGATGGCACGGAAACTCCTGCGCCGCACAGAAACACGACGCGACCAGCATCGCATCGATGCAGAAGGACATCGGGTATGGAGGGGCCATCTGGGAGGAATCTCATGAACTCAATTTATCATTAAGCCCATAGCGACATCGCTAGGCCGTGGGCAAGGGAGGCAATCAGTGCCGAAGCAAATCACGCTTCTACTCGACACCAACGTCCTGATTCCGCTACAGGATTCGTATGCCGTACTAGGTGACAACCTTGCAAACTTCCATCGGCTAGCGCTTGTCGGCGGACACAAGCTCGTCTATCACCCCGCAAGCATCGAAGACTTTGAAAGGGACACCGACCTAGGCCGGCGCGCCAGGAATTTGGAGCACGTCCGCCGATACCCCGCGCTGGAGCGTCCCGCTAAATGTCCTTGGAACACGAAGGCAACGAGCCCGAACGACGCCTGCGACAACGAAATTCTGTACGCCCTTGAGTGCGACGCTGCACACGCGCTCGTGACGGAAGACAAAGGACTTCTGACTAAGGCTCGAGCTCGCGGTCTGGGTCACCGGACCTACAACATCCAAACGGCTGAAGACTGGCTGCGGCGGCTGCATCAGCCGTTCGACGTCTCGCTGCCAAACATCGACCATGTGCCGCTGCACAGCCTGACACCAGAGCTGGCAGGTACGTTCTTTGACAGTTTGCGCGATGGCTACGATGGATTCGACGACTGGTTTCGCAGGAAGGCCAGGGAGAACAGAAAAACCTGGGTCTACCGGGATGAGACCGACGTGCTTGGCGCGATCTGCGTCTACGACGTTCAGAGCAACGAGATAGTCACCAATGAGGGAAAGCGCCTTGACGGCAAAGCACTAAAGCTCTGCACGTTCAAGGTTGGCCAGAGCGTGAGAGGGCGCAAGATTGGGGAACTCTTTCTGAAGGCAGCCTTCCGCTACGCAACCGATAACGCCTGCGAGCACATCTTCATTCATGCAGACGTAGACAGACACGCCTACTTGGTGAACCTCCTTGTCGACTTTGGCTTCGAGGACGTCGGCCTTTATGGGACGGACAGGGTCTATGTGAAGCAGCACCCCGTCAACGCTCCAGATTCGTCAGGACTCCCCGCACTCGAATATGTCCGACGTTTCTACCCGCACTATCAATCGGAGAATCAAGTTCAGAAGTTCCTAGTACCAATCAAGCAGGAATTCCATCAAATACTTTTCCCTGACTACCAAGCGCTTCAATCCCAGCTCTTTGCACCCCGAGGGAGTGTGGGCAATGCCATCAAGCTGGCCTACCTTTGCCATGCTGCTTCGAAACAGATCAAGTCGGGCGACGTGCTGCTGTTCTACAGGTCAGAGGATGAGCAGTCGGTCACCTCGCTCGGTGTTGTGGACCAGTTCGCAGTGCTCAGCGACGCAGCTAGCATCGCGGCCATGGTCAGCAGACGCACCGTTTACAGCATCAAAGAGATTGAAGACATGGCCACTCGGCCAACGAAAGTCATCCTCTTCAGGCTCGTAAAGCATTTTCCGGCACCAGCCTCCCTGAAGCGCCTTCTAGATGACGGAGTGGTCGCTGGCAACATTCAATCCATCACCAAGATTTCCAATGAAGCGTTTTCAAGAGTGCTTGCGACCGCAGGGGCCTAGAGCCGTGCTGCTCTCCGTCAAGCCAAGGTTTGCCGAACAGATCCTCGATGGGACCAAGAAAGTGGAGTTTCGTCGGTCATGGGCTATCGAGCCCGTTGGCCTGGCCGTCGTCTATTCCAGCTCTCCGGTCCAGCGACTCGTCGGCATCGTTGGAATCGAAGGGTCGGTTGTCGCGTCACCTGCGTCCGTCTGGACGAAATGCCGCGCGCGTGGACCGGGGCTAGAACGCAAGGAACTGATGGAATATTTTGCGGGCAAGGACCAAGCCTACGGAATCTTGCTTGGAAGCCTGGCCCTTCCGGAGAAGCCGATTCGTCCGAAGTCTCTCTTCAAGGGTTTCCGCCCGCCGCAGTCTTATCGCTACTTGACCGCAGTCGAACTCCGTCTCATCGGCAAGCACTTCGGCCTGGTTGGGGAACCCGAATGACAATCTTCGTCGCAGGCGTCCATGGCGCAGGAAAGACCTTTGCCACCAAACCAGCCTGTGAAAAGCTGCGGCTGGTGCATGCCACCGCCAGCCAACTCATCAAGGAGGAGCGCGGACAGGCCACGTGGGACCCAGCGAAGTTGGTTTCGGACGTGGAACAGAACCAGGCAGCGCTCATCTCGGCCGCGAGGCGCATCCGAGAGAGCGGCGCGACGCTCGTTCTTGACGGTCACTTCGTGCTACGACGAGCGCCAGGTACCCATGAGAGGCTGCCTGTCGACGTATTCAGGGCACTGAAGTGCTCGTCCGTTTTGTTGATCCGCAGTCCGGTTCCGGTCCTGCTTGAGCGTCTGCTCGCAAGGCGGGACATTAGCTGGACTGAAGCAGAATTATTCCAGCTCAGCATGGCCGAGGACGTCCATAGCGCTGAGGTAGCCGAGGTGTTGGGTATTCCCTTAGAGGTTCTTGATTCGCCGAGCGCCCAAGAGGTGGAGACCTGGTTGGATCGGCTCTCGAAAGGCGCGGGCGCCTCTCGCCAATAGCCGAGAGTCGAAGGAGAGAAGAAATGCGCTGCCTCTTCTGCAAAGCCGACTCGTCGACTTCACGGTCCAGGGAGCACATCGTGCCCGAGTCTTTCGGAAATACCGAGCACGTGCTGCAGCCTGGCGTCGTCTGCGACGGGTGCAACAACTATCTGGCGCGCGAGGTCGAGAAGCCGATCCTTGACTCCCTTTACTTCAAGGAACGCCGTTTCAACGCTGTCCTCCCGAACAAGCGAGGACACGTCGTCCCGCTGGACGGTTTTCATCTGCAGTCAGGCACGCGCATCCAGGCTCACGCGGACACCGGCGAGGGCATCAGCATTGGCGCCCATCCGGATGCTGACGAGGCGCGTCTCATCAAGAGGCTGCTAAGCCAGTCTCAAGGAACGTTGATATTCCCGATGGCAATACCTCCAGAGGAGCGCGCCCTTGCCCGTTTCGTCGGAAAGGTCGGCCTTGAGGCTCTGGCGTCTCGGCTCATAGAAGCTGGCAAGTCACATGAGGAACTGGTCGACATGCCTGCTCTTGACCAGCTCAGAGACTTTGTGCGTCGTGGAGGCAGACCCTTCCAATGGTCCGTCGCCCGACGGCAGTTGTACCCGCCGGGGAGGGTCTTCTCAGATGGCGACGAGCACTACGAGCCACTCCACGAATACGAGCTGCTTCTGAAGCCAATTGACGAGGCTAACGGCCTCTATGCCTGTTACATCTCACTAGTACTCTTTGGCGAAGAATTTTCACTCAATATGGGCGGACCAGAACTCGATGGCTTTGAGACTTGGCGGGTAAGGGCTGGCGGCTGACTGGCAACGCATTGCTCAAACACACTTTGAGCACCCAATCCGTAGGTGCCAAAAACCGCAATTGGGTCAATAGCTGCCAATAGGCAGACAGGCCACGAATCGCCATCACACCCGCATAGTCATAATCCGACCGTCCTGCCTGGAGCAGTTTGACCGGCCATAAGTGGAGCAGTTTGAGGTGGCCATCAGGGCGATAGCGAAGAAGTGATCGCCCTATGTTCCAAGCGGCACTGGCAACTTCCACACTCAAAGATACGGCGTGCTGTGCAACTTGGCCGAGCGAGAGAGGCCGATAACTTGCATCGGTGCGGTCTCGCCTTGGCTTGCGCTACTCCGACTGCTTGAGAATGTACTGAGTGAGCAGGGAAACGGCGAGCACCAACAAACTGAGTATCAAGAGCAGATCCCAGTTGAAGCCGGCGTTCGGGTCAGCTTGGGCGAGAGCCTCGCCGAGGATAAGCCCACCAAATATGACGATCATGTCACTCATGTGCGCATCGTAGCGCGAGTGGCTTGCCTCGGCGAGCAGTCTTTCTTCCACTTGGCTAGCCACTCCTATTTGCGTCTATCGGCTCGCCAGTCGGCTCATCAACCGCATGAGGGTCTGATCTGCAAGGCAGCATGAGTTGATTTGCGTCGACCATCTGATTCTGACGTCTCAAGCATTGGACAAAAGGTCTACCATTGCTGGAGATGACTCGCGCGGCTTACACGGAACGACTCATTCACACCGAGAAACCATACTTGATGGCAACCAAGATCTGTCTGACTCGTTCCGCTCCTGGCGGGGTTTCCGCTACCTGAAGTGGCATTTTCCCTTCGAGCATGGGATGAGGAGTATGAAGCCACTGTGCTGCTTCTGCCTTAGTTTGAAATGTGTCTGCGGCCATTCGCTCCATCTCTTCCAGCAGCTGCTGATTCTTTCTCTCGTACTTTGGCATTGTGAGTCCTTGAGGGAAAATATCAGACCATACGTCTGAGAGATAAGTATGAGTGGTCTCTTTTACCGCAGAGTTGAGCAGGAGGCGGTGGTGGATGTTCGTGAACATGGAATGTGCTCGTCAAACCACAATCTATCGTTCTGCAGCATCCACTTGTACAGAATCCAGTGAGCTTTCATAAAACTCATACGACTTCGAATGCCCTGATCAAGGATATTGATTACGACAGTGCGGTTCTCCTGGATCCTTCTATCGCGTTCGGATACCTTCATGGACATAACTTGCTGTTTAAGCCATGCAGGATCGTGAGCTCGAAGCCATGCGTACGCCCTTGGAGAACGTTGGGAGATCGGCCTATGTGACAGAGACGGATCGCGTGCGGAGATCAGAAAATCGGCCCGATACGTTGGGCCACGAGCGAGCTCTTTTCCCCAGTGAGAGGCCTGCTTGAACTCGGCCTTTTTGGCCCGAAGCCATGACTCGTCAAAGCTCTGCAGGAAGCGATGGAGTTGAACATCTTGACGACGAAGATCCATGAGACTTGCAGTCGGTCGATGCATCAGGAGAATTTCAATGTTGGACGCGAACTCCTCTCTGGCAGTTTTCAAGCTCCTTTCCGACCGTAGCGTGAATGTGCAGTCTGGAATTTGTGCTTGGAGCCAAGTCCACAATGGACTGTTCCTCTTCTTGGACTGGATGGGTGCTGCAGGCCCTAAATTGATGGCCTCGGTGACAAGGTCCTGCTGCAGTTTAGCCAGCGTGTGTCGCTCGGCAATGGCTGTGCGTATATCTTGCGGAAGCGAGTCGAGGAAGCGCCGTATTCCTAAAGTCTCTGCCTCACGATGCGTCGATTTCTTGAAGACGTTCCCATTGATGATCTCCTGCACTAGCCGTTCGGGCAGACCGGCTTTCCTTGCGAATCCTACGAGTTGTCTATCGAGGTCGACTTCTTGTCCAGAATTGTGATCGTATTGGCGCCTCGAGAATTGGAGTGGCTCTTGAGCCACGGCGTTCCGCTGGCGGGCCCACTCCATTGCAAACGACGTCACCGCAATCAGAACGAATGCCGGATCTACCCATCTGCGACCCCTCAGGATGTCGTGTAGTAGTTCGTGCGTGAGTGCAGCACCAAACCAGCTGCGCAAATCTTCGATTCTCTCGACGCCCCACCATTTGAAGAACATATCAACAAGCTCTGTGGTTGATCCATCGCAGGAGTTGACCGCTGTAGTGAACGTCGCCAGCCGGGTGGCCGGCCGAAGCTCCTCTGATTCCCCGCGTATGGATCTTTCCACTAGTGATTCAAACCGCCGATATGCCTCTGGCTGCTTGTGCAGCCAATACGACGGGGATGAGCCCGCGTGTGAGCCACAACGGGAACAACGGGCGAGAGATATTCCTGCTGGCTTGGAACGTTCAGCGTACGGCGTACCGCAGTTGCCACACATCTCCTCCAACAGTACGTTGTGCGTGGAGCAGTAATGGATGGGGAGAAGCTGATGAGCAACGCGCCAGAAAGCGGCGCCATACTTGGCTTCGTCGTCTGCAACACAGATTGGGCAACGCCGGATACAGCGTGAAACGAGGGCGCCTCTGTCGAAATGCTTTACCAACCTCCTGTACGGAGTTCCAGAACGAATCATCATGAGCAGATCGCGCTCTGCTTCTTGATCAAGCAGAGATCCGATTAATGGCGCCACTGAATGATGCATAAGCAACTTGTCCGCGGTGAAGGCGGCGTTCGTAGTGTCCGATACATCGCCGGCATGCAAGCCGATCGCCATCCCAACAGAAGTGTTACGCCGCGCATTCTTGAATTTGTCGCTGAAACTCAGTACTTGGCTGATGTGTTGTATAGAGCCAATACAAGCCCCTTTGGGAGCGAACGGCACCATACCTGCACGGTGGGCAATTTGGTTGGGCACGCCGAGGGTTTGCATGGCAATGCTGACTGTGTCCACCATATCCATTTTGGTTGCTTTATGAATGCGCCGCAGGCGTGGAGCAAACCCGGCGCCAATCTCGAACAAGGACCGCCAGCGCTGGCTTTCTTCGCGCCCACCGTCTCACGGTAGTAGTCGCAACACCGAGCCGATGGGCGACTTCAGCAAAGCACGTGGAGCAGATGAATGCTTGGAGCACCGCAGGTGAAATGTGCTCAGCGTCATCCCAGAAATCCATTTGGTTTGGTTGGGTGTTTTGCCGTGAGAAAAGAACCTCCGGTAACGCTAAACCGCGCTCGTTCAGGTATCCCGCGAGGAGGGCCCAACGCATCGGATTGCTTGCTGAGTTTCTTCCTCTCAGTAGGTCCGATATCCATCCCGCTGCACAGCACACCAAGTGTGGCGCCTCACGGTTCAGCCAGTGGGCCAAAGTTGATGCTTCCCAGTCGGTCTGTACTTTGGTTGGGTCAAGATGCTTGCCGTCGACGGCGCCATACGCATCACATAGTAGAAGTGTGGCGCGCATCTTAAGCTCAGCGAGCTCTAAGTGTTCGCTATGGAAGATTGAAGTCGCAGCGTTCGCAACACCCACAAGGATCTCCAGCTCTCGTGAATGCACAACACGCAGCGCCGTATCTGGGAGGTCACCAGGTAGCGCCCACACTTGGCCGTGGTAAGTCACTTCACGCAGGATGCAAAAGTGCTTTCTGCACACCGCCACACCTGGCAGTTGATGTTCTATGCGCCACATGCTTGTGCCATGCTGCTCCCGGTGCTGCTGACGGCAAATTTCACAGTATCGGAGCGAGCAAAGGGCTCCCATCTTCAATCCTGCCCAGCTTGAATATTGCAGTTCCTGAGCTTCTGGCCTGCGTGACGATGACGTAGTCAATGAAACAAATGCGCCCATCGATGTTCGGGTGCGCAATATTTCATGACCGGTTCCGAGAAGGCCTTCAGTGACTGCCTCAAAGTAGGGGAGGTTTGCAATGGTGTACTTGCTCTTTGCTGCACTCGGGACGCCGAACAACGCCATGCCTGTTGAACGAGTCGAATAACGTGTCAACTTGTGGTGCCGGCTGCACCACGAGTACAGGGATTCGTCTTCCAGCCAACTACCAATGAACGGCAGGCTGCGTACGGGCTGTGAGCTGATCATTGCCTTGCCCTCGCTATACGCGCTCCTGCGGTTTGTTGATAGCCGCACGTTTTGCTCTTTCGAGCTCCCAGCGGTCCGCTAGGTAGCCCACTGGTTGATCGCTGATTGAGCTAAGCGCCGTGAAGTCTTTGTTCACATATGCGGCGATGAGCTTGCGCAGCCCAGCCATTGTTGGGGAATAGAGTGCTGCATCCATGTGAGCGCGTGAAACACTGTCGGCACCAGCCCTATGGGCCTCTATGAGGCTCTCCCTGCGGTACTTGACGAGAAAGTCATGAACACCTCCTGTGCGTTCATACAAAAGTTTGGCTAAGTTTGGAATCTCGTCATCCTTCTTGGGGAGTAGTGTCCATCCCCACACCTCCGGGACCAGATCGCACATCCACTCCTCGTCGTTTTCATCGAACACAGGGCCAAAATTGAAGAGGCCCCCGGAGGTCAATCGACGTAGGTCCTGGGAGAAGTCGAGTACATGTCCGAATGCGATGGGGTTTCCGACCAGAATGAGGGGAATGTCACAATTTAGTATCCGGAGGAAAAGTGCGACGAACTCGGAGCCGAGAACAGCCGGGGCTACGTTGCGTGCCTGGACTTCCTCCAAGATGAGAATCCCGCATCTATGGGTTAGAAGGATTTGCAGGACGTCGACTACTTTTTCACCCACGGTTTTTCGTCGGTTGGAGAGGGCGACCGCGTACGTGGTGCCCAGTACGCGGTCGACTTCGTTGACGATCGTGTAGAGCAAGGTGCTGCGGGAGGCATCTGGCGGCATCGGGATTTTCAGATAGACGAGCTGTCTGAGCGATAGCCATCCGCAGTCTTCACGGGGTCCATGATCAATGACCTGCGGGAGCAGGCGGAGCATTGCGTTGATCGAGTGCGACTTTGAGCAACCAGTTGGTCCTTGCAGGATTGCACCAGTTGCTCCATCTGAGAACCACGGCATCGACGCCAGCTCTTTACCCAGCGTTTCGCGGTTCAGTTCTGCAAGCTCAAAGATGCGTCGACGGTTGTGTGCAAGGCGTGGATCCCGCCGGCGCAAGGACACCCATAGCATGGTGTAAATGGCCATAGCAAAGGTGATGGAACGCTCTGTAGGGACGTTCAGGTCCTCGATGGCGGAGAAATGACTCTCTCTTGCTGGCCGGAGTGTTTGGAGCCGCCCCTGGCGAGGGTCATAGTAAAGACTGGTTCCCCATTCGATGAAGGTTTTCTCCACCGGCAGCTTGGCGAGCAATGGATTTCCTTCATCCCAAGCAAAAAGATCTACGGTCTCGTTCATCGCGTCCTCCTGGCCTGGCGGAGTTCCTGCATCTGCGCTTCATTGGCCGAGAGCATTGTGGCAACAGTCGCTGCGGCCGCTTCACTCACCATGCTCGCGACACTGGCGTTGGGCCTTCGCTCAGGCGGCGAACCCAGCTTTTTGAGGTGTTCAATGTCGAGCTCTTCCCGCCGGTTTTGCCGTTTGTCGAAGCTCTTGGTGCTTGCCTTGGAAGCGCGAACTTTTTCAGACGCCTGTTCAGTGCGTTTGGCGGCACGAGCATCTTTGTTCATCTTTCGATTTTCGACCAAGGTGGCGGTATCGTTGGACTGAAGATCTGCACGGACAGCATCTGAAACTTCCTTGTCGTCGTAGGTCATTTCAATGTGTTCACACAACGAGATTTCATTGGCGAGCGGATCCGATGTCTTCCGCTCAAGCCGTTTGAGACCGCCGTGAACAAAGTAGCATTCGCTCAGGTGAAGAGGATCCAAGTGAACCTCGCAATCGATGCGGGACCGGCCACCCTTTTCGCACAGCCCAGACCGAAGAAGCCAGTCGCTGGTGTACCTCAGCTGAGGGATCAAGCGGGTCGGCTCAAGTGGATCAAATATGTGGATCCCATCCCGGAGGATCTTGGCTGCAAGACGAGGAAGGCACTGTGCACGCAGCGTGTCTAGATTTACGGGTTCGCTAGCGACATATCCATTCTTCACGTACCACTCATAGATGGCCTTGCGGGTTGGCTGGACGCCATCCCGTCGCATATCCAATGTGAGGAGCTTTTCTACAGGCTCCTCATTGTTGTGACGCAGAACCGCCTTGATGACGAACTTCATGTTCTCAGCATGCGTCCTGCAGGCATCCTTTTCCCGAGGTACTTCTCCGCGCTTTCTCCGCTCCCCTTTGGTAGAACCTGCATTCTTGTGATCGGCTCTTCGATGCGTGCTGTGATTGTTTCCCTCGAGTAGACCCTTCAAGTCTCCTCGCCAGGAGCGGACAAACTCCAGAGAGACTTCTGCAGCGCTCATTGTTTTTATGTTTCGTTCGTTCTTTGTCTCGCCGTTGTCTGCGCGGATGCGTTTGCACATGCGTGAGTGCCAATCGCTTTCCTGGATGACGACTCCATAGCGTGCACAGAACTCAACTTTTGATGAGGCGCTGCTGTGGATGCAGAGCAATGATGTCAAGGCGCTAGGGTTCTCGAACCCGCAGTAGAGCCCAAGGATGTACCCGGTCTTCACATCCATGAGCACTGTCCGCCATGTCGAAGGTAGGACCTTCAACCTCGATATGGATGAAACCGGCGTTTGGTCCTCGCTTGTGCTGTCAATCAGTCCCAGTTGACCGACCGCTACGACGCCGTCTGTGGCTGTTCCCTTCAAGGCGCGGGTGGACTGCTCGTAAACGGTTTCGCCCATGTTCACTCTGGACGCAGACAGACCAGCGCTCCCAGCTGCCCGCTTGAACTGCGCAATCGAAGGTTTCTGGAGCGGTGGCAAACCTGGCCAGTACTCGTCGCAAGTAAGTAGGTGGGCATCGTCTACAGAGTCACGTTGCTTCTTGTATTTACGCCAACCATTGACAAGCTTCTGCCGATCTTCCTTTGTGCAGATGTAGCCCTTTTCGGTAGAGTTCCCCCGAGTGACTTCCCGGCGCGGGCGGCCAGTCTTCTTGGCGGAGAATTTCTTGCTTCCCCTGGCACCGCTGTTTCCCCAGGAGGGAAGGAGGGCGTTGGGGTGCCCGCATCCCAATAAAAAGAGGCGCATGGCGCGAGCGACTTTGCCAACCTGCTTGTGACCGAGTTCATTCGCCCTTGCACGGACCGCCGAGCGGAGGCAGTCGCACTCCAAAAGCTCACGTACACCGAGATCTTTCACGATGGGTTCAATCCAGGATTTTTGCTCTTCGCGTTGCCTGAACCAATTCTTTAGATCTCTGCGCACGGTTCGCTTGAGATCCGAAGCGGCGGTGCCGTTTTCAAGCTCGTGATCAGCCAGTAGCCACGTTGTAGGTGGAACAAAGTCCACGAGGGAGAGTGCGTGGTGGTGTTGCTGCGCTTCAATTTCTGCCGTTTCAATGCGGAATGGCGCCTTGATGTAGAACTCCTTGAGACCACTGCTCTCGCACTTCTCAATGTTCAACGAGATAGCCCATATGTAGCGTCCGTCACGGCTTTGATGCACGATACGGGCTCTATCGGTGTAGCCTTCGTTGGTGTGGTGCCGCATCACTTTTCCAACCAACTCCGCACTCATATCGCATCTCCCAGCAGCTCGCGTTGCAGGCGTTGCTTCAGTCCCTTGAGGTCCCTTTTGAGCGGTTTGCTCATGACGATGTCACTGGCCAGGTCAACGTCAACAATTCCGAGCCAGGTCGCTGCACGAAAGTAGCGGTTAGCTTGATCAACACTCAAGCCCACCAACCCCCCGGCGCGATCTACCGCGTGCGCGAGTGAGTAGTTCTCGGCTATATCCATCAGACGTCCGCCAAAATCCTTGAGACGCGTTGTGCAAAGTATTTGGAGTTCGCTGCGCAAGGGTCGCAGCCAGTCCAAGTTTGCTACGAGGGTGCTGGTGAACCGCGTGCCGTCAACGAGTACATGCTTGGCGCCGACGGCCGCACTGTAAAGTTGTTCGAGTTGAATGCGTTCGTGCATGCGAGCGCGATTGGGGGCAGAGTCAAGGAGTTCCTTCGGTTTACAGCTCCAGTGAATCAAAGGAGGGGTGTGCCAAGGGGGGATGCTTAACGTGAAGTCGATCGTGGCCACGAATGGAATCCGCGTCCCTGGGTAGACCCCATGGTCGATCCCTGCTTGCTTGGCTAGGTCAAGCAACCCCGGAACTTGACCCAGTCGACGATCAAGATCAGGGTGGCGGCCTTTTGCAGGATGATCATGAGCATCTGGCCAGAGTGGATGCTGTTCGCGCACCTCTCGCGCACCGAGCCAAAGCGCAACGTTTGCGGCGCCGTATTCCAAGCCCGACAGCAGCTGCAACTGGCGCTCATACAAGGGGACTCCAAGCGAATAAAGGTTGGAGACCGGTGAGTGCAGGTTCCTTCGTATTCGAATCCAAGACTGATAGCGCTCATCCCGGCCAGCTCCGAGTCCTGCCGCAATCGCTTTCGCAAGTTTCTTTTCTGTCATCACTCCAGCCATGGATATCTCCCGTGACTGGATAGCGAGCACGCGCTACCGTTCCTGTGAAAGGCTTCCCTCTGCCTCAGAGGGTGTCGCCTAGCAATCGAGATCTCGTAAGAATCGCGATTCCACTGCACTTGTAATGGGCATCTCCTCCAGGTCACTGTTGCTGTCAGGTCGTCGAGGCTCCCTGGAGCTGGTTCAGAACTTGGATAGACACTGCCTGAAAGTGCATCATGCCCCTCAGCAGAATGGCGGTCATGCTTGAACTTGGTCATGTGATCCCCTGTGCACTTAGGAATCTGCGCGCCATGGCAGATCCACGACGTTAGGTCGTCCACAAGAATGCACAAAGCAAGCCTTGACCTATCGCCTGCGGAGATAGGAAAATAACGCTTGAGGAATCGAACCTTGCTCTATGCAAGCGGAGAGACAAAGCCGTGCGATTGCAGTCGCTGCGGCTTTTGTTTTTGTGGGCCGCTTGCACCCACCAGATGACATGAAGTTATCGGGCTACTTCATGCCTAGTGCTTTGGCAATCTCGAATGACTCGCCTCGCACGCACTTCCGATTTCCAGTCAGCACCAGATAAACAATACGAGGGTTGAAGCCTTTGGAGCGCGCCCAGCTAGCGATCTCTTGACCGCTACTGCGGAAGTCAGCAAGTGCCTGAGATCCAGTACGTAGGACCGTGCGATTGCTTTCGTGGCTGCTGGCAGGCATGCGCAAATTCTATGCTGAGGAGCGCTAATTAGTGACAAGTTTGAGAGTATTTGTTTAAAAGCGGATCTCATTGAAGTCATACTTGTACATATACGGCGCACAAGTATCTAGGCTAAAGATCAGTCTAAATCGATGAAAGTGGTGTTTTGAGGCTCCTTGACGAATCCTCATCCTCAGACGACTCTGCTGATCTTTGATCGGCGGCCGCAGTCGTCTCAAGCCCTTAGGGGTAAACAGTTCGACGGCTGGGTTCGGTGGTGTTCAATCAAGCCGACGGAGCCCGAGAACCACGCGCCACTTGTGGGATCTTGCTATGTCCCATCGACATATCGCCACTCTCACCCGGCTCGATACGCCGGGTCCTGAGGTTCGTTCTTCTGCTCACGAATGATCTGCAGAGCGATTTCGACAGCTAGCGTCTCAGCTGCTTTTGGCCACGACCAGGTAGAAGGCATCGAACCCATGTCAACTTCAGCCAATGCAAGTGTCAGCCGTTCTTCCAATGTCTCGCGAATCGCGGTCATGCGCTCCAGATCAATCGTCAAGCCCT
>LNFM01003565.1_pt1 | contig 33317 bp, 31 predicted proteins | sample 596031 | NCBI WGS metagenome assembly LNFM01 (sample SAMN04254537, study PRJNA301005) | activated carbon metagenome | isolation source: dual media filters at the Ann Arbor, Michigan drinking water treatment plant | place: USA: Ann Arbor | reverse complement strand
GCTATCAAAGCACGTCGTTTCACGACGCCTTGGCGATGCGCGATCTCCTCGGCCGCCGGCCGGCGCCGGAGTTCGAAGCCTGGCTCCAGCGGCAAGGACTGATGGACAGCGCCAACCGCATTCGTCCGGGCGAATTGCCGGCGCGTTTCCGGGCACTGTTGCCGGCATGAGCGACCATCGCCCTCCGGCGCAGCCCGCCGATGACGGTGCACTGTGGACCCGCCTGCGTAAGCTGACCGCGGCGCGGATCGGCCTGCCGCGCACCGGTGCGTCATTGGCAACCGCGCCGCTGCTGGCCTTTCAACTGGCGCATGCGCAGGCGCGCGATGCCGTGCGCCAGCCGCTCGATATGGCGCAGCTGGCCGCCGATCTCGGCGATCTCAGCCTGCCGGCGATCGAGGTCGCCAGCAAAGTCGAGGACACGGAGACTTATCTGATGCGGCCGGATCTGGGGCGTGCCTTGGCCGACAGCGCGGCGAACCGTCTTTCACCTCACGCGCGCGGGTGCGATCTGGCCGTCGTCATTACCGGCGGTCTGTCGGCAAGGGCGGTGCAGGCGCACGCGGCGCCGGTGCTCGGGGCGCTGCTGCCGCTGCAACTGGCGCATCGCGCCGCTGACGCTGGTGCGCTACGGCCGGGTCGCCATCGGCGACGCTATCGCCGCCGCGCTGACGGCCGAAGCGGTGCTGGTGCTGATCGGTGAACGCCCGGGTCTGAGCGCGCCCGACAGTATGGGCGCCTATCTCACCTGGCATCCCAGCGAGCAATCCACCGATGCCGACCGCAATTGCATCTCGAACATCCGCCCCGAGGGCATCGGCTATGCCGACGCTGCCTTCAAGATCGCGCATCTTCTCAATGCGATGCGGCGGCGCCAGATATCGGGCATTCAGCTCAAGGATGATTCCGATCTGCGCCTGATCGGTGGCGTCGACGTCTAGCGGCTATTCTTTCAAGAATGCCGCACACAGCACCGGGTCGAATTCCCGATAATTGTTCGTGATCTCGGTGCCCTTGGGGATCCGCCGATTGGCGATGCTGTAGCCGGCGCGCCAGAACGTGTTGGCGTCGTCGGAGTGGTTGATGTGGCGGTCATTGTCGACCGTGAACAGCACCTCGCCGTCGACGCGGTAGCCATACAGCTTGAGGAAATCGCGGGCGGGCTTCGGCAGGCGCGCGAACTGTTTGGGCGAGTAGCAGCGGTCATAGCCCTCGACGAAACGCCAGATTTTCTTGCCCTTGGGAATGGTCTCGCCGGCAAACAGCCCAAGGCCATGGATGGGGCTGCGATCGACGTAGGTTTTGACGAGAAGCATGGCGGGGATACATCCGGTGTGCGCTGGGCACAGATGTATCCCCGATTCGCTGATGCCCTAAAGCTTGATTTCGCTCACAACGACGAGGTTGGCGGAGTCGACCACCAGCAGGCGGCCGTCGGCCTTGGCGAATTTGTAGCGCGCCGCCATGGGGATCGCCTTCTGCACATCGGCGGAGAAGGCCGTCAGCGCCAGGTCGTTGGTGATGACATTGGCCACGCCGACGTTCTTCAGGTCGCCCTGCGAGTTCGGCGCATTAGCGACGCTGGCGGCGATCAGCTGCTTCTGTTGGTCGTCGATGCGGAATTGAAAGGCGGTGGTCGGCAATTTGTCGAGCGCGGCATTTTCCGGTGAGAGGGCCGACGGCGTGGTCTGGCGGGTCGAGCCCATGGGCAGTTGCGGGCCATCGGCATTGTCGGTGGTGTTGGCCTGGGCCGGACCAACAGCCGCCGGTGCCAGTTGATCGGCGATCGGCGCCTGCGGCTGGCTTTGACCGGGCGCTGGCGTGGTGCCGTCCGGCGCGGTGGAGGTCGATTGCGGCTGCGGCTGCGCCGGGAAGCTCTGCTTCTGGGATTCAGCCACGGAGTCCTGGGCCGGCGCCGCCTTGTTGGCGTCGCTCGATTCCGCGGGGGTCATCGCCTTCGATTCCGTCGGCAGCGGCGGTTTGGCGTCTTGCGCCGAAACCGCGCCAGTCGCTAGCAAAAACACGGCTATCGCGCCGCCGCATACCGTCTTGCGCATGGTCATCTCCCCTGTGAAGTTCCAAGTTCCAACGCATGAGACCCGAATCCGTTGCATGCTTTTTGTGCGGCCGTTAGACGAAGACGGGGCCGTAATTCGGGAAGACCTCCATGGCCGTTAAAGTCTCGCTCGCAACCGGTTTGCTGGTCGCCCTCTTCCTCGCGCCGGCACAGGCGCAATTGCGCGGCCATGGCGGACCGGTAAAGGCCTTGGCGGTCTCGGCGGACGGCGTGACCGCCATCTCCGGCAGCTTCGACAGCTCCGCCATTGTCTGGTCACTGACGCGGAATTCTGCCGAGCAGGTGCTGCGTTTCCATGAAAGCGCGGTCAACGCCGTCGCCATGCTGCCGGATGGCGGCCTGGTAACGGCCGGCGAGGACGGCAAGATCGCGCTGTGGCGTCCGGGCGTGGCGCAGCCCCATACCGTGTTCAGCGGTCACACCGCGCCGATTGTCGCACTCGCTGTATCGCCTGACGGCAAGCGCATCGCCTCCGCCTCCTGGGATCGCACCGTGCGGGTCTGGCCGGTCGGCGGCGGCGCGCCGCAGGTCCTGGAAGGCCATCAGCAGAACGTCAACGGCGTCGCCTTCACGCCGGATGGCAAATCCGTTGTCAGCGTCAGCCATGATCCGCAGCTGCGCATCTGGCCGCTGGCGGGCGGGCAAACCACCATCGTCACGCTGCCGACGCCGTTGAATGCGGTGGCGGTGGCGAGCGACGGCGAAATCGTTGTCGGCGGCGCCGATGGCCGCGTCTTTTTCTTCTCGCCTTCGGGCGCGCCGCGCGGCGATTTCGCGGCCACCGATACGCCGCTGATTTCGGTCGCCATCACCAGAGACGGCACGCTGATCGCCGCCGCCGGCATTCGCGGTTCGGTTGCCATCGTCGACCGTGCGACGCGGACCCTGACCCGCACGCTGGTCGGCCCCGGCCTGCCGGTCTGGGCGGCGGCGTTTCTGCCGGACAACGAGACCCTGATCACGGGCGGCACCGACCGCATGGTGCGGCGCTGGAACGCGGTGACCGGCGATCACATCGGCGCGGTGGCGATGGCGGCGGCTGACGATCCGCTGGCGGAATACGCCGGCGACCGCGGCGCGGAAATCTACCGCGCCTGCATTGCCTGCCACACGCTGACGCCGGACGCCGGCAACCGCGCCGGGCCGACGCTGCACGGCATTTTCGGCCGCCGCATCGCCAGCCTCGAGGGCTATCGCTTTTCCGACGCTTTGAAGAAGCTCGACATCGTCTGGACGCCGGAGACGGTATCGAAATTGTTCGAGGTCGGGCCGATGGAGTACACGCCTGGCACCAAGATGCCGGAGCAGCGCATCGGTTCGGCCGAAGACCGCGCGGCGCTGGTCGAGTTTCTCAGGAAGACGACGACGAAGTAGCGATCAGCTCTTGTTCTCGTGCTCGGCCTTGAGCCGCTCGCGTTCGCGCAGGTAATCGTCGGTGGTGCGCGGGCTTGGCCGCGGCGCGGCGTAGGGGTCGAAATCGGACTCGGTCATCACCGCGACGCGGCAGTCGTCGCACATCTTGATGACGTCGAGGCGCTGCGCCGAATCCTTGAACATCCAGTGCTTGCCTTCGAGCTTGGCCAGCACGCGCTCGACCGAACTCCTGACGCCGAACGGCTTGCTGCAGCGGATGCAGGCGAAGGGCTCTTCCTGCTTCACCACGCGCGCCGACGCGGTGGCGGCGCGGAAGTCGAGCTGCGGCATCAGGCTGATCACCTTTTCCGGGCAGGTCGATGCGCACAGGCCGCATTGCACGCAGGCATCCTCGGCGAAGCGCAGCGTCGGCCGCTCCGGATCGTCCGACAGCGCGCCGGTGGGGCAGGCGGAGACGCAAGACAGACACAGCGTGCAGCCGGCGACATTGATATTGAGCGTACCGAACGGTGCGCCGGCGGGGAGGGGAATGACATCGACCGGCGCGGGCGCCGCGCGCTGCAGTTCGCGCAGCGCCAGCCGCATGACGTCGCGCTTGCCGCCGACCGGCGCAAAACTCGCCGGCCGTGGCGCGCCGTCGGCGGGTTCAATCGAACGGAGCTGTGCGCCCAGTGCATCCGGATCGTCGGTCTCGATTTTGCCGGCGCGGCCCGGCCCGAAGCCGAGGCCGGAGAGGATCGGATCGGCGAGTGCCAGCGTCTGGTTCAGACCGGTGACGTCATGTCGCGCCTTGGCGCGCAGCAGGAAACGCAGGCCGGTCGCGCCATAGGCAAAGGCCGCGGCAATGGCCTCGAGGCCAACCTGGGTGATCTCGTTGACCGCGACCGGCAACACATTGGCCGGCAGTCCCTCGCCATGGCGCGCCAGCGCGTCAATCAGTTCCACGCCGTGCGTCTCGTCATGCAGCAGCACGACCGCATGAACGCCGCCCGCTTCGCGATAGGCCGACAACATCGTCCGCAGCTTGCGCATCAATGCGTCGGCCGGCGGCAAGGCATAGGCGGCGGCACCGGTCGGGCAGGCGGCCGCGCACTGGCCGCAGCCGGCGCAGATCTGCGGATCGATGGCGACGTGGTTGCCGGCGGGCGTGATCGCGCCGGTCGGGCACAGATCGAGACAGCGGCGGCAGCCGACGATCTTGGAGCGCGAATGGGCGCAAAGGTCATCGGTGAACTTGATGTAGCGCGGCTTGTCGAAGGTGCCGACCATGTCGCGCGCCTTCAGAACCGCGCGCAGCACTGCCGCCGGATCGCCCGGATCGGCGCGCAGATAGCCGTCGCGCAGGTCGGCGGCCGGGAACAGCGCCGGATTGCCGGAGATATCGAGAATCAGATCGCAGCGCGACACCGCTCCGTTGCGCGGTGCACCGAATACCAGCCGGTCGCGCGAGGACGGCGCCGGCGCGGCGTAATTGTCGATCACGAGTTCGAACGCCCCGAGATAGCCGCGCGCCGATTTGGCGGTGCCGCGCACCACCGGAAATTCTGTGACGCGCTGGGGGGATACAGTCTCCGGCCGCGTCAGCAGCACGGTGACGTCGAGGTGTTCCTTGAGCAGTGTGGCCGCTTCCAGCGCCTGCTCATCTCGCCCATAGACAAGAATGACGCCTTCGCTGTTCATCGTGACGAAGGGGATTTCAGGCAGCGGCTCGGCGGCGGCAGCCAGCAGCGCCGCCATCTTCGGGCCGGCTTTGGCGGCGTCGGCCGACCAGCCGCCGGTTTCTCGCACATTGGCGAAGCTGACGGCGGTGCGGTCGCCGCCGACTTCGGCGAAAAGCGGTGCTTCCTGCGTGCAGGCGACCGTGAGCGGCGTATCCGCCGCCGCAATGGCGCGGAAGCGGTCGAGCTGGTCGCGGCAGAGGTACCGCGCCGTCTCGATGGCCGCGCCTTTGCAGCCGCGCCCGATCGCGGCGGCGTCGATCGGCATGGTGTCTTCGCAAGAACACACCAATATGGTCCGCTTTTCCGTCATTCCGTTCCCGAAAGAGGGGCGGCCTTGCCCCCCGGCTGGCCGCGACCAAACTAGGTTATAGTTATCCCAAAGAAAAAGTACTAATCGAGGCGCAATGGCCACCCAGTTTCGCACCCGTTCGCCGCTCGGCCCTGAACTCGACCTGCCGCCGGGATTCCGCCTGGTGATGCTGCGGGAGATGGGCGACGCGTTTACCCATGCCAAGGCCCATGCGGCTGAACTGGGCGCCGGCACGCTGGTCTTTGTCGGCCGCTTCGACATCTCCGAGTTTGCTGTGGTGCTGGAGCCGGACGAGCCGCTGCGCACGGCGCGCCGCGCCTTCTATGCCGGCATGTCGGCGCTGGCCGACGCGCTGGCGACGCATGCACCGCCGGAAAAACCGATCGCGTTTGTGTGGCCGGACGCGGTCCATGTCGACAGCGGGCTCGTTGGTGGCGGCCGGCTGGCATGGTCCGAGGGCCCCGAGGACGAGCCGCCGCAATGGCTGGTGTTCGGCGCCACCATCCGCACGGTGTCGATGGTCGAGGGCGAGCCGGGATTGCGTCCGCTGGCAGCGGCGCTGGACGATGAGGGTTTCGATCCTTTGGCTGCCGGACATTTGGCGGAAAGTTTTACGCGCCATCTGATGACGCTGGTCGATGCCTGGCAGGAGAAGGGCTTCAACGCGGTGGCGGGTGACTATCTGTCGCGGCTGGCTCCCGAGAAGGGCGTTAGCCGCAATATTGCCGACGACGGCGATCTGCTGGTGCGGCGCATGGGCAAGGTCGAAATCGAACGCCGCAAGTTGCTGCCACTGCTGGCGACGCCAAGCTGGCTCGACCCCGATACCGGAGCTCTGCGGTGAAGCTGTTGCGCACCATAAGGCTCGATCCGTCGGACACCTTCGTGTTCGAGCGCGCGGCCGAGCCCGGCGAATGGGCCGTGTCGGGCTCGTTCCTGTTCTGGAACGAGGATCCGGCGCAGCTTGAAGGCAAGGCGCGCTCGGCGTTCCGCAGCGGCTTTCTCGGCGTGCAGTCGCTGGGCTGGTCGACGCTGGTGCAGATCGTCGAGGCCGGCGAGGACGACCGGCTGGCGGCCGTCGATACGCTGGCGCAACATCTCCTCGCGACGTTTGGCGCGCCGTCGCCGGCCGACGCCAAGGCCGCGGCGGAAGAAGAATTCGCGTTTGCTAACTCGCTCTGCGTCCACCCGATCGATACATTGATTGCCATCCACCGCACCCAGGAGAATGGCGAAATTCGCGAGGCGTTTCGCAGCCTGCGGCCCAAAGACGGTCCGAAGCCGTTGCGCGCCTTTGCTTTCCTTGATGTCGAAGGCGAGGAGGATACCGTGGAGGAGCAGGTCGATCTCGCCACTTTGGGCCAGGAGATGAAGCCGTGAAGGATTTCTGGTTGTCCTGCGGACATCATCTGCTCGACCGCGACGAGGGCGGCGGCCTGCTGCCGACCGACGAATTCCTCAAGGTCTATCTGGCGCGGCCGGAACTGACGCCGCCGCCGGAAGCCTGTGACGCCGAGCGCGCGCTGCATGCGGCGCTACTGGCCGAACCGCGCCGGCCCGTGTCGCCGGCCGATATTGCTGAACTGGCCGATGCCGATGCGCGCGAGAACTGGCAGGTGATGCTGGCCTTCCGCGATCTGATCGCCGGCCACCGCACGCTTGAAGCCGCCTATCTCGACATCATCCGGCGCGGCGTGAAGGTGCCGCATTTGTTTCTCAACCAGCTCGTGCACGTGATTCTGCGCAACGCGCTCGACGGCTGCGAAGACCCGTACGTGCTGCGCGCCGCCGAGTTGTTCTTTCGTCCGCAGCGGATGACGCTGCACGAAGGTTCGCTGGTTGCAGGCGATGAGGAGACCATCGCCGGCACCAGCACCAAGCCTGTGTCGCCGCTGGTGTCGATGCTGGGGATTCCTGACGAGGCGCAGGTCGACATCATCAACGACGACAATGCGGACCACTATTTCGAGCACAGCGACCAGTTTCACATGGCGCTCGATCTGACCGGCGGCAAACGCGGTCATGAGGCGCTGGCGCGGGCGATGGAAATGTGGATCGCCCATCTGCTGGCGGTCGACGTCACCATCGAGCCCTTTACCGAAGTGAAGGACGCCACGCTGACCTGGTACGTCGGCCTCGACAGCGACGGCACCGGGATCGGCGACGCGTTGTGGCGGGGCGAAGAACTGGACGAGGCGAAGCGCGCGAGCGTTGTCGGGCTTTATCGTCTGACATTCCGCGACCCGTCGGTCGTGATGGAGCGCCAGCGCGGCGAGCCGGTGTATCTGATCCTGGCGCAGGGCGCGGACAAGGTGGTGCGATTCAAGCCGCAAAATCTGGTCACCGGTCTGCCGATCAAGCATCTGGAGGCGGTCACATGAGCGCCGCTGCGCGCATCCCGGTCGGCGTGGTGATCGAGCGGCGCAAAGCCGACTCGCCCTGGATCGACTTCACCTGGCAGCCGGTGTCCGTAATGTACGGCGTACCGGACGCCGAGCGTTGGACGAAGTTAAGCGAAAGCGGGGAGGCGGCAACGTTTTATGCCGGCACCGTGGACATCGAACTGCATCCGTCAGACACCGGCAATTACCGCGACAATCTTTCGACGGGTGAGCCGAAGCTCTGGATCGTTATGCGGCCGACCGGGCTTGAGCCGCCCTATGACGTGGTCTGCGTGACCGCCGACGGATCTGAGGGCGAGGGGTTCATGTCGGCCGGCGACGATGTTGTCGATACCGTGCCGATGCCGGAGCCGGTCTGGGACGCGATCGACGCTTTCATCGCCCAGCATCATGTCGACCGGCCCTTCTTCAAGCGGAAGCGTAATCGCGCCGATCCCGAGGCAATGAGCCGTCGCGGCATTGTCGATGAGGCAGACTGATGAGCGACCCGGAAAATTTCCTGACGCGCTGGTCGCGCCGCAAGCAGCAGGCCGAGAGCAAGCCGGACGAGCCGGACATCGCGTCCGATTCGCCGCCGGAAGCGGGCGAGCCGGGTGCGGCTGCCAATGCGGATGGACCGCAAGTCGTCGTCGCCGGGGGTGCTGCCGGGAAGGAAAAGGAAGCGGAGGTCGATCTGTCCACGCTGCCATCCCTGGATACGATCGGCGCCGATACCGATGTGCGGGGCTTCCTGCAGAAGGGCGTACCGCTCAACCTGACCCGTGCGGCGCTTAGCCGCGCATGGACGTCCGATCCCGCCATCAGCAATTTTATTGGGATCGCCGAGAACCAATGGGACTTCGCCAGCGGCGACATTCCAGGATTTGGTCCATTGACGGCGGCCGACAATATCGCCCGCATGGTGTCGCAGATCACCACCGAAGGGTTTCCACGGGCCCTGCCGAAGTCCGATCTCTCACCTGAAACACCGCCCGCCGCAGAAGCGAAGCAAGAGGAAAAACCGGCGGACGAGCCGCAAACGCCTGCCGCGCAAACAGAAACCGATATGGGGCCGGAGCCGGCGGCGGCGGAGGTCGCGCCGGCCGAAGAACCAGCGGCTCACGGGTCTCTCATCGACGAACCACTCATCGACATCCGCCCAACTCTTGTGCACCGCGAAGAAAATTATGTTGCGTCACAGCATTCTGACGCGGCTCCGAGTGAATTGGAGCCCCGTCGGAAGCGGCTCCATGGCCGTGCATTACCTCAGTAATTTTCACCCGCATAGGATTTGACTATTGCTCTCATCGTAAGGCGGCAGTACCGTTTCGAACTGTTCTTATGTGAATCTGTCTGCCGTATATTTGGGCAATTCGATGAGGGATGCGGGACTCCAGGAAGCGATCCAGGCCGCCGGCGGCGTGAGCGAACTTGCTCGCCGCATTGGCATCGCGCAACCGTCAGTCTCGAATTGGGATCGCATACCGGCCGAACGCGTTCTGGCCGTCGAGACGGCGACCGGCATCAACCGCGCCACCTTGCGCCCCGATCTGTTCGCCAGCATCAGCGGTGGCGACATCGACGAGATCGATGTCGCGCGCGCGCAAGAGTATGCCTTGCTGTCGGCCTTGCTCGTGCGCGCGCCGGACGCGGCCTTCCTCGACAAGGTTGCTCAATTGCGCGGCGACGCCAGCCCGCTCGGCATGGCCCATATCGCGCTCGCGGATGCAGCGGCGAGCGCAAAGGTCGAAAACGTCGAGCGCGAATATTTCGATCTGTTCATTGGGCTCGGCCGCGGCGAGATGATGCCTTACGGCTCTTATTATCTCACCGGCTTTCTGCATGAGCGGCCACTGGCGCGGTTGCGTGCGGACCTTCAAATGCTTGGTGTCGAGCGCGCCGAAGGCGAGATCGAGCCGGAGGATCACGCCGCGATCCTCTGCGAAATCATGTCCGGGCTCGCGTCGCGCCGCTTCGGCACGCCGGTGGGCGCCGACGAACAGATTTTCGAAAAGCACATTGCGTCCTGGATGGGGCGTTTCTTCAGCGATCTGGAGCGGGCCGAGACGGCGAAGTTCTATCGTCACGTTGGCGCGCTCGGGCGTGTGTTCATTGATATCGAGACTGAGGCGTTCGCGTTGTCCGCCTGAGGACGCCGCCTGCGCCATTACGTCATGGAGGGAACGACAATGAAGACCGACAGCAAGACCGGAATTGGCCGTCGCGATCTGTTGAAAGGGCTCGGCGCTGGCGCGGGTGTCGCCGCCACCGCGGCGCCGCTCGCCACCGTGGCCAAGGCAGATACCGAGACCAACGATGAAAAACGCAAGGCCCGCTACAAGGAGACCGATCACGTGAAGGCGTACTATCGCACGAACCGTTATCCGGCCTGAGGGGAGATGCGCACATGTTGATCAAGAGAACAGAACGTCAGGCCCGCCGCGCATCGCTCGCCGGTGCGCTTTCATCGCAGTCGGGCGGCGCGCTCGATCGCCGTACCTTCTTGCGCCGCTCCGGTCTCGCCGCCGGCGCACTCGCGACCGTGGGCGCGCTGCCCCTGGTCACCATGCGCAAGGCCGAAGCCGGCCCGCCGGCCGCGGCCGGCGCGCAGGTCACCATCCGCAAGAACATCTGCACCCACTGCTCGGTCGGCTGCACGGTGATCGGCGAGGTCTCCAACGGCGTCTGGATCGGCCAGGAGCCGGCCTGGGACAGCCCGATCAACCGCGGCTCGCACTGCGCCAAGGGCGCCTCCGTGCGCGAACTGGTGCACGGCGATCGCCGTCTGCGCTACCCGATGAAGCTGGTGAACGGCCAGTGGACCCGCGTCTCCTGGGATGTGGCGATCAACGAGATCGGCGACAAGCTCGGCGAGATCCGCGCCAAGTCGGGGCAGGAGTCGGTGTACTGGCTCGGCTCCGCCAAGTTCTCCAACGAAGGCGCCTACCTGTACCGCAAGTTCGCGGCCTTCTGGGGCACCAACAACGTCGACCATCAGGCGCGTATCTGTCATTCGACCACCGTCGCCGGCGTTGCCAACACCTGGGGCTACGGCGCCCAGACCAACAGCTACAACGACATCCGCAACTCGAAGACCATGATCATCATGGGCGGCAACCCGGCCGAGGCGCATCCGGTGTCGCTGCAGCATCTCCTCGAAGGCAAGGAGATGCAGAAGGCCAACTTCATCGTTATCGATCCGCGCCTGACCCGCACGGCGGCGCATGCGACCGAATATGTCCGCATTCGTCCCGGCACCGACATTCCGGTGATGTGGGGCCTCCTGTGGCACGTATTCAAGAACGGCTGGGAGGACAAGGAATTCATCCGCCAGCGCGTCTACGGCATGGAAGACGCCAAGAAGGAAATCGAGAAGTGGACGCCGGAGGAGGTCGAGCGCGTCACCGGCGTGCCGGGCGCCCAGCTTGAGCGCGTCGCCAAGATGTTCGCGACCGAGAAGCCGGCGACTCTGATCTGGTGCATGGGCGCAACCCAGCACACGGTCGGCACCGCCAACGTCCGCGCCTTCTGTATCGCGCTGCTCGCCACCGGCAATGTCGGCGGCGTCGGCGTCGGCGCCAACATTTTCCGCGGTCACTGCAACGTGCAGGGCGCCACCGATCTCGGCCTCGATATCGGTACGCTGCCGCTTTATTACGGTCTGGCCGAGGGCGCCTGGCGGCACTGGAGCCGGGTCTGGGAGGTTGATTACTCCTATCTCGAAGGACGTTTCGAGACGCCGAAGAACATGGGCATCCCCGGCATTCCATCAACCCGATGGTTCGACGCCACGCTGCTGCCGAAGGATCAGGTCAGCCAGAAAGACACCATCAAGGCGATGATGGTGTTCGGCCACGGCGGCAATACCGTCACCCGTATGCCGGAAGCCGCCAAGGGCATCGAGGCGCTTGAGCTTCTTGTGGTCGCCGATCCGCATCCAACCACATGGGCGGCTCTGTCCGAGCGCAAGAACGGCACCTATCTGCTGCCGATCTGCACCCAGTTCGAATGCTCGGGTTCGCGCACGGCTTCGAACCGTTCGATCCAGTGGGGCGAGCAGATCGTCAAGCCGGTCTTCGAATCGAAGAACGACTACGAAGTGATGTACCTGCTGGCCAGGAAGCTCGGGCTCGCCGAGCAGATGTTCAAGAACATCAAGGTCGAGAACAACGTGCCGGTCGCCGAGGACATTCTCCGCGAAATCAACCGCGGCGGCTTCTCGACCGGCTACTGCGGCCAGTCGCCGGAACGCCTCAAGGTTCACATGGCCAACCAGAAGGACTTCGATCTGGTGAGCCTGCGCGCCGCCGATGGCCCGGCCAAGGGCGACTATTACGGTCTGCCGTGGCCGTGCTGGGGCACGCCGGAGATCAAGCATCCCGGTACGCATCAGCTCTACAACACCCATCTCCACGTCAAGGACGGCGGCGGCACGTTCCGCGCCCGTTTCGGCGTCGAGCGCGTCATCAAGACCAAGGTGATGGAGAACGGCGTCGAGGTCGAAAAAGAAGAAAAGCACAACATGCTGGCCGAGGGGTCGTACTCGCTCGGCTCGGAAATCCGGGACGGTTATCCGGAGTTCACCTACGCCGTGCTGCAGAAGCTCGGCTGGGACAAGGATCTGACCGCGCCGGAACTCGCCACCATCCAGAAGATCGGCGGCAACAATCCGGGCGCGGTGTCGTGGGCGATCGATCTGTCCGGCGGCATCCAGCGTGTCTGTCTGGAGCACGGCGTGATCCACTATGGCAACGGCAAGGCGCGCGCCAACGCGTTCGGTTTGCCCGACGCCATCCCGGTGCATCGCGAGCCGATCTACACCCCCCGCATGGATCTGGTGGCGAAGTATCCGACGCTGCCGAGCCGGCGTGAATTCCGGCTGCCGAATATCGGTTTCGACATCCAGAAGGCCAATGTGGAGAACAAGGTCGGCGAGAAATTCCCGATCATCCTCACGTCGGGACGTCTGGTCGAATACGAAGGCGGCGGCGAAGAAACCCGCTCCAACAAGTGGCTGGCGGAGTTGCAGCAGGACTCCTTCATCGAAATCAACCCGGCCGACGCCAGCGCGCGCGGCATCACCGACGGCAACTGGGTCTGGGTCGACGGCCCGCTCGGCGCCAAAGCCAGGGTCAAGGCGCTGGTGACGGAGCGCGTCGGCAGGGGCGTGGCGTGGATGCCATTCCACTTCTCCGGCTGGTTCCAGGGCGTCGATCAGCGCGACAAGTATCCGAAGGGCGCCGACCCCATCGTGCTCGGCGAAAGCGTGAACACGCTTACCACCTACGGCTACGACCCCGTGACCGGTATGCAAGAACCCAAAGCCACCCTCTGTCAGATCAGAGCGGCTTAAGGAGCAACGACCATGGCTCGAATGAAATTTCTCTGCGACGCCGACCGGTGCATCGAGTGCAACGCCTGCGTCACCGCCTGCAAGAACGAAAACGAAGTGCCGTGGGGTATCAACCGCCGGCGTGTCGTCACCATCAATGACGGCAAGCCGGGCGAGCGGTCGATCTCAATGGCCTGCATGCACTGCACCGACGCGCCGTGCGCGGCGGTGTGCCCGGTGAGCTGCTTCTACACCACCGCCGACGCGGTGGTGCTGCACTCCAAGGACCTCTGCATCGGCTGCGGTTACTGCTTCTACGCGTGCCCATTCGGCGCGCCGCAGTATCCGAAGGTCGGCAACTTCGGTTCGCGCGGCAAGATGGACAAGTGCACCTTCTGCGCCGGCGGCCCAGAGGCCGACGGCTCGCAGGCCGAGTTCGTCAAATACGGTGCCAACCGGCTGGCCGAGGGCAAGCTGCCGCTTTGCGCGGAGATGTGCTCGACCAAGTCGCTGCTGGCCGGCGACGGCGACATCATCGCCCAGATTTACAAGGAGCGGGTGGTGAAGCGCGGCTACGGCTCCGGCGCCTGGGGCTGGAAGACGGCCTACAAAGAGACGATCGCCTCTTAAGGCATGACTTTGACGGCCGGCGCCGCCTTGAGCGGCGCCGGTCGATCGCACGGTTCGGTGGGGCAGGATTAATTCAGGGAGGACGAGGCATGGCGGGTTTCATCTCGCACGCTCGGCTCATCATCGGCGCTCTGGCGCTCATGTTCGTTTTTGCGGCCGCTGGGCCGGCCGCGGCGCAGCAGCCGAGTTCGGTCAATCCGACCGCGCAGGCGGTCAGCGAAGACCAGTTACTCAATGCGCTGCAGAATCGCGGCGGCACCATCAGCGGCCGCGTCACCATCCCCGACCAGCAGTCGGCGACGTTGATCCAGCCGGCCGGTCAGGACTGGCGATCGTTTCACGAGCGCACGCTGAAGTGGATCGGCGGCATCTCCGTGATCGGCATGATCGTTCTGCTGATCGCCTTCTATCTGTTCCGCGGCATGGTCAAGATCGAGCGCGGGCGGTCGGGCCGCACCGTGGTGCGTTTCAACGCCTTCGAGCGCTTCGTGCACTGGATGACGGCGGCCTGTTTCATCATCCTGGCGATCTCCGGCCTCAACATCACCTTCGGCAAGTCTCTGCTGCTGCCCTTGATGGGGCCCGAGGCCTTCACCGGCTGGTCGCAGTGGCTCAAATACGCGCACAACTATCTGAGCTTCCCCTTTACCATCGGCGTGGTCCTCATCTGCCTGATATGGATCGCCGGCAACATTCCAAACAAGACCGACGTCGAATGGCTCAAGCGCGGCGGCGGCATCGTTGGCGAGGACCATCCGCCGGCCTACCGCTTCAATGCGGGCCAAAAGATGATCTACTGGATCGTCGTCATCGGCGGCGCCGCGGTCGCCATCACCGGGTATCTGCTGATGTTCCCGTTCTACGGGACGGGGGTCGCTGGGATGCAGCTGTCTTCGACCATTCACGCCATTGTCGGCGTGCTGTTCGTGGCGGCGATGCTGGGCCACATCTATATCGGCACGCTCGGCATGGAGGGCGCGTTCGAGGCGATGGGCACCGGCACGGTGGACGAGAACTGGGCCAAGCAGCATCACCGGCTGTGGCTTGAGGAAGAGGCCGCCCGCGTCGGTCCGAACGACAGCGAGGCTCAGGCCCGCGCCCGCGCCGCGGCGACACCGGCCGAGTAGCCCGAGCACGGGCCCGAAAAAAGCAAACGCCCGGCGGGATGACCGCCGGGCGTTTTTTGCGTTCGATCGGTGGGCGGCGCCGCCCGCCGTCGCGGCGGTGCCCCTGGCGCTAGACCCGGACCCCGGTCGGCGAGGAGTAGGCCGTCTCGGCCGATTTGTTGAACCCATCCAGCACGAAGGCCGCCCCAAGCGCGACGACAACGGCGACCACGCAGGCGATGACGAATGACTTCATGGCGTCCCCCAATTTTTTTGCCGCAAATTCGTTAGCTTGGAATGATTATGCTTGAGGACAGGCAAGATCAAGAGGCGGTTGAAAGCCGGCTTGCCGCACCCTGACCCATGCGCGACCTGCGCTTATGGACTTGTCAAATCGGCTGAATTGCCCCATGTCAGGGGCGCTGACGGCCCGGCGGCGGAACACGTCGACTGCCGGGGCCACCGGCTCCGTTGGGGGATAGTTCAACGGTAGAACTGCGGACTCTGACTCCGTCAATCTAGGTTCGAATCCTAGTCCCCCAGCCAAATCTCACTTTTGGCCGATTTGGCGCTTCCGCCCGTCCCGTCCCGTCCCGTCGCGGGCCTCGGCGGGTCCCGTCTGCGCGATCCTGTCAAAGGGTGGCGGAAAGCGGCGACCACTTCGCCATCGTCCCAAATGCCGTCCGCAGCAACGTTGTTCGATCGCCCCGTGGGCTCGCAGGAGACATCGCTGAGGGGCATGAGACCGATGGGCCTTCGCCGCTCTCCCGTTTGATCTTGGCCCGACCGCAAAAAAGATTTTTTTCAAATTGCCGTGTCAAACCTCTGCGCGCTAGATTTCAATGGCCGTCGCACAACGAAAGGAGCGGGTTCGTGATAGCAAAGCTAAAATTACTTGCATTTGTTTGCGGCATGTTTGCCGCCATGGCTTCCGCCTCGGCGGCCAGCGACTACCCATTTAAGCTACACAATCGCTCGCAAGGCTGGACGATTATTGGCTTCCAAACCTTCCAGGATGGTGGCTGGAGCAGGAATTGGCTGGATGCGCCCATTGCCGCCGGCGAAGTGGCAAACATGGATTGGAACAGCAACGCCGGAGACTGCTCAATCCGCTTTCGCGTAACATGGGCAGATTATGGTGCGCAGGAGCACAGGGCAGATTTCTGCCGGCTCAAGAATCTCATCATGCTCAATGAGGGCTTCAGGACCAATTAGGGTCGTGACTTCCGGTCGTCGCTTGCCGGTTTGTCCGTCAGGCGCTGACCGTCCGCTTCGGCCCCGTCGCCACCAGCACAATCGCCAGCACCGCGAACACCGCCACCAGCATGAAGACGAACTGCGGGCTGCCGTGGTCCATGATGGCGCCGAACATCAGCGGCGAGATGATGCCGCCGATATTGAAGCCGGTGGTGACGAAGCCGAACACCTTGCCGAACGAGCCGGGCGGGGTGATCGCCCGCACGATCATATCGCGCGACGGCATGATGAAGCCGAAGAAGAAACCGCCGAATGCCATCGCCACGACGATCAGCGGCGAGCCGAGGTTTACATTGGCGATCAGGGTGGTGCTCAAGACGATGGCGATCAGCGACAGCGTGGCGACCAGCGCGTGCCGCGCGGTATGCGTGGCGGCGTAGCCGCCGGCCAGCACGCCGATTGCCGACAGCAGCAGATACATCGACAGGGCCACGTTGGCGGTGGTGAGCGGCGTGCCATACAGCGCGTCGAGCGCGACCGCGGAATAATTGTAGACGCCGCCGCTCATCATCGCGAGCAGCATGAAGAACACCAGGTTGAGCAGGATCGCCGGCGACAGCAGCAGCCGCCAGCCCGTGGCGGTGGTGGCGCCGCCGGCGCGCGCTGGCGCAGCCGCGGCGGGCGCCGCACCTTGCGCGCGCACCGCCACCAGCAGAGCCGCGACCGCGAAGCCGAGGATGCCGGCGCCGATGAAGGCGCCGCGCCAGCCCCACAGGCTGTGCATCGTCAGCAGCGTGACCGGGGCCACCGCCGAACCCATCATGCCGGCGAAGCTGTGAATCGAAAACGCGTGACCGATCCGGTTATGCGGAATGTGTTGCGAGAGCAGCGCGTAATCGGCCGGGTGATAGACGGTGTTGCCGACACCGGCGAGCGCGAACATGGCCACCAGCACCCAGAACGAATCGACGAGTCCGGCCACAACGAAGGCGCAGGCGCCGATCAGCAGACCGGCGATCAGCAGGGGCCGCGCCCCGAGCCGGTCGACCAGAAAGCCCGCCGGGGTCTGCAGCGCGGCCGACACCACATTGAAGGCGGCGAAGGCGAAGCCGATCTCGGTGTAGCTGACGTTGTACTCGGCGCGCACGAAGGGCAGCAGCGGCGCGAGCAGCAGGATGTAATAATGCGAGACGAAATGAGCGGCGCTGACCGCGCCCAGCACGCGGCCGTAGGACGCAGGGCGTGCGCCCAGAATTTCGGTCGCTTGAGCCATTCTCGATTCCCGGCAGGGAGGCAGACTATGACGTGGCCGCGAGCGCCGTTCCAGCGCGTTTGCCGCGGTCTCGCTATGTGTGCCGGGCAGGGCAGCATGGCCTCACGGCCATGTTGCGCCGCACCGGCGATCGATCAGGCCGGCTGCTTCTTCCGGGCGTCCTCAAGCGCGTGCCAGATGCGTGACGGCGTCATCGGCATCTCCAGATGCCGGATGCCATGATCGGCCAGCGCATCGATCACGGCATTGGCGACCGCGGGCAGGCCGCCCGAGGTGCCGGCCTCGCCGCAACCCTTGGCGCCGAGCGGGTTGAGTTTCGTCGGCACCGGATGGTTGGCCACGGCAATTGACGGCAGGTCGTGGGCGCGCGGCATGGCGTAGTCCATGAACGAGCCGCTGACGAACTGGCCGTCGGCATCATAGACCGCATTCTCCAGCAGGACCTGGCCCAGACCCTGTGCCACGCCGCCGTGAATCTGGCCTTCCACCAGCATCGGATTGATCACCGTGCCGAAGTCGTTGACGGCGCTGTAGCGCACGACCTGCGCCAAGCCGGTGTCCGGATCGATCTCGACTTCGGCAATGTGACAGCCATTGGGGTAGGTGCCGGGCACGGCTTCGGTCACATGCGTGACGTCGAGCGTCGATGCCGCGCCGTCCGGCAGGCTGAGGCCGCCGCGCAGGCGCTCCGCCAGATCCATGATGCCGATGGCGCGGTCGGTGCCGGCGATGACGAAGCGCCCTGCCTTGAACTCGATGTCGCCAGCGGAGGCTTCCAGCACATGCGCGGCGATCTGTTTGCCGTTCTCGATGACCTTGTCGGACGCCTGCACGATGGCGGTGCCGCTCATGGTCGCCGAGCGCGAGCCGCCAGTGCCGCCGCCGGTGACCAGCTCGTCGCTGTCGCCCTGCAACAGGCGGATGCGATCGAACGGGATGCCGAGCTTGTCGGTCAGAACCTGTGCAAAGGTCGCGGCGTGGCCCTGGCCGTAATCGAGCGTGCCGGTGACGATGGTCACGGTACCATCGGCCTCGAAGCGGATGCCGCCCTGTTCGGTGGTCATCGCCGCGGTGGTCTCGACGTAGCAGGCAAGACCGAGGCCGCGCAGTTTGCCGGCGCGCTTGCTGTCGCGTTTGCGCGCCTTGAAGCCCTTGACGTCGGCGCGTTCCATTGCGTCCTTGAACAGGCCGGGGAAGTCGCCGCAGTCATATTCGACGCCGGACGCCGCCTTGAATGGCATTTCCTTGGCCTTGATGAAATTGCGCCGGCGCAGTTCGAACCGGTCGATGCCGAGTTCGGCCGCGGCGAAGTCCATGGCGCGCTCCATGCTGAGCGAGCCTTCGGGCCGCCCGGCGCCGCGATAGGCCGACACCAGTGTGGTGTTGGTGAACACGCATTGCGTCGCCACTTCGAGAAGCGGCGTACGGTACATGCTGATGATGTTCTTGGTGACGTTGACGGTCGGCAGCAGCGGGCCGAAGGCCGAGCAGTAGCCGCCGAGATTGCCGTAGCCCGACAGCCGTACCGCCTGGATCAGGCCGTCTTTATCGAACGCGACCTCGACGGTCATGTCGTAGTCGCGGCCGTGATGGTCCGACACGAAACTGCCCGAGCGGTCGTCGGTCCACTTCACCGGCCGGCCCAGCTTGCGCGCCGCATGGAGGACGCAGATGTATTCCGGATAGGCGGCGGCCTTCATGCCGAACGAACCGCCGACATTGCCGGTGAGAACGCGGACCTTGTCGGCCGGCGCGCCGAGAATGTCGCGCAGCATGTTCTTCAGGCCGAACACGCCCTGGCTGCAGGAGTGCAGCGTCCATTTTTCGCTGCCGGCTTCATATTCGCCGATCGCGGAGCGCGGCTCGATCGATGCGACCACCAGTCGCTGGTTGATCAGCGGCAGCTTCGTGACGTGCGCGGCCTTGGCGAAAGCGTCGGCCACCTTGCCGGCGTCGCCGTAGTGGTAGTCGAGCGCGATATTGCCCGGCACTTCGTCATAGAGCACGGGTGCGCCGGGCTTGGCGGCGTCACGGGCGCTGACCACGGCCGGCAGCGGCTCGATGTCCACGGCGACCGCTTCGGCGGCATCCTTCGCCTGGCCGGCGGTTTCGGCGATGACGCAGGCGACCGGATCGCCGACGAAGCGCACTTTGTCGGTCGCCAGCGCCGGCCGGGGTTTGTAGCGGAGCGGGGTACCGTCCTTGTTCTTCAGCGGCAAGGTGCATTTGAGGCCGCCATAGGCGGCCAGATCGGCCCCCGTCAGCACCGCCAGCACCCCCGGCATGGCCAGCGCGGCACTCGCATCGATCGAATTGATCACGCCGTGGGCGTCCCGGCTGCGCACCATCACCGCGTAGGCTTGCCCCGGCCGGCTGATATCGTCGTTATAGCGGCCGTGGCCGCTGACCAGTTTGGGGTCTTCGGTGCGCCGAACCGGCTGGCCGACCCCAAATTTGGTCAGCGAAAGCGTGTTTTCGGAGGTTCTGTCGTCCATATTGATATTTGCCAATGCGGTTGAGCCGGGAGCTTCCCAGATAAAGCAGACCGGGGGCTTCCACAAGAATGCCAAATGGTTACGAGGGTTGCGCGAAGCCGGGGCGCTGTTACACTTTTCGCCATAAGGAACAATGCCGTGGGCCGCGGGACGTCGGGAGGCGAAGGCGGCAGATGCGGCAGGAAGGTTTGAGGCTATGAGCGGCGAGGCCGGGGACATCCCGGGCCTCGACCCTGCCATTGATCGGGCGCCGCCGTTGCGGCCCCGGTGGGGTCGGCGGTCGGCTGAGCGGTTCGAACCTGGTTTTGCCGGGGATCGGGGCGGGCCGACTTATGCCGCGCTCGATCTCGGCACCAACAATTGCCGCCTGCTGGTGGCGCGCCCGGCCGGCGATGGCTTCCGGGTTATCGATGCGTTTTCCCGCATCATCCGGCTCGGCGAGGGCGTCAGCGCCTCGGGCCGCCTCAGTGAAGCGGCCATCGACCGCGCCCTCGGCGCGCTGGAAATCTGCCGCAACAAAATGAGAAACCGCGGCGTGACCCGCGCCCGGCTGATCGCCACCGAGGCCTGCCGTGCCGCCGAGAACGGCGCTGCGTTCCGGGATCGCGTCGAACGGGAACTCGGGCTGGTGCTGGAGGTCATCGATCGTGGCACCGAAGCGGCGCTGGCCGCCACCGGCTGTACCTCGCTGATGGATCCGGCAGCCGACGGCGTTGTGCTGTTCGACATTGGCGGCGGGTCGTCCGAACTGGTTCGGCTCACCCGGTCGCCGGCGGCCCGGCGCGGCCCTCCGCTACCGCAGATCCGCGGCTGGATTTCGCTGCCGCATGGCGTGGTGACCCTGGCCGAGCGTCACGGCGGGCATGATGTTTCCCGTGAAACATACGAATCCATGGTGGCCGAGGTGGCGTTGTCGATCGCGCCTTTTGCCGCCCAACACGGCGGCGATGGCTTGCGCGGCGTGCATATGCTGGGTACGTCCGGGACCGTGACAACCATCGCCGGCGTTTATCTCAATCTTAAGCGCTACGACCGCAACCGCGTCGACGGCTGCTGGCTGAGCGCGCAGGACATCGATGGGGTATCGGAGACACTTTTGGCCATGACCTACCAGGAACGCGTGGCAAGCCCCTGTATCGGCGCCGAACGGGCCGATCTGGTGCTGGCCGGCTGCGCTATTCTCGAAGCGATCCGCCGCGCCTTTCCGGTCGCGCGGCTGCGGGTCGCCGATCGCGGGCTGCGTGAGGGTATGCTGGTGCAGATGATGCGCGACGACGGCGCCTGGAGCGGCGGCAGCCAGGCCGCGGCTTCATGACCGCGCCCGGCGGCAAAGGCAGCGGCTCGCGCGAACTGGCGGTGCGGGTCAAGACCGGCAAGGGCCGCAAGCTGTCGTCCAAGCTGTGGCTGGAACGCCAGCTGAACGATCCTTACGTGGCGCGCGCCAAACGCGAAGGCCTGCGCTCGCGCGCTGCCTTCAAGCTGGCGGAAATCGACGACAAGGCACGCTTCCTCAAGAAGGGCCAGCGCGTCATCGATCTTGGCGCCGCACCCGGCGGCTGGAGCCAGGTTGCCGCCAAGCGCGTCGCCGCCCCGCAGCAGGGGCGGGTAATCGCCATCGACCTGCTGGAGATCGATCCGCTGCCCGGCGTCGAATTCACCCGGCTCGATTTTCTCGATCCCGCAGCGCCCGACAAACTCAAGGAAATGCTGGGCGGCAAGGCCGACGTCGTGTTGTCCGACATGGCGGCCAACGCCACGGGCCATCGCAAGACCGATCACATCAAGATCGTGGCGCTGGTGGAGGCCGCCGGCGAGTTCGCCCGCGAAGTGCTGGCGCCGGGCGGCACGTTTCTCGCCAAGGTGCTGCAGGGCGGCGCCGAGACCGAACTGCTGGCCGGCCTGAAGCGCGACTTCGCTATCGTCAAGCATGTGAAGCCCGGCGCCAGCCGCTCGGACTCAGCCGAACTGTACCTGCTGGCGACGGGTTACCGCGGCTAGCGCCAGATATCGGTGAAGCGGGTTTCGCGGCGGCGCGATTCAGTGGAGCCGGCACGGTAATAGCGCACCTCCGGCGGAGCCTGACGCGTCACCACCGGCGCGCTGCGCTGCCGCTCGGCGACGGCGCGGCGGGCGTCGCGTTCACGCTGCTGCCGGCGTTCAGCGATCTCGCGTTGGCGCTCACGCGCTCTTTCACGCTCTTCGGCGCGCTCGGCATTCGCGCGTTCGCGTGCGGTCATCCGCTTTTGTGCTGGCTCGCCGTCGCGCCGCGTCACGCGCTCTTCGCTGACGGCAGGACGGACTGCGGTGCGTTCGGCCAGAGGCTCGGCCGGCTGCGCCTCCGCGACCGGACGCGGGCTCGGAACGGGAACATCGCGACGGGCCGTATCGCTGACGGCGATCGGAGCGACAGGTGCAACCGGCGTAGCGGCGACCGGCGATGTCCGGGGCAGGGGGATCGACGCCGTCACCGTTGGCTCTGCGGCCGCGGGCGCCGGCACCGGTGCACGCGCCGCTTCCACGGTCGCTCCGCGAGGGCCGGGCTGTTGCCGGAGGCGGCGTTCTTCCGCCGCCTGTCTGGTGCGGGCTTCTTCCTCTGCCAGCTTCGTGCGACGTTCTTCGGCGGTGATGCGCGTCAGCGCCTTGCCGGCCTCAGCCATATTACGGTCGCGGGCCAATGCCAGTTTGTAGTCGGCGATTGCCTTGTCGCGCTCGTTGTTCTGCTCGCGCGCCAGGCCGCGCAGGTAATAGGTCTGTGCGTTACGCGGGTCGAGCTGGATCAGGCGGTCGTAGTCCTCCGCCGCCCGGGCGTAGTTCTTGCTGTTCATCAGCAGCGCGACACGGGCCCGCAACACGGCGGCATTGTTCGCCTCGCGGGCGATAATCGCGTCGTAATCGGCAATGGCGCCGGCGGTGTCGCGCTTGCTTTCCTTGATCTGCGCGCGCGACATCAAGGCGGCGACATTGCCGGGCTGACGCGATAGTCCGTCGTTGATGTCGGCCAGCGCGCGGTCGGTGTCGCCCTTGGCCTGCCACAGCCCGGCGCGCATGAAATAAGCATCCGCCGGTTTCGGGTCGCGTTGGATGGCGACGTCGAGATCGCCGATCGCCCTGACGGTGTCGCCTTTGCTCTTGAAGATGGCCGCACGCGTGCGGTAGGGCGCTGCGCCTTCCACGCCAAGGGCGATGGCTTGACTGAAGTCGATCAGCGCCCGTTCGGTATCGTTCTTGGCGAAATAGACATGGCCGCGCGCGGCGAAGCCGGCCGCATCCTGGGAGTCCTCGGTCAGCACCTTGTCGAGATCCGCCAGCGCCGCGTCATAGTCTTTCTTTCGGGCAAGCGCAGTGCCACGCAGAATGTAGGCATCGCGGTTTTCCGCGTCGATCTTGAAGATGCCATTGGCGTCGGCGATCGCGCCGTCGAGGTCGCCGTCTTCGAGCCGCAGCGTGCCGCGAACCCGCAGTCCGTTGACCGACCACGCCAGACTTAGCGCCTTGGCGATGTCGGCATAGGCGCGCTTGCGGTCGCCCTTGGCGATATAGGCCTCGGCGCGCAGCCGGTAGCCGAGCGCGGGCCGCTCGTCGACCGCGATGCCGCGATCATAGGCGGCGATGGCCTTGTCCAGGTCACCCTTGCGTCGCCAGAGTTGGCCTTGGGCGTTGAATGCCGCGGCATTCTTCGGGTCGATCCGCGCGGCCTCCGCATAGTCGCGCAATGCGCCATCGAGATCGTCGGTGCCTTCACGGGCTTCGGCGCGCAACAGATAATGCGCCGCGTCCGGATCGAGCCGCACGGCGCGGTCGAAGTCGGCCGCCGCCTTCGCGTAGTCGCGCTTGCGCAGATAAAGCTGGCCGCGGCCGCTATAGGGCGCGGCGCGGTTGGCGCCGAGGCTGATCGCCTTCTGGAAGTCCTCCAGCGCGCCTTCGTTGTAACCGAGGTCGCGGCGGGCAATGGCGCGGTTGATATACGGCGAAGGGGAATCAGGTTCGAGCTTTATCGTCGCGTCGTAATCGGACAGCGCCTCGCCGTAATTGCCGCGCGCATACCAGGCGTTGCCGCGGTTCTGGTAGGCGGGCGCAAACTCGGGCGCGAATTTTATCGCGTTGTTGAAGTCGGCGATCGCGTTCGGAATGTCGCCGCGGTCGAGATAGGCGAGGCCGCGCAACGCAAAAGCAACGCCGAGCGGTTCGCCGCGCAAGCGTCCCGACCTGAGCACAGCACCACAGGCATTGATGCGTTCTGTCGAGAGTGATTCTGTTTGTGTGGCGCACATGCGCAAGTCGCGCGTGCCGTTAGTCTGTGATTGCCGTTGTGCCTGCGCAGCGTCGGTCAAGGCGGCGACAACAGTCAGCGCCATAACTGCGGTGGTCCCGATCAGCCACTGTGGCCGTTTCGTACGCATTACACTGACCTTGCATTCCAAACGCTCAGTCGACCGACAAGCGCACCTCATTAACCATCCAGTCGCCAAAATAGCTGCAACGACAGGCGCTTTCCATAGGTTAACGTCCAAACATGGTTAACGCGTTGTCGCACGTGACCGGGATGCAACAGCATCGCCGCTGCAGCGCTCACGCCTCGCGACGGTCCGTCGTTTCGTCGTCGGCGGGGAGGCGATTGGCCATTTCAGCGCCGGCATCGGGCGAAAGCCGCATGAATATGAATATGGAGGTCGCCGAAATCGCCGCCACCGTCAGGAAGGCGGGCGAAAAATCGGCGGCAGACAATGGACCGGTGTCCCGAAATCGAACACTTAGTTCCACGGCAAGCGCGCCGACCGCGACACCCGACGACACGGCTAGCTGTTGCGCAACGCTGACCAGCGCGGTGGCGCGGCTGACGCGGTGCGGCTCGACCTCGGCATAGGCGATGGTGTTGATCGCCGTGAACTGCAGCGAGCGGAAAAATCCGCCGACGAACAGCATCGTCACCATGACCGCCACCGGCGTCGCGCTGGTGAAGGTGGCACAGACGCCGAGGAAGACGGCGCTGATCAGGCTGTTGACGATCAGGATATTGCGAAAGCCGAAGCGGCGAAGAAATTTGGTCGTCGCCCACTTCATGCCCATGGCGCCAAGCGCGGTGGCGAAGGTGATCATGCCGGACTGAAACGGCGTCATGCCGAAGCCGATCTGCAACAGCAGCGGCAGCAGAAAGGGCAGGGCGCCGAGGCCGAGGCGAAAGACAAAGCCGCCGGCGACGCTGGCAAAGAAGGTTGGCAGCCGGAACAGCGTCAGGTCGAGCGCCGGATTGTCGATGCGCCGTGCATGCACGAGATAGGCGGCGATGAAACAGGCCCCGCCGGCAATGAGCGTCGTCACCACCGTCCATGGCAAATAGTTCAGGCCAAGCACCGAGAAGCCGAACGCGACGCCGGCGATACCCAAACCGATCAGGATCATGCCGGAGAGATCGAATGGCTCCCGCCTGTCGGCGCGGATGTCGGGGATGTAGCGCGACGCCAGCACGATGCCGATCAGACCGATCGGCACGTTGATCAGGAAGATCCAGTGCCAGCTCGCGAAGGTGGTGATGAAGCCGCCGACCGGCGGCCCAATGACCGGGCCGATCAACGCAGGAGTCGTCACCCAGACCATGGCGCCCACGAGTTCGCGCTTGGGGATGCTGCGCACCAGCACCAGTCGGCCGACGGGCGTCATCATCGCGCCGCCCATGCCCTGGATGATACGGGCGACGACAAAGTCGCCGAGCGAAGTCGACAGCGCGCAGCCGATCGAGCCGACGATGAACACGGCGATGGCGGCGCGAAACACGGTGCGGGCGCCGAACCGGTCGGCGGTCCAGCCGCTGGCCGGGATAAAGACGGCGAGCGACAGCAGGTAGGAGGTGATGGCGAGCTTGAGGGCCAGCGGATTGGTCTGGAGGTCGGCCGCGATCGCCGGCAGCGAGGTGGCGATAATGGTCGAGTCCATGTTTTCCATGAACAGGGCGACCGCGACGATCAGCGGAACTATGCGGTCACGGCGCATGGCGCACGATCATGTAAAAAGAGACCCGGCGGGGGCTTGGGGGAGGCGAAAACCCGCGCAACTTGAAGCGGAAAGCGATGGCGGAAGGAAGGCCCATTTGACTGTCGATTTCATGGCTGCCAACCGCCGAATACCCTAGGAATCACGGCATTCCCATGCTAACGACCACCGCCAACCCAAAAGCGGGCCGACACGTCGGGCGAAGCATCTCTTCGCCGCCGGGATTCTCGTAATCCGGTGACAGGCGGCCTTTTCCCTTTCGGGTGTGACGGAGTTGGCAATGGCCGCAAGAAACAACGGAAATCTGCGTGAAGCACTGACTTTTGACGACGTCCTGATCAGGCCCGGCCTGTCGGACGTGCTGCCGTCCGCAGTCGATGTCCGCTCGCGCATCACCCGATCGATCCGGGTCAATATCCCGATCGTCGCCTCCGCCATGGATACCGTGACCGAGTCGGCTATGGCGATTGCCATGGCGCAGGCCGGCGGCATCGGCGTGCTCCACCGCAATATGGAGCCGGAAGAGCAGGCGGCGCAGGTCCGGCAGGTCAAGAAATTTGAATCCGGCATGGTGGTGAACCCGCTCACCATCGAGCCGACCGCGACCCTGCAGCAGGCGCTCGAGTTGATGCGGGAAAACCGCATCTCCGGCGTGCCCGTCGTCGAGGGCGCCACCAACGGCAAAGCCGGCAAGCTGGTCGGCATTCTGACCAACCGCGACGTGCGCTTTGCGACCGACCCGCGCCAGCGCGTCGCCGAACTGATGACCAAGGACGATCTGGTCACCGTGCGCGAGGGCGTCGGCCAGGACGAGGCCAAGCGGCTGCTGCACCAGCACCGCATCGAGAAGCTGCTGGTGGTCGACGACCAGTACCGCTGCGTCGGCCTGATCACCGTCAAGGACATCGAGAAGGCGGTCGCCAACCCGAACGCCTGCAAGGACGATCAGGGCCGGCTGCGCGTTGCCGCCGCTACCACGGTCGGGGACAAGGGCTTCCTGCGCACCGAGCAGCTGATCGCCGCCGGCGTCGACCTCGTCGTCGTCGATACCGCGCATGGTCATTCGCAACACGTGCTCGACGCCGTCACCCGCATCAAGCGGCTGTCCAACCTGGTGCAGGTGGTGGCCGGCAATGTCGCCACCGCCGAAGGCGCCAAGGCGCTGATCGACTCGGGCGCCGACGCCATCAAGGTCGGCATCGGCCCGGGCTCGATCTGCACCACGCGCATTGTCGCCGGTGTCGGCGTGCCGCAGCTCACCGCCATCATGGATGCGGTCGAGGCGGCGCAGGCCACCGGCACGCCGGTGATCGCCGACGGCGGCATCAAGTATTCCGGCGATCTCGCCAAGGCGCTGGCGGCCGGCGCCGACGTCGCCATGGTTGGTTCGCTGCTGGCGGGCACCGACGAGACGCCCGGCGAAGTCTTCCTGTACCAGGGCCGTTCCTACAAGAGCTATCGCGGCATGGGCTCGGTGACGGCGATGGCGCGCGGCTCGGCCGATCGCTACTTCCAGCAGGACATCAAGGACGCGCTGAAGCTGGTGCCGGAAGGCATCGAGGGTCAGGTCGGTTACAAGGGCCCGGTGGCCGGCGTGCTGCATCAACTGGCGGGCGGCCTGCGCGCCGCCATGGGCTATGTCGGCGCCAAGGATCTGCCCGATCTGCACGAGAAGGCGGAGTTCGTGCGTATCTCGGGCGCGGGGCTGCGCGAAAGCCACGTCCACGACGTGCTGATCACCCGCGAGAGCCCGAATTATCCGAGCCAGGTTTAGCTTTTGCGTCGTTGAGAGACGTTTCGTCGTTAGGTATTTGATATGGCCATTCAATGGGTGCTGCTGCCGCTGTTCGTCGAGGTCATTCTGACCTTTGCGCTGCTGCTCTTGATGGGTGTGCGGCGCCGCGCCGACTTTAACGCCGGTATCGCCAAGCCGGAGCAGATCGCGCTGCGTGAGCCGAACTGGAGTCCGCGTACCCAGCAGGTCGCCTACAGCTTCAGCAACCAGTTCGAGCTGCCGGTGCTGTTCTACGTGCTGACGATTTTGGCCATCATGACGCGCAAGGCCGACTACCTGTTCGTCATCATGGCCTGGGTGTTTATCGCCTCGCGGCTCGGTCAGGCGTACATTCATACAACCAGCAATCGCGTGCTGCAGCGGGGCGCCGTCTACATGGTCGGCGCGCTGGTGCTGATGGCGATGTGGCTGATCTTCATCGTGCGTATCATGTTAGGATTGTCATGACCCCGTCGGCCCGGCTGGCGGCAGCCATCGAAGTTTTCACCGCGATCGAGACCGACCGGCGTCCGGCGCCGGATGCGCTGAAGAGCTGGGGCGTGGCGCATCGTTTCGCCGGCTCCGGCGACCGCGCCGCCATCGCCGGCCTGGTCTACGACGCCTTGCGCCGCCGCGCCTCCAGCGCCTGGCTGATGGGCGCCGACGATGCCCGCGCCGTTCTGCTTGGCATGCTCAAGCGCGAGCGTGGCCTTGGCGCCGACGCGATTGCCAAGCTCGCGGACGGTTCGAATTACGGCCCAGCAGCGCTGACCGACGCGGAGCGCGGCAGGCTCGACGCTGCCGATATGTCGGAAGCGCCGCCGCACGTGGCCGGCGACTATCCGGAATGGCTCGACCCGCAATTCGCCCGCGTGTTCGGCGACGACCGCGCCGAAGAGGGCGCGGCGCTGGCGTCGCGCGCGCCGCTCGATCTGCGCGTCAATACGCTGAAGGCCGATGGCGACAAGGCGTCGGCGCGGCTGTCCGATCTCAACACCGAGCCGTCGCCGTGGTCGCCCTGGGGTCTGCGCATCCAGATGGCGGCCGATGCGAAAAGTCCGGCGGTGCACGCCGAGCCTGCGTTCATCAAGGGCATGATCGAAGTGCAGGACGAAGGCTCGCAACTGGCGGCGCTGTTTTCGGGCGCCAAGCCGGGCGAACAGGTGGTCGATCTGTGTGCCGGCGCCGGCGGCAAGACGCTGGCGCTCGCCGCCATGATGCAGAACAAGGGCCAGATATTCGCCACCGATGACGACAAGCGGCGGCTGGCGCCGATTCACGATCGCCTGGCCCGCTCCGGCGCACGCAACGTGCAGGTGCGCACGCCGAAATCGATCGGCGGCGAGATCGACGATCTGGCCGGCCGTATCGACCTGGTGCTGATCGACGCGCCGTGCACCGGAACCGGTTCGTGGCGGCGCAATCCGGACGCCAAATGGCGGATGCGCCCCGGCGCGCTGGAGCAGCGCAGCAAGGAGCAGGCCGAGATTCTCGACCGCGCCGTGCCGCTGCTGAAGGCCGGCGGGCGCATCGCCTATGTCACCTGCTCGGTGCTGGACGAGGAAAACGGCGCCCAGGTGCGCGGCTTCCTCGCGCGCCATCCGGACTTCGCCGTTCAGGAGCCTGCCGAGGTGGTGAAGGCGCTGGGCGCCGATATCGGCAAGGCCTTTGCCAAGGCGGCGCGGCTGACGGACGAAGGCATCCTGATGACGCCGCGCACCACCGGTACCGACGGCTTCTTCGTGTCGGTGCTCCGGCGCAACACCTGAGGCGCAAAAGCCGCAACCGGGGCGAATACCGCGATTGCGCCCCAATCTAGGCCAAAATTCTCCGCGATGATTTCGTGACTGGCGGGCGCTACCCCTTTTATTTGAGGCTTTTTCGTCATGCTGGTTGCGACCCGGGATCCCTTTCACGACGGGGAGCATAAGGCGTCGGGGCGGCACAGCGAACCGCGTGAGCCCCATGGTCCCAAGCGGCCGCCGGGCGAACGCTTCATGGGCCTGTTGCAGATGACCGGCGCATTGCTGGCCATCCCCATTGGTCTGTTCACTGCCTATTCGCTGTACCGCGCCAATTTCTCGGTCGAGACCACCTGCCAGAGCCTGCGCGCCGGCATCATCGCCACGCTCGACAAGAGCGTCGATGCGTCGGCCCGGCGCATGCTGGTACGCCGCGACGTGCAGACCTTCGAGCAGACCTGCGCCGAGATCGATCCGGATGCGACGGCGGCGTTCAAGTCGCTGCTGGCAGTCGACAAGGCGGTGACGGCCGCGCCGGCCGTTGCCAAGCCGGCGGTCGCAGTGCCCAAGGTCGAGGCCAAGGTTGAACCCAAGGCTGAACCCAAGGCTGAAACCAAGGTCGAGGCTAAGCCCGAGCCGAAAGTCGAAGCCAAATCGGAAGCCAGGCCCGAGCCGAAGGTCGACACCGCGGCGAAGCCGGCCGTGGCTGCGCCGGCCGCTGCCGCTGTGCCTGTCACAGCACCGGCGCCGGCGGCCGAGTCCGACGTCAACTGGCTGGCCGCCGTGCGCGGCGCGCTGGAGCAGCATCCGGCGCAACCGGAGGCTACCGTTGTTCCGGCTGCCGCGATCCAGATGGGCGCGCCCCCAGCCAAGCTTGCTGTGCCGGCCACTGCGCGGCCCGCCGCGCCCGCCGAAAATCCCGCACCCCCGGCGACGCCGGTCGCAGCGCCTGCCATCGCAACGGTGGCGCCGGCTTTGCCGCCGGCCACTGACGTGCCCGGAACGGTGGCGGCGGCGCCGGCTGTGGCCAAGCCCAGCCATCCTGTGCCGCCAGGCTCGATCCCACATGTTGCCGCGCAGGCCAATCCTGAGGTCGCGCCGGACAACCGGTCCCGTCTGGGTCAGTTGATCGGGGGAATTCCGCTGCTCGGGCCGGTCATCGCGCCGAAGGGCGACTAGGCCGCGGCCTGCGTCTCCGGGCGCCAGTCGGCGACGGTGGCAAGATCGGCCTCGGTGTGCCAGCGCCCAACACGGGCCGGGCGCTCCGCCGCCAGCGTGAGTCGCGCCAGATAGTCGGTGCGTGGGATTTCGCGGAAGCCCATGTCCTTGGTCGTCGGCGTCAGCACCTTGCCGTCGTTGAAGGCAAAGCCCCACTTCGCCAAATGCCAGTTCAGCACCGTGAAGCCGATCTTCGAGGTGTTCGGCTCGCGCGAAAACTGTGACTCGGTGACGAAGGAATTGCCGACCGCCAGGCCATAACCGCCGCCGACCAGCTCGCCTTTGTCGTTCCAGACCTGCCTGCGCGAACAGGTGCATGATCTTTGGTGTGATCCAGGTGACGTGCCAGCGGCCGGTGCGCTGCCCGGCGCAGGCGGCGATGACGCCGTCGAAATCGCGATCGAACGTCACCGTGTACTGGCCCTGGCGGATCTGCCGGCGCAGCCGCTTGGCGATGTGCAGCTCATTGAAGAACAGCAGCGAGCGCTGCGGCGGCGACCACCATTTCAGCGGCGCGATGTGTGCGAAGGGATAGAGACCGCGCCGGTAGGCGGAGAGCACCGTCGGCAGCGTGAAATCGTGGACGATGCCGGCCAGACCCGCCGGCTTGTCGAGCGCGCGCTGCGGATCGGGCAGGGCGAAATCGGGCGCCATCAGTTCCTCGATCCACATCCGGCCAAGGCTCGGCAGACCGCCAATGCGCCGCGGCATCAGCGCCCAGGCGAGGCCGAGCGTCAAACGTTCGGCGCGATCCCGCAGGCTCTCGCGAAAAAGCGTGGCGCGGCGGTCGCCGGCGGGCGCCGGGCGCGCGGCAAGCGGGACGTGATCGACGTGGTAGGCCAAAACGCGCGTCCCCAAACGTGTGGAAATGACGAGACTCTTGGCCTTTGTCTCTCACGCCGGGGCTAATGGAGGGTTATCTGAATAGGTCGAATTCGGGCGTAGTTAACCGGACCCTGACGCCGGCTTGACCCGGAGGGCGGCCGAACCCACAAAGCGGCCTCGGACCGTGGCCGTATCCCGGAACCCTTGATCCCGGACCTGATGCCGGGCGGAGCACCAGTTGGACAAGAATCTGCACGACAAGGTCCTGATCGTCGATTTCGGCTCGCAGGTGACCCAGCTCATCGCGCGCCGCATTCGCGAGGAGAAGGTCTACAGCGAGATCGTGCCGTTCCAGAAGGCGGAGGCCGCCTTCCACGCCATGAAGCCCAAGGCCGTGATCCTGTCCGGCGGGCCGGCCTCAGTGCTCGACAAGGATGCGCCGCTGGCGCCGCAGGCGATCTTTGACGCCGGCGTGCCGATCCTCGGCATCTGCTACGGCGAACAGGCCATGGCGGTTCAGCTCGGCGGCAAAGTCGAGGCCGGCCATCACCGGGAATTCGGCCGCGCCGAAGTCGAGGTCGTCGCCGACAGCCCGATCTTCGACGGCGTCTGGCAGAAGGGCGGCAAGTACCCCGTCTGGATGAGCCATGGCGACCGCGTCACCGAACTGCCGCCCGGTTTCCGCGTGCTCGGCTCGGCGCCGAATTCGCCGATCTCGATCATCGGCGACGACGCGCGCAAATTCTACGCCACCCAATTCCACCTCGAGGTGATCCACACCCCGGACGGCGCCGCGCTGATCCGCAATTTCGTGCGCAAGATCGCCGGGCTGACCGGCGACTGGACCATGCGCGCCTTCAAGGACGAGGCGATCGAGAAGATCCGCGCCCAGGTCGGCAAGGGCCGTGTCATTTGCGGCCTGTCCGGCGGCGTCGACTCGGCGGTGGCGGCGGTGCTGATCCACGAAGCGATCGGCGATCAGCTCACCTGCGTGTTCGTCGATCACGGTCTGCTGCGGCTGGCCGAAGGCGCCAAGGTCGCCGCGCTGTTCCGCGACAGCTACAATATTCCGCTGGTGCACGTAAACGCCGAGGAGACCTTCCTCACTGCGCTCGCCGGCGTCGACGATCCGGAAAAGAAGCGCAAGATCATTGGCGGCCTGTTCATCGACGTTTTCGACGCCGAGGCCAAGAAGATCGGCGGCGCCGATTTCCTGGCGCAGGGCACGCTCTATCCCGACGTGATCGAGAGCGTGTCGTTCACCGGCGGTCCGTCGGTGACCATCAAGTCGCATCACAATGTCGGCGGCCTGCCGGCGCGCATGAAGATGAAGCTGGTCGAGCCGCTGCGCGAACTGTTCAAGGACGAGGTGAGGGCGCTTGGCCGCGAACTCGGCCTGCCCGAGGCCTTCGTCGGCCGTCATCCGTTCCCGGGGCCGGGCCTGGCCATCCGCATTCCCGGCGCCGTCACCAAGGAGAAGTGCGATATTCTCCGGCTGGCCGATGAAATCTACATCGAGGAAATCCGCCGCACCGGCCAGTACGACGACATCTGGCAGGCCTTCGCCGTGCTGCTGCCGGTCAAGACCGTCGGCGTGATGGGCGACGGCCGCACCTACGAATACGTCATCGGCCTGCGCGCGGTGACTTCGGTCGACGGCATGACCGCCGACTTCTATCCGTTCGACATGAAATTCTTAGGGCACGTCGCGACGCGCATCATCAACGAGGTCAAGGGCGTCAACCGTGTGGTCTATGATGTGACGAGCAAGCCGCCGGGCACGATTGAGTGGGAATGATTTTTGCCCCTCCGGCAGTATCCGATTGTACGCCAGGGTACGGCATAAGTATCTGAATAACAAAGATAAAACTGTC
>LNFM01003126.1_pt1 | contig 33320 bp, 26 predicted proteins | sample 596031 | NCBI WGS metagenome assembly LNFM01 (sample SAMN04254537, study PRJNA301005) | activated carbon metagenome | isolation source: dual media filters at the Ann Arbor, Michigan drinking water treatment plant | place: USA: Ann Arbor | reverse complement strand
CCTGGATGTCGAGCAGCGCCTTGCCGCGCGGGTTGTAGTACAGCACGTGCCGCGTGCCGTGGGGATCGACCTCCTCGCTGCGGTAGCCGGCGAAGAAGTAGCTCCAGGTGGCGCCGTTGGCGTTGCTCTGGGCCGCCACCCGGCCGAGCGTGTCGTAGTGGTTTCTGACGAAGGCATTGCCGGGCCGAGCCGGGTAGAAGATCGCGCTCAGCAGGCCGGCTGGGGCCGCTCCGCCGGCCGGCGTGTAGGCGAAGGTCGTGGTGAAGCCCAGCACGTCGGTCAACGCGGCGAGGTTGCCGGTGCCGTCGTAGGCATAGCCGACGCTGCGCCCCGTGTTGTCACTCACTGCCGCGAGCTGCCCGGTGCCGTCGTAGGCCAGCGTCAGGCTGCGTCCGAGGCCGTTGCTCACCGAGGTCAGCCGGGGCGGCGAGGAGGCGTCGTAGGCGAATCTAACGGTGACCCCCGACGGCGCGGTCCAGGTCGCCAGCCTGCCGTTGGCGTTAAAGGTGAGCGTCGTCGTATCTTTGTACCTCACGGTGTAGGTGCCATCGCCGAGGCTCAAGCGACTGGACGAGGCCGGCTGCGGATTGTAGCTGCCGTCGGCCAGCTTGACGAACTGCTCGGCCTGCGACCCTGAGGTAACATTCACCGTGTTGCCGATCAGCCGGTCCATCAGCCACTTCTGGACCAGCGTGGCGATCAGCATCTTGTCGAGTGGCTTGGCTGGATCGGCGAACAGGTCCTGGACGACATGGATGGCCGCGAAGGCGGCGGCGCCGTCGATCGGCGAATCCTGGCCCATCCCCTTGAGGCCGTCGCTGTTGGCCAGCGCCGTGATATCGAGATTGTGGCTCCAGCCTCGACCCAACGGCCCCTTGAAACTGAGGTTGGCGGACGAGTAGGAGCGGCTGAACCCGAGCCCGATCGGAAAGGCGGCGGCCCCCAGCGACAAGTCTTCCCGGTCGTACAGGAAGGCGCCCGACGACAGGTCGACCGGATCCAGGCTGAAGAGCTGGGTGGGCGGCGTGACGAAGAAGCCGGTGAGATCGACCTTGTTCCCCACGATGCTCGAGAACACCGGATCGGTCGTGTAGCCGCCCTTGAGATTGGGGGAAATGATGTATCCGAGGAGGCGAATGCCACCGGTCGGCGGCGCTATGCGAATGTATCCCCCGCCGACCCAGGCGCCAACGGTGAAGTTGCCGTTCCGGGGCAGGACGAAGCGGTATCCGTTGTTGATGTACCCTTCGATCGAGTTCACCTCGCCCGCCGAATAGCCCACGAGCTGCGGCTTCACGATCGTCGACCAGTTAGTGGAGTTGGCGTTGTAGATGACCTCGCCTTGCGCATTGGCGAGGTCCAGCAGCTTGACCGTCGAGACGGCGCCGACGCCATCCTGCGCGAAATTCTGCTCGAGCGTGCCCCATTCGAGCGCGCTGCCGTTGCCGCCGCTGGTAAAGAAGGCCTTCTCGACCCTCTCGACCCGTGAGTCGACCTTCAGGCTGGTCCCCGCGACGAACGAGCCGGGGATATCGACGTAGGGTCCGCTCACCTGTCCAGCAATGCCGACGGCGCTGTGGGTGACGAACTTCGTGCCGGCCATTCCGTCCGTGATCGCATCCGCCGCGGAGGATTGTGCCAGCCAGGAATACCCGATCATGTTGAGGGCTTCGCCGAGCACCGGCTCCGAGCTTTCGGCGTGGCCGGCCGCCCGATTGGCCTGGAGCTGCCGGCGATGGAATTCCACCATTCCGCGCCCCGTGAAATCCCAGCCGGCCACGATGGCGTAGGTGTAGGTGGGAGTCGCTTGCAGGACGTTGTGGGAAGGGTAGATGTTCGTGTAGCCGGCCTCGCAATCCCCTTGGGGCCCTGCGAGCTTGATGCAGAAGGGAAAGGAGACGGAAAACGAGATCGTGGCAGCGTCGACGGAGCCCGTGGCTTCTGGCGTGCCATTGCGATAAAGCACCGGCCGTCTGGTCGCGTCGTAGACGATGGAAAGGCGATGGCCGTAGATCGAGTCGGCGAAATAGGTCTTGTCTATTCCGCCGATCTGCAGTCGAAGGGTCGTGCGGTACTCGTCCGGAATGTCACCGGTCCAGATCTGTGGCGTCTCCCCGATCGGCTCATAAGGTGGCCTGGTGGGGAAGATGAAGTTTTCCGGCAGCGGGCTGATGTACCTGCCGCCGACGACCTCCCGCGTCGTCGGCGGCGTGCCTTGCGAACGAATGTACGCGACGAGGTTGTTAGCGTAGGTCGTGAGCGAGCTTGCGATATTGGTTCTGCTCAGATTCTGGATCGAGGTGTTGCCGTTGATCGTGGCGCCCGACTTTGCCGCGCTCAGGAATGTCGCTTGGTTGTAACCCAGGATCGATCCGAGATTGCCGTAGCCCGCAACCGTGCTGTAGGTCTTGTAGCTGGGATCGAGCGCATAGGTTGTCGAGCCCAGAGACCCGCCTGTCGCCTGGACCCAGACACGGGGAACATCCTTGGCTTCGAACGGCTTGGAAGCACAGTCCGGATCAGCGGAAAAGCCATCGAAACCACCGTTGGCGAGCAACCCGTTCAGGGGACATGAGTTGCCGACCTCGACACCATAGAAGGCGACGGCTCGCTCCGCATTGATGGTCATCTTGCCGAAAGCATATTGCGCCGTATAGCCCGAGGCGCGCAGCAGGGCCACCAGCAGGGCCGACTGATCGAAATCGTTGCCGTGGCCGTCGAGCAAGGTGCCGAGAGCACCCTTCTTCACGCCGTAGGTTGGGCTGTACGCGATGTTCGTGTAGACATACTCGAAGATCAGATGCGCATCGTACCTGAGAGCGCGCGCCAGCTCGGGGATCGAGGCCGGTGCTGTCACGTCGGGCTGGGCGGTCAGGGGCGGGCCGGACCAGGCACCGCCGCATGGCGCCAACCAGGCAAGCCAGGCGGCGAGCACGAGCCTCGGCATGATCATCGATCCGCGGATCGAAGCGAGCACGGCGGACTCCTATCGTTGCTGCGACGCGGGAGACGGCGATGGCGTGATGCTTTGTGCCGGCAGAGGTGCCACGGTCTCGATCTTCTGTTGCTCCAGCGTTGTCCGGCGCCGCACCAGGAAAGCGGCGCGTTCGGCGGGAGTGTCCGGCTTGATTTCGAAGCGATGGACGCCCGGCGAGCTCGTGTCGGGCGACGCCGTCGATGGCGGACGCGGGCTGTCCGTCGACTGAGCCGCCGCTTCGGCAACGACAAGAAGGAGCACCAGAAAGACTGCGACGTTCATCCTGGCCGTCCTCATGGGGTTCCCCACCGCGCGTTGTTCCAGTTGAAGCAGCCCCATATGCCGGTGCTGGTAGGGCTCGTGACGAGAATGTTCTGGGACGTGCGATTGCCGTTGGCGTCGTAAGTGTAGGCAATACAGACGCCGGTGTCGTAGCTCGCCGTCGCAATGCGCCCGAGCGCGTCGTAGGTGTAGACGACGGAACCATTGGCGGCGTGGGCGCCGCTCAAAGGCGGCAGACCGCCAAGGCCCAAGGCCAGCAACGGCACCCGAACGAGAGACCATCCAAGAAGGAGATCATGCCGTCATAGAACTCGCGTTGCCATATTGGGCGCGACCGTACCGTCGCGCCTCGTTTGAGGAGGTATGCATGGTCAAGGCCTTCCTGATTGCAGTTGTGGGGTCTCTCATCACAACCGGCTCGGCAATGGCGCAATGCGCCGCGCTTCCAGTCACGCTCACGAATGGGACCAATGCGAATGCCAGCGACGTGATGAACGACCTCAATCATCTACGCAATTGCATCAACAGCCTTACCCTGGCTCCGGTCGCGCCAACCGGGCGGCTCACCTTGGCAAGCGGAGCGCCGGTTATGATTGCCGACCAGACGGGTGCCATGATGATCTTTTACACACCTTATATCGGCGCTCGTGTACCGATTCATGACGGCTCCCAGTTCGTGCCCTTCGTCTTCTCGCAGATCTCGGCGACGACCACGACAGGCAACCAGGTGGCCAACCAAGTCTATGACCTTTTTGTATTCTCGAATGCGGGAACGGTAACGCTTGCCTTCGGGCCCGCTTGGGCGACGGCGACATCGCGCGGCGCCGGAGCTGGCACCACGCAACTTCAGCAGGTGCAGGGACTTTGGACAAACCAGAATGTCATCAACCTGACCAATGGCACGACATCGTATCCCAACACTGCCGTCAACCGCGCCACCTACGTGGGCACCGTCGCAATCACAGCGACCGCCGGGCAGATGGCCATGCAGTTCAGGCCAAACCCGGCCGTCGGCGGCAACAACAACTGGCTCGGCGTGTGGAACGCCTACAACCGTGTTCCCGTGCGCGCCCGTTCGATCGAGAGCCAATCCTTCTGGGACTACAGCACGCAGACTTTCAGGCCTGTCAACAATTCGCTGAGCAACCGCATAAACTGGGTGGACGGCTTGCAGCAATCGCGCGTTCTGGCCCAGTTCACTCAACTTGTTGGCCTGACGAACTCGGGCGCCATTGGCGCCGTGGGCTGGGACTCGACGACAACGGCGAGTGACCCGAATAGCAACAGCCAGAATCTGAATAGCTCGGCGACAGTGATTACTGCGGCCTCAAGGGACAACAACATTTCGATTGGTCGACACTATGTCCAGGCCCTCGAAAGGGCACAGTCCGGTTCGCCGCGCTTTTATGGAGGTACGACAATGCTCGAGGTCGAGTTGGACATGTGAAGCCGGCGGCTCGGCGCTCTCGGACAACTCCGCCAAGTCACACTGGATCTAAAGCGCGGTTACCCTTGAACCACGCCGAGACCCTCGACCGCGCCAAACTCGGCTGCCCACACGGCGATGAAGGTCTTCGGCAGGCCGGGCATCGGCACGGTCACTGTGTTGACGGCCCGATGCCAGGGCAGACAGCAGGTTCACCGTTTGGATCAAGCGGTCGAAAAGCCAGAGGTGTCGCCGCCTTACGGCGACGGTGGGATCATGGGCCCGAATCTCGTAGCTCATGACCTCTCCGTTCGCGATGACCCTTCGCCTTAGCTCAGGGTGGACGCGGACACCCCAGCTTCGCAGGCGAAGCCGGGAGAGGAAAGGATCAGGCCGCGACGGCGAGCTCGCACCAGACCGGGACGTGGTCGGACGGCTCGACCTTGCCGCGCTCGGCCTTGTCGATGCCGGCTGCCATCAGGCGGTCGGCGGCTTGCGGCGAGAGAAGCAGGTGGTCGATGCGCAGGCCCCAGTTCTTGGCCCAGGCGCCGGCCTGATAGTCCCAGAAGGTGTAGCAGACGCCCTCCGGATCGAAGGCGCGCACGGCGTCGGTCAGCCCGAGATTGAGCAGGCGGCGCAGCGCGGCGCGCGACTGCGGCTGGCACAGCGCATCGTTGGCGAACGCCTTGGGGTCGTAGACGTCCATCGCGGTCGGGCAGACATTGTAGTCGCCGCCCAGCACGAACATCTCCTCGCGCGCGAGCAGCTCGCATGCCCGCTGTCGCAGGCGCTCCATCCAGGCGATCTTGTAGGTGAACTTGTCGGTGCCGATCGGGTTGCCGTTGGGCAGGTAGAGCCCGCCGACGGTCAGCGGCCCATCCTTTGTCTGGATACGGCCCTCGATGTAGCGCGCCGGCTCGTCGGCTACGGCATCCGGAAGGGCACGGGCGGTGATCTCGACCGGGTGGAGGGATAGCAGCGCGACGCCGTTGAAGCCCTTCTGGCCGACGACCTCCGCCTTGTAGCCGGCCGCCTCGATCTCGAGCCGCGGGAACTGAGGCTCGAGGGCCTTCAATTCCTGAAGGACGACGACGTCGGGACGCGCGGCTTCCAGCCATGCCACGAGATGGCCCGTCCGCCGGCGGACGGAATTGACGTTCCAGGTCGCGATCTTCATCGCGGCCGGTTGGACTGCCGCCGGCTCATGGCTGCCGGCTCAGACGCTGAACGAGTTGCCGCAGCCGCAGGACGAGGTGGCGTTCGGGTTGTTCACCTGGAAGGCCGCGCCGACCATTTCCTCGACATAGTCGAGCTGGCTGCCCTTCAGCAGCTCGAGGGACGTGCTGTCGACCAGCACCGAGGCGCCGCCATGCTCGATCATCAGGTCGTCCTCGTTGCGCTGCTCCTCAAACGAGAAATTGTACTGGAAGCCGGAGCAGCCGCCGCCGAGGACGGCGACGCGCATCATCACGGGCTTGGGTTCCTTGGCTGCCAGGAAGGCGATGCGCTTCGCGGCACTGTCGGTAACGGAGAAGGTAGCCTCGCTCATGCCCCACAAGATGTGGTTGGCGGGCCCGTTCGTCAATGCCGCACGTTGGCGGCGACGGCCGCGCGCGAGGCCTGCCGGGCCGCGCGGGCGCGAACGCGCTCCCGGTACAGGATGTAGAGGCCCGATCCGATGACCAGGGGCAGGCCAAACCACACGGCGGGTGAGGGCTCTTCCCTGAACCACAGATAGCCGAACAGGACGGCCAGCGCGATCGAGCTGTAGTCGAACGGCGCCAGGGTCGAGGCCGGGGCGAGGCGCAGGGCCCGGGTGACCAGGATCTGGCCGACGCCGCCGATCAGGCCCAGCGAGCACAGCCAGAACCAGTCGGCGAGCGGCGGCCACTTCCAGTTCGGGATGGCGCCCACCAGAGACACCAGGCTGGCGAACAGGCAGAACCAGAAGATGGTCGCCGCATCGTGGTCGTAGCGGCTGATCAGCCGGGTCAATATGGTCGATACCGAGTAGCTGAAGGTCGCGAGCAACACCGCCAGCGACAGCCAGTGGATGGAGATGGTCCACGGTTCCAGCATGATCAGCACGCCGGCGAAGCCGACGCCGACGGCGCTCCAGCGCCGCCAGCCCACTTGCTCGCCGAGGAACGCCGCAGCGAGCGCGACCATGAACAGGGGAGCGGCGTAGGAGATGGCGTAGAGGTCGACCAGCGGCATCCGGGGCAGCAGGTAGAAGAAGCCGAACAGGCTGCCGAAGCCGGACAGGATGCGCAGGCATTGCAGCACGGGCCTGGTGCTGCGCAGCAGCCGGATGCCGCCGTCGGCGCGATACAGGAAATAGAGCGGCACCAGGGCGACGACGCTGCGGAACAGCATCATCTGGAACGGGTCGTAGGCATCGCCCAGCCACTTGACCAGCGCATCGAGCGTCGCGAACAGCGCAAGGGCGCCCAGCCGCGCGTAGATGCCGGCGACGATCGATGAGGCGGGAGAGGTCGTCGACAAGGTGGGCTATTTGGCTTGGCAGCCCACCTTCCGTAAAGTGACGATCTCAGGAGGGTCGGGCGTCGGATGCGCATGGGTTGGCTGCTCGGTCGCAACAATGCGCGCATTCCGTTCCTGGCTGCCCTGCTGGTGCTGATCGGCGCGCTGGCGCTGCGCATCGTCGATCCCGTCGAGCTGTCGCGCCTGCGCGACTTCGCGTTCGACGTCTACGAACGTCTAGAGCCGAGGGTCTACGACCCGGCGACGCCGGTGCGCATCATCGACATCGACGAGGCCTCGCTCGCCGAGTACGGCCAGTGGCCGTGGCCGCGCACGATCCTGGCCCGCCTGATCGACAAGCTGACCGAGAAAGGCGTCGCGACGATCGCCTTCGACGTGATCTTTGCCGAGCCCGACCGCTCGTCGATGAGCCGGATGGTCCGTGATCTGGTGGCGTACACCGATCCCGAGACCGTGGCCAAGCTCGCTGCGGCAATCCAGGACAACGACCAGGTCATGGCCGACGCGATGGCGCAATCGAGCGTCGTGCTGGGCTTCGGCTTCGATCCGAAGGCGCCGGCCCAGGCGCCCCGCCGCTATCACGGCACCGCCTTCGCGGGCGACGATCCCGCCCAGTTCCTCCCCCTCCAGCAAGGCACGGTGCGGACCATCCCGCTGCTCGAGGCGGCGGCCAAGGGCAACGGCAGCATCAACACGGATCTGGAGAGCGCCGTCATCCGCCGCGTTCCCATGCTGTACCGCGTTGCCGGCCATGAGGGGCTTTTCCCGAGCCTGTCGATCGAGGCGCTGCGGGTCGCCCAGGGCGCCAGCACCTATCTGGTCAAGTCATCGGGCGCGAGCGGCGAGCTCTCGTTCGGCGAGCGCACGGGCATCGTTGCCATCCGGACCGGCGACATCGAGGTCCGGACCGACGCGAAAGGCCGGCTTGCCCTGTACGACACGGGGCATCGGCAGGAGCGATTCATCTCGGCGCGTGCGGTCATGCGCGACGAGGTGCCGGCGGAGCAGCTCGAAGGCAAGATCGTGTTCGTCGGCACCAGCGTCATCGGCCTGCGCGACATGCGCAGCACGCCGGTCAGCGATTCGGTGCCGGGCGTCGAGGTGCAGGCGCAGCTCGCCGAGCAAATGATCGAGCAGGAATTTCTCAGCCGGCCGGACTTCGCCGACGGCGCCGAGTTTCTCTACCTGGCGGCCATTGGCGTCCTCTTCGTCTGGGCGTTGCCGCGCCTGACGGCCGGCCGGATGGCGGTGGTTGCCGCCGCCGGAATCGGCCTGGGGCTGGTGGTCCCTTGGCTTGCCTTCTCCGAGTACCGCCTGCTGTTCGATCCGATCTATCCGCCGGTGACGCTGGCGGCGATCTACGTCACCGGGACGGCCTCGTCGTTCATGAGAACCGAGCGCGAGCGGGCCCAGATTCGCGGCGCCTTCGGCCTCTACCTGTCGCCCGACGTGGTCGAGCAGCTGGCCCGCCATCCCGAGCTGCTGCAGCTCGGCGGCGAGGTACGCGAGATCACCGTGATGTTCACCGACGTCCGCGGGTTCACTCGCATCTCCGAGCAGTTCGACGCCCACGGCCTGACACGATTCATGAACCGCTTCCTCACCCCGATGACCGACCTGATCCTGTCGCACAAGGGGACGATCGACAAATACATGGGCGACGCCATCATGGCCTTCTGGAACGCCCCCCTGACGGTGGAAGGCCATGCGGCGCGGGCCTGCGAGACGGCGCTCGCCATGCAGAGCAGGCTCGCCGCGCTCAACGAAGAATGGCAGGCCGAGGCGGTTGCCGAAGGCCGGCAGCACATTCCGGTCAACATCGGGATCGGCCTCAACACGGGGCACGCCTCGGTCGGCAATTTCGGCTCCACCCAGCGCTTCACCTACTCCTGCCTCGGCGACGACGTGAACCTGGCGTCGCGCCTCGAAGGCCAGTGCAAGACCTACGGCGTTGGCATCATCGTCGGGGAGATGACGAAGGCGCAGGTGCCGCACTATGCCGCGCTCGAGCTCGACCTCCTCATGGTCAAGGGCAAGACCGAGGCGCTACGCGCATTCGCGCTGATCGGCGATCCGGCAGTGGCGCAGATGCCGGCCTTTCAGGCTCTCGTGGAGCGGCAGGCCGTCTTCCTCGCGCATTACAGGGCCGGGGGCTTTGCCGAGGCGCTCGACATGATAGAGGAGTGCAAGTCGGCCGCCGCTGCCGTGGGCTGGCGGCAGCAATATTACGAGCTGATGCGTGCGAGGATCGACGGCCTGCTCGACGAATCGCCGGTCGGCTGGACGGGGGTATATGTCGCAAAGGAGAAGTGAGATCGGCCGGCGTATCGCCGCCATGGAAGCCGTGGTCTGCCGCGACGTCGGCCGCAGGACGGCCGATCTGATCGCCGCCAGCGCGGGAGGCCTGGGCGATGCCGCGCGGTCCCTGGCGGGCGCCCGCAGCATCGGCCTGATCACGGGCTTTTTCGTGCCGCGCGATGGCGTGGCGGCGCCGGAAACCGACGGGCCGGTGGGATCGGCCCTGCTGGCTTGCGGGTTGGCGTCCTGCGGGCTGCCGGTGCGTATCGCCGTGGACACGCCGTGCGCCGAGGCCGTGCGCGTCGCGGTCAGCGAGGCCGGCGGCGGCGTGGCGGTCGACGAGGTCGGCGTGGTCGACCCGGCGGGCATCGTGCGCGTTGCCCGGGCGTGGCAGGAGGCGGGCGTCAGCCATGCCATCGCCATCGAGCGCTGCGGCCGCGGCGCCGACGGCCGGCCGCGCAACATGCGCGGCGTCGACGTGTCGGCCTGGACGGCGCCGCTCGACGATCTGTTCGTCGGCGGCGATTGGACGAGGATCGCGGTCGGCGACGGCGGCAACGAGATCGGCATGGGCCGCCTGCCGGCCGGGCTCATCGCGCGCAGCGTCCCGAATGGCGAGCAGATCGCCTGCGTGACCTCCTGCGATCACCTGGTCGTTGCCGGCGTGTCGAACTGGGGTGCCTACGGCGTGTTGGCGGCGCTGGCTGTCGAGCGAGAGGACTGGAGCGGCACCCTTCGCAAATTCCTGACGGCGGAACGCGACCTCGCGGTGACGCGGGCAATCGTCGACCGGGCGGGCGCGGTCGACGGCGTCACCGCGCGCCGCGAGCCCACGGTCGACGGCTTCGGAGCCGAGGTCCACGGTGCACTCGTCGAGTCTCTGGCGCGCGTTGCATGGGGGGAGGCGGCGGACTAGGGTCGCCCGCCATGGAAAATCCTTACGCCTCGACACATCCCGAGATCCGCGACGCGGTGCGCCAGCTTTGCCTGAAGTTCGACGGTGCCTACTGGCGCGAGCTCGACCGCGAGCGCGCCTATCCGACCGCCTTCGTGAAAGCGCTCACCGACGCCGGCTGGCTGGCTACCCTGATCCCGGAGGAGTATGGCGGCGCCGGTCTCGGCATCTCGGCTGCCGCCGCGGTGCTGGAGGAAGTTCAACGCGCTGGCTGCAATGGCGCCGCCTGCCACGCCCAGATGTACATCATGGGCACCTTGCTGAGACATGGCAGCGCCGAGCAGAAGCAGCGCTACCTGCCGCGCATCGCCAGCGGCGAGCTTCGCCTGCAGGCCTTCGGCGTCACCGAGCCGACCAGCGGCACCGACACGCTGGCGTTGCGCACCACGGCGGTGAAGAAGAACAACAGCACCTACGTCGTCAACGGCCAGAAGGTGTGGACCAGCCGGGCCGAGCACTCCGACCTGATGCTGCTGCTGGCACGCACGACGCCGCGCGACCAGGTCGAGAAGCGCACCGAGGGCCTGTCCGTCTTCGTGGTCGACATGCGCGAGGAACTGGGTAAGGGGCTCACAATCCGGCCGATCCGAACCATGATGAACCACAACACCACCGAGGTGTTCTTCGACAACATGGAGGTGCCGGCCGAGAATCTGGTCGGCGAGGAAGGCAAGGGCTTCCGCTACATCCTGGGCGGCATGAACGCCGAGCGCGTGCTGATCGCGTCGGAGTGCATCGGCGATTCGCGCTGGTTCATCGAGAAGGCGACCGACTACGCCAAGCAGCGCAAGCTGTTCGGCCGGCCGATCGGCCAGAACCAGGGCGTCCAGTTCCCGATCGCGCGCGCCTACGCCCAGACCGAGGCGGCCGACCTGATGGTGCGCAAGGCCGCCACGCTCTACGAGGCCGGCCTGCCGTGCGGCGCCGAGGCCAACATGGCCAAGATGCTGGGCTCGGAAGCGGCCTGGGCCGCCGCCGACATGTGCGTGCAGACGCACGGCGGCTTCGGTTTCGCCGAGGAGTACGACATCGAGCGCAAGTTCCGCGAGACGCGCCTCTACCTGGTGGCGCCGATCTCGACCAACATGATCCTGAATTTCATCTCCGAGCACGTGCTGGGCCTGCCGCGCTCGTACTGACCTCATGCACCTCCCCAGCTTCGCTGGGGAGGTGTCCGCGTAATCGCGGACGGAGGGGTCATGAGCAGCAGGACTGGGGCCTACGACCCCTCCGTCGCCCAGGCATTTTGGCCGCGGAGCGGCCAAGAGCCTTTTGACGGCGACACCTCCCCAGCGATGACGCTGGGGAGGGCCGATGTCTCAATCCTCCCCCACCATCGCCCGGATGATCTTGCGCTGGAAATCGAGGACCAGCGGCTCGGCATTGGGCAGGAAGCGGCCGCGGTCGGGGAGGCCGCCCACCAGGCCGCGTTGCACCGAGTCGGTGAGGAGGTCGTCTTCCGCAGCGACCTGATTGTTGAAGGCGATCATGGAGCGAATGAACGCCTCCGTCGCACCGCGGCCGAAGAAGCGGTCGGAAAATCCTCTGGTGACGACCGGGCCATCGGGCACCCAGAGCTCGGCAGACAGGTTCGGGAAACCCGGGTTGATGCTGATCGTGAGATTCGGCCACAGGAAGTGATACTGCGCTTCGCCGACGGGGCCGCTGACGTCGTAAGGCGGCACCTTGCCCCGGCCGGTCAGCGCCGACTGCTTCAGGGGGCCGATCTGCGTCGAGAACCACTCGTGCGTCTCGTACCTGTACTGGTCGGGGCGAACGTCGATGGCGGCGCTGAATCCCGGATGGGCGACGGCGCAGTGGTAGCATTCGAGATAGTTCTCCAGCATCGCCTTCCAGTTGGCCGGCGAGTTGCCCTCGCCGCGGCTGTGCGGCTCGAGATCGTCGAGCACGATGCCGCTCCGGGCGATGATGTCGAGGACCTCCCCGAAGACGCTCTGCACCGGCGGCGCCTCCCGGTCGAGGTTGACGAACACGAGCGGCCCGAGCGTCTCGGCCCGGATCGGCAGCAGCGGAAAATCCTCGAGCCGGAAGCCGGGCGCGCCTTCCGAGCGCGGTGCGCGCCGCAGCTGGCCGCCGAGGTCGTAGGTCCAGGCATGATAGCCGCACATCATCATCCGGGCATTGCCCCGGCCCTTCATGACCTCGTGCCGGCGATGGCGGCAGACATTGACGAATCCCGCGAGCCCGGCCTCGCCTCGAACGACGACGACCGGAACGCCGCCGGCGTAACCGGTGATGTAGTCGCCGGGATTGGCGAGATGGGCCAGCGCCCCGACATAGAGCCAGCTCTGCCGGAAGATCCGGGTGAGCTCGCGTTCGGCGATCGCCGGGTCGGTGTACCAGCGTGCAGGCAGCGATTCGCCGCGCTCCAGGTTGGCGAGCAGTTCCGTCACGGTGTCGGATCGTCCAGTCATGAAGGACCTCGTCGGGAGTCAGTCGAAGAGCAGGTCGCCCAGCGTCGCGAACGCAGCCACGATCGCGGCGTGGCCGAGCATCAGCAGGAACACCGTCCAGGCCGCCGTCACCAGGGTGAGCAGCCAGCCCAGGATGGCCATGACGCCATCGCCTTCGATCAGGGCGAGGCAGAAGAAGAGGATCGCCCAGGCGGGAAACAGATTGTCGAACGGGATGGGCAGGGCGAGGATGAAGATATTGGCCGTCCAGGCGAGCAGCAGCATCCGGCGGGGCGTCCCCGAGACCCAGGTTTCCTGGCGCGGATGGATGGTGCGTTCCAGCCGGCGCAGGTGACGTCGCGCGCGACCCAGAAAATCCTGCAACCGGCCACGATCCATGCCGCGCTTGCCGATGAAGTCGGGCAGCGACGGCGTAGGTCTGCCCATGAAGAACTGCGCGACCAGGAGCAGCATGGGCACGCCCGTGATGGTGGACAGCCAGGGAATTCCGGTCGGGATGCAGTTGGGCAGGTTGAGAGCGGCGATGGCGAAGGCATAGGAGCGGTTCTCGAGGCCATCGAGAATCGCCGCCACGGTGAGCAGCGAGTTGCGCGGCCCATTGAACAGCCGGTCGAGCACCGGCAGCAGCGCGCCGCGTTCCTCCATCAGCGCGCCGACCCGCGCGGGGTGTGGGCGAGGACGACATGCCGCCGATCGAGCACTTCATGCTCTTGCGGACCGCGAGCGTCCCGCTCGCTCATGAGCATGAGCGAGCGGGACGCTCGCGGTCCGCAAGAGCATGAATCAGAACCGTCTTGCAGCCCCGCCATCTTCCTCCCCGCGAAAGTGGCCCTTCTAGCACAGGCGCAAGCTGCCATGGACGCTGTGGGTTCGGCCATCGTATCAATGCCGCCACACGACGAGACAGCGGGACGGGAGCGGACGACATGCGCGCTATGCTGAGCGAGACGCCGGGCGGGCCGGAGAGCCTGAAGCTGGTGGAGATGCCGTCCCAGCCGCTCGGCCGGGGCCAGGTCCGTGTCGCCATTCGCGCGGCCGGGGTCAACTTTCCCGACACGCTGATCATCGCCGACAAGTACCAGTTCAAGCCGCCGCGTCCGTTTGCTCCCGGGCACGAGATCGCCGGCGACATCACCGAGGTGGGCGAGGGCGTCGCCGGATATGCGGTGGGCGACCGGGTGATCGGCATGATCGGTCATGGCGGTTACGCCTCCGAGGCGGTCGTCGACCAGGGCAACCTGCTGAAGATGCCGGCAAACATGAGCTACGAGGACGGCGCCGCCTTCACCATGACCTACGGGACGTCGTACTACGCCCTGAAGCAGCGGAGCAGCTACAAGCCGGGCGAAACCCTGCTGGTGACCGGTGCATCGGGGGGAGTAGGCCTGACCGCGGTCGAGCTCGGCGCGCTGATGGGGCTCAAGGTCATCGCCGCCGTCGGGTCGGACGAGAAGATGGAAATTTGCCGCAAGTACGGCGCCACCATGTTCGTGAACTACAACAAGGAGAAGATGCGCGACAAGGTGAAGGAGCTTACCGCCGGCACCGGCGCCGACATCGTCTATGACGCCGTGGGCGGGGATGCATTCGACGAGTCCGTGCGCTGCATTGCCTGGTGCGGTCGCATCCTGGTGGTGGGCTTCGCGGCAGGCCGCATCCCTTCGTTGCCCGCAAACCTCGCGCTCCTGAAGAGCTGCGACGTCCGCGGTGTCTTCTATGGCGCGTGGCGCGGTCGCGAGCCGGCCGAAGCGCGCAGGAATTTCGACGAGCTGCTGAAGTGGTACGGCGAGGGCAAGCTCAAGCCGCACGTATCGATGCGCTTCCCGCTCGAGAAGGGCGCCGAGGCCATGAATGCGCTGCTGTCGCGCAAGGCGACGGGCAAGGTCGTCCTCACCGTGGCCTGAGGACGCGGCCATGCTCGGCCGTCGTAGCCTCCTCGCCCTCATCGGCGGGCCGCTCCTGCCGCTGCCGCTCGACGCCGCCGACTTCCCGGTACGACCGATCACCCTCGTCGTGCCGTTCGCGGCCGGCGGCCCGATGGACTTGCTGGCACGGCTGGCTGCGCAGGAGGCAAGCTCGAGGCTGGGGCAACCGATCGTCGTGGACAACCGTGGCGGAGCAGCTGGCGTGAGCGGTGCGGCATCGGTCGCCAGGGCGGACCCCGACGGCTATACGCTGCTGCTCGCTTCGGCGGCCCAGGTGACCATTCCGCCATGGGTCAACCGCGTCCTGACCTTCGATCCATCCCGGGATCTCACGCCCGTCGCACATCTCGTCGATACCCCGATGGTGCTCGTCGTGCCGGCAAGGTCGGTCGTGAGGACGGTCGACGACTTCGTCATGATGGCGCGCGCCAACCGTGGCGACCTCAACTATGCCTCGACAGGCGTCGGAACGATCTCCCACCTCGTCATGGAGACGTTGAAGCTCGCCGCGGAGATCGACATCGTCCATGTGCCTTATCGCGGGGCGGCGCCCGCCCTGTACGACCTGCACGGCGGACAGGTGCAGGGCATGTTCACTGGCACCGGATCCGCCGCAGCGATGGTCAGATCGGGCAAGCTGCGACCGCTTGCGGTCACGACGACGAGCCGCTCGCCGCTGTTTCCCGATGTCCCGACGATGGCCGAAGCGGGGTGGCCGGCCGCGGAAATCGTGGTGTGGGCCGGTATCATGGCCCCCGCCGGCACGCCGCGCATCGTCACCCGCCAGCTCGAACGCGCCTTCATCCAGGCTATTCTGGCACAGGACCTTCGAGCGCGATTGATCAGGCTCGGCGCCGACCCGGTAGGGCATGGCGCAAAGGCGTTCTCGGAACTGCTGGAGCGTGACCTTGCCTTGTGGCAGCGCGTCGTCCTCGCGTCAGGCGTCAACGTGGAATGAAGGAGAGCCCCATGGGCAGGCTGGCAGGCAAGATCGCAATCGTGACAGGAGCGGCGTCGGGGATCGGTGCGGCGTCAGCTGGCTTGTTCGCCGACGAGGGCGCCCGGGTGCTGGCGGTCGACCGACCGGAATCGGCCATCGCCGAGGCTCACGCCGGAAACGACAGCATCGCCGCGTTCGCCTGCGACATCACGGGCACCGACTCGCCGAGGCAGATCGTCGGCAAGGCCATCGAGACCTACGGCGCGCTCGACATCCTGTTCAATAATGCCGGCGTGAGCGGCCGCGCCTTCGTCGAGGAGATGACCGACGAGCAGTGGGACCACGTCAATGCCGTCAATGTCCGGGCGATGTTCCGGCTTTGCCGGGAGGCCATTCCCGCCCTCAAGATGCGGGCCCGGGAAAAGGGCCGGGCGCGCATCGTCAACACCGCCTCGGTGATGGCGTTCGACACCGACTATGGCCTGGCCGCCTATTGCGCATCGAAAGCAGGGGTCGGCGGCCTCACGCGCACGCTGGCGCTCGAGCTCGGCAAGTTCAACATCACCGCCAACTACGTCTGCCCGGGCGCCATCTACACCGGCATGACGAGGAGCAATTTCGACAAGCCCGAGATCCGCGCCGTGTGGGAGAAGAAGGCCGCGCTGCGCCGGCTCGGCCAACCGATCGACATCGCCCGCGGTGCGCTGCTGCTGGCTTCCGACGACGCCGACTTCATCACCGGCCACGAGCTGGTGGTCGATGGCGGCCTGACCCTGCGTACCTGAGCGAATGGCCATGCCCAGCATCCATTCCTTCGCCGCCGACTACAACGAGGCGCGCGACAAGTTCCTGGCGGCGGCGCGCATCGCGGGCGCGCGGACCCATCGCTACGACAACCCGAGCAAGGGACCGAAAGGGCAGGCCCTGTCGACCGACGTGGCGCGCCTGGGACCGGACGATGCCTCGCGGGTCGTCGTGACGATCTCGGGCACGCACGGCGTGGAAGGGTATTGCGGATCGGGTTTCCAGGTCGACTGGCTGGCCACTGTCGGAGAAACCGGGCTGCCGAAGGATACGGCGGCGGTGTTCGTCCATGCCATCAACCCCTATGGTTTCGCCTGGACCCGTCGCGTCACGGAAGAAGGCAACGACCTCAACCGCAATTACGTCGACCACGGCAAGCCTTACCCCACGAACGAGGGCTATCTCGAGGTCGCCGACCTCCTGGTGCCGAAGGACCTCGGCCAGGCGACGCTCGACGCGGCTGACGCCAGGCTCGCGGCCTATCGCAAGAAGGTCGGGGACATCGCCTACTTCCGCGCCGTCTCGGGTGGCCAGTACAGCCATGCCGACGGCATGTTCTTCGGCGGCGGCGGGCCGTCGTGGTCGAACCGGACCCTGCATGCCATCACCGATCGCTTCCTGAAGGGCCGCCGGGACGTCGCCGTGATCGACTTCCATACCGGCCTCGGTCCGTACGGCTACGGCGAGCCGATCACCCACTACGACATCGACACGCCGGCCTCGCGGCGGGTGCGCGCTTTCTGGGGCGAGTCGGTGACCGAATCCAAGCGCGGCCAGACGGCCTCGCAGGCGCGCGACGGGCTCGGGCACCACGGTCTGAACCGGGTGCTGACCGAGCCGGAAACGCGGCTCACCATGTGCACCCTGGAGTTCGGCACCTTCGACCGCGAGAGCGGCCAGCGTGCCTTCCGCGCCGACCACTGGCTGCACAAGTACGGCGACCCGCTGGGCACCGAGGCAGGCCCGGTGCGCGCGGCCATGCGCCGCCAGTTCTATCGCGAGACCGACGACTGGAAGGAGGCGGTCCTGTTCCGCGGCCATCAGATCGTTCGCCAGGCCATCGCCGGGGTGCAGCGGGGGGCGTCCTGAATCCTCCCTGGCGTCTTCGCCGGGGAGGTGCCCCATAAGCGCTAAAATACAAAGGGACCTCACCCTGAGGAGCGGCCTGGAGGGCCGCGTCTCGAAGGGTCGGCCACAGTGACGGGCGCCGCGGCAGGACTCTTTTCAACGATCTCTATGTGCCCATCCTTCGAGACGCGCCCTGTGGGCGCTCCTCAGGATGAGGATTCCTTCTATTTTAACGCCTATGGGGAGGTGCCCCGTCTTACGGGGCCGAGGGGTCATGAGCCACGAGTCTCGAGCTGACCCCTCCGTTGTCTTAAGACACTTCGGCTTCGCTCAGGGCAGGCGGCGACACCCCAGGCTTCTGGCCGCTTGCGGCCAAAATGCCGACCACAGCGAAGCTGGGGAGGCGAACCGAAGGAGGAAACTCGAAAAAGCCATACCGTGGCCAAACGATGCTGCTAAAACCTCCCCATGCGTGCTCTGATAGCGCTGCTTGCGTTCGTGGGAATGGCGGCGCTGAACCTCCTGTGGTGGTGGTGGCCCAACCGGCCGGTCGAGATCGCCGGATGGACGACCGCCCCCTTGCAGAGCGTGTCGTTCGCCCCCTATCGGCCAGGGCAGAGCCCGCTCACCCGCACCTTCCCGACGCCTGACCAGATCGAGCAGGATCTGCGCCGCATGCAGGGCAAGGTGCGCGCGGTGCGGACCTACTCGACCGGCGAGAACCTCGAGGCCGTGCCGCAGCGCGCCGGCAAGTACGGCCTGAAGGTCTGGCATGGCGCCTGGCTGAACGACAACGACAAGGAGAATCTCGAGCAGGTCAACCTGCTGATCGATCATGCCAACCGCTACAAGGACACGGTCGAGCGGGTGATCGTCGGCAACGAGGTGCTGCTGCGCAAGGATCTCACCGCGAACCAGTTGCGGCGCTACATTCGACAGGTCAAGCAACGGGTGTCCCAGCCCGTCACCTATGCCGATGTCTGGGAGTTCTGGCTGCGCAATCCATCGCTCGCGAACGAGGTCGACTTCATCACGATCCACATCCTGCCCTACTGGGAGGACGAGCCGATCGGTCTCGACCGGCGCGAGGCGGACGGCAAGCCGACCATCGACAAGCACATCGTCGACATCTACAGGAAGGTGCAGGCTCGCTTCCCGGACAAGCAGATCGTCATCGGCGAGACCGGATGGCCGGGCGACGGCCGCATGCGCTCCGATGCCCGGCCGGGCAGGATCGAGCAGGTGCGCTATTTCTCGACGTTCCGCGGCATCGCCGATCGCGAGAAGTTCGACTACAACATCGTCGAGGCGTTCGACCAGAACTGGAAGGCTCGGCAGGAAGGCACGGTCGGCGCGGCGTGGGGCCTGCTCGACGCCGAGCGGCACGACAAGTTCGAGCTCGGCAAGCCGGTGATCGCCGAGCCGCGTTGGCGAACGCTGTACATCCTGTCCACGATCGCGGCCGGAGTGATCCTTTTCGGCTTCGTGGGCATGCGCCGCGTCGCCGGCAGCAAGGCGATCGTGGTTTTCGCCGTCTTCGCCCAGGTCGTGGCGACCTGCTACGTGCAGGCGACCTGGATCGACCTGACGCGCTCCTTCTACTTCGAGAAGATGCTCGGCGTCGTGTTCTGGGCCCTGCTGCTAGGGCTTTTCAGCTACGCGCTGCTGCGCGGCATCGCCGACAGCCTGACGGGAAGGATGGCCGATCCTTCGCTCTACGGCGCCCGGGTCCGCGAGGCGCTGCATGCCTGGCGAGCCCTGCCTCGGTATCGCATCCTGCAGCGTGCCGACCTGCTGGCGCAGGTTCTCTACCTCGTTCTGACCGGGCTCTGCATCTTCTACCTCATCGTCATCAGCATCGACTGGTACGATGGGGTGATTCGCATCGGCGACTGGTATCGCCAGATCGCCATCGATGGCCGATACCGCGACTTTCCCATCTGGAGCTTCGTCATTCCGAGCATCGTGCTCTTGGCCTGGAAGGCGCTGACGCTCCTGCGCTCGGAGCCGGTGTCGCGGGCCGACCGCTGGGCCAAGGCGCTGTCGTTCGGCCGCTTGCTGGGCTACGACGGCAGTCGCGGCTTCGTTCGCATGGACCGCTCGTTCAGCAGGGTGCGGCCGGTGCTTCCGGAGATCGTCCTGGCCTTCCTGCTGATCTTCTGGGCGGTCGTGCTGGTGGTGACCGAAGGCGCCATCAAGCTGCATGACGGCGGAGCGGGCGGCCTGGTCGCGGTGGATGGCGGCCGCTGGGTCATCCGCACGCTTTTCTGGAACACCCAGGCGACCTGGTTCTCCGCCCTGGCGGTGATCATGGCCGTTCCCTATCTGGCGACCATCTACGTGTCGATCCGCGAGCCACTGGCAGAACCGCCGCCGGACTCCTATACCAGCAAGTGGTAGCCGCGCTCCTCGGGAACCTCACCCTGAGGAGGGCGCGAAGCGCCCGTCTCGAAGGGCGGGAAACAGCACGACTGCTTCCCACCCTCCGAGACGCGCCAAAGCGCGGGGGTTACCCCGCGCGACGCGGGCGCTCCTCAGGGTGAGGCTGTCGTTTGAGCCGGGAGTTACGACATGGAAATCAAGGGCGAGTACAAGATCGCCGCGCCGCGCGACAAGGTTTTCGCCGCGCTCAACGACCCCGCCGTGCTGCAGGCCTGCATTCCCGGCTGCGAAACGCTCGACATGGTCTCCGACACCGAGATGAAAGCCAAGGTCCGTCTGCGCATTGGGCCGGTCAGCGCGAGCTTCACAGGCAAGGTGACCCTGTCCGACATCGACCCGCCCAACGGCTACAGGATCACGGGCGAGGGGCAGGGCGGCGCTGCCGGGTTTGCCAAGGGCGGTGCCGTCGTCGCCCTCGCCGACGATGCAGGTGCCACGACGCTTACCTACAATGTCGACGCACAGGTCGGCGGCAAGATCGCCCAGGTGGGCGCACGCCTGATCGACGGCACGGCCAGAAAGCTGGCCGACGAGTTCTTCGGCAAGTTCGCGGCGACGGTGAGCGCACCGCCGCCGGCTACGGAGGCACCACCGGCAGCCGCGGAGGCCTCGGCCCCGGCAACGGGCGTGGCGAATTCCCCTGCAGCGACACCATCACCCGCGCCGGCGCCCGTCGCCAGCGTGCCGGCCAGCACCACCGCGGGCGCGAGTCCCAGACCGGATGCCGCTGCTGCGGCGCAGCGCGGCTACAGGCACTGGCTGGTCATCGGCGTCGGCGCCGCCATCCTGATCATCGTATTTGTTGCGAGTCGTTAGCGTCACCGTCGACGTCCCCGACGCCGTCATCCGCAATTCGCTTGACCATTCTGCAAGCGGCTTGCCAGAGTCCCGCCAACGGCCTGTGGGCGCATCCCGGCGCCTCCGCCCTGAACCAACAATGTGAGGGAGAAGCTTGATGACAATCAATGTCGCCATGACCGTCAACGGCAAGGCCGTTTCCGGCAAGGTCGAGGCGCGTACGCTGTTGGTTCAGTTCCTGCGCGAGCATCTCGGCATGACCGGGACCCACGTCGGTTGCGATACCAGCCAGTGCGGCGCCTGTGTCGTCCACGTCGACGGCAAGTCGATCAAGTCGTGCACCTTGCTGGCGGTCCAGGCCGAGGGCACCAAGGTGCTCACCATCGAAGGCGTGGCCGAGAGCGCCGAGAAGCTGCATCCGATGCAGGAGGCGTTCCGCGAGAACCACGCGCTGCAGTGCGGCTTCTGCACGCCGGGCATGGTGATGAGCGCCATCGACATGGTGAAGCGTCACAACTACCAGCTCGACGAGACGACGGTGCGTCGCGAGCTCGAGGGCAATCTCTGCCGCTGCACCGGCTACCACAACATCGTCAAGGCGATCCTGGCCGCCGCACCGGCCATGAAGTCGGCGGGGGTGTAGCCATGACCTCCGAGACCGGAATCGGCGCCCGGGTGAAGCGGAAGGAAGACCAGCGCTTCCTGACCGGCACCGGCCGCTATGTCGACGATCTGCCCCTGGCACGCGCGACCTACGCCTACTTCCTGCGTTCGCCTCACGCGCACGCCAGGATCAAGAGCATCGACGTCTCGGCGGCCAAGGCCTCGCCGGGCGTGGTCGAAATCTTCACCGGCAAGGACGTCGCCGACGCCAAGGTCGGCGGGCTGATCTGCGGCTGGGTGGTCAAGGACAAGCACGGCCAGCCGCACAAGTCGCCGCCGCATCCGGTGATGGCGGTCGACACGGTACGCTATGTCGGCGACTCGGTGGCGATGATCATCGCCAACAGCTACGACGAGGCCAAGGACGCCGCCGAGGCGATCAAGATCGACTACGAGGTCCTGCCGGCGAACGTGGATCTCGCGAAGGCGCTCGCGGCGGGCGCGCCTCAGATTCATGCCGAGGCGCCGGGCAACCTGATCTACGACTGGGAGCTCGGCGTGAAGGCCGACGTCGACGCGGCCTTCGCCAAGGCTGCGCACGTCACCAAGCTCGACCTGGTCAACAACCGCCTGATCCCCAACGCCATGGAGCCGCGTGCCGCGGCGGCGGAGTACGACAAGGGTACCGGCCAGTACACGCTGTGGTCGACCTCGCAGAACCCGCATGTGCTGCGCCTGATCCTGTCGGCCTTCGTGCTCGGCATCCCCGAGCACAAGCTGCGCGTCGTCGCGCCGGACGTCGGCGGCGGCTTCGGCAGCAAGATCTTCTGCTATGCCGACGAGACGATGGTGTGCTGGGCGGCCTCTCGTGTCGGCCGGCCGATCAAGTGGACCGCCGAGCGCAGCGAATCGTTCCAGACCGACTGTCACGGGCGCGACCACGTCACCCACGCCGAGCTGGCGCTCGACAAGGACGGCAAGTTCCTGGCGTTGCGGGTCGAGACCATCGCCAACATGGGCGCCTACCTGTCGACCTTCTCGACGGCGGTGCCGACCTATCTCTATGCGACGCTGCTCGCCGGCCAATACACGACGCCGTTGATCTACGCCAACGTCAAGGCGGCGCTCACCAACACCGCGCCGGTCGACGCCTATCGCGGCGCCGGCCGCCCCGAGGCCACCTTCGTGATCGAGAGCATCGTCAGCAAGGCGGCGATGGAGATGAAGATCGATCCGGCAGAGCTGCGCCGCAAGAACTTCATCCCGTCTACGGCGTTCCCTTACCAGACGCCGGTGGCCCTGCAGTACGATTCGGGCAACTACCCGCCGATCATCGACGAGGCGATCAAGATCGCCGACTACAAGGGCTTCGAAGGCCGTCGGGCCGAAGCCAAGTCTCGCGGCAAGCTGCGCGGCATCGGCTTCTCGTCCTACATCGAGGCGTGCGGCCTCGGGCCATCGCAGGTCATCGGCCAGCTCGGCGGCGGCGTCGGTCAGTGGGAATCGGCGCAGATCAAGTTCAACCCGACCGGCAATGTCCAGGTCCTGACCGGCTCGCACAGCCACGGCCAGGGTCACGAGACGACGTTCGCCCAGCTCGTGTCGGACAGGCTCGGCGTGCCGATCGATCAGATCGAGGTGGTCCACGGCGACACTGCGACGACGCCGTTCGGCATGGGCACCTACGGCAGCCGTTCGCTGGCAGTCGGCGGCTCGGCGATCATGAAGGCGGCCGACAAGGTCATTGCCAAGGGCAAGCGCATCGCCGCCCATCTGATGGAAGCGTCGGTGGCCGACGTCGTGTTCGAGGGCGGCACCTTCAAGGTGGCCGGCACCGACAAGGCGGTGCCGCTCGGCGCGGCCGTGTTCGCGGCCTACGTTCCGCACAACTATCCGTTGGCCGAGCTCGAGCCCGGCATGGACGAGAACGCCTTCTACGATCCGTCGAACTTCGTCTATCCGGCGGGCACGCAGATCTGCGAGGTCGAGGTCGATCCGGACACCGGTGAGGTCGAGATCGTGAGCTTCACCGCCGTCGACGATTTCGGCAACATCATCAATCCGATGATCGTCGAGGGCCAGGTGCATGGCGGCATCGTCCAGGGCGTCGGGCAGGCGTTGATGGAAAACGCCGTCTACGACGAGGCGACCGGCCAGCTCGTGAGTGGCTCGTACATGGACTACACCATGCCGCGCGCCGACGACGTGCCGTCGTTCAAGGTCGGCTACAAGGTCACGCCATGCCCGCACAATCCGCTGGGCGTCAAGGGATGCGGCGAGGCCGGTGCGATTGCCGCGCCGGCTGCCGTGATGAATGCGGTCCACGACGCGCTGGCGCCGGTCGGCGTCGGCCACGTGCCGATGCCGGCGACGCCACTCAATGTGTGGCAGGCCATCCACGGTGCGGCGAAGTAAGGGGAGAATCCAGAGATGTACGACTTTACCTATCACCGTCCGAAGACGCTCGCCGATGCCGTCAACCTGCTCAAGGGCAAGGACGAGGCCCGCCCGATGTCGGGCGGAATGACCCTTATCCCGACCCTGAAGCAGCGCCTGGCACGTCCGAGCGACGTCATCGATCTGGGCGGCCTGAAGGAGCTGGCCGGAATCAAGGTCGAAGGCAACAACGTGGTGATCGGCGGCATGACCCGTCATGCCGACGTCGCGAGCTCGGCCGACGTCAAGGCGGCGATCCCGGCGCTGGCCCACCTGGCGGGCCATATCGGCGATCCGCAGGTGCGCAATCGCGGCACAATCGGCGGCTCGGTCGCCAACAACGACCCGGCTGCGGACTATCCGGCGGCCGTCTTGGCGCTCGGCGCCACGGTCACGACCAACACCGGCAAGCATGCCGCCGACGGCTTCTTCAAGGGCCTGTTCGAGACGGCGCTGGGCGAGGGCGAGCTGATCACCTCGATCAGCTTCCCCAAGGTCGAGAAGGCAGCCTACATGAAGTTCCCCAACCCGGCGTCGCGGTACGCCATGGTGGGCGTGTTCGTCGCGAAGTCGGCCTCGGGCGTGCGCGTGGCGGTCACCGGCGCCGGTTCCTGCGTGTTCCGCGTCAAGGCGATGGAGGACGCGCTGGCCAAGGACTTCTCCTCGGCGGCGATCAAGGACATCAAGATCCCGGCCGATGGCCTCAACAGCGACATTCACGGCAGTGCCGAGTACCGCGCCCACCTGGTGGGCGTGATGGCCCGCCGTGCGGTCGACGCGGCCAACAAGTAGCGGCCGCCCCCTGAAGGCACTCGTAACAGGCTTCGATCCGTTCGGCGGCGACAAGGTCAACCCGTCGTCGCTGGCGGTGAAGCATCTCGGGAGGCAGATCGGCAGCCTCGCGGTCCACACCGCGGAGCTGCCGACTTCTTATGCGCTCTCGGCCGGCGTCCTGCGTGGGGCGATCGACGAGTTCGAACCCGACATCGTCCTGTGCGTCGGGCAGGCGGGCGGCCGCACAGAGCTTTGCCTGGAGCGGGTCGCCATCAACGTCCAGGACGCGCGCATCCGTGACAACGACGGCAGGCAGCCGATCGATGTTCCGGTCGTGGCCGGTGCCTCGGCGGCGCATTTCTCGACCCTGCCGATCAAGGCCTGCGTCGCGGCGATGCGCGAGGCGGGCCTGCCGGCGGCGGTGTCGAACACCGCCGGCACGTTCGTGTGCAACCACATCTTCTTTGCCTTGATGGACATGGTTCAGGGCAGGTCGCCGGCAATCCGCGGCGGCTTCCTGCACATCCCCTACCTCCCGGAGCAGGCATCCCGGCTGGGCGGCGCGCCCTCGATGGCGCTGGCCGACATCGTGCGGGGCATCGAGATCATCCTCGAGGTGAGCGCCAGCCGCACGACCGACGTGCGGACAGCGGAGGGACGGGTTTCGTAAGTTTTCATTCTCCTTCCCAGCTTCGCTTAGCGAAGCTGGGGAGGTGTCGCCGTCTAAAGGCTTTTGGCCGCGCGGCCAAAATGCCCAGGCGACGGAGGGGTCATGGGCTCGGGGCTCGTGGCTCATGACCCCTCCGTCCGCTATGAGCGGACACCTCCCCAGCGAAGCTGGGGAGGAGGATGACCCTCACTCCGCTGCCAGGGCCAGCGGCGGCGCAGGGGCGTGCGGCTCGGCAGTCGCGGCCGGCTTCACGGCCGGCTGCTTCACGCGGAACCATGCCGCATAGAGCGCGGGCAGAAACAGCAAGGTCAGCGCCGTCGCGACCAGCAGGCCGCCCATCAGGGCGACGGCCATCGGACCCCAGAACACGCTGCGCGACAGTGGGATCATGGCGAAGATGGCGGTGCCGGCGGTCAGCAGGATCGGCCGGGCGCGTCGCACGGTGGCGTCGACCACGGCATCCCAGGCGCTGTGGCCGGCGGCAATGTCCTGGTCGATCTGGTCGACCAGGATCACCGAGTTTCGCATGATCATGCCGGCGAGCGCGATCACGCCCAGCAGCGAGACGAAGCCGAAGGGCTGGTTGAACGCCAGCAGGAACAGCGACACGCCGATCAGGCCGAGCGGCGCCGTCAGCATGACCAGAGCGAGCTTGGAGAAGCTCTGCAGCTGCAGCATCAGGAACAGCACCATCAGAAAGGCCATCACCGGCATCATCTTGAAGATCGAGCCCTGGCTCTTGGCGCTTTCCTCGGCGTCGCCGCCGACCTCGATGCGATAGCCGGCCGGCAGGTCGGCACGCAGCGGCGCCAGGGCCTTGTCGAGGCGGGCGGAGACATCGGGACCCTGCACGCCATCCACCACGCCGGCGCGCACCGTCATCAGCAGGTCCTTGTTGCGCCGCCACAGGATCGGCTCCTCGAGCTCGAACCTGAGCGTGGCGAGCTGGGCGAGGGAGACCACGCCGCCGGTCGAGGTCCTGAGGTTGATGGCTTCGAGGCCCTCGACGCTCAGTCGCTCGCCGGGCACGGCGCGCGCCACGACATCGATCGACTCGGTGCGCTCGCGATACTGCGTCACGGTCACGCCGGACAGCAGGGTCTGCAGCATGTTGCCCAGCAGCTGCGAGTCGACCCCGAGGGCGCGCGCCTTGTTCTGGTCGACCTCGAGGCGCACCGACTTCGAAAGCTCGTACCAGTCGAAGTTGACGTCGCGCGTGGCCGGATCGGCCTTGAACACCTGGCGCACCCGCTCGGCGATGGTGCGCACCTGCTGCGGGTCCTCGCCCAACACGCGGAACATCACGGGATAGCTCACCGGCGGGCCGTTCTGCAGCCGCTGGACGCGGGCGCGCACGGCCTCGAAGTCGACGGCGAACAGCTTGTCGAGCTCGGCGAACACTCGCTCGCGGGCCTCGAGGCTCCTGGTCATGACGACGACCTGGCCGAAATTGGCGTTGGCGAGCTCGGGGACTGTCGGCAGGTAGAAGCGCGGGCTGCCGGCGCCGACGTAGGAGGTGTAGAAGTCGACGTCGGGATTGCCCGCCAGCCAGCGCTCGAGGCGCTTGACCTCCTTGTTGGTCGCCTCCCACGAGGCACCCTGGGCGAGCTTCATGTCGACGATCAGCTCGGGCCGGTTGGCCACGGGGAAGAACTGCTTCTGCACCAGGGTGAAGGCGCCCATGGCGGCAACGAAGGCGAGCGCGGTGACGGCGATGGTCGTCTTGCGCCAGGTGACGCACCACACGACCAGCTTGCGAAACGCCATGTAGAGCCGGCCGCCGTAGGGATCGCGATGATGCGCCTTCGGCGTCGGCAGCAGGTGGTAGCCCATCCAGGGCGTGAACAGCACGGCCACGAACCAGGAGATGACCAGCGACAGGCCGACCACCCAGAAGATCGAGTTGGTGTACTCGCCGGCGCTCGACCGGGCGAAGCCGACGGGGACGAAGCCGACCGCGGTGACCAGGGTGCCGGTCAGCATGGGGAAGGCGGTCGAGGTGTAGGCGAAGGTCGCGGCCTCGAGCCGGCTGGCGCCCTGCTCGAGCTTCACCATCATCATCTCGACGGCGATGATCGCGTCGTCGACCAGCAGGCCCAGCGCGATGATCAGCGCGCCGAGCGAGATGCGCTGAAAGTCGATGCCGAGCAGCATCATGCCGACGAAGGTGATGGCGAGCACCAGCGGCACCGAGAGCGCGACGATGACCCCGGTGCGAATGCCGAGGCTGATGAACGACACCACCAGCACGATGGCGAGCGCCTCCAGCAGCGAGGCGACGAATTCCTCGAACGATCTCTCGACGACCTCGGGCTGGTTGGCGACGCGATGCACGGTGATGCCGACCGGCAGGCTCGCCTCGACCTCGGCCATCGTCTTGTCGAGCGCCTTGCCAAGCGTCTGCACGTTGCCGCCGGGTGCCATGACGACGCCGAGCCCGATCACCGGCTTGCCCTTGAAGCGCATCGAGAGCTGGCGCGGATCCTGGTAGCCACGCTTGATCTCGGCGATATCGGCCAGCGTGATGTTGCGACCGCCGGCGCTCAGCGGCAGGCTGGCCAGTTCCTCGGCCGAGATCGGCGCGCCGTCGACGCGCACCGAGACGCGCTCGCCCTTGGTCTCGACCGTGCCAGTGGCGACGATGGCGTTCTGCCGCCTGATCACCTCGAGGATCTGGTCGACCGGCACGCCCAGCATGGCGAGCCGGGCGTGGCTGAACTCGATGTAGATCTTCTCGTCCTGCAGGCCGAGAAGGTCCGCCTTGGTGACGTCCGGCACGCGCAGCAGCCGCTGCCGCACGGCCTTCACGATCTCCTTAACCTCGGCCGGCGAGAAACCATCCGATTCGAAGGCCCAGATCAGGCTGTAGGTGTCGCCGTACTCGTCGTTGAAGAACGGGCCGACGACGCCGGCCGGCAGGGAGCCCCGGATGTCGCCGACCTTCTTGCGCACCTGGTACCACAGGTCCGGCACCTTGCCGGGCGGGGTGTCGTCGCGCAGCGAGACGTAGATCACCGTCTCGCCCGGCTTGGTGTAGCTCGTGACGTTGTTGAAGTAAGGCAGCTCCTGCAGCTTGGTCTCGATCTTCTCGGTGACCTGTTGCTCGACCTCGCGCGAGGTGGCGCCGGGCCAGGCAGCCGACACGACCATCTGCTTGATGGTGAAGGGCGGATCCTCGCCGCGACCCAGGCTGAAGAAGGCGTAGATGCCGGCTGCCGTCAGCGCCAGCATGAAGAACACCGTGAGCGTGCTGTGCTTCAGCGCCAGCGCCGAAAGGTTGGTGCGGGTGGTCATGGCAGTCTCTTTCGCCGCGGGGTGGCAGGGCATTCGCACACGACAAATAGTCCGTCATCCCGACCGGAGCTGAGCGTAGCGCCTGCCCTGAGCGCAGCCGAAGGGAGGCGTAGTGGAGGGACCTTTCTTCCTGCAGGATCGGCAAGAAGGGTCCCTCGACTGCGCCGCCCTTCGGGCAGCACCGCTCGGGATGACGGTATCTTTGCCATCTGCCAATGCTCCGCCCGAGAACTGACCGCTCTAGCGTGTCGCCTGCTGTTGCGGCGGCAGGGGCTTGACCTTCTGGCCGGGCTCGAGCTTGTGCACGCCGGCCGTCGCGATCACCTCGCCGGTGTCGACGCCCGAGGCAATGGCGGCGGTGTCGTCGCGCCAGCGCGCGATGGTGACGGTCCGCAACTCGACGGTGCTGGTTGCGCGATCCACAACCCACACGGCGGGCTGCGCGCCCTGCTGGAAGATCGCCGACAGCGGCACCTCCGCCACCGGCTTGGCGTCGGGGCGCTCGAAGGCCAGCGTCGCCGTCATGCCGAGCCCGATGAACTCGGGCGCGTCGAGGACCGCGAAGCGCGCCGGGTAGGTCCGGGTCACCGGGTCGGCGCTGGGCGACAGCTCGCGCAGCCGGGCGCGATGGCGCTTGCCCGGATCGGACCACAGCTCGAAGCTCGCGTCTTGCGCTTGGCGCACCATCTTCAGCTTGTGCTCGGGCACGCCGACCTGGATCTCGAGCTGGTCGGTGCGGGCGAGCTTCACGACGCCCTGGCCCTGGGCCATGACCTGCCCGACTTCGGCCTGGACGGCGGTAATGACACCCGGCGCATCGGCCCGGAGCTCGGTATAGGCAAGATTGTTCTCGGCCGAGGCGAGCTGGCTCCTGGCCTGCTCGACGCGGGCCAGCGCGGTGGCCGCGATCGCCTGGCGCTGGTCGAGCGTCTGCGGCGTGAAGGCAGTGCTGCCGCGCAGGTTGAGATATCGCTCGTGGTCGGCCTTGGCGCGCGCGTAGTCGGCCTCGGCCGAGGCAAGCGCGGCGCGTGCGTTGTCGACGGCGAGCCGGTAGTCGGCAGGGTCGAGTTCGGCGATCAGGTCGCCGGCCTTCACGGTGGTGCCGAGATCGACGACGCGGGCGACGATCTTGCCGGCGACGCGGAACCCGAGAATGGTCTCGATGCGGGGAACGACGGTGCCGGCGAGGACGAGCGAGCGGCTGCGCTGCTGATAAACGATCTCGGCAACGCGCACCGGCCGCACGATCGGGTCGCTGCCCGATGGCCGAGTGGCGTTGGCGGCGGTCCAGGAAAGGGTGGCGAGGCCTGCGATTGCGACGGCGCCGATTCCGGCAATCGCGACCAGGGTCTTCACGGGAAGCTTGCGAGGAAGCCGATTGAACGCGAGGCGCATGGCGAACGGTCCTTCCAAGGTTTACAATGTTCACCAATATATGAACATCGTTAACTGAACGTTGATAACTTATCGCCGTTAAGCTATCTGTCAAGGGGAAGGAGCTAATTTTGACCGTGTTCACGGCTGCGACGGCGACTGGACGCAAGCGGCGAGGCGAGGGCCATACGCGCCGCGACGAAATTTTGCATGCCGCCAAGGAGCTCTTTCTCGAGCAGGGCTACGATTCCACGACGATCCGCAAGATCGCCGACCGGGTGGGGATTTCAGCGCCGGCGCTCTACCTCTACTTCAGGGACAAGGAAGCGCTGATGCTGGCGCTATGCGATCAGACCTTCGGGCATCTGATCGAGGCAATCGACGAGATCGAGAGGACGGTCGCGGAGCCCCTGGAGCGCGTGCGACGCTTTGGCGAGGCCTATGCCAGCTTCGGCCTGACCCATCCGGACGAGTACCGGCTGATTTTCATGGGCGCCCACATTCCGGAGTCTCTGCGCAAGATCGGCCATCGCATGCCGACCGACGATCCGACCCGGCCCGGGGTAGGCGGAGCGCTCGTGTTCAGCCGCCTGGTCGCCATTCTCAATCAGGTCGAGGCGTCGGGCGTCAAGCTGCGCTATCCGGCCGATACCTGTGCCGAGCTGTGCTGGATGGGTATCCACGGCGTCGTGGCCGCCATGATCATGAAGCCCGATTTCCCGTGGTCCAACCGCGACCTCCTGATCGAGGGCATGCTGGATATCGTGGCCAAGGGGATCGTGCGGGAGGGGTGAGGGTGCCGACGTGAAAAGAGTCCGTCGCTTCGCTCGGGATGGACAGCCTTTGCCGCTGCAGCAATCGCCTCGCCTTTGAGGAGCCGCGCGGAGCGCTGCATCTGGAAGGGGAGGCGGCAAACGGATGGGCCTGTCCCCATCCTTCGAGACGCGCCCTTCGGGCGCTCCTCAGGATGAGGGCATTGGTGGTGCTGGCAGCCCGACTTGGGGTTCTCGCGCCGGCTGCGGGCTAGATCCCCAACCTCATGCTGAGGAGCCGCGCAGAGCGCGGCGTCTCGAAGCATGGGCTACGGGCACGGTATCCGAGGCCCACCCTTCGAGGCGCGGCCTGCGGCCGCTCCCCCGGGGTGAGGCCATTGTTGCTCGCACCAAAACTCGATCGAGCTTTTGCGCTCACGCGTTCTGCAGCACGTGGACGGCGCGGTTGGCGACGAGGTCCTTGTTCTTCTCGCCGTAGGCCTTCATGTGCGGCGCGGCGCCATGGGCCTTGAGGTCGTCCATCGACGCCCACTTCTCGATGACGACGAAGGTGTCGGGGCCGAACTTGGCGAAGGGTCCGCCGTCGGTGTCGATGGTGGCGCCGTACTCGATGCAGCCCTTCTCGGCGTGCACCGCCGGGACGTTGGCCTTGAAGTTCTCGAGGATCTGGTCCCGCTTGCCGGGCTTGGCGGTGATGATGGCGACGACGTGAATCATGTTCTTCTCCCGTTTCGGTTCACTGTGTCAGGCGGCTCGGCCATGGCGCAGCAGGCGACCCGGCAGGGGATCGGTGCCGGCGACGGTGTCCTTGCCGTTGCGACGGATCAGCTTGCCATTGACGATGACGGCGTCAATGCCGCGCGCCTCCGACACCAGCCGATCGGCGCCGGCCGGCAGATCGTAGACCCGCTTGAGCGGGCCGGGACCGACCGTCAGGGGATCGAACACCACGACGTCCGCGGGGCGCCCCTCCGTCAGGAGGCCGCGATCGGTGATGCCGAACATCTCGGCCGGCCGCTGGGTCAGGTTGTGCACCGCCTGCTCGATCGTGAAGGTCTTGCGCTCGCGCACCCAGTGGCCCAGCAGGTAGGTGGCATAGCAGGCGTCGCAGAGCTGGCTGGCATGGGCGCCGGCGTCGGACAGGGCGATGATGGTGTGCGGATCGGTGATCAGCTCCGCCACCTCCTGCTCGTCGAAGTTCATCACGGCCATGCGGAAGCGCGCCTGCAGGTCGTTGGCGAGCGCGAGATCGAGCGCCAGGTCGACCGGGTCCTTGCCGAGCTTGCGGGCGGCCTCGGCGAGCGGCTGCTCCTCGAGCTCGCGCGCCGACGGCGCCCAGGCGATGACCACCCGATCCCACCAGTTGCGGAAGAGGGGTGTCACCTCGCTGCGCAGCTTCTCGCGCCACGCCGGATCGGCATAGGCGCGGCGGCGCGTGCCGGGCGCCTTGGCCTCCTCGACTGCGAGCTCGTTCATGAACTTCATGACGTCGAAGATGAACGGCTCGCCGAAGGTGAACTCGAAGTTGAGCGGCCGGCAGCTCACCTGCGGAATGACCAGCGCGCCCGACTTGCGCTGCTCGTCGGCGAGGGCCAGCTGCTTGCGATGGCCACCCGGCCCGTACATGTAGGACAGCAAGGCCGTCCAGGTGACGGGGATGCCATACTTGCGGCTGACCTCGGCCATGTGCCTGGTCGAGAAGTCCCTGCCGATCGTGACCTGCATCAGGCCGCGCTTCAGCTCGCCCATGACCGAGGCCAGGGCATCCATCTCCTCGACGGTGGCCTGGCGGCTGGGGACGGGCTTGCCGGCATAGCCGTTGTGGCTCACCGCCACGGAGGTGCCGAAGCCGATGGCGCCTGCGTCCATGGCCTCGCGGACAAGCTTCTTCATGGCGGCGATCTCGTCCGCCGTGGCGACCCGCTCGGTCGATTCCTCGCCCATGACGTAGAGGCGCAGCGGGGTATGGCCGAACAGCGCCGCGACGTTGATGGCCGACCCGCGCTTTTCCAGCGCGTCGAGATACTGCGGAAACGTCTCGAACGGCCAGTCGATGCCCAGGCCTGCCTCGAGCGCCTCGAGGCTCATGCCCTCGACCTTCTCGAGCGTCTGCATGATGAGCTTGCGATGGATCGCCTTGGTGGGCGCGACGCCGAAGCCGCAATTGCCGATCACCGTCGTCGTCACGCCGTGCCACGGCGAGATGGTGAGCATGCGGTCCCACAGGATCTGCGCATCGTAGTGGGTATGGACGTCGACGAAACCCGGCGAGACGATCTTGCCTGCGGCATCGATGGTCGTGTCGGCCGGCCCTTCGACCTTGCCGATTGCCACGACCTTGCCGCCCTTGATGCCGAGATCGCCGACGAAGCCCGGCCTGCCGCTGCCGTCGACGATCGTGCCGCCCGTGACCTTGATGTCGTAGCTCATGGCTGCTCCGCTGAACGATGATTCATATTGGCAAGCGCCTCGTGCCGGGGCAATGCCGCGCGCGCATGGCAAGGTCGCGCTGCAGAAGCGCATTCCGTCCGTTCTCTTGCG
>LNFM01003124.1_pt1 | contig 33321 bp, 22 predicted proteins | sample 596031 | NCBI WGS metagenome assembly LNFM01 (sample SAMN04254537, study PRJNA301005) | activated carbon metagenome | isolation source: dual media filters at the Ann Arbor, Michigan drinking water treatment plant | place: USA: Ann Arbor | reverse complement strand
ACGAACACGAGGTTTGCCGCATCGGTCGCGGAGATCGGCGTGTTCGCCGTCACCGGCGTCGTGCCATTCGGCATGTACAGCACGCCCTGCGTCGTCGGCGGGAGGCTGGTCACGGTGACGAAGTCCACCGTGCCGTCCACATCCGTCCCCGTCAGATCGACCGGGATATTCGTGTCTTCATTGCCCGACGACATCGACGGCGTCGCCGCCGGCGGATCGTTGACCGCGACAACGGAAATCGTCGAAATCGCCGTGTTCGAGTTCGTGCCAAACGTCGTGTTGCGGACGCTAACTTCGATATTGCGATTGACCGTCGACGGCGTGTCCGTGCTGTTGGAGAATGCGATGGCGCTCAGCGCAGCCTGATAGTTGGCGACGGTGGCCGAGCCCGAGAGCGTCACGGTGATTTCGCCAGGGACGCTTGAATCCACCACGGCGGTGATGCCGCTCGGTAGCGAGCCGACCGACAGTACATCGCCAGCCTGCGCATTCGTCAGCGTTACGCTCGCCGAGCCGAGGTTTGCACCGAGAGCAACATTCTGTGTGACGATGCGGTCGGCATCGACCACGGGGATGCCTACGCCGTTTTCGGTGTAGGTCGCTTGATAGGACGTTCCTGCCGCCGCGCTATTGTTGGCATCAAGGTCAAGCGACAAAAGCGAGGTCACACTTGGTGCCGCAAAGACGAAATCACCGTCGCCGTCGTGGCGGAAGTTGGCATTTGAGCTCACGCTAGTGAGCTGATACTCGACCGTCCAGCTGGACACTTCCTGCCAAGTAAATCCAACCATCGAAATCGGTATGGGCGGGTTCTGAGTCTGGTTCTGCGTCCCGCTGACGTTCACGCCCGCAGCGGATGTCGAAGCAACGAGGTTCGTGGGGCTTTCCAGCGTGTATGAGGTTAAGCCGCCGAGCTGCGGCCGTATAATTTCCCGGCTGTTGGGGACACCGCCGCTGCCATCAATATCGGCAATCTGCAGGTTGGGACTTCCAACGGCATAGACCGTTTGGCCCGTGCCCGAAGCAAAAATTTCCCAGGTTACCACCGCTGTCGTACTGGGGTTATTGATCCAGACCGAAAGATCATCTCCAAAGGTATTGAAACTTGCCGTACTTCCCGTCGTCAATGAATTGAGAGTCGCTCTGACGTCAATTGAGGTTCCGCCTATGGTGCCTGCGTTCACCCAAACGGCGGTCAGTCCGGCGACACCTTCCGGCAATCCGGTAACTGCATTGGTTCCAGTAATCCCTGTCACGACTGGCTGCGTGGTTACAGAGATCACGAGCGGCGCCAGCGTGTGGTCCCAATCTGGCGCACTCAGGATACGAGATTCAACACCACCGGTTTGTTGCTCAAGCTCCCAGTCACCGCCAAGAGCCACAGCACCGGTCAAATCGTCGGATGAAGCGATGTCAGCGCCGGTGAGATTGGCCAGTATCGCAGCCGCCTCCGCGCCCGCATTACCCGCGCCAAAGTTGCAACCGTAAACGAGAATATCGGCGCCCTCGGAGAGGTGCGCCTGGAACGAGCCGAGCGCGTCAGCGTACGTCGTCGCCATCGTCTCGGCATTCAGGACCGAGCTGCCGATCTGCAGCGAACCGGCCGTGCCGTGCGAGATGATGTGAATGCCGGTAATGCCATTTTCGCGACTGAGCGCGTCGGCCATCTGCTGCACGCCATCGCGGCTGCCGTCGATGAAGACGATCCGAACACCTTCAGGAATCGAACTCACGATTCCAGACAGATCGTTGAGACGCGTATCAATGAACGCGATCTCGCGTCCTTCTGCCGAGAGGTTGTGCGCGGTGACAAGAGCGTTGAGCAAAACCCCAACTTGCCCGTCGGTATCCAGCCGCGCTCCGGCTACCCCGCCGTCACGATCAAGTGCGTCCTGCGCTCGCGCCGCCGCGACGATATCCGCCGCTGTGCTTGATGCCTGATCCCACGCGCTAAAGCCGCCGCTCTCCGCAACATCTGAGACGCTGTCCAGCACCTCGTGCCCGAGCGCGGCGTCGAACACATACCTGGGCTCAAGCGCCAAAAGGCGGCTGGGGAGGCTGATCGGACGCGTTTGGATACCGGCGCCAGCAAGCTTCGTGGATGTCTTGTTCACGGATGTGCTCTTGGGTGTGTGGGGGGTTTCTCGGACGTCTAACGCAGGACGCAACCAGAGATCGAAAGACAAAGCAGCACTATCCGTGGCGTAGTATTTACAGAACTCCACTCACATCGGTCGATTTCAAATCAAATCGAAAGAACACCCAGGCCGCGCGTGGCGCACTTACGATTTGGCGCCGCTACTTGAGCGGCACCAACTCGCGCTGCTCCTGGAACTGCCACCGCAGTCCGATCCGGAAATCATGCGATCGCAAATCGGAAACGGTGAGCGGACCGCCCGTCGCACCGCAAAGACAATCGATCAATGAGGTCGAAGCTGAAACATCACCGCCCAGATCCATGAAGCGGTATCCGACATCAAGGGTGCGGCGCTCGTCCAACTCAATCGATGCACCGGCCATCAACGCCCAAGCGAACTCCGTCGTGTGCTTGGAACCGGCGAACCCAGGATTTGAGATATCGGTCGTCGCGCCGCCAACCAGATCGGTGAAGGTGCCCGTGGTCATTGTCTCGAACCGCGAGAACCGGTTGTGCGCCAGACCGATACCTGCCCCGACGTAGGGCGTAATCGTTCCGTGGATCTTCGGCAGATCGATATACAGGTTCGCCAGCGCAACGATCGCGGAATACTCGCCGCTGTAAGTGGTGCTGGCCACGACGTCGGTGGTGGGCGTTGTGATCTGCAGAAAATCCTGCGCGTCCACATCAGCATTGAACCGGTATTCGCCCGTCAGGTCGAACCTGACGTTATGTCCAAGCCGCCAGCCAATGCCCGCACCCGCAAGAAAGCTATCGCCGAAGTCTTCCTCGACGAACGAGCCGCCGTTGTTGAGCAGACCATCCTGACGAAATCCGCCGACGCTCTGCGCTGCAAAGCCCAGATCGAGCCGGACGTAGTCCGATCTCAGCGGCCCCGCCCCCTCCGCCAAAGCACCGCTGCTCAATGCAACCGCCAGCAAGCCACAGATCGGCAATTTGAAAGCGTAGGTGGTCATCGCAACAGCCTTAGATTGTGGACACGGAGAGCCCAGAGAATCGAATCACAACCTGAAAGATACATAAAACCGTGTACGGAAGCACGCGGGCGCGCGCCATCAGCGCGAGTAAAGTCCTTGCGGTGCTAATGAATCACAGCACCCTTCTTGACACGCGAATATTGCGCTTATTCGTTGAAATAGATGTCTGTTTTTCAATATCGACAACCCCGAATCACCGCATCGGCAACGAACGTCTGCCAGCAGATAATCAGCGCTATCCCGGCCTCATACCTAAGTTGTACACAGTATTAATACATGTGGTGGAAACGGATTGCAGCATCAACGAGCACAACCTGAGGGAGAACGAAGCGGCCGGCCACGTGGCTCTACGGCAGCGCGGTGACGGGCTTTGCAACTTCGACTCGGTCACCGGGCTTCAAAAGCGCATTTGGGGAAAGCACGACACGATCTTCCAGTGTCAGGCCCGCGCACACTTCGGCTTCCGCCCCCAAATCGCGCCCAACACGGACCTTACGAAACGCGATCTTCTCGTCCGCCCCAACCACCGCCGCAAACTGTTCCCCTTGCCGCACCACCAGCGCGTTCCCTGGCACCAGCACGCAGGGCGTATCCCGCTCCACATCCAGAATGACCTGACCGGAAAGCCCAGCCGGCAGGGAAAAATCACTGTTCGCCATCACGAGCTCTGCGCGCATCGTGCCTGAGGTCTGATCGATGGATCGGGACGTCCGCACCACTTGAGCGTCGAACTGCCGATCCGGGATCTCGGCAAATGTGAACTTTGCCGGCGTCCCCGGCGTCACCTTCAACGCAAACGACTGCGGCACGTCGATCTCGATCCGGAGCTGTTCCAGACGCGCAACGTTGTAGAAGAACGTCCCCGTAGCCCCAAAATCGCCCGTGACCCGGTCTCCGCGCTCAACCTGTCGTTCGATAATCACGCCATCGAACGGCGACCGGATGGTTTGAAACCCCTGCACCTCCTCCAAACGCCGCACCTCGGCTTCAGCCGCAGCCAGATCCGCCTTGGCAATCGCAACATTGGCCGCTCGGTCATCGCGCGCCTGCTCCGGCAAGAACTTTTTCGGCACCAATTCCTGCGCCCGGTCGAGCGTCAATTCCGCCAGCAGCAACCGCGCCTTGACCTGCTCAACCGCCGCCCGCGCGCGATCGAGTTGCTGGCGAATTTCCGGCGCATCGATCACGACGAGCACGTCACCGGCCTTCACCCGGTCGCCGATTTCCCCACGCCGTTCAGACACAACCCCGGTCGCGCGACCTGAAAGACGCGCCTGTTCAATCGGCGCTGTGCGCCCGGATAACGTGAGCCCGAACCGGCTCGCTGCCGCCTTCGGAGCCGCCACCCGAACAGTCCGGATCAAAGCCGCCGCCGGCTTGGCATCGTTGGCCGTGGCCTTGGTTCCCGTGGCCAACATGCCGGCGGCTGACGACGCAATATCGAACTGACGGTCAACGGCAATCGCACCGGCCGCGACACCAAGCAAACCCAAAACTTTCGCAAGCGTCGTCGCCATGGTCATGGTGTTCCTGCAATCTCACGTACTAAACCCGGAGCAACCGTCTGCGCCCCGCCGCCCGCCGCCGCCCCGCGCCGCTTGACCAGCAGCGCAAACAACACCGGCACAAAGGTCAAGGTGGCCACGGTGCCAAAAACCAGCCCCCCGACGACCGCCCGCCCCAGCGGGGCATTCTGCTCGCCACCATCGCCCAGTCCGAGCGCAAGCGGGACAATCCCAACAATCATGGCAATGGCCGTCATCATCACCGGACGCAGACGCGTCTCCGCCGCTTCAATCGCAGCTGTCACCGGATCAGCGCCCGCCAGAAAGCGATCCCGCGCAAAACTCGTCACCAGCACACTATTGGCCGATGCCACGCCGATGACCATGATGAGACCTGTGAGTGCCGGGACAGAGAGTGGTGTCCCCGTGATCCAGAGCGCAAAGAAGGCACCGGCGATGGCAACCGGTTGTGTGCCCATCGCGATCAGCGGCATCACCCACGATTGGAAGTTCACCACCATGATGAGATAGACGAGCACCGCCGCCAGCGCGATGCCGCCAAACATCTCGCCATAGGCCTGCACCATCGATTGCGCTTGCCCACCGACCTCGATCCGGTTGCCCGGCTTCAGCCGTGACTTCACCGCCGCGATCGCCTTGTCGAGATCACCGTAAACCCCGCCGATATCCCGCCCGGCCGCATTCGCCAAAATGGTCGTCGTCGGTTGCAGCATGAACCGGTCGATATTCGCCGGAAGCTGCTTGATCTGCAGCGACGCAATCGACCTCAGTGGCAACGTCGGCCCTCCGGCCGCTGGCTGCACCGGCGTGTTGAGCAATTGCTCCGCAGTTGTCAGCCGCACCGGCGGGGCCACGATTTGCACGCTATAGGAAGCACCGATCGCCGGATCGGCCCAAAAGCTGGGCGAAACTGTCCCCGACGCGCCCAGCGCCGACAGCACTGCGCTTGCCGCGTCCTGTGGCGTCACGCCCAATTGCAACGCCCGCACACGGTCGATGTCGAGAGTATAGGCCGGAAGATTGCGCACCTGCCGCGTCACAACATCCGCAGCACCCGGAATCTTCTTAATTGCTTCCGCCAGATCACGCGCGATTTCCGCGTTGCCGCCCGCATCACGCCCAATCACGCGGACCTCGAAGTCCGCCTGCGCACTTCCAGCCAACGTCTGCGCCGTCGCATCGGCAGGCACGAAATAGAAACTGAGCTTCGGGAATTGCTCGCGCAGCATCCGCCGGATGGCGTCTGTGTACTTCGCCGTCCGACCCAGCCCACCCCTCAGCTGAACGAGTATCTCGCCGTCGAACGAGCCAATCACCCCGCTCTGCACCCAAGCCAGATTGATCGCCTCAGGCGCACCTATGTTTTCCGTGATGAAGGCGATGTCATCCTCAGGAATGATCTCTCGCATCGCGCGCTGCACATCGGCAAACACCGTTGCGGTTTGCTCAAGCCGCGACCCCGGCTCCGCACGCAAATAGACGCGGATCATGCCCGCGTCGGCCTGCGGAAAGAACTCGCGCCCGACATTTAGGGCCGCAAAGCCTCCAACGAACAAAGCGGCGGCCAACCCGGCAACCGGCAAAATCTTGAAGCGGATGAAAAGGCGCAACACCGCCACGAGCAATCGCTCGATCGCCCCAAGACCACGCCCAACGGCACCCGAAACCGCTGGTATGAACCCGCGCGGCGCATGGTGCGGATCGTGTTCGCTGAGCAGCAGGGAGGCGAGCGAAGGCACCAGCGTACGCGACAGGATATAAGACGCCGCCATCGCGAACACGACCGCAAGGCCGAGCGGAATGAAGATAAAGGCCGCCGTTCCGGTCAATAGGAACAGCGGCGAGAAAACGATGCAGATCGCGAGCGTCGATACGAACTCCGGAAACGCGACCTCCTCTGCACTCTTCAGGATAGCCGGCTGCAGCGGCATCCCGTTTTCCAGGTTGCGATTGATGTTCTCGATCTCGACCAGCGCATTATCGACCAGAATACCGATCGCAAGCATGAGCCCGCCAAGCGTCATGAGATTGAATGATTGTCCCGTTAGCCCGAGCCCCGCGACGGAGGCCAAGAGTGCCAAAGGTATCGACGTCAGCACGATCAGCGACGATCGCCAGCTGCCCAGGAAAACCAGCACAACGAAGGCAACGAGACATCCGACGACGATTGCTTCCTTCAGCACGTTGTTGACGGCGTTCTCCACGAAAACCGACTGATCGAACACCGGCTCGATGGTGATCCCCGGCGGCGCCGACGCGCGCAACTCCGGCAGCTTCTCTTTAACTTGCCGCACGATATCGACCGTCGAAGCGTCCCCCAGCTTCAGGATCGCGACGATGACGGCGTTCTGGCCATCGAGCCGCGCAATGTTTGTCTGGATCGCCGCTCCATCCCGGATCGACGCCACATCGCCAACCCGCACGACCCGCCCCTCCACCGACCGCAACGGCAAGTCGGCAAACTGCGAAACCTGCTCCGGGCTTGCATTCGTAGTTATCACGATCTCACGGCTCTCTACCCGCAGCACGCCAGTCGGCAACGTGAGATTCTGCGTGTTGATCGCGCGAGCCACTTCGTTGGCCGAAACGCCGTAGGCCTCAAGCGCTTCCGGCTTCAGATCGATCATCACCTGCCGCGACGCGCCACCATACGGCAGCGTTAGCCGCAACCCCGGAATAGACTGGATTTGCGATCGAAGTTGCAGCCGCCCATAGTCGAACAGCGCGCTCGAGTTCAGCGTGTCCGATGCCAGCACGAGTTGCAGCACCGGAACGCTAGACGGCACGAACGGCACGATGAGAGGCGGCGATGTCCCCGGCGGCATGCGCCGCAGAATAGTCTGGCTGACCGACGTGATCTGCGCGAACGCCGCCGTCACATCCGTTCCCGGCTGAAACGTCACGCGGATGATGGCTACACCCGTCAGCGTCTCCGACCGGACATCGCGGATGTTATCGACGTTGTTAAGAATCGCGATTTCGCCAAACGTCGAAATCTTGGACGCCATCTCCGGCGCATTGAGCCCCGGATACGTCCAGATGAGATTGATCGCCGGTATCTTCACCGCCGGCAGGATATCCGTCGACATCCGCTGCGCCGAAAGGGTTCCGGTCAGCAGCAGCAGGATAGCAAGCACGCCAATGCTGTGCCGATGCGCCAGGGCATACCGAACGATCCACAAGCTGTGAGCCTCCCTCGATCGTCTTAACCGGGCGCACCACCCCCGGGCCGGCAGCCAGGGCGGCGGCCGGCACCGCGCGGTCCGCACCGGTACGGCTAGCGCAAAACCCGTCGCTTAGTTTCAAAATTCATGTGACGTTACCGTGATTTAATCGCCATCCGATCACCGGCTGCGGCCTCCCGCCGCGACGACCGGGCGCAACGGCGATTTGCCTGCACTATAGTCACCGCTGGCCGCGGGCCGGAGGCCCGATGAGAGAATGGATAAACGCCACCCGCGCGAATTGACCTCCCGGCGCGGCGCACCTACGTTGCGCGGCCTGTCGCGGCCGTCACCGGTCAGCACCCCAACCTAAGCCAAAGACCGGAGACCCGGCCAAGCACCGGGCACAACCCTCATATGTCCTTCCACGCCACCCCTGCCCAGCTTGAAGTTTCAGCCGACGTCCGCGCATGGCCGTTTGAAGAGGCCCGCCGCATCGTCGACCGCCTGAAGAAATCTAAGGGCGGCATGGACAAGACTGTGCTGTTCGAGACCGGCTACGGCCCCTCCGGCCTGCCCCACATCGGCACCTTCGGCGAAGTGGCCCGCACCAGCATGGTCCGCCGCGCCTTCGAAACCTTGACCGAAGGCAAGGTCAAAACGCGACTGCTCTGCTTCTCCGACGACATGGACGGCATGCGCAAGGTACCAGACAACGTGCCCAACCAGGACATGCTGCGCGAAAACCTGCACAAGCCGCTGACCCGCGTGCCCGACCCATTCGGCCAATACGAAAGCTTTGGCCACCACAATAACGCGATGCTGCGCCGCTTCCTCGACACCTTCGGTTTCGAATACGAGTTCGCCAGCGCAACCGACTATTACACCTCCGGCAAGTTTGACGAGATCCTGCTCCGCGCCGCCGAGCGCTATCAGAAGATCATGGACATCATGCTGCCCACGCTCGGCGAAGAGCGTCAGGCCACGTACAGCTGTTTCCTTCCGATCTCGCCCAAAACTGGCCGCGTCCTCTACGTGCCGATGAAGGAGGTGAACGCCAAAGCCGGCACCATCACCTTCACCGACGAAGACGGAGAGGACATCACACTCCCCGTCACCGGCGGCCGCGTGAAACTGCAATGGAAGCCCGACTTCGGCGCCCGTTGGGCAGCCCTTGGCGTCGATTTCGAAATGTACGGCAAGGACCACATGTCCAATACGCCGATCTACGACGGCATCTGCAAAGTCCTCGGCGGCACGCCGCCGGAACATTTCGTCTACGAACTCTTCCTCGACGAGAAGGGCGAGAAGATTTCAAAATCCAAGGGCAACGGCCTCACAATCGACGAGTGGCTCACCTACGCCACACCCGAAAGCTTAGCCCTCTTCATGTTCCAGAAGCCGAAGTCGGCCAAGAAGATGCACTTCGACGTCATTCCGCGCGCCGTCGACGACTACCTGCAGTTCCTCGGCGCCTATCCCAACCAGGATCCCAAGGCGCAACTCGAAAATCCCGTTTGGCACATCCACGCCGGCACACCTCCCGCCCAATCGAGCCCGGTCTCATTCGCACTCCTGCGCAATCTGGTCGCCGCCTCGAACGCCGAAAGCAAAGACGTCCTATGGGGCTTTATCCGCCGTCATATGGATGACGCCACCCCGGAAAAGTATCCGCTTCTCGATACGCTCGCCGGTTACGCTGTGCGCTACTATCGCGACTTCGAGTTGGCAAAAAAGTCCTACCGCGCCCCCGACGACGTGGAGCGGGACGCCCTCCAGGCGCTTTCCGATACCTTGGCCAAAGCCCCGCCCGGCGCGACGGCGGAACAGCTGCAAGGCATCGTCTACGACATCGGCCGGTCGATCCCCCGCTATCAGGACCTGAACGCCAAGGGCGCGACACCCGAACGCCCCGGCGTCTCAAACGCCTGGTTTGCCGCCATCTACGAAGTGCTCTTGGGCGAAAGCAAAGGACCGCGCTTCGGCTCATTCATTGCGCTCTATGGCGTCGAGGAAACGCGGGCCCTTATTGCAAAGGCGCTGGCTGGCAAAGCAGGCCAAGCCGCGTAGGCGGGCGGGGCCATTACTCGCCCTTTGCCAAAGGCTGCAGATCGAAACTGACCAACAACAGGTTGATCAGCGACTCGGTCCGCCGTGCGATGGTCTGCGCGGTCCAATCCGCTTCCTTGGCCGCATCCTGCGCCAACAAGAACGGGGAAGCCCGCAGGATCTCGCGCTTCTCATCCCACGAGAGCGTGCCGGCCCTCTGATTGTCGCGCCCCGACAGCAACACCACGTTGCCGAGCTTCTGATGATGCGCCTTACAGCCATCAGGTGTCCGGAAAAGCGTGAGCCACGCTTTGCACCCATGCGGATTGCGCGGCAGAATATGCTCGATGGTCACCTCGTCACGCAGAATGGGACCGGGGTCCGATCCCATCGTGGCACTGATCCGGCGCAACAGACAGCCTGCATAATGCTTGCCCGCGAAGTTCGCGCTGCGCAGATTGGTGATCGCATGGGCCCGCAAAGTGGCGTCGATCTGCAGCTTCGGCATCACCTTCGGCAGCGTCCCGGCCTCGATTTCGTCCAACAGACGCAATAGCCGCGTCTCCTGCACGCCCGGATCAACGCCAGCGATTTTCGATAGCCAGACGAGACACTCGAGTCTGCGTATAAAATCCACCGTGTGTGCCGCGTTCGGCCCCTGCACCTTGAGCCAGAGCAGCAACGCTGGCACCCAGGAGTGCGGCTCGATCCAGGTCATGAAATCCACTGATCGTGCAATCGACATCCGCTCGCCGTCGTCACGCCCGACATAGCCTCGGCGCACATCTTTGAGCCGGTTGGCATACGGAACGAGATGTTCGGCCATGAAGGCCAGACCCTGATTGGCGACTCCGAACCGTTCGACGATCTCCATTTCCACCGGCCGCGCCGATTGCGATTTGCCCCGCCACGACATCGCGCGAATGTGCGACAGCAAGCGAAACATGTCTTCGGGCGTGAGCATGCTCTCGCAGTTCTCCCAAAGCCCCGCTGCCGTGATATGCGCTTCGGCGGGCATAGCGGACAAAATGAGTGACTTGGCCTCGTCCGCATGGCTGAATGCGAGGCGGGTATTTTGCTCTGTATTCAGCATCTCCCAGGCCAGATCGGCATTGTCGACGGTGATCGTCACCAGCCGGCAGCTGCTCAAAATATAGTCTGCGAGCGCGCGGCGGATCTCATCCGTCATCCCAGGCGCCAGAAGTTCCGAGCGGATGCCGTCGCGGTTGTCGACGATGTTTCGCTCGCTCTCCGACAAAGCCTCGCGCGGCACATCCGGATCAAATTCCGTCGATCCCCGGCGCTTGACGATGCTGGCAAAAAGCCGTCCCGGCAATTCCTGGATCGTGAGAAGGTCTTGGGCTTCACCACGAGACGGCCACTGATCCACCGCGATCAGACGGTGCAGCCGCTCGGCACGGCCGGGATCGGCTTCAAGATCGCGCAGAACCGCGAACAATATAGTCAGCGTCACAAGTCTCTGGTGGCCGTCGACGATTTCCACATCGGGCGAGCCTGGCGCCTTCGCCAGCATTAGGCGCCCGAGTGGAAAGAAGCGCCGGCTCGCCTCCCGCTGCATGGCCGATCGGATATCGCAGACGAGCCGCACCGCGTTTTCCGGCTTCCAGGCATACGCACGTTGAAAGCACGCAAGCCGGAACCGATAGCGCCCATCGAGAAGCGCACCAACGGTCAGGACTTCCGCCACGATCGGCTCGGAGGCGTCACCACCCGCCAGCGGCACAGCCCCGCTCTGTTCCGCGCACCCGGGCGCATCGGTCTCGCTTCCGGACTGTTGCTGATCCAGGGGAGGCTGCAAGCGGTTGGCAAATGATGCGCGCGCCCAGAAGCCCCGTGGGGCTTCTTGTGTAGGTCGCTGAGCCAAAGGACGTCCCCTAATACAATATGCTTTTTGTCATTCTAGGCACTCGCCCACAGCCCCTGCAATGAGCCGCAGAGACGGGTCACAAGCTGAGTGTCTATTGATGGTTATGAGTATTCCTCACCGGTCCGTCATCTGCAAGTGCGCCAATCGAGAATCTGTTCTTCAAATTGCATCGGCGTTGTGCCTCACCATTGGCGTGCAAAAGCGAAGCATCGGCGGCGGCAATGCTTGCTCGCCTCCGGCAAGTCGCCTACGTCTCGCAACCGGTTCAGTACCGTCAGGAATTCCATGTCGAACATCGTTTATAAAATTATTGATGAAGCCGCGTGGCGCGACGCCCAGCGACTGGGCGCCTATCGCGGGTCGACGGACGATGTGCGCGACGGCTTCATCCATTTGTCGTTTGCCAATCAGCTCGAAGGCACCGCCGCCCGTCATTTCCATAACCGCGCGGACCTGCTGCTCGTCGCATTTCCAGCCGATGCTCTCGGACCGGAGTTGAAGCATGAAGCCTCCCGCGGTGGCGCGCTGTTTCCACATCTCTATGCCGATTTGCCAACCGCCGCCGCACTCTGGGAAAAACCGATGATCCTCGGCGCTGACGGCGTCCCCCGCGCCACAGGAGACATCGGCTGATGCTCGGAAGTCTTTATGGTCTCGCGCGCGGCGCGCTGTTCACCATGGAACCGGAAGATGCGCACGAATTCACTCTGCGCATGCTCGAGCGCGGACTTTATCCGCGCGACACAACCGGCAACCCTCCTGAACTCGCCGCCAATATATTCGGCCTCAGCTTTCCCAATCCGATTGGCATCGCCGCCGGCTACGACAAGGATGCCCGGGTCCCTGACGCCGTCTTGGGCCTCGGCTGCGGCTTCGCCGAAGTCGGCACGCTCACGCCGCTGCCGCAGCCAGGAAACCCGCGCCCGCGCGTCTTCCGCCTGATTTCCGACAAGGGATTGATCAACCGCCTCGGCTTCAATAACGGCGGTCACGCAGCCGCGCTCGAACGCCTCCGGGCCCGACGCCCCAACGGCATCGTTTGCGTGAACGTCGGGGCCAACAAAGACAGCGTCGACCGGGCTCAAGACTACGTGCGCGGCATTGAAACGTTCTACGAAGTCGCCACACTATTCACCGTCAACATTTCCTCGCCCAACACACCAGGCCTGCGCGACCTCCAAGCCCCGGCTGCGCTCGACGAACTGATCGGCCGCGTCATGGCCGCCCGCGCCGCATTGATGGCCGCCGGAAAGCCCAAGCGCCCCATCATCGTCAAGATCGCGCCTGACATCGCCGAAGATGATATCGGCCCGATCACCGAGCGGCTGCTCGCACATTCTGTCGACGGCATCGCCGTCTCAAACACAACGTTGTCGCGCCATGGGTTGCGCGATCCCAAAAAGTCAGAGGCTGGCGGCTCGTCCGGCCGTCCCGTCTTTCACCGTTCAACTGTCATGCTGGCGAAAGTCTATCAGGCCACCGGCGGCAAAATTCCGTTGATCGGCATCGGCGGCATCGACAGCCCTGAAACGGCGCTCGCCAAGATCGAAGCGGGTGCGTCACTCCTGCAGCTCTACACGGGCCTGATCTACCAAGGTCCCGGCCTGATCGGTGACATCAAGCGCGGTCTCGCTATGTCCGTCCGCAGGGCGGGCGTGAGACATTTATCCGACCTGCGCGGCACCCGCGCCTCCGAATGGTCCGCTCAGCTTTTTTAGATCTCGCGTCATCGCCTTATATGTTTAATTATATTTAGCGGTACGAACGCTAGATCTGAGGGTGACATCATGGATTCGATAAAAGAGACGTTTTCTACACTACTCGCGTCTGGGGCCGGCATCATCTTCTTACTTTGTGGGACGCTTGGCTGGGCATACTGGATGTGGACGGCAATCCAGCTAGGGAGCTTCGGAATGTTCTTTTTCGGAATTTTGGGACCGTTTGCCGTGGTTGCTGGTGTGCTTGGACTTTGGTCGTTTCTGTTCGGCATTCCTAGTTGGCTACTTTGAGCAAAAATTTAGACTGAGCAACTACCTGATGCCGTTGCGAACCCAAGTGCAATCCCACCCAAATCCCCCGCGCCTCAATCCGGCTTCTTCATGATGGAGAGAGCCCGGGCGATGGCCCAGACCGATACGACAATGATGGCTCCGAGGAGCAGATACGGCAGCAACCATTCAATCGCCCCGAAGCCCAGGTCATAGATCGCACCCAGAAGCTCGTTGATCCGGTCGAAGAAGTTGCGCAGGTTGATGCCCAGCGCACCAAGAACCACGCCGACCACGATCGAGATCAACGCCAGCCGGATCACCACCGCCAGCGGGCTGCCCCCAAAAACCGTTCTGCCGTCCATCTCCACGTCGCTCCTGTGCAATCGAGAGCCGCCTGATAGCATAGGGACATTGCAAGAGCGACCCGTCCCGGGCGGCGCTGCGTATCCGAGTTCCATGGTTCTGAAATCCCAATCAAGCCGAAAATCGCCCCGCAATGCCCGAGCCGCAGGCCCTGTCGCCCGGTCGGCACCCACATTGCCGCCCGCACCGCTACTGCCCGAACCCTTCGCCGGCTGGTTTGCCGCCAAAGGCTGGCAACCGCGCGCCCACCAGTTGGCCCTCGTCGATAAGGCCGCCGCCCGCCGCTCCACGCTCCTCATCGCCCCCACCGGAGCCGGCAAAACGCTCTCCGGCTTTCTGCCGAGCCTCATCTCTCTCACTGCCCGCCGCACGCGCGCCAATGCACCGGGCCGCCGCCTGCACACACTCTATATTTCACCTCTCAAAGCGCTCGCCGTCGACGTGGCCCGCAACCTCATGGCGCCCATCGCCGAAATGGGCCTACCCATCAAATGCGAGACACGCTCCGGCGACACGCCGGCAGCCAAACGGCAACGCCAGCGCCAATCCCCGCCCGACATCTTGATGACCACGCCCGAGCAGTTGGCCCTCCTCCTCAGCCACGAAGACGCCCCACACCTGTTCGGCGCCCTCGACACGGTCATCCTCGACGAACTGCACACACTCGCCGCCTCCAAACGCGGCGATCTCCTCGCTCTCGACCTCGCTCGCCTCCGCCGCCTCGCACCGGGCCTCATCAGCATCGGCCTCTCCGCCACCGTCGCCCGCCCTGCTGAACTGCGCGCCTATCTCAATGAACAAACGTCGCCACCTGAGTTGATCAGCCTCGCCGACGCCGTCGTCACGCCGCGGGGCGCCGCACCCGACATCACCATCCTCGAACAGGACGACCCCGTCCCCTGGGGTGGCCACTCCGCCCGTTACGCGCTCCAGACCGTCTATGACGCGATCAAGGTCCACCGCCTCTCGCTCATCTTCGTCAACACGCGCATGCAGGCCGAACTCGTTTTCCAGGAACTGTGGCGCATCAACGATGACGCGCTGCCCATCGCGCTCCACCACGGCTCGCTATCCGCCGAGCAACGCCGCAAGGTCGAAGCCGCCATGGCCTCTGGCGCCATTAAAGCCGTGGTCGCCACCTCGACTCTCGATCTCGGCATCGACTGGGGTGACGTCGATCTCGTCGTCAACATCGGCGCACCCAAAGGTGCCAGCCGCCTCATCCAGCGCGTCGGCCGGGCCAATCACCGCCTCGACGAACCCTCCAAAGCGCTCCTCGTCCCCGCCAACCGCTTCGAAGTCCTCGAATGCCGCGCCGCCCTTGAAGCCGCAGCCGCCGGCGAACAAGACGCCATCGTCGACCGCACCGGCGCGCTCGATGTCCTCGCCCAGCACGTCATGGGAATGGCCTGCTCCGCGCCATTCTCCCCCGATGATCTCTTCGCCGAAGTCCGCTCCGCGCTGCCCTACGCCGGTCTCGACCGCGCCACCTTCGAGCGCATCCTCGATTTCGTCGCCACCGGCGGCTACGCGCTGCGCGCCTACGACCGCTTCGCCCGCCTGCGCCCCACCGACGACGGCAAACTCCGTCTCGCGCATCCGAGCCTCGCCAACCAATACCGCCTGAACGTCGGCACCATCGTCGAAAGTCCGATGATCAAACTGCGCCTCACCCGCGCCCGCTCCAAAAACCGCACTCAACCATCGGGGTTCGCCGGCGGCCGTGTGCTGGGCGAGGTGGAAGAATACTTCGTCGAGCAATTGGCCCCCGGCGACACCTTCGTCTTCGCCGGCGAAATCCTCCGCTTCGAAGGCATGCAGGAAACTGAGGCCTACTGCTCCCGCTCCAACGCCACCGATCCCATGATCCCAAGTTACAACGGCGGCAAGTTTCCCCTCTCGACGCACTTGGCCCAGCGCGTCCGCGCCATGATAGCTAATCCCAAATCTTGGGGCAGCCTGCCGCTGCCCGTCGCCGAATGGCTGGCGCTCCAGCAAGAAAAATCCGCCATCCCCGGCCGCGACGAAGTGCTCATCGAAACCTTCCGCCAAGGCACCCGCCACCACATGGTGCTCTACCCCTTCGAAGGCCGCCTCGCCCACCAGACGCTCGGCATGCTGATCACCCGCCGCCTCGACCGCTGGGGCGCCAAGCCGCTCGGCTTCGTCGCCAACGACTACGGCCTCTCCGTCTGGGCAGCCGCGGACCTCTCGGACCAGATCGCCTCGGGCCGCATCGAACTCGGCAAGCTGCTCGAAGAGGACCTCCTCGGCGACGATCTCGACGCCTGGCTTGCCGAAAGCCTGCTGATGAAGCGGACGTTTCGCTATTGCGCCGTCATCGCCGGCTTGATCGAACGCCGCCATCCCGGCCGCGAGAAATCCGGCCGCCAGGTCACGATGTCCACAGATCTCATCTACGACGTCTTGAGAAAACACGAGCCCGGGCACATCCTGCTCGAAGCAGCCTGGAACGATGCCGCGTCGGGTCTCCTTGATCTTCGCCGCCTCGGCCAGTTCCTTGGCCGCATCAAAGGCCGAATCAGGCATCAACCCTTAGACCGCGTGTCGCCGCTCTCCGTGCCGATCATTCTCGAAATCGGCAAGGAACCGGTTGCCCGCTTCGCCCGCGAGGATCTACTTCGCGAAGCCGCCGAAGACCTCATCCGCGCCGCAACCACAAACGATCAGCCGCAACCGCTGCTAAAGACGACGACGGGGGAAAAGAAAACACATGGCGATCCTCGCCCTCAAGCCCGAGCGCCTCGACGCCGGCGAATTCAATGATCAGCCGGTCTCCATCTGCGGCAAGGCTTTCCGCGCCGATTATTCCGGCGCGCTCTATTGGCCCGCCGAGGACGCGCTTATCGTCGCCGACCTCCATTTGGAGAAGGGCTCCTCCTTCGCCGCGAAAGGCATCATGCTTCCGCCCTACGACACGCGCGAAACGCTGACTCGCCTCGCCGAAGCCATGGATCGCTTCAACCCGCAGACGATCATCGCGCTCGGCGACAGCCTGCACGATGCCGCCGGCGCCTCCCGCCTGACACCTGAAGACCGCGAAAGCCTCAAGATCCTTCAAGACGACCGCGAATGGATCTGGATCACCGGCAACCACGACCCCAAGATCGCCCGCGAATTGGGCGGCCACGTGCTCGACAACCTCACCGTCGAAGGCCTCACCTTCCGGCACGAGCCCTCTAACGGCCGCGTTACCCACGAGATCGCAGCCCACCTTCACCCGGCAGCCAAACTCTCGCTACACGGCTATAGCTTCCGCCGCCCCTGCTTCGTCAGCAATGGCCTCCGCCTCGTCATGCCCGCCTTCGGCACCTACGCCGGCGGCCTCAATATTCTGGATGACGCGTTCGACCCGCTCTTCGGCTCCGACGGCATGTCGGTCTGGATGCTTGGCCAAGAAGGGCTTTATCCGGTAGCCCCACGCTTGCTGCGCCCCGACTGAGAAACCACGATTTAAGTGCCCCGCCGCCGGAATGCAGCCGACGCAATCAAACCCGTCGCCAGCGCCAGCAAAACCGCGGCAATGCCATACAAAAACGGACGCTCAAACGCGAACGCGTAAAGCCAGCGTTCAATCCCTTCGCGCTCTAGAACCACCCGCGCTTGATATTTACTGAGCAACTTCCCCTCGTGAAAGAGGAACACGCGTGCCGTCAGCGGTCCAACCGGCACCGTCGCCGGCAAGGCGATCGTCGCCCGGAACAGACTGCGCCCGGTGAAAATGACGCCATAGTCCGCCCGCTTGAACAGATCGGCCGACTGCTTCAGCCGCCGCACGGCATCCTTGAAGGCAATGAGATCCTCGCTCGATACCCGCACCGCCGAATCGGCTGCAGCCGACATCCGAACGGCCTCCAGCCCCAGCCCGTTGTCGTCCAGCAGCGCCGCGTCCGCGAACTCTTCCAGCGGCCGCGTCGACGCCACCGCGTAATAGCTCGGAACCGCATTGAAGTTGAACGTCGCCGTATTGACCCATAGGCCCGCAACGCGCCCCTTCTTGCGCACCATCAAAGGCTCAGGCGCACCCTCGATCACCACGGCCACATCGTAAAAGCCCGACTCCGCGCTCGGCTGCCGGCTGTTTTCGATCGCACCAAACACGAGGATTTCGGCCCCCGAATACCCCGAGGTGATTGCAATAGTCCGCGTCGAGACATCCGCTTCCACGCGTTCTGGCGCCGAAGTCGGCATTGGCTGCTGCGGCACCGCTGCCGGCCGCGGCTTCGCTTTCTTGGCAGCCTGCGCGACCACGGCGCCATCCGCTGCCATCACGGGCGCGACGACGGCGATCGCCACCAGTGACATCACGCAAAGGGCCACCGCGCGCATCATGGGGCACCCGCCGGCTGCGCAAGAGAATAGAGTTCCGCCGGCGTCACCACCAGATCCCAGCCCAAGCGCACGCAGACCAGAAGCACGATTCCCGCAAGCAGCAGCCGCAATTGCTCACCCTTCAATTGGCTCCCGGCAGACGCCCCCAATTGCGCGCCAATCACCCCGCCCACCATCAGAATGGCAGCCAGCACAAGATCGACCGATGAGATGGTTCCAGCATGCAAAATGGTCGCCGCCGCCGCCACGAAGACCGTTTGAAAAAGAGACGTCCCGACCACGACATTCGTTGGCACGCGCAACAGGTAAATCAGCGCCGGCACCATCACGAACCCACCGCCGACACCCATGATCGCCGCTAGGAACCCGACAAATGCACCGATCAGCAGCGGTGGAATGGCACTGATATAGAGCTTCGACCGGTGGAACCGCATCTTCAGCGGCAGCCCATGCACCCAGCTATGCTCGCCCCGCCCCCGGGAGGAGGCAGCCACGCCGGAACGCGCTTTCCAGACCGTCTGCACGCTCTCGATGAGCATCAGCGTGCCGATAACGCCGAGGAACAGCACATAGCAGAGCGCGAGGAACAGTTCGAACTGCCCCGCTTGCCGGAGAATGCGCACGATCTCGACACCGATGAGTGTCCCAACGACACCCCCCGCCAGAAGTACCGATCCAAGCTTGATGTCGACATTGTTGCGGTTGTACTGCGCCAGCGCCCCTGAAACCGATGAGGCGACGAGCTGCGCCGTCGATGTGCCCACGGCCACGGGCGCCGGCACACCGGTAAACACCAAAAGCGGGGTGATCAGAAAGCCGCCGCCCACGCCGAACAGTCCCGACAGAAATCCCACCGCCGCACCCATGCCGAGCAGCACCAGCACGCTCTCGGACATTTCAGCGATCGGAAGATAGATGTTCATGGGACGTGAAGGCTCATGCGCAAAAAGGGGGCCGGCCGGCGGAGCGGGGCGGTCCCCGAACGTAAAGGAGCCGGAAGGCACATGCCACCGGCTCCTGTCATCATGCTAACCCGCTAAGGCCCAGGCGTGGCGATAATGCCGCGCTGCAACCCACCTCAACCGTCCTGCCGCTTTTTCCAGTCCTCGCCAGCCACCCGCGCATCGTTGACGAGCGCTTCGCTGCGCTTGGGCTGAAACAGCGCGATGTCCGATTCCAGACCAAGCCGTTCATCGGCGCTGAATTCGGATTTGAGGGCATCCCGGCGGCGCAGGGCCTCCTTATCGCCAGCGCGTCCGGCCAAAGCGTACCATTTGAAGGCCTTCTTCATATCCTTCGCCACGCCCAGTCCGTTTTCATACAGCACAGCCAGATTGTATTGGCTGTCAGCCAAACCGTATTCGGCCGCACCTTCGAACCACCGGGCCGCCGAGACATAATCGGGCGTTCCCGCCGTCCGGCCGGCATTCAGCACTGCAAGGTTGTGCATGGCCTTAACATGGCCCTGTTCCGCCGCACGCTGGTACCACATCTGAGCCCGCGCCAAGTCTGCCTTTACGCCAAGTCCGCGCTCATAGAGCGTACCAAGCCGGTACTGCGCCTGCGCAAACCCCTGCGAGGCCGATTTCTGATACCAGATGATCGCCTCATGAAAATTCTGCGCCGTGCCCTTGCCTTCCGCCAGACGCGCTCCGACTTCGAACGCTGCCGATGGATCGCCGTTCGCGGCAGCCAAACGCAGCGACAGCGGGCCAACCGTTGCCGGCGGCAACGACAGTTGAGAGTACGTCTTACCTGAAGCCGTCATCGGCACGTCGATGTTTTCGCCCGGCAATGCGGCAACCGACAGCGATGCCGGCATGGCAGCAACCGTGCTCATGTCGTCCGCCGTTGCGGCAATATGCGAAACGGCGTGCTTGGCCACTTCTTCCGGCATCAGGTCAGAGGGCTTCAACTGCGAGGCCGTCGAACCCAGGCGCGACGACAGCGCCGCGAAGTTCTGCTGTGACTGCAGTTGGACCAGTTCTTGCGCGCTCGGCTGGCGGCCGCTGTCCTGCAAGATGATGCCGCTCGGCGCCCGGCCTTCCACCTGCGGACCACGCGGAGCCTCCCGCCGGTTCTCCAGAACCTCGCCGCCATCCATCACTTCATCGCCGGCACCGCCCAGCGCATCTTCATTCATCTGCGGACCGGACACAGCCGCGCCAGCAGGTGGTGCTTCGGGCGCCGGGACCGGCACAGGAACGCTTGCCGCCTCATCCGCCGGAACTTCGAAACCAGCAGCGGCGTCATTCGCGGGCGGGACGCTGTCGGTGCCGGACGCAGCCGGAATATCGATCTCGGCGTCTTCGGCCGGCGCACTGTCAACCGCCACCTCGGGCGCAGCAGGCACGGCTTTTGAAGGCGCGATCTCCGTCACGCCGCCACGATCGGCAGGAACAGGCGCGCTTTGACGCTTGGCAAACAAGGCAGCCCCACTGACCGCGATAACGAGGCACAGCGCGAGCGCCGTTAGTCGCTGGCGGCGCGACGACCCGGCCATGGAAACGTCCGGTGACTTGGCCGTGGCGGCTACGGGGCGCGGAATGCTTCCAGCAGAGCGGCTAGCAGTGGGAGCGGCAGCAGCGACCGCAGCTGCACTTTCGGCGGCAGCGGCCTGCGCCCTCAGCTTGCCTCGCTGCGCATCGGCGATAAAATCCTGACGCAGCTTGTCGATTGTCGACGTTGCAGCGGGCGGGGCGACGGCCTCGGCAGCCGCTGTAATGGGCGGCGGCATGGTCGCATTTGCAGCGAACGGCGGGAGAGCCGGAGCAACATCATCAGAAGAGTGGTGCGTCCCGTACGGCGGCATGTGAGAAACCGGTTCCGTCGGCTCCGGCGCACCAAAGTCTTGAATGGGAGCGCCCGCCATCATCTCCGGTGCCATCGGCACGTGTCCGGCTTCAAGAGCGTCGATCCGGTCAAGAACGCGGATCATCGCCTGCTGCACCGTATCGAGCATCGCAAATGTCTGCTCGTCGGAGTGCCGCCGGTCATGGATCATGCTGCGCAGCAAAGATCCCAGTTCGTCAATGCGCGGATCGCCGGCCGCAGTCATACCCGAGGCAAATCGCTGTGCGACTTCTTCGGCCGTCGAATGGGCCAAGGTCTTCAGATCGGGCAGCATCGCATCGGCTGCAACAGCGCTGGCCGACGGCGCGAAGTCGGACGACAAATGGTCGATGACGGCATGCAATTGCTGCTCGATGCCATCCAGCCGGCCGAGCTGCTGCTCCGTCTGTTCCAGATGGGCGGCGAGATCCTGAATTTGACCTTCCAGAATGCGCAGGCTTTCCAAGTCGGTCCGCGTGGCCACATCGCCGAGCACCGACCCCATGCGCTCTTCGAAAGCATCAAAGCGATGTCCCAAGCTGTCGGCGCTGAAATCGCCTCTGAACTCAGCGAGAGACTGCTCCAAACGCACCGCGATGTCCGAGAGCCGCCGGTCGAGCCAGTCGCGGTCAAGGCCGTTCATCAAAGCGTCACCAGCCTGCGGCGCGGCGGAGAAAACATGCAGCGGATCGGCGGCGGCCGGCATCACCGGCATGTCCGGCAATTCGGCCTGCGGCGGCACTGCCTCGGGTTGCTGCGACCGGGGCGAGGTGCGCACGAGCGCCGCGTCGCTCTCTTCATAGATCCGTGTCAGGGCTTCAGCATCGTTGCGGTCCCATCCCGCGCTCTCGCCATCATCGTCGCCGACGACATCGAACGGATCGATGTTTCCTAGGCTATGCGCCCGGTTGGAAAGTCCATCAGAACTTGTGGCAGACCGCAGCACCGCCGGCCCGTCCTGATTGGGCACCAAGCCCATCTCATCCAATGCATCGATCCGCTGCGCCAGATCGGCCAACCCACTTTCAATCCGCTCGTAAGCCGGCGCTGCGCTGGCTGGTACCGTGCCGCGCACATCCTCGGCCTCCCGACTCAACACGGCCAAGCGGTCGCGAAGCTCCTGCAAAAGACCGGTGTGGCGCTGATCGGCCTCGTCGATCTGCGTGGATATGGTTCTCAGCAGCGACCAGAGTTCCGAAGGCACGCCCGGATCGCGCGTCTCCGCGCTGCCTTCGAAATCCTGATTCCCCGGTTCCGTTCTCGACATATGGCGTGTCCTTCGGGTCGCGCGCGGCGACTGCTAGGCCCGGGACGGTCGAAATCGTTCGGAAATTGGAAGATCCGGATGATCGCGCCGTGCGGGGAAATGGCATGGATGGCTTTCACGCGGCACGGGAGAACAGCCCCTCGCGTCGAAGGTCTCAGCCGCCAGTAAACGGCGAGTTAAATTGTGTTCGATTTTGCAAAAAGCCCCGGTTTCACGGGGTCTTCGCCGGTCGCAGACCGGCTGTGCCGGCGCCATCTGCCGCCCGGGACCTCAAATCCCCGAGGTGATTCGGCGCAACGGCTCAGACGGAACCGGCTCGGAAGACCGGCAAACCGGCCAGCATTCGGTCCCGGATGAGATCGCCCTCGGGCCATTCGTTGGAGGTATCTTCGGGCTCTTCAAAGACGTCTTCGACCAGCAACGCCCGCATGTTACCCAGGTCGTCGCTGGCCACGATCCCTTTCACGTCGCCAACCACGAGGATCTCGTGATCGCAATCGATGAGCCCCGCCGTGCTCAGACTTCCGCCGACCAGAAAAGCGCCATTGTCGCCGTCGCAGACCGTCAAACCCGCGACGTCCACGGAACCCAGAACAACGATGCCGGAAGCGGCCTTGATCAAATCCCCCGCTTTAAGGTTCCCGGCGATAAGAAGAGACGGTCCGCTTTCGACATCAGAATTGTAGATGCGCCCCGTTACGGTCAAATCACCGACCGCAACGATGCAGCTAAAACCGTGTGTAAACGGCTCGGCATCGCTCTCCAAAATGAGATCGTCTTCGATCAGGGTGCCGGGAGGCAGAACCAGCGCGGTCTTCTCGGGATGATCGACCAGGATTTGCTCGATCCAATCCCGGAACGGGCCGCACCCCTCCAGATCGGCAGCCGCAATGCGCTGACAAAAATCCCGCACGACCTGGTCGAGCGCCATGGGAGTTCCCAGATTTTCTAGACTTGTCATGCGCCTAACCCGTCCGTCCAACCGACCCGACCTGATTCGGCAAACCTTAACAAACGCAAACGTCAGCGGCGAGACGTGGCGATCGAGGGGTCGCCAAAAACAAGTACGGCGGCCCGCGAGGACCGCCGCACAGAGAAAACCGCTTGAGCGGAAACGACGTCAGATGACGTCGATTTCAGCCGGCAGGTACGACGTCACTTCGAGGCCGACTTCCTGCTCGCGAACGGCGGGCTTGGTCCAGGTCTTCATGATCATTCCTCCAATTTGGTTGACGTCGCCGGGATCTCCAACCGGCTTCGCATGGGCTCTGTTTAACGGTCACGCTGCACACGTTCAAATCGCAAGTTCGTGAGAATTCAATCAGATTTCCTGACCGACGGGAAAAGTTCCCCTGATCGCACCGCCCGCACCTAGTGCGCGGCCTCCCAATTGTCCGCCGCTTTGGCATCGACGTGGATTGGCACACTCAGCCGGACCGCCGGTTCCGCGGCCCCCTCCATGACCGCCCGCGCCGTCGCAATCAACGCCTCCGCATCTCCCGCTGGCACCTCGAAGACAAGTTCGTCGTGAACCTGCAGCAGCATGCGCGCATGACCAAGGCGCGCCGCCTCAAGCGCCGCTCCCATGCGGATCATCGCCCGCCGAATGATATCCGCAGCCGAACCCTGGATTGGCGCATTGATCGCGGCACGCTCCAGAAAGCCGCGCATCGATGGGTTCTTCGTGTTGATTTCGGGATAGTGGATCCGCCGCCCGAAAATCGTTTCCACATAGCCGTTCTGATGCGCTGCCTTCTTCGTCGCGTCCATGTAGTCGCGTATCCCGGGAAAACGCTCGAAGTACGTCTTGATGTAGGCGCCGGCTTCCTCACGGCTAATACCGAGTTGGTTGGCGAGGCCAAATGCCGAGATCCCATAGATAATGCCGAAGTTGATCGCCTTCGCGCGCCGCCGCACCTCGCTCGTCATCTCGCTCAACGGCACGCCGAACATTTCGCTCGCCGTCATTGCATGAATGTCGAGGCCGTTCGCGAACGCCGCCTTCAACTGCGGAATATCCGCGATGTGAGCGAGCACGCGCAATTCGATCTGCGAGTAGTCCGCCGACACAAGCGTGCAACCCTTGTCCGCGATGAAAGCGGTTCGAATTTCGCGGCCTTCCTTCGTGCGAATCGGGATGTTCTGCAGATTGGGATCCGACGACGATAGCCGCCCCGTGGTCGTCGCCGCCAGCGCATACGACGTATGAATGCGCCCCGTTCTCGGATTGACGAAACCGGGCAAAGCATCGGTATAGGTTGAACGCAGCTTGGTCAGCTGCCGCCACAGCAGCATGGTGTCGATCAGCCGCCGTGCATCCGGTGGCAACTCTTCGTTGGCCGCCAGATCGTCCAGCAATCCCGCCCGTGTTTCCCACTGCCCGGTCTTCGTCTTCTTGCCGCCCGGCAGCTTCAATGTATCGAACAGGAATTCCCCGAGCTGCTTAGGCGAACCCAGATTGAATTTATGCCCGGCAAGCTCGTAGATCAGCGCCTCATGCTCCGCCGCGCGCTGCGCAAACGCTCCCGAAAGCCGCGCGAGAATTTCGCGGTCGACCTTGATCCCGTCGCGCTCCATTGCGGCGATGACAGGCAGCAACGGCCGCTCAAGCGTTTCATAAACTGTGGTTACGCGCTCCGCTGCCAGCCGCGGCTTCAACACCATCCAGAGCCGCAGCGTCACATCCGCGTCTTCCGCCGCATATTCGGTGGCCTTGTCGATCGGCACCCCGGCAAACGTCTTCTCCGACTTCTTTGACCCCGCCGCATGCGCGATCACATCGTCGAAAGAAATACACAGGTGCCCGAGATGCCGCTCGGCCAAGTCATCCATGCCATGCCCGCCGCGCCCCGCATCGAGCGCATACGACATCAGCATCGTATCGTCGAAGGACCGAATGGCGATGCCATGATTGGCGAGAACCAGCGCATCGTATTTGAGGTTCTGCCCAATCTTCAGCGTCGCGGGATCTTCGAGCAGCAGCTTCAAACGCTGAAGCGCATCGGCCATCCCAATCTGTCCAGGTAGCAGCGCTCCGCCCCCAAAAAGATCCGCCCCCGACTGGCCATGCCCGATCGGCACGTAACACGCTTCACCCGGCGCAACGGCCAATGAGAACCCTACAAGGTCCGCCTGCATGGCGTCGAGGCTCGTCGTCTCAGTGTCGAACGCCACCCGTCCCACCGCGCGCGCTTTCGCAATCCACGCATCGAGCGTCTCGAGCGTCGTCACCGTTTGATAGGCAGACCTGTTGAACGGCACGCTGCGCGCCGCGAGTCTTGCCGCCTCCACGCCATGCGCCGGCGTATTCCCCTCAGGAGCGGAAACCGGTGCACCGCCAGCATGTACAGACGCAACCTGATCCGCGGCCGGCGTCTTCTTCGCAATCGACGACCCAACGGAAGCCTCCAGCGGCGCTGGCGCCTCAACGCCGAGCTTCTCCGCAATCCGCCGCGTCAGCGTATTGAATTCCATCTCGCGTAGAAACGCGATCAACGTCTCTGGATCAGGCTCCTTGACCCCGAAGGCGTCCACCGGAACCGCATCCGGCACATTGTCCATCAACCGAACGAGTTCGCGGGAAATACGCGCCTGGTCGGCGAATTCAATCAGCTTCTCGCGCCGCTTGGGCTGCTTGATCTCGAAAGCCCGCGCCAGCAGCTGATCCAGATCACCGTACTCGTTGATAAGCTCCGCCGCCGTCTTGATGCCGATCCCTGGCACGCCCGGCACATTGTCCGTCGAATCCCCAGCCAGCGATTGCACGTCGACGACCTTTTCCGGCGGCACACCGAACTTTTCGATCACCTCGTCGCGGCCGATCTTTTTCGCCTTCATGCCATCGAGCATCACGACGCCCGGGCGCACGAGCTGCATCAAATCCTTGTCGGATGAGACGATCGTCACATCGCCGCCCCGCTCCGTCACCTCGCGCGCGTAAGTCGCAATGAGATCGTCGGCCTCATAGCCATCCTGCTCGATGCTGGGCACATTGAACGCCCGCACCGCTTGCCGGATCAGCGCGAACTGCGGCACCAGTTCCTCCGGCGGCGGCGGCCGGTTAGCTTTGTATTTGTCATAGATTTTATTGCGAAACGTCTCGCGCCCCGCATCGAAGATCACCGCCACATGCGTCGGCGCCTCCGATAGTTTGCTCTCCTGCAAGAGCTTCCACAGCATGGTGCAAAACCCATGCACCGCCCCGACCGGAAGGCCGTCGGAAGGACGGGTGAGGGGCGGCAGCGCATGGAACGCGCGAAAAATGTAGCCCGAACCGTCGATGAGGTAGACATGGCTACCCTTCACGATTGGTACGGCGTTAAGATCACCGCCCGAAGGCAGCGGAGCGGCGGAGAGAGTGGGCGTTTTTTCAGCGGTCATAGCGGCCGGACTATAGGGATATCACAGCCCAACGCCAGCCCTCGCCCGTCGCCGGCCGCGCGATCCCACACGCCCGGCAGCGGTAAGATCGCCTACGCCTTAAGACCGCATTTCTCTCTGCAGCTTGGCATCCTGGGCCTGAGGTCGGGGCCCTTGCCGCGCCACGACCTTTTGCAGGAAGGCCCCGAACTGCTCGCGCTGCTCGGGGCTCAACGATTCGACGAGCGCTTCGTCGACCTTGTTGGCGATCGGGAGGGCCCGCCGCAACATCTCCTCGCCTTCGGGCGTGATCCGCACGGCATACATCCGCGCGTCCTGCCGTGTCCGCCGCCGGGACAGCAGCCCTCGAGCCACCAACCGGCGAACGATGTCCGCCAAGGTCGAACGGTCGATGCCGGAAATCTCGCACAGCGCGGTCTGGCTCGGATCGTCGAGCGTCTCGACAACGGAAAGCACGACAAACTGCCGTGCCGTCAAACCAATATCGCCAATCGAGCGAGCGAAGAGATCTTCCGCGAGTTGACCCGCGCGGTGCAGGAGGTGGGTTGTGCTGGTGGAAACAAGATTGACGGGAGCGTTCATTGAACCCTTCCTTCCTCTGGAGTGAGTTGTCGGAGCGGGACAGCGTCCTATCTGCTCTGAAAATCGTAACGCCCATGGAGCGTTTCAAGATGCGGCTTCGAAGCCACTATGGAGCCGGCGAGCCCAACCGGGTGTCGCCAGATCGTCAGAACGAGCTTGAACTGGGACAACGTGAGGCCAACCGGGCGGTTCCCTGAAAATCTCAACTGACAGAAAAAAACCGGCGAAGACTGCCACCGGCCTCAAAAGACTCCAAGGAACAGCCCAAATGGCCCCCAGGAAGGGGCCGCCAGTGCGGGGCGGCCGGGCGTCGCGCCTGAAAGCAGCCGTTTGCGGGCAACGAACGAATGGGCTATCTAGCAGAGCCCGCGCCGATAGCCGGAGCGGCTGCACCCGTAGCTCAGCTGGATAGAGTGTTGGATTCCGAATCCAAAGGTCGCAGGTTCGAATCCTGCCGGGTGCGCCATTTTTATGGCAACGGGCCATGGCCCATATGAAAAATTAGCGCCAATCCCCGTTCGACGCCCGCCGCGAGTCACGTATGACTGTTACGGCATGAGCAGCGGCCGGGCCATCCGGCCGGCGCCGCGCGCATGCTCCCAACTGACGTGGAGATCCTTCGATGCCCATGATCGAATTGAGCGAATCCGAGGTCGAAACGCTGATCTACGCCCTTGGCGTGGCGAAGGCCGACCTCAAGGAGTCGATCGAAGACGCAACTCAGACGGCCGAAGACAAGCAAGAGTGGATAGAGTACGTCGCCGAGATCGAAGAAGTGAGCGGCAAGCTCACCATCTTGAGCGAAGCCGCCTGAACTACAGCGCCAGGACGGCGAACCGTCCGGCCAGTATCCAAAATCCAGTATCCGAAATGAAGAAACCGGCGAACGGCCCCCAAGGCCTTCGCCGGTTCTTTTTTGGCTCAGAATTATACTGTCGCCCGGCCTGATCAGCTGCCCGGTCCGATTGGGAAAGTGCGCTTGAACACGGCCCCGTTGGTATCGCGCGCTGTCACCGTCATCTCCGACGCCCCGTTCGTCTTGTAGTCGAAGGCGAACTTCGGGTTCTGCTTCAGCGTGATGCTGCCAGCCATCGTGAGCACGACATCGTCGCCCTGCTTCACTTCGATATGCTCCACCATCATCAACGGAATATAGAACAGCGTGATTTGATCGAGCACCATGCCGGTGTGATTGGGATGATTGAGCTCGAATTCCGCCCGCTGCACGGTATTCGACGCCACCGCCCGCGGCCCCTGCAAAGCCAACGTCATTCGGCCCATGTTGGCGGCAATCTCTTCCGGCGATCCCATCGGCGGTGCCGAGCACGACGCCTGCCCGCCGGCAAACTTGACGAGCTGCTCCGACATGTAAAGTTCGCCGCCGGTCGTCTCCACGACCACCCGTACATCCGACTGCTGGTTCAAACGAATGTACGTCGTCAGCGACGCATGATCGCGTGCGCCGCCAAGATCGAACTTGGCCGCAACCGGCGACGGGTTCTCATCGACGATGAACGAGACGGTCTTGATGGTCTGCCCCTTGGGCAACTGCACGTCGGCCGACAACGGCACTGCCATCACGTCATCGGGCCGGTACGGCGCACCGAGCTTGATGACCGACGCCCCATCCAGAATGGCGCGCGAACCGAAGACCTCCGCTTTAATCCCGTCCCATGTCGGCCCAGCGATTGCACCAGGGGCGCCCACCGTCACCGCTGCCAGAAAGCCAAGAATGGCCGTGGCGCTGCCGAACCGTGCGCGCATGCGCATGTCACCCTCATGGAAGTTTGCGGAAGGGAGTCTGTTGCAGGAAAGAATCCCTCGCCCGCTGCCTTCTGTCAACGCAGCAACCGCAGCATATCCGGCAAATCAACGCAAACCCGCTGACCGCCAGCCCGCGCTCTTCGCCTCCGCTTCGCTGCAGAACCAGCGCTCGCCTTGGGAGGGATCGACCTTCACCCGCCCGTACCACGGGCTCCACGGCATATGATAGATGTGCCCATTCTCGGTGATGTTGCCCTTGATGGCACAACCGTCCGGCGCCTGCTGCTCGGCCACTTTCCAGCGATTTTCCCTGTAAATCCAAGGCGCTTCCGCCTCACCCTGCCAGATACCGGCCCGCGCCCCGCGCGCCTCTTTCTCCAGGTTCACATATGTCGTCGAGTATTTGACGAACGCCCATGCGAGCCCCCGCCGGATCATCTCGGCGTTGATCTCTTTGCCATCGACGGAGCAAACCCCAAGCATCCGCTCGTATTTGTCTAAGCCCTTGTTTTGACAAGACACCCGCCGCCGCGCGACGAGTTTCGCCAGCACGTCGGCCGCCTCCCGGCCGCAAGCCCACGTTCCGCCCTTCGCACGGCCACAGGTCTGCGCGCTTTCAGGCGCGTCGATCCCTTCGAGCCGGATTTTTTCTCCCGCGATCTCCAGCGTGTCTCCGTCGACCACGGTCGCCGTGCCCGAGACATCCGATCGCCAAAGCCAGTTGAGCGCAACAGCTGAACCACTGGTGGTGGTGGTCAAGAGAACGCTGGCCAGCGCAAACGCCACCGACCGGCGGAAGTTGGGACGAACCTCAGATTCACTCATAGGTTGAACTTAGGAGATTCGTCCGCCGATTTCGGGGCCCTCTTAGGGCACAATTGTGGACAACATTCTCAGCACACCGCTGATTCGACTGCGCGAATCTCAGTCAGTCGTCAACGACACCATTTCCCCTTTAAGTTGCAGATGAATCCCAGCCCGCAATCAACCCACCACAAAAACACCGCCCACGGACACACAAGCGCCCCCGGGCAACGGTAAGGGACGGGTCCGAGCAAAAGGTTGAAAACGTGCCCCACGGCCCTTGAGGTCTCTTGCTCTCCTGAGCCGGCCGATCCAACTCTAAGCCAGCGATGATTTTTTCTCCCCGCGCCGCGGTTCCGCGGTGCCTCCGCCGAGGCCCTGATGACGTCGAATAAACCTCCGCGCCAGCCCCATGAGCCGCCGAGCCTCGGCGCCTATCGCCCGAGCAACGAAACCGATCCGCGCGCAGCCGCTCGCCCCGGCCCACCGCCCCACGCCGCCCAGCCGCCGCCCGGCCGGCCGATGCCACCGCCCGGCTACGCGCCGCAAGGCCGTCGCATGCCCCCACCACCGCCAGCCTCCCGCTATCGCGCCGGCCCGCCCGACGATGACGGCAGCGGCGGCGGGATCCTGAAATTCATCGGCTTCGCGCTCCTCACCATAGTCGTGCTCGCGGTCGCGGGGATAACGGCCCTCTACCTCGCCGGCCCGGCCGACCTCGTGCGCGACCAGATCGTCGCCCGCGTCAAACAGGAAACCGGCCGCGACCTCGTCATCAATGGCGACACGTCCTTCACGTTCTATCCCTCGCTCGGCGTCAGCATGAGCGATGCGTCGCTCTCCGCCCCGCCGGACATGAAGGCGCCGCCGCTGGTGACGATCAAAAACCTCACCGCCAGCGTCGCACTGATGCCACTCCTGCAGCGCGAAGTCGAAGTCCAGGAGGTGCGCCTCGAAGAGCCGGTCGTAAACCTCCAGGTCGACGCCAACGGCCGCAAGAGCTGGGATTTCGCCGCTGCAATCGCTCCGGCTCAACCGGTCCGCTACGCTCAAGCTGCCGCGCCCGGCGTCGCAAGCGATGCAACGCCCGCCTCACCCGCGCCTGCAATCGCGCTGCCACCCAATATCGAAAAGCTCACGATCGGCGACATCCGCATCATCCGCGGCACGGTCCACTACACCGATCCTCGCACCGCCACGATGGAGACGGTCTCGGCCATCGATCTCACCATCGCCGCGCCGACCCTCGACAGCACCGCCACCGCGAACGGCACCTTCAACTACCGCAACGAACCCCTCGAACTGACAAGCGCGATCACGTCGCCAGCCCAATTCATGCGCGACCAGTCCGGCCGTCTCGTCGCCCACCTAAAGGGTGGCCCGCTTGACGTGCGCTACGACGGTACCGCGCGCTTCGGCGCCGCCCTCGACCTCGACGGCAACTTGGCCCTTTCGTCCCCGTCGCTCCACCGCCTGACGGCCTTCGCGCAGAACCAGAAACCCGCCGCAGCGCCCGACCGGCCGCTTGCCGTCACCGGCAAGCTGTCGGCCGCCAACAACACCTGGACGCTCAGCGGCGCGACCGGCGCCATCGACCGCACCAAAGGCACCGGCGACATTGCGGTGACGACGGGAGCCGCGCGTCCCATCGTGCGCGCCAACCTCAAGTTCGCCGAACTCGACCTCAATGCCATCCTCGGCCTGACGCCCACCGGCCAATCCATCCCAGCGACCGCCCCCGCGCCCGCTGCAAAGCCGGCCACCCCGGAAACACCACAGTCGATCGAAGACCTTCTCAAAGAAAACCCGCCCACCCCTGGCACGCAGGTGCGCGGCTTCGCCCAAAGGTCCGGCTGGAGCCAGGAGCCATATAACTTCACCGCCCTTAACCTCATCGATGCCGACGCCCGCGTTAGTGTCGGCCGCCTGCTCTACAAAGAAATCAAGATCGGCCAGTCGCTCATCGCGGCCAGCCTGAAGGCAGGCGTGCTGAAAGCCGAATTCACCGACGTGCAGCTCTATGGCGGCCGCGGCAAAGGTCTCGTCGCCATTGACGCCTCCGACCTCGCCAACCCGCGCATCACCACCAACATCGCCCTCGACGGCGTCCAAGGCCTGCCGCTCCTGAAAGATGCCGCCGACCTCGACTGGCTCTCTGGCAAAGCCAAGATCACCGCCGGCGTCACCGGCCAGGGCAAGAACCAAGCGGCCATTATGAACTCGCTGGGCGGTAGCGCGGATATCGCAATCGCCGACGGCGCGATCGTCGGCATCAATATTCCGGGCCTCCTGCGCAACGTCGGCCAAGGCAAACTCGGCGGCCTCTCAAGTTCACCGACGGAGAAGACCGACTTCAGCGAAATGTCCTCGAGCTGGGCGATCAACAACGGCGTCGCCCGCAATTCCGATCTCAAGCTGGTCGGTCCATTGATTCGCGTCACCGGCGCCGGCGCGGTCAAACTCGGCGAACGCACGATCGACTACACGCTGAAACCCAAGATCGTCGCCGACGCGCGCGGCCAAGGCGGCGCCATCGACATCGGCGGCCTCGAAGTCCCGCTCAAGGTCCAAGGCCCGTGGGAGAAGCCGAAATTCGCGCCCGATCTCGGTGGCATCTTGAAGGACCCCGACAAAGCGGTCGAAGCGATCAAGGAGATCGGCAAGCAGTTCAAGGGCAAGGACGCCAAGGAAGTCCTTCGCGGCCTCTTCGGCGGCGGCGGGGCACAATAGCCGCGCCTTCCGGCCGGTTCACCGAACACCGGCTTGCCGAGTGTTCGGCATCAAATATGACCGAACACCGGCTTGGCGAGTGTTCGGCACAAAATATGACCCAACACTGGCTTGCCAAGTGTTGGTCACAAGGGCGTCGGAAGGCGCCATTAAAAATGAGCAAAAAATTCTGCACCGCAGACACCGAAGTCTGCACTGCAATACACAGCTAACCCCTTGCAGAACCGCGTTAAGGGCACGTGAAACGCACCTGCAATATTTTTTGCCCCAGGGGTCATTTTTTTCTTGCGTAGGGGGGGCACTGGCCTCATAAGCCCCCCTCTCCGTTCGTCCACCTGCCCCTAAGGTCAAGGAGCAATCCCCACACCCCTAAGGTAAGGAGCGGACGGGTTGAATCTGTCTGCTGGTTGGGGAGGGTCACATGGCCTTTAATGACGCCCTCTTCCAATTGGGGATGGACTTGACTCGTTCAAGCCCCGCCCAAGAGGAAGAA
>LNFM01003123.1_pt1 | contig 33322 bp, 37 predicted proteins | sample 596031 | NCBI WGS metagenome assembly LNFM01 (sample SAMN04254537, study PRJNA301005) | activated carbon metagenome | isolation source: dual media filters at the Ann Arbor, Michigan drinking water treatment plant | place: USA: Ann Arbor | reverse complement strand
CGATACGCGCCGCGGCTTCGTCCAGCTCCTTGACCGCCAGATTGGTGCGGCCAGCTTCACTCACCGCCTTGGTGGCGATGGCGTTGGACTGAGCTACCTGCCGGTCGATCTCGTTGACCGATGCGGACAGCTCGTCGGCGGCGGAGGCAATGTCGCGCACATTATTGGACGCGTCGGCCGATGCTGCTTCCGCGCGCGCCGTCTTGCTCGATGCGAGGTCAGCGGTCATCGCCAGTTGTGTCGAGGCCGCAAGCATTTGATCGGAGATGCGGCCGAGTTCGGACAGCGTGCTCTCGACCTCGGTTGAGAACCGCGCGATTTCGGCGGACATCTGCTCCTGACGCCGGATGCGCGTTTCGGTATCGTCGGTCACCGTGCGCTTGAGTTCTTCGTTGCGGCGCATGGCCTTCTGGAAGACTCCGATCGCACGGGACAGCGCGCCGATTTCATCCTGGCGGTCGTTGAACTGAACTGACATTTCGCTGTTGCCGGCGGCAACCGACTCCGTGAGCAGCGTAATGGCGGCCAGCGGCCGTGCCACGTTGCGCGACATCACCAGTGTCCCGGCCACGGCCAGCAGACTGGCCAGTGCCGCCAGGACACTCAGCCACAAAGCCGTCATGTCGATACCGTTTTTGATCTTCTGATAGACATCGAACGTGCTGGCTTTGTAATGCGCCGCCAGACTTTCGATGTCGGCATTGAGTGCTTTGCGCAAGGCGCGGTTGGCTTCATTGTCGCCCCACACGCGGGCAGCCGATGGACCGACCGTCACGCCGAGACGCGCCAGCTCATTGCGGAATTCGATGAACTGGGCGAGGCGCTGGAAGAACGGGCTTACCCGCTGGCTTTCTTCAGTGCCGACAGAGCGCTTCCAGCCCTCGACCGTCTGGGCGATCTGCTGATTGAAACTGGCAATGCCGTCGGCGTAGACTTTTGCGGTTGCCTGATCGGGCGACATGTAGACACCGCGTGATTCCATCACCACGGCATAAATCAGACCGTTCACCCGCTCCACCTGCCAGGCGCCTTCGTTGGCCGCTTCAAACGCGCTGGTCAGTGTCGAGTGGTAGCGCGCGTTGGTGACGGCAACGACCGCCAGCGCGATCGTGATGGTGGCCATCAATGCGAAGATCGCATAGAGCTTGGCGGCGATCGATAGCTTCGGCACTGTCACGATTGGCCCCCGCGCCATACTCTCAATGGTATCCAGGGCACGCATTCTGACGGTAAAATGTTAACACACTGTTTTCCTTAACCTATCGTTGGTCCAAGACGCTCATGACGCTTAAAATCGCGGTGCAGATGGATCCGATCCAGCGGATCAACATCAAAGGCGACTCGACGTTCGCGCTGATGCTGGAGGCCCAAAAACGCGGGCACACCCTGGCCTATTACACCCCGGATCGGCTGGCCCTGCTGGACGGACGGCTGTTTTCGACGGTCGAGGCGCTGACCGTGCGCGACCAAGCCGGCGATCATTTCACGCTGGGCGAGCCACGGCGGGTCGCGATGTCGGAATTCGACGTGGTGCTGCTGCGCCAGGACCCGCCGTTCGATCTGGCCTATATCACCACCACGCATTTTCTCGAGCGCATTCACCCGAAGACTTTGGTCGTCAACGACCCCACGCATGTGCGCAACGCGCCGGAAAAGATCTTTGTCACCGAGTTTCCCGACCTGATGCCGCCGACTTTGGTGTCGCGCGATCTCGCCGAGATCAAGGCGTTTCGTGCCGCGCATGGCGACATCGTCATGAAACCGCTTTACGGCCACGGCGGCGGCGCGGTCTTCCGCATCACCCGCGACGACCTGAATTTCGGCTCGCTGTTCGACATGTTCACGGTGACCTTCCGCGAACCGTGGGTGATCCAGAAATATCTGCCGGCGGTGAAGGAAGGCGACAAGCGCATCGTGCTGGTCGACGGTGAGTTTGCCGGCGCGGTCAACCGCATTCCGGCGGCCGACGATCTGCGTTCCAACATGGTGCGCGGCGGCGCCGCGGCGGCGACCGAACTGACGCCGCGCGAGCGCGAGATCTGCAAACGGCTGGGCCCGGCGCTGCGCGAACGCGGCCTGCTGCTGGTCGGCATCGACGTGATCGGCGACTTCATCACCGAGATCAACGTCACCTCGCCGACCGGCATCCGCGCCATCAAGAACCTCGGCGGGCCGGACATCGCGGCGATGGTGTGGGACGTAATCGAGAAGAAACGCGGCAACTAGCGTTTCGCGGCGCGCTCTTTCTTGAGCCGCTCGATCTCGGCCCGGATCGGCGCGAAGGGTCCGTATTTATGCTGCTGCGCGCTGAAGCCATCGGCATATGGGCCGAACGGTGTATCGAGCGGCTTCTGCAGCAAATCCGGAAAGTCCTTGTCGGTGCCGGCTTTCCGCGGCCGCGGCTGCGACACCACATAAGCGGCGACGTCCCAGGCATCCTCGACGCTGAGCTGCGGGTTCAGGTAGTCCGCGCCATGCGGCATGTTGAAGTGCACGAAGTTGGCGATGGTGGTGAGCCGCGCCATGCCGGCACCATCGTTAAAGCTGTCGGGTCCCCACAGCGGCGGCATCATGTAGCCGAGCGCGGTGTGGGGACCGCTGTTGCGAATGCCTGAGCCATCGGTGTTGTGGCAGGACACGCAGGCGCGCAGATAAATGGCCCGGCCACGCACTGGATCGGCAGCGCGATCGAGCTCCGGCATGTTACCGGCGCCCATACCAGGCAGCTTCTGCCCGGCCGGCACGCCGGTCGACAGGAATTCGATGTAGGCGACCATGGCGCGCATCTCGGGCGAGTCATCCGGCAGCGCGCGGCCGTTCATGCTGCGGGTCATGCAGGCATTGAGGCGATCTTCGATGGTGATCTCGTTGCCGGAACGTGAACTGTATTGCGGGAAGTCGCCATAGAGGCCGAACAGCGGCAGACCGAACTTCCGGGTGCCGGCCTGGAGATGGCAGTTGGTGCAGGCGAGATTGTTGCCGGCATAGCGCTTCGATGCATCCGCCACGTTCGGGCCGATATGGGCGTAGGTCGCGGTGATCAAATCGCGGCCTTCGCGCACCTGCATGCCATGGGCATCGCGCGGCAGCGCGCCGATTTCCGGAACGGTCCACACCGGCGCGGTCTGCGCCGGCAGTCGAACCGTCGCCGCGAGCGTCGCGGCGGCCAACAGAAAGACAACGACGGTTGCGCGGCGGGCTGTCATGGACACCGCCGATTATGGGCCGAATAGCAGCTGCGCCGCTAGCCGGTGACGGCCAGCGTCTCCGGCTCCCAGCCGCCGATCGAGAACACGATCCGCTGGCGGCCGAGCTGGACGTGCTGCACTTCCCAGATCAGCTCCTCGACATCGGAATTGGCGGCCTCGGCTTCGCGCCGCGCCGAGCGCGCAAACTGCAGATCGTTCTCCATCGCTTTGCGGTCGATCATCGTGGTCATCCCGTTGGTGGGCCTTGGGACAGAACGTAGAACGAGTCGTTTTGTTCTGCAAATGTTCTTGCTGAATCTTCACAATTCATTTACTACTCTGGCGGGTACCTGGTTCGGGCACAATCGAATGGTCCAGCGCGTCACCACGGTCGCATTCGAGGGCATCGACGCCCGCGCCGTCGATGTGCAGGTGCAGGTCGCCCCCGGCCTGCCCGCCTTCAATATCGTCGGCCTGCCCGACAAGGCCGTTTCCGAGGCCAAGGAGCGGGTCCGCGCCGCGTTGATTGCGTCGGGGCTGGCGCTGCCCGCCCGCCGGATCACCGTCAATCTGGCGCCCGCGGACCTGCCCAAGGAAGGCAGCCACTACGACCTGCCGATCGCGCTGGGGCTGATGGCCGCCATCGGCGCTATGCCACATGACGCGCTGGCCGGGTTTACCGTGCTGGGCGAACTGGCGCTCGACGGCGCCATCGCGCCGGTGGCCGGCGTGCTGCCGGCGGCGATCGGCGCCAATGCGCGGGCGCAGGGACTGATCTGCCCCGCCGCCTGCGGGCCGGAGGCGGCATGGGCAAGCCCCGAGATCGAGATCGTCGCGGCGCAATCGCTGATCCAGCTCGCCAACCACTTCAAGGGCACGCAGGTGCTGTCGCGGCCGCAGCCGAAGATCCGCGAGCTCGACGGCCCGCCGCTCGACCTCGCCGACATCAAGGGTCAGGAGAGCGCCAAGCGGGCGCTCGAGGTCGCCGCCGCCGGCGGCCACAATCTTCTGATGGTCGGCCCGCCCGGCGCCGGCAAGTCGATGCTGGCCGCACGGCTGCCGACAATTCTGCCGCCGCTGTTGCCGGCCGAATTGCTGGAAGTGTCGATGATCGCCTCGGTCGCCGGCGAAATCGAGGGCGGCGCCTTGACCAACAAGCGGCCGTTCCGCGCGCCGCATCATTCGGCGTCGATGCCGGCGCTGGTCGGCGGCGGTTTGCGGGCGCGGCCGGGCGAGATTTCGCTGGCGCATAACGGCGTGCTGTTCCTCGACGAAATGCCGGAGTTCGCCGGCCAGGTGCTCGATTCGCTGCGCCAGCCGCTGGAGACCGGTGAAGTTGCCATTGCCCGCGCCAACCACCGCATCACCTATCCGGCGCGCTTCATGCTGGTGGGCGCCATGAACCCGTGCCGTTGCGGCCGCGCCAGCGATCCCGGCTTCGCCTGCCGCCGCGGGCCCAATCTGCGCTGCGCCGCCGACTATCAAGGCAAGTTGTCCGGCCCGCTGCTTGACCGCATCGATCTGCACATCGAAGTGCCGGCGGTGACGGCTGCCGATCTGATCTTGCCGCCGCCGTCGGAGGGCAGCCGAGAGGTCGCCGCGCGCGTCGCCCGCGCCCGCGATATCCAGACCGCGCGTTACGCCGCGCTCAACCTGGCGAACGTGCGCTGCAACGCCCACGCCAGTGGCCCGGTGCTGGAAGACATCGCGCGTGCCGACAAGGCCGGACTCGCCTTGCTGCGCGACGCCGCCGACCAGATGCACCTGTCGGCGCGCGGCTATCACCGCGTATTGCGGGTCGCCCGCACGCTGGCCGATCTCGACGGCACAGAGAATGTCGGCCGCGTGCACCTGGCCGAAGCCTTGTCCTACCGCGCGCTCAGCGAGGACCAGCGGCGGGCGGCGTGAGCGGTTCCAACTTAAGAGAACGGTAACCATAAACGTGTAACTTTCCGGCATTGCGCGCCGATCGCCGCGCGCACGCCGGAGGAGTCGATGACGCGCACGCAGATCGTTTCGATGCTGGCGCTCGCCGTCGCGGTTCCGGTCGCGGCAGCCGGTGCGTTTTTATCCGCTTCACCATCGGCGTCCGCCCGGCCCTGCTTTGTCGCCGGCAATACCGGCTATGAAGTCACCGCCAGCGCGACGGCGCACGTCACCGTGCGCATCGATAACAGCGCTGCCCATCCGAACCTGCGCCTGCAACTGGTCGATGACCCGGCTGCGGCCGATTTCGTGCTGGTCGATGACGGCGACGCGATGCAGGCCTGCAAGGCAATCCCGGCCATCACGCGCGTCCGCCTCGATCCCGCCGCTGCGACGCCCGACCTCACCGTGGCGCTGTCGCGGGAACCGGCCGACCACAAAATCTTCGTGCAGTCGGCGAATTTTACCGAACAGGACGCCGCCGCTTTGTTCGCCGTCATCTGGCAGAGCACACCGAAGTCCGTCGCCAATGCGGCCCACGGCGCCTACGCCACGCGCCGCTGAGGCGCTTAACCGCGCCTTCACCACGTTCGAGCTTGCGCCCCGCGCGGTGCCCGCAAGCCAATGAAATTGCAACAGTGATCGGGCCAAATGGCCCGCCATGCGATTTCCCTCGAGACCAAAAACGGTCGCAGCGATCCGCAAGTCGTCGCGCAACACGGCGTCGCTGATCCTGTTCGGCCGCAGCGTCGTCATCACGCTGTCGGTCCTCGCCGGCACGCTCGGCTTTTTGACCGGCGTACGCATGCAGGACCACACTTACGATCCGCACGCTTACGCCACCGGCGCGGGCGCGCTGTTCGCCGCGGCCTGTGCCGTCATCGCCTTCATGTTGACACGCCGGCGGGCGGCGAAGGAAAAGCTGCGGGCACTGCAATCGCGCTACGACGATCTTGCCGACCGGCATTGGGAACTGCGCGAAACCGAAGAACGCGCGCGCAGCCTGCTTGAAGCGCAGGGCGACCTGATCGTGCGCCGCGATGCCCGCGGCCGCGTCACTTATGCCAACGATGCGTTTTGTGCCCTGGCCGGTCTCCCCCGCGCGACGCTGATCGGCAAGCCGCTGACTCTGGACGTGCGCGAGCAGGGTCCGGTGACCATGCTCGCCGACGGCACCCGCATGTACGACCAGAAGCTTGCCTGCGGCGGCGGTGAGCGGTGGATTGCCTGGCGCGAGGTCGCGGTGCGCGGCGACAGCGGCAGCGACGTGCAGGGCGTCGGCCGCGACGTCACCGACCGGGTCGACGCCGAGCGCGCGCTGGCGCTGGCGCGGGATCAGGCGGAAACCGCCAACCGCGCCAAGTCCCGATTCCTGGCCACCGTCAGCCACGAAATCCGGACGCCGCTGAACGGAATTCTCGGCATGGCCGATCTCCTGCTCGACACCCCGCTGTCGCCCGAGCAAATGACCTACGCCAAGGCGGCGAAGACGTCCGGCGAAGCCTTGCTGTCGCTGATCGAGGAGATCCTCGACTTCTCCAAGATCGAAGCCGGCAAACTGAACCTTGAAGACAAGCCGCTCGCGCTGGCAGCGCTGGTCGAGGAAACCGTCGAGCTGCTGGCGCCCCGGGCCCAGGGCAAGGGAATCGAAATCGCGTCGTTCATCGACGAACGGCTGCCGTCGCATGTCATTGGCGACGCCGCGCGGTTGCGCCAGGTGCTGCTCAATCTCACCGGCAATGCCATCAAGTTCACCGAGCATGGCGGCGTCGCCGTCATTGTCGAACCGGATGCGCGCGACGGCGTCATCCGCTTTGCCATCCGCGACACCGGCATCGGTCTCGCCGCCGATGACCAGCAGCGCATCTTCCTGGATTTCGAGCAGGCCGACGGTTCGTCGACCCGCCGCTTCGGCGGCACCGGACTGGGCCTCGCGATATCGCGGCGCATCGTCGAGGCCATGAACGGCCAGATCGGCGTCGAGAGTACGCCGGGCGCCGGTGCCACGTTCAGCTTCTCAATTCCGATGCCCCCGTCCGGCAACAGCGAGCCCGCGTTCTCGCCGCCGGATCTGCGCCACGCGGCGGTGCTCATTGTGGCGACGGCGGAGATCGAGGCCTCGCTGCTGGCGCGCCGGCTCGCCGGCTGGGGCGCGGCGACCGCCGCCGTCACCCACACGGCCGAAGCGCTGTCGCGGCAATCGGCGCAGCACTGGGACGCGCTGCTCATCGACTTTCCACTGGCGCAGAAAATCATCGCCAGTGGCGACCTGCGCGCGTCGACCATTGCGCACCGCATTGTGCTCATCCGTCCCTCCGAACGGCACGAGTTGCCCGCGCTGAAGGCGGCCGGGTTCACCGGCTATCTGGTCAAGCCCATCCGCGCCGCGTCGCTGGCGGCCCGGTTCGCCGCAGAAGCCGCTTTCGAGCATCATGCGCCGAAGACCGGCTCTCCCGATACGGCGCCGGACGCGCACCAGGGCCTGTCGGTTCTGATCGCCGAGGACAACGAGATCAACGCCTTGCTGGTGCGCGTTCTGTTGCAGCGCCTCGGCTATCGTTCTGCCGTCGTCGGCAATGGCGAGGCGGCGGTACAAGCGTGGGACACCGCGCGCGCCGCCGGCGCGCCATACGATCTGGTGCTGATGGACGTCCAGATGCCGGGAATGGATGGCCTCCAGGCCGCCCGCCGCATCCGGGCCCTTGAGGCGAACGGCAGGGCCGAAGACGACAACAAAGCGACGCCGATGCTGGCGCTTTCCGCCAATGCCTCGGCCGATGACCGCGAGGCGGTTCTGGCCGCCGGCATGGATGATCTGTTGGTGAAACCGCTTGACCGCGACCGGCTGCGCGAAGCCGTCACGGCAGCCCTGCGCGCAAAGGCGCTTGCGGCCTGAATTAAGTTCCCCAAATTGTCATAATGGCGTGGCACGCTGTATTTAGGGTTCCAGCAATCAGCCGTGATTCGCACGGCTGCTCGCCAAACCCGTTGACGGCGCCGAAAAGGACCAGAACCCGCCCATGGCCACCCGCGAAAGCCAACAGCAACCGCGCAGTCTGTTCGAGCGATTTCGTGTGAATCCAAACAGCCCCGGCACGCCGAACCTGATTTCCACGTTGCAGGCCTATGGCGGCTTGCAGGCTTGGGCCGCCCGCGCCCATAGGCCGTCGCAGAGCCTCGGCCGGCTCGGCTCGCTGGAGGTGCGGCTGGCGCAAACCGCCGCCGAGGTCCGGCAGGCGCAGAAACTGCGCTACCGCGTATTCTATCAGGAAGGCCCGGCGATCCCGAATCCCGGCCGCCTGTTCGCGCGCCGCGACATCGATTCCTACGATGCGATCTGCGACCATCTGCTGGTGCTCGATCATGCCGCCCGCGATGGCCATCCCGGCAGCCGGCCCGAGGTCGTCGGCACCTACCGGCTGCTGCGGCAGCCCTTGGCCGAGGAGTTCGGCGGCTTCTATACGTCCGGTGAATTCGACATCGGCGACCTGATCGCGCGCCATTCAAAGTTGCAGTTTCTCGAGCTCGGCCGCTCCTGCGTGCTGGCGCCCTACCGCAACAAGCGCACGGTCGAACTGCTGTGGCACGGAATTCACGGATACATTCTGCAAAACCATATCGACGTCATGATCGGCTGCGCCAGCCTCGACGGCACCGACCCAAAGCGGCTCGCATTGCCGCTGTCGTTCCTGCACCATTACGCCCGCGCGCCGGAAGCCTGGAACGCGCGCGCATTGCCGGATCGCTATGTCGAAATGAACCGGATGTCGAAGGAGACCATCGACCCGAAGGAAGCACTGCGCGCGCTGCCACCGCTGATCAAAGGCTACCTGCGCCTCGGTGCGCATATCGGCGACGGCGCCGTGGTCGACCACGAATTCGGCAGCACTGACGTGCTGATCGTGCTGCCGGTGGCGGCGATCAAGCAGCGCTATCTGCAGCATTTCGACCTGAGCCGCCGGGCGGCGTAAGCTCGCGCCGTGATACAAGTTGTTGTCATGGCCGGGCTTGTCCCGGCCATCCCGCTTATTAGAGCACTCGCTCCGCGAGCTAGCGCTCTCAGCGCGACTATCGAGACGCGCCGGGTCAACTCGATCGGTTTTTTAACTGTGAAGCTGCCCTTCCAGAGATCGGGATGGCCGGCCTTAGCCTACAACCTCCGCAGCGACACATCCTGCACCGAGTGACTCGCACTCTTCTTCAGAATGAGGTCGGCGCGCTGGCGGGTCGGCAAAATATTCTCGTGCAGATTGACCAGGTTGATGCGCTCCCAGATCGACGAAGCGGTATCGACCGCTTCCTGGTCGGTCAGGCCCGAGTAGCGGTGAAAGTATGATTTCGGATCGCGGAAGGCGGTGCCGCGCAACGTCAGAAAACGATCGACGTACCAGCCCTTCAGCACGGCCTCGTCGGCGTCCATGTAGACCGAAAAGTCGAAGAAGTCCGACACGAACGGGATCGCCTTGCCATCCTTCGGCAGCCGTCCAGTCTGCAACACGTTAAGGCCCTCGACGATCAGGATGTCGGGCCGGTCGATTTCGACCCACTGGTTCGGCGTCACGTCATAGGTCAGATGCGAATAGACCGGCGCCCGCGCCGGCCGCCGTCCGGCCTTCACGTCGTTGAGAAAGCGCAACAGCGCCGGCAGGTCGTAGCTCTCCGGAAAGCCTTTCTTCTCCATCAGGCCTTCGCGCGCGAGAACGGCGTTGGGGAAGAGAAAACCGTCGGTGGTGATCAGGTCGACCTTCGGCACGTTGGTCCAGCGCGCCAGCAGCGCCTGCAACACGCGCGCGGTGGTCGACTTGCCGACCGCGACCGAGCCGGCGACGCCGATGATGTACGGCATCTTGGCGTCCTCGGTGCCGAGGAAGCGCTGCTGGGCGCGGAACAGCCGCTGCGTCGCCGCCACATAGAGCGACAGCAGCCGCGACATCGGCAGATAGATCTCCTCGACTTCCTTGAAATCGAGCCGGTCGTGCAGCGAGCGCAGCCGCGTGACCTCTTCGGCGGTCAGGGTCATCGGCGTGTCGTCGCGCAGCGCCGCCCACTCCGCGCGCGAAAAGGTGCGGTACGGCGAGACGTCCTGCTCGGTGCGCTGTTCCATTCGAGATTCCACCTAAGACCGGGACGCTTTTTCCTGGTGACCGCTTTGCGCGGTGCGCTTTTCCAGTTCGGCCTCGACCTGGGCCAGCGTCACGCCGCGCGCCTGCCACAGCACCATCAGATGATAGAGAAGATCGGCCGACTCGGCGATGACCCGGTCATTGTCTTCCTGCAGGGCAGCCACCGCGGTTTCGAAGGCCTCTTCGTTCAGCTTCTTGCCGCAGTGGGCGAGGCCCTTGTCGATCAGGCTGCGCGTATAGGACTCAGTGGCGCTGTCCTGCGCCCGCTGCTGAACCCGCTTTTCAAGATCGGACAGTGTGAATTTGGCCATGGCCCGGTTCCTTCGGCGGCGTCTTTAGCACCTCTGCCGGGCGCCGTCATTGGCGCAAGGCAACGCCCTCAGGCGTCCAGCCGCACCGGCAGGCCGGCTTTCGCCATGTAGGTCTTGGCCTCGCGCACGGTGTGCTCGCCGAAATGGAAAATCGAGGCCGCCAGCACCGCGGTGGCATGACCGTCGCGGATGCCGTCGACGAGGTGATCGAGCGAGCCGACCCCGCCTGACGCAATCACCGGCACCCGGATGGCGTCGGCAATCGCCCGTGTGAGCGTGATGTCGTAGCCTTTCTTGGTGCCGTCGCGGTCCATCGAGGTCAGCAGGATTTCGCCGGCGCCGAGCGCGACCACCTCCTTGGCGTACTCGATGGCATCGAGGCCGGTCGGATTGCGGCCGCCATGGGTGAAGATTTCCCAGCGATCCGGTTCGCCCGGCGCCGATACCTTCTTCGCGTCGATCGCCACCACGATGCACTGGTCGCCGAATTTCTCGGCCGCTTCCCTGACGAAAGCGCGCCGGGTCACCGCGGCGGTGTTGATCGACACCTTGTCGGCGCCACAGGTCAGCAGCTTGCGGATGTCGTCAACGGTGCGCACGCCGCCGCCGACGGTCAGCGGCATGAAGCAGGCTTCCGCGGTGCGCGTCACCACGTCGTAGATGGTGTCGCGGTTCTCGTGGCTGGCGGTGATGTCGAGGAAGCAGAGTTCGTCGGCGCCAGCCGCGTCATAGGCGATCGCCGCCTCGACCGGATCGCCGGCGTCGCGCAGGTTGACGAAGTTGACGCCCTTGACGACGCGGCCGTCCTTGACGTCGAGGCAGGGAATGACGCGAACTTTGAACATGGCTCAGGCCGCCGCTGTGGCGTCGGCGATCATCTTCAACGCCTCCGCCGCGTCGAGCCGGCCGTCATAGAGGGCGCGGCCGGCGATGGCGCCCGCGAGCCTCGCCGCGCGCGGCTCCAGCATCGCCTTGATGTCGTCGATCGAGGCCAGCCCGCCGGACGCGATCACCGGGATCGAGATGGCGTCGGCGAGCGCAATGGTCGCGTCCCAGTTGATGCCTTGCAGCATGCCGTCGCGGGCAATGTCGGTGTAGACGATGGCGGCGACGCCGGCGTCCTCGAAGCGCCGGGCGATGTCGAGCACCGTCAACTCCGACGTCTCGGCCCAGCCTTCGACCGCCACCTTGCCGTCGCGGGCATCGAGCCCGACCGCAATGCGGCCGGGAAAGTCGCGCGCCGCCTGCTTGACGAATGGCGGATCGCGCACCGCCGCGGTGCCGATGATGACCCGCGTCACGCCCTTCTCCAGCCAGGCTTCGACGGTCGCGGCATCGCGCACGCCGCCGCCGAGCTGCACCGGGATCGACACGCTTTCCAGAATGCGTTCCACCGCCGCGGCGTTGACCGGCTTGCCGGCAAAAGCGCCGTCGAGGTCGACGATGTGCAGGTACTTGAAGCCCTGCAATTCAAAGGCGCGCGCCTGCGCCGACGGGTCGCGGTGAAACACCGTCGCCCGCGCCATGTCGCCCTGCTGCAGACGCACGGCGAGGCCTTCTTTCAGATCGATGGCGGGAAATAAAATCACGGCGTCCACTTCAAAAAATTGGCGATCAGCTTGAGGCCGAGGCGCTGGCTCTTCTCCGGATGAAACTGCGTGCCGACCATATTGTCCCGGCCGACAATGGCGGTCAGCGGGCCGCCGTAATCGGCCTGCGCCACCAGGTCGGACGGCTGCGCGGCCTTGAGTTCATAGGAGTGCACGAAATAGGCGTGCAGGCCATCGGGCCCGACCGGAATATCGTCGAGCAGCGGGTGCGGCTTCAGCATGTTGAGCGTATTCCAGCCCATGTGCGGGATCTTCAGCGCCGCATCGGCCGGCGCAATGCGATCGACCTCACCGGGAATCCAGCCGAGTCCCGGCGTCACCTGATGCTCGCGGCCGACATCGGCCATCAGTTGCATGCCAACGCAAATGCCGAAGAACGGCCGGCCGCGTTTGTGCACGGTCTCCTGCAGGGCGTCGACCATGCCGGGAATGTCGTCGAGGCCGCGGCGGCAATCGGCGAAAGCGCCAACGCCCGGCAGCACCACCCGGTCGGCCGCGGCGATTTTAGCCGGATCGCGGGTGACCAGAATCGGCTGATCGTGGCCGCTGTCGCGCGCCGCACGCTCGAAGGCCTTGGCCGCCGAGTGCAGATTGCCGGAGCCGTAATCGACGATGGCGACGCTCATCGCGCGCTGCCCGGTTCGGGAAACAGGCCGATCACGTCGGAGCCTGCCGGCGGTCCGCGGCGCACGGGCGTGGTGTATTGCGGGGCCTGCGGCGGCGGCGTCACGGCGGCGACGGCAGCGCGCTCCGACCATGCGGTGAAGAAACGCCGTTCCGCCATTTCCTGGTTCTCGGCCACCACGAACCCGAGCGGGGTCCAGCCGCGGCGCGTCAGCGTCCACCGGCGGATCGAGCTCGCTTCGAAGCCCATCAGCAGACCAACCAGGAGTGTGACGGTGAACTGCACGCTCGACGGCGCCCGGATCATGTTCAGGCCGACTTCCAGCGCGACATAGAGGATCACGAAGATGACCAGCGCCAGCCACAACCGGTAGCGCAGCAGCCACAGCGGACCGAACACGAAGGCCCAGAAATGGAATCCGTCACGCACGAACGCGAAGCGTTCGGGATCGGCCGCCGCTTCGTCCTTGCGCGGCTTCGGAGCGTGAACGGTGAAACTGGGCATCTGCAATCCTCAGAACCAACGTGTCATGGCCGGGCTTGTCCCGGCCATCTCGCTTAGGAGAGCACTGTGCTTCCGGTTAGGGATCGCCGGGACAAGCCCGGCGATGACAACCTCAAACTATCTCGCTACCCGCCCAACGAACCCTTGGTCGACGGCACTTCGTCCTTGCTGCGCGGATCGATCGCCACCGCGGCGCGCAGCGCCCGCGCCAGACCCTTGAAACATGACTCGGCAATATGGTGATCGTTGGTCCCGTACAGGGTTTCGGCGTGCAGCGTCACGCCGGCGTTCATGGCGAAAGCCTGGAACCATTCCTGCACCAGTTCGGTGTCGAAGGTGCCGACCTTGTCGCGCACGAACTCGGCCTTGAATACCAGGAACGGCCGGCCGGAAATGTCGATGCAGACGCGCGTCAGCGCCTCGTCCATCGGCATGTGGACGTCGGCGTAGCGGGTGATGCCCTTCATATCGCCAAGCGCCTGCTTCACCGCCTGGCCGAGCGCGATGCCGACATCCTCGGTGGTGTGGTGGTGATCGATGTGCAGGTCGCCCACGGCCTTGACCGTGATGTCGATGCGCGAATGCCGCGCCAACAGGTCGAGCATGTGATCGAGAAAGCCGATGCCCGTCGAGATCGTCGACGTACCTTTGCCGTCGAGGTCGATGGCGACTTCGACGTCGGTTTCCTTGGTCTTGCGCTTCACGGTGGCAGTGCGCATGGCGGTGTCCTTCATTTGCGCGCCTTTTATCAGGGGTTTGCGGGATTCGCCACCGTCCGGCCATTCGTGCCGGACGGCCCCCAAAACGCGGTCAGCTGCCGATGCCGCGGACCCCCAGCACGGTCAGCGAGCGCCAGCCGCCGGCCGGGGTCTGCCATTCGATCGACTGCCCTACCGACAGACCGATCAGGGCGGCCCCGACCGGGGTCAGTATCGACACCCGGCCCGCCTCGACATCGGCCTCGTGCGGGTAGACCAGCGTCACCGTCCGGGTCTGGCCGGTGGTGTCGTCCCTGAATTCCACCAGGGCGCCCATGGTGACCAGGCCCGGCGGCACGATGGTCGAGGGAACGATGGTGGCGCGCGAAATCTCGCGCGACAGGAACGCGGCAGTGTCGGGGTGTTTGTCCGCCACCGCCGTGACCAGCCGGTCGAGGCGGTCAAAGTCGATGCCGCTCATCATGATCGGCGGCAGTTCCTTGCGCGCCGAAAGCACCGGCTCGCCGTGCGGCAGGGAGGACGATGGCTGAAGGTCAGACGTCATGGGACACCTGTTGAAATGAGCCCTGGCGCTGCCGATGCCGTGCATCGAAAGCGGGAGGCGACAAATAATTGTGGCGATGGTGAATGAACTGAACCCCGGACGACAGACGTCGTCCGGGCTACCTGCCTGCGTGCAGGTGGCCCGCGCGGTTAAAACGGCGCGCTGTTACTCGTTTCGGTGCATTCATGGGGCGAATATAGGTAGGATAAGCCGGTTGTCAAAGCGGCCCTTGGGCACGTTTGCATCGGCCACCCGCCGCCCTTACATGAGCGCCCAGCGTCAAGGAACCCGCCTATGGCCTCTAACGAAATTCCCACTTGGCACGGCACCACCATTCTTACCGTCCGCAAAGGCGGCACGGTGGTGATCGGCGGCGACGGCCAGGTCTCGATCGGCCAGACCATCATCAAGTCCAATGCCAAGAAGGTCCGCAAACTCGGCAAAGGCGACGTCATCGGCGGCTTCGCCGGCGCCACCGCCGATGCCTTCACGCTGTTCGAGCGGCTGGAATCCAAACTCGAGCAGTATCCGGGTCAGTTGCTGCGCGCCTCTGTGGAATTGGCCAAGGACTGGCGCACCGACCGTTACCTGCGCCGGCTCGAAGCCATGATGATCGTCGCCGACGCCAACGTGTCGCTGGTGCTGACGGGTACCGGCGACGTGCTGGAGCCCGAAGCCAACGTCGCCGGCATCGGCTCCGGCGGCAACTACGCCCTGGCGGCCGCCCGCGCGCTGCTCGACGGACCGCTCGATGCCGAGGCAGTCGTGCGCAAGTCGCTCGATATCGCCGCCGACATCTGCGTCTATACCAACCGCAACGTGACGATCGAGAGTTTGAAGGGTTGATGCTGCCCCGGACGCGTTGCATCACGAACTGATGCGACGCAGACCGGGGCCGCGACTGCGTGCCGAGTTTGTAACGATCCCGGGTCTGCAGCGCCGCAATGTGCTGCGCTGCCCCCGGGAAAAGAGGCCAAAATGACCAACTTCTCCCCGCGCGAAATCGTATCCGAACTCGACCGCTACATCGTCGGGCAACACGATGCCAAGCGCGCCGTCGCCATTGCGCTGCGCAACCGCTGGCGCCGGCTGCAGCTTGACGACAAGTTGCGCGAGGAAGTGCTGCCAAAGAATATCCTGATGATCGGGCCGACCGGTGTCGGCAAGACCGAGATCTCGCGCCGCCTCGCGAAGCTGGCCGGCGCGCCGTTCCTCAAGGTCGAGGCCACCAAGTTCACCGAGGTCGGCTATGTCGGCCGCGACGTCGAGCAGATCATCCGCGACCTCGTCGAAATTTCCATCTCGCTGACGCGCGAGCGTAAGCGCAAGGACGTGCAGGCGCGCGCCGAACAGGCGGCCGAGGAGCGCGTGATCGATGCGCTGGTCGGTCCGGGCTCGGGCCCGCCGACCCGCGAAAGCTTTCGCCGCAAGCTGCGCGCCGGTGAACTCGACGACAAGGAAATCGAGATCGAAGTCCAGGGCGGCAGCGGCGGCATGCCAATGTTCGAGATTCCCGGCATGCCCGGCGCGCAGATGGGCGCCATCAATATCGGCGATATCTTCGGCAAGATGGGCGGCGGCCGCACCAAGACGCGGCGCGTCACCGTCAAGGATTCCCACGCTATCCTGATCAATGAGGAATCCGACAAGCTTCTCGACGACGAACAGCTGGTGCAGGAGTCGATCAGGACGGTCGAGCAGAACGGCATCGTGTTCCTCGACGAGATCGACAAGATTGCCGGCCGCGAAGGCCGCAGCGGCGCCGACGTGTCGCGCGAAGGCGTGCAGCGCGACCTGCTGCCGCTGATCGAAGGCACGACCGTCAACACAAAGCACGGGCCGGTGAAGACCGACCACATCCTGTTCATCGCTTCGGGCGCGTTTCATATCTCCAAGCCGTCCGACCTCCTGCCGGAGCTGCAGGGCCGGCTGCCAATCCGCGTCGAACTCCAGGCGCTGACCCGCAACGATTTCCGCCGTATTCTGACCGAGCCCGAGTCCTCGCTGATCAAGCAGTACATCGCATTGATGGGCACAGAAGGCGTGACGCTGGATTTCACCGAAGACGCCATCGATGCGCTGGCCGACATCGCTGTGTCGGTGAATTCGGCGATCGAGAATATCGGGGCGCGGCGGCTGCAGACCGTCATGGAACGTGTGCTCGACGACGTGTCGTTCCGTGCCTCGGATCTCGGCGGCCAGACCGTGTCGGTCGACGCCGTCTATGTGGAGAAGCATATCGGCGATCTGGCCAAGAATGCCGATCTCAGCCGGTTTATTTTATAGTCTACTACCTTGGATTGTAGATGCTTAAGCTTCAAGCCATTGTTTTAGTTCATTTTTCTTACAAATACACGTTTTAAGTGTATTTGTCATATAAAACAAATCCGGATTTACATTGGGCTCCGTAGGAATAAATTTTTCCTTGGGAGCAGCGCATGTCCGCGGACGATAGAGCCAAAGCAATGGCGCCCGGCCGCGTCAGTCCGGGCGAACACCTCCGAGCGGAAATCAGGCGGCTCGCTCTCGATCAGGTCGCCGTCGGCAGGGCGATCGGTGTTTCGCGGCAATCGATCAACAACATCATCAACGGCCGGCAACCGATCTCGCGCGCCATGGCGAAGAAGCTCGGCCGTCTCACCGGGCAGAATCCGGATTACTGGCTGCGCGCCTCGTTTTCGCCCACCGCCGATGATCGATTTCCATCCGGCGCCCCGCCGCACGCCGATCGCGCCGGTGTCCTGGTTAATCACCAGATTGCAGAGGCGGTAAAGCGTGGAATCATCGCTATTGAGCCTTTCGAGGCCGGCCGTATTCGCGCGGCGTCGGTAGACCTGACACTTGGCGATGTTGTCATCGCTGGCGACAAAGCGACCGACAGGAGAGGCGCAACGGGGTTTGTGCTTCGCGCCGGGTGTGGCGTGGAGGCGTCCACAGCCGAACGCGTCACGCTGCCCCGTGATCATGCGGGCCGAATTGGCACTCTGCATGACGTCGGCCGCGCGGGCATCATCGTGTCGCATGCCTTCCAGATCGAACCAGGCTTTGCCGGCAAGCTGCAATTCCGGTTGTTCAATGCCGGTGGAACCTCTTTCCGCCTTCAGGCCGGCACCCCAGTGATCGGCCTCGAGATCATGCGGCTGGGCGCAGTGCCGGACGACAGTCCCGTTGCAGCGCGGCGCGGCCGCTGACAAATATTTCTTGACACTTGTAAAGTCCTTTTTAGTATCCTTAAAGTTGCAGGGGCCATTCGGCCAATTTTGGCGAAGCCTCCGCGAACGGGGGAAACGGGGGATGTCTGGGCAGAAAAGGAAAAGCAGCGGTTCGGCCGATGGCGCGCGCCGTGTCTGGCGCGACGAAATTGCCACCGATGTGTTCGAGCTCTGGGTCGGAATTTCCCGCCTGATGGCGCGGGTCCACGGGTCCGACCGGCCTGAGCTGGCCAAGCGAGCATCCGGCGGGCGGCTTGCTGCGAGCCGTCGCCCATCACGTCACCGGACGGCATGACGCCCGATCAGCGCGTGCGGCGCACACGCACATAAAGCGCGCCCTCGCCGCCATGGCCAATCGCGGCGTCTTCGAAGCCGACCACCAGCGTGCGGAATTCCGGCAGTCCTAACCATTGCGGCACCTGCCGCCTGAGCACGCCGCGGCCGCCGTCGCGATCGCCCTTGCCGGTGATCACCAGCACCAGCCGCGCATCGCGCGCGCTGGCGGTGCGCAGGAATCGCAACAGCGTGCCGTGCGCCTCGTCCTGGGTGAGACCGTGCAGATCCAGACGGGCGTCGATGGACTGCTTGCCGCGCGCCACGCGCGAACGCTCGCGCCGGCCGAGTTGCGTCAGCGGCGGCGCGGACGGCTTCGGCGGAACGGGCGGCGGTGCCGCCACCGGTCGCGGCGGCTTGATCCGCGGCGCCGGCGGCAGTCGCTTGGCCGGCGCAGGGTGCGCAACAGCATCAGCGGAATTGTCACCGGACAGCGCCGGCGCCCGTTCACTCAGCGGCTTGATGGCCTGGGTGACGGTGGTCCACAGCACGCGCTCTTCGTAAGAGAGGGTGCGGCGCCGTCTGCCGTCGGTGCTCATCGTTATGGCTGCGGTTCAGACGTCACGGCCGTTTCGGCGACAACATCTTTCGACGCCGGCTTTGGCTTGGGGACCGGCACGCCCTTCATGCCGCCGCCCTTGCCGGCCGCCAGACTGCGCGGCGCCAGCATGACGAACTGACCGAACTGCTTGATGCGGCCGGCGACGCTGCCGATCGCTTCGCCGGAGCCGAAATAGATATCGGCCCGCGCCGGACCAATGATGGCCGAGCCGGTATCCTGCGCCACCATGAGGCGGCGGAATTTGGTGTCGGGCACTTCGCTCTCGATCGGCAGATCGGCATCGACCCAGATCGGCGTGCCGTAGACATGTATCTTGCGGTCCACCGCGACCGAGCGCAGCGCCGTCAACGGCACGCCCTGCGCGCCGATACACTCCTCATCCGCGGCCAGATGCGTTTCGCGGAAAAACACGAACGAGCGGTTCTTGCGCCGCAGTTCGCGGCCCTCCTCCGGATTGGCTTGCATCCAGGCGCGAATGCGGTCCATCGACATCTCTTCTTTCGAGATGATGCCGCGGTCGATGAGATTGCGGCCGACGGGCGTGTACGGCAGGCCGTTATGCGCATGGTAGTTGAGGCGCATCAGCTTGCCGTCGTTCAGCTTGACCCGCGTCGAGCCCTGGATCTGCGCAAAGAACGCATCGACCGGATCCTTGACCCAGCAGATTTCCAGGCCCTTGCCGGCCAGCGCGCCCTGCTCGATCTCGGTGCGGTCATGATACGGCACCAGCTTCTTGCCGCCGGCGATCCGGGCCGGCTTGCCGCGCCCGTTCTTCGGCATCAGCAGATTGTCCGGCTTGCGATAGATCGGCACGCTGAATTCGTCGGTGCGGACCAGCGAACCGTGCACCTCGGTCTCGTAATAGCCCGTGTAAAAGCCTTGGCCCGTCTCGTTCAACGGCGCCACCCGCACGGGGCGGAAATTTTCTTCGAAGAAAGCGCGCGCCTGGTCGCGGTTCAGGCTGCCGGCCGCCTTGGCGCGCTCGCACACCTTGAACAGCGCGCCATAGACCGGCCGCGCCGCCCGCATCGCCTTGGTGCCATGCTGGATGGCGCCGCAGCTTTTCATGAAGGCGCCGAAGGCCTCGGCATGGTCGTCGTCCTGCCAGCCATCGAGCGCGGCGAAGGTGAGCGGTTCGGCTTTGGCGTTGGGAAGCTTCATGGCGTGGGCGGCAACGGCTCCGTTAAGAGCCGCAAACAGCGCCGCACCGAAACCTAGTCCGATGGTGCGGGCATCGGTCGCCGGCATGCGTCTATTGTCCGGCCTCGGTGGCGACCAGTTTCCAGTTCGGATCGCGCGACGACAGGTCGCGCGCGAAGGTCCAGACGTCGGTCACGTCGGTGACCGCCTCGGCATTGCCGTCGATGACGGTGCCGGACCGGTCGCGCGTCGCCGTCACCAGCTGCGAGCTGAAGCGGACCGTCAGCTGGGCGCTGCGGCCGCGCAATTCGGCGGCGGTGATGTCGGCCTTGTCGATCGAGACGAAGCGGCTCTCCACCGTCTCGCCGCGCTTCTCGCGTTCGGTGATGGCGCTCTCGAAGCCTTCGTAGACTTCGCGCGACAGCAGATTCTTCAGCGTGCGGCGGTCACCTTCCGCGAAGGCGTTGACGATCATCTCGTAGGCGGCGCGCGCCCCCACCAGGAACTGCTTGGCGTCGAATTCCGGGTCCGCGCTCGCGATGGCGTCAAGGCCGGCGGCCAGCGGCGTGCCCGGCTCGGCGACGCCTTTCCAGCGCTCAGCCGGCGGCACATCGGTCACGGCGGCTTTGGCCGCGGCGGCTTCGGGCGAACGATTGGGCAGCGTCACGACCTTCTCGGAGGGCCGCGCCGGCTCGCGCGCCGCATAGGGATCGTATGGCGGCCGTTCACGGCCGGTCCGCTGCCCCAGCACGCTGCGCAAACGCAGGAAAATGAACACTGCGAGGGCAAGGAATATGATGGTGTAAATGTCGAACACGTCTCGTACTTTCGGCTACGGTACCGGTTGATCAACGACCGGCCCGGCAGCGGCTGGATGCTACGTGGCGGCCGGTCCCATCTCTATATGTAAGCGGATGGCGCGCCAATCCATAGGCCTCGCGCCAGTTTCTCGGCGCAATTGTGCGTCACATTCGACCTTAGACGATCGGGGCGCGTCCGCCAACCTTACCGGACCTGAGAAACGCTGATGAATGTGGCAAAATGGCTGCTGCTGGCTCTGCTGGCGCTGCCGCTGATGGAACTGGCGGTGTTTATCGCCGTCGCGGTGGCGATCGGCTTCGGCTGGGCGTTCCTGGCGGTGGTGGTGGCGTCGGCGGCCGGCGTCTGGGTGCTCCGGCACGCCGGCAGCAACCACATCGCCCGCATGCGGGTCGCTATGGATCGGGGCGATTTGACCGCCTTGCGCGCCGATGGCCAGGGCGGCGTCCTGCTGCTGGCGGGTTTTCTCCTGTTAATTCCGGGGTTTATAACCGATACGCTGGCGCTGTTGCTGCTCTTGGGGCCGCTGCGGCGGGCCATTGCCGGGCTGTTCGGGCGCCGGACCCCGCCGCCCCGCGCCGACGGCGTGGTCGACCTCGAGCCTGAACAGTGGCGCCACGTACCGGAGCCGCCGCTGGAACGGCCGCGCGAGGACAACGATCCCCGCCGCCGGTAGCCGCACGCGTCCTTGTTCGCCTCCGGACGCTATGGTAGCCAACCGCCGCTCGCCGAGAAAACCAATGACGGCGCGAAGGAGATTGCATGTCGACGACCAATGGCGGGCCCGCGCCGGATTCACTGCCGCAACTCAATGTCGTGGCCCAGTACGTCAAGGATTTCTCGTTCGAGAATCCGAACGCGCCGCAGTCGCTCATGCCGAGCCAGGAGCAGCCGCAGATCGGCATCCAGATCAACGTCGCGGCATCGCCGCGGTCGGATGACGACGTCGAGGTCGTGCTCAAGCTCGAGGGCAAGGCCGAGAACAAGGCCGGCATCCTGTTCAACTTCGAGCTGGAATTCGCCGGCGTGTTCCGCATCCGCAACGTGCCGCAGGAAAGCCTGAACGCGGTCGTGCTGATCGAATGCCCGCGCCTGCTGTTCCCGTTCGCGCGCGAGATCATCGCCACCGCCGTGCGCAATGGCGGCTTCCCGCCGCTGCTGCTCGATCCGGTCGATTTCGTCAGCCTCTATCGCCAGAAGATGGAGCAGATGCCGCCGGTCAATGCCCCGCCGCAGTCCTCGTTGAGCTGAGCGACCGGCGGGCCCGCCGCATTGCCGCGGCAGCCAAGAGTCTCGGCAACTGGCTAGAGATAGTTCCGCCACGTTGCGGCTTCGCCCAGCGTGGCGACAAAGTCGCGGTGCGCTGTGCGGTCGGCGTCGGTCAGGCGCGCCGCCAGCGCCACCGGGCGTTCCCGCCGCACGATCATGCCATCGCTGCCCCGCGGCCGCAGTTCCACGGTCTCGGCCAGCCCCAGTTGCGCCTGCCGGCCGCCGATCAGCTCGAGATAGACCTCGGCCAGGATTTCGGCGTCGAGCAAGGCGCCGTGCTTGGTCCGGCGCGAATTGTCGATGCCGAAGCGCCCGCACAGCGCATCGAGGCTGTACGGACCGGCGGAAAACTTACGCCGCGCCATCGCCAGCGTATCGATCAAGCGCTCGCGCGCGATCAACGCCCGCTGCACGCGCTTGAGTTCGGCGCAGAGAAAGCCGTGATCGAAGCTGGCATTGTGAATAATCAGCGGTGTGTCGTCGCCGATGAAAGCGAGAAACTCGTCGCAGATGTCGTGGAAGCGCCGGTGACCCTTGAGAAACTCGAACGACAGGCCGTGGACGGCGAAGGCCTCGGCCGGCACGTCACGGTCGGGATTGAGATAGGCGTGAAATGTCGCGCCGGTCGGAATCCGGTTCAGCAGCTCGACGCAGCCGACCTCGACCAGGCGATGGCCCTGATTCGGATCGAGCCCGGTGGTTTCGGTGTCGAGGACGATTTCGCGCATGGTGTTCCGCTGGCCGGCGCGGGCGAAAGAATCACCGCCGCCGTGCCGGCATTGTAGCGACCTGGGCCAGAATTTCACGCACCGCGGCACGCGCAGCGTCGAATCCCTGCGACGTATCCACCATGAAATCGGCGCGGCGGCGCTTCTCGGCATCCGGCATTTGCTTGGCCAGAATGGCGGCAAACTTGGACTCGGACATGCCCGGCCGCTCGAAGGCGCGCGCCCGTTGCACGTCGGCTGGCGCCGTCACCACCACCACCGCGTCGCAGATTTTGTCGCCGCCGGTCTCATACAGCAGCGGAATGTCGAGCACCGCCACCGCGGCGCCGCTGCGTACCGCCTCGGCCAGGAAGGCATCGCGCGCCTTGGCGACCAGCGGATGGACAATCGTCTCCAACCGTCTGATGGCTGCATCGTTACCCAGCACCTGCCTGGCGAGCCGGTCGCGGTCGACCTTGCCGCCGGCAGTGGTGCCGGGGAACGCCGCCTCGATCAGCGGCGTGGCCTCGCCTTCATAGAGCCGGTGGACCGCGGCGTCGGCATCGTGCACCGGCACGCCTTCCTCGGCAAAGAACTTCGCCGTGGTCGACTTCCCCATACCGATCGAGCCGGTCAGGCCGAGGATGAACATGCCTACCCGCCCGCGTAATCGTTCTGCCGCAGGAATTGCAGCAGCGGCATCAGCGGCAAACCAAGGATGGTGAAGTAGTCGCCGTCGACCCGTTCGAACAGATGCACGCCGATGCCTTCGAGCTGATAGGCGCCAACGCTGGCGAGCGCGGCATCGCCGGCCATGTCGAGGTAATCTTCCAGGAACTGGTCGGAGAAATCGCGCATGGTCAGCCGCGCGGTATCGACACAGGCAAATTGCAGCGCGCCGTCGCGCACCAGCGCCAGCGCCGAATGCAGCTCATGGGTCCGGCCGCGCAGCGCGCGTAATTGTTCGGTCGCTTCGATGCGGTTCGCCGGTTTGCTGAAGCGCAGGCCGCCGCGCGCCAGGGTCTGGTCGGCACCGAGTACCAGTTTGCCCGGATTGTCGGCCGACACCGCCTCGGCCTTAACCCGCGCCAGCATGCGCGCCGCGGCCGAAGGATCGGACACACCGGCTTTGGCCTCTTCAGCACGCTCGTCGATCTGCGCCGGACGAATCTCGAAACGCAGCCCGGCCGCCGCCAGGAGCTTGCCACGGATCTCGCTCTTGGAGGCGAGCACCAGCGGCTGTGTGGCGAGCCAAAGCGGCATGAACGTCCTTCCTCAGTCCCGTCATCGGGGCGGCAAATGCTAGCCAATCGGCTGGCGGCGGCGTTCGCTCAACAGACGCACCACGGCCGCGGCGGTTTCCTCGATCGAGCGCCGCGTGACGTCAATGCTCGGCCAGTTGTGCTTGGCGCAGAGACGGCGCGAATAGGCGATTTCCTCGGCCACCGCAGACTTGTCGATATACTGGTTGTCGTCATGATAGGCCTTGAGGCCGAGCAGCCGGTTCTCCCGAATCTGCACGATACGTTCGGGGCTGGCATAGAGACCAACCACCAAAGGCCGTGTCAGTTTCTCCACCGCAGGCGCCAGCGGGACGCCGGGCACCAGCGGCACGTTGCCGGTTTTGACGCCGCGGTTGGCGAGATAGATCGACGTTGGCGTCTTCGACGTGCGCGATACGCCGATCAGCACCACGTCCGCCTCTTCCAGGCCGTCGACGTGCTGACCGTCATCGTGGAACATGGTGTAATTGAGCGCATCGATACGCTGGAAATATTCGGCGTTGAGAACGTGCTGGGCACCGACGCGCTGCATGGTCTCGGCGCCGAGATAGGACTGGAACAGGCGCAGGATCGGACCGAGCACCGACATGCAGGGCAGACCCAGGTCCCGGCATTTGTCCTCCAGGATCTGGATCAGGTCTTCTTCCAGCAAAGTATAAAGGACCAGGCCCGGCGCCTCGGTGATCTCCGCCAGCACATTGTCGAGCTGCTTCTTGGAGCGCACCATCGGATACAGGTGCTCGACCGGCGCGACATTGGCATATTGCGCCGCAGCCGCCCGTGCGACCATGATCAAGGTCTCACCGGTGGCGTCGGAAACAAGATGCAGGTGGAAATAGCCGGTGTCGGACATCTGTATGGCGTTGGGGACAAGTGTGAATACCGGGGGAGCAGGCCACGCCTTTAAGGGTTTCGCAAGCAATCCCTGCGGGACGTCTGCAAATCCATCCACATGGCTGCCGTTCCGGGTCTTCGGTAGACCCGACTCCATCGTTGAGGCGGATATGTGGACGGACGTCTGGGGACAGACGGGGATAACCGCGCCGAAGCCAGCAAATAGGAGCCTGGAGCTGTGGAGGCGTGGGCCCTTGAGTTGGAGACGATTCTGAAGGGCGATGGGTCAAGCGGTGGACAGACTGTCGATGACGAGTCATGAGTCAAATCAACCGCCTAACAATAACTAAAAAGAAATCTAAGAGAGTCTTTATGGAAGAAGCGCGCCAGACCATGGGCATGGGGATAAAGCCCCTGCTTCGCGTTTTGTCAGGCCAGCGAGAAGCGGTTCCGCCGATCTGGATGATGCGGCAGGCAGGGCGGTACCTGCCGGAATATCGTGCTGTTCGAGAAAGGGCAGGCGGGTTTCTCGATCTTTGTTTTAATCCGGAACTGGCAGCCGAAGTCACGTTGCAGCCGATCAAACGGTTCGACTTCGACGCGGCGATTTTGTTTTCCGACATTCTCGTGATGCCGCTGGCTTTGGGCCGGGCGGTCACGTTTCATGCCGGCGAGGGACCGAGGCTTGAGCCGTTGGCCGATGCCGCGGCGATCGATGCGTTGTTGCCGGCCATCGATCCGAGCGTCGTCGGGCCGGTCTACGAGACCGTGCGGCGGGTTCGCGTGGCGCTCGATCCGCAAAAGACGCTGATCGGGTTCTGCGGAGCGCCGTGGACAGTCGCGACCTATATGGTGGCCGGTCACGGCACGCCGGATCAGGCGCCCGCGCGTCTGTTCGCCTATCGCGATCCTGATAATTTTCAGCGTCTGATTGACCGGCTGGTCGCAGGCTCAATCGAATATTTGGTCGGGCAGTTGAAGGCTGGCGCCGATTGCGTTCAGATTTTCGATACCTGGGCCGGTGTGTTGCCGCCGATGGAATTCGAGCGCTGGTGCATCAGACCGACACGCGCCATCATCGATGGCGTGCGGGCCCAGGTGCCGGGCGCCAAGGTGATCGGCTTTCCGCGCGGTGCCGGCAGCAAACTGCCGGATTATGTGGTGCAGACCGCGGTCAACGGCGTCGGCATCGACTGGACAGTTGAACTCGATTTCGCTCGCGATTGCGCTCAGAATCTGGTCGCGGTGCAAGGCAATGTCGATCCGCTGGCGTTGCTGGCCGGCGGCGCCGCGCTCGACCGTGAGGTCGATGCGGTGATGGCGGCGCTGTCGGGCGGTCCATTCATCTTCAATTTGGGCCACGGCATTTTGCCGCCGACCCCCATTGCCCATGTCGAGCAGATGCTGCGAAGGGTCAGGGGCTGAGTTGCTTTTAGCCCTCCCCTGAAAGGCGAGGGTGGCGAGCGTAAGCCCGCGATGATCATGGCCGGGACAAGCCCGGCCATGACACCACTCAGCATCGTGGACTAGACTGAAGCCCATGTACCTGACCCTCAAGGCCCTGCACATCATCGCCGTCATCTCGTGGATGGCCGGAATGCTCTATCTGCCGCGGCTGTTCGTCTATCACGCGGCGGCGGCCAGGGGCTCCGAACAGTCCGAGACCTTCAAGGTCATGGAGCGGCGGCTGCTGCGCTTCATCATGACGCCCGCCATGATCGTGACCTGGGTGGTGGGGCTGTGGCTGGTGTGGGAGAGCGGCGCCTACGCCGCCGGCTGGTTTCACGTGAAGTTCGCGCTGGTGCTCGGGATGTCGGCGATGCACGGCAAACTGGCCGCCTGGACGGCCGAATTCGGCCGCGACGCGAACCCGCGGCCGGCCAAATTCTATCGTATGATCAATGAGGTACCGACGGTCTTGATGGTCGTGATCGTGCTGTTGGCGGTCATCAAGCCGTCCTGACCCGTTAGCCTTGTTCGAGGACGGCCGAGGCCGCTTTCGCTCGCCTCTTGCGCAGAATCGCGCCGTCTCTTATGTTGTGGGCATCCCTCCGAACGCAGGCGGATGCAGTCGCGTTACCAGCTCCCCCATTCGGGCCGGTCGCTGCATCGGGTTCCGGGCTCTTCCCACCGATCTCGATACCCCAGACCTGCGGCTGCTCTCGCTCTCCCCACGTAAACCGGCACCCCGAGTCCCGTATTTCTCAGACTCCCCCGGTTACTCCTCCAAGGACGTAAACTCCCCATGCGGGAAATGAAACTTCAAGACCTCAAGTCCAAGACCCCGGCCGAACTCACCGCCTTTGCCGAAGAGCATCAGGTCGAGAACGCCAGCACGCTCCGCAAGCAGGAGCTGATGTTCGCGATTCTCAAGAACCTCGCCACCGCCGAGATCGACATCATCGGCGAAGGCGTCGTCGAGGTTCTCTCCGACGGCTTCGGCTTCCTGCGCTCGCCGGAATCCAATTACCTGTCCGGACCGGACGACATCTATGTGTCGCCGTCCCAGATCCGCCGCTTCGGCCTGCGTACCGGCGACACCGTCGAAGGCCAGATCCGTAGCCCTAAGGAAGGCGAACGCTATTTTGCGCTGCTCAAGGTCAACACCATCAATTTCGAGGACCCCGAGAAGGCGCGGCACAAGATCAATTTCGACAACCTGACGCCGCTCTATCCCGACGAGCGCCTGAAGATGGAGCACGACGATCCGACCAAGAGCAAGGATCTGTCGTCGCGGGTCATCGACATTGTCGCGCCGATCGGCAAGGGCCAGCGCGCGCTCGTCGTCGCGCCGCCGCGCACCGGCAAGACGGTGCTGCTGCAGAACATCGCGCACGCCATCACCACCAATCACCCCGAGTGCTATCTGATCGTGCTGCTGATCGACGAGCGGCCCGAGGAAGTCACCGACATGCAGCGCTCGGTGAAGGGCGAGGTGGTATCATCGACGTTCGACGAACCGGCGACCCGGCACGTGGCGGTCGCGGAAATGGTGATCGAAAAGGCCAAGCGCCTGGTCGAACACCAGCGCGACGTCGTCATCCTGCTCGATTCGATCACCCGCCTCGGCCGTGCCTACAACACCGTGGTGCCGTCGTCCGGCAAGGTGCTGACCGGCGGTGTCGACGCCAATGCGCTGCAGCGGCCGAAGCGCTTCTTCGGCGCCGCGCGCAACATCGAGGAAGGCGGCTCGCTGACCATCATCGCCACCGCGCTGATCGACACCGGCAGCCGCATGGACGAAGTGATCTTCGAGGAGTTCAAGGGCACCGGCAACTCCGAACTCATCCTCGACCGCAAGGTGGCCGACAAGCGCACCTTCCCGGCCATGGACATCACGCGCTCTGGCACGCGCAAGGAAGAGCTGCTCACCGAACCGGCCGTGCTCAAGAAGATGTACGTCCTGCGCCGCATCCTCAACCCGATGGGCACCATGGATGCGATCGACTTCCTGCTCGACAAGTTGCGCAACACCAAGAGCAACGCCGAGTTCTTCGAGAGCATGAATACGTAAGGCGCTGCGTCGAACTCCGTTCATTCCCGCGCAGGCGGAAACCAGGTCTTCAGGAAGATCTGGTTTCCCGCTCGCGCGCGGACGAACGGAGAGTCAGTGCCGCCCGCCAAAAATCGCCGAGCCGACCCGCACGTGGGTGGCGCCGAGCGCGATCGCGGTGGAGAAGTCAGCGCTCATGCCCATCGACAATTGCGCCAGGCCGTTGCGCCTCGCGATCTTGGCGGTCAGCGCGAAGTGCGGCGCCGGCGCTTCGTTCTGCGGCGGAATGCACATCAGCCCCGACATGGTCAGGCCGTAGCGCTCGCGGCAGGCCGCCAGGAACGCATCGGCATCCTGCGGCAGCACGCCGGCCTTTTGTGGTTCGGCGCCGGTATTGATCTCGGCAAACAACAACGGCGTGCGGCCTTGTTTGGCAATCTCCTTGCCCAGCGCTTCGCACAGGCTGGGCCGGTCGACCGCATGAATGGCATCGAACAGCGCCACGGCCTCTTTGGCCTTGTTGGATTGCAGCGGCCCGATCAGGTGCAAAGATATACCGGGATACCGCTCCAGGAGCGGCGGCCACTTCGACTTGGCTTCCTGCACGCGGTTCTCGCCGAACACCCGCTGGCCGGCGTCGATCACCGGCTCGATCGCGTCGGCCGGAAAGGTCTTCGACACCGCGATCAGCGTGACGTCCGCGGGGTCACGGCCGGCATCTTTGCAGGCGCGGATGATGTCGGTACGGACGGGACCCAGGCCGACAGGCGCATTTGGCGTTTCATTGGACATGCGAGACGCATTACCCCCGGCATTTAGATAAATGCAACGCAAATGGTCGCAGTATCTTTAACGGCTGCAGGATAGGAGAAGCCGAGGGTCAACGATAACATGCCACACGCGGCTCCGCAGGCAGCAAAACTGAGAACCGACCGGCCCAGGCGTTTCTTCAGCGTTCGCGTCCGGCTCATGCTGTTGGCGGTCACCGCGACCCTGCCGTTGCTCCTGCTTGGCCTTTACAACGAAGGGCGCGACCGCAAGGAGCGCATCGACGCGGCCTACACGAATGCCCTCGATCTCGCGCGCCAGGGGGCGGCGGCGCAGAATGAGGTGATTGTGTCGGCGCGATCGCTGCTGCGGGTGATTGCGAGTGCCCGCGCGAGCTTCGACATCGCCGACGGCAACTGCAGTCAGTTCCTGGCCCGCATTGCCGATCCGATCCCGTGGCTGCAGACGATCTCCGTCGCCGGTCTTGATGGCCGGATTGTCTGTTCCGCCGTTCCCCAGGCGCTCGGCCTGGATATTTCCGAGCGCCAGTATTTCAGGTCCATTATCGAATATGGTGGCTTTGCGCTCAGCGATTATTTTGTGGCGGCGCGCATCAAGACTCCGACCATCACCGCCGCGCTTGCGCAGACCGGATCGAACGGCGAGACGACCGCGGTCGTCCTGGGTCTGCTCGATCTGAGTTGGTTTGAAAATCGCGCTAAGACTTTTGTACCGGCCTCGGCGGCGATGTTGATGATCGATGGTTCCGGGACGATCCTGGCGCAGTATCCGAATCCTCGCGATATCATTGGTCGGAAGCTCGACGGCCACCCCCTGGGCAAGGCCATGCTGGCGCGGCCGGAGGGTTTTGTCACCGAGGCTGCGCCCGATGGCGTTCGCCGCATCTTCGGCTTTGTCCAGTTGCCCGATACCCAGACGCGCATCGCGGTCGGCTTCGCGGAAAGCGACGTGCTGGCGCGCGTCAATTCCGCCATGTGGCGGTCTTTCGCCGAGGTCGGATTTATTGCTGCCATGGTTTTGGTGAGCATCTGGTTTGGTGGTGAGCGGCTTCTGGTGCGGCCGATCCGTGCATTGGCCCATACCGCGACCCGGATCGGCCGCGGCGACGTCAGGGTTCTGGCGGCGCGATTGCCTTGGGCGGCGGAATTCGTGCCGCTGGCGACGGCGCTCGACGATATGGCGGGGCAATTGCACATCCGCGAGCATGAATTGCGCGCCAGCAATGCGCAGCTTCGAGAGCTGGCGGAAGTCGACGGTCTGACCGGACTAGGCAACCGTCGCGCCTTCAACGAGCGGCTTGCGGCGGAATGGGAGATCGCCTTTGAGCGGCGTCAGCCGATTGCGATCCTGATGATCGACGTCGATCACTTCAAGTCGTTCAATGATCATCACGGCCACATCTGCGGCGACGACTGTTTGCGGAAGGTGGGTGGCGCTCTGCTGGACGGCATCCGGTCCGGTGCCCTCGGTTCGGCACCTGAGCACGATACCGAGCTGCCACCCTCTTATAGCCGCGTTGGCGCGGCCGTTCGGCGCGCGGATTTTGCGGCGCGCTACGGCGGCGAGGAGTTCGCCGTCCTGCTCCATAACGCCAGTACCGATATCGCTTTGCGGGTGGCCGAAGGACTGCGCACCGCTGTGGAGAAACTGCAGATCGCCCACGGTGGGAAATCCGCAGGCTTCGTTTCGGTCAGCATCGGCGTCGCTTCCGTTCTGCCGGAGGATGCTGACTTCCAGCGGGATCTCGTCGAACGCGCCGATGCCGCGCTTTATCGGGCCAAACGTCTGGGCCGCAACCGGGTTGCGTCGGCCGTCACGGTCTTGTCGGAAGCGAGTTGAACCGGCGCCGTCAGATAAACGGCCGGCCCGTCTGCAACGTAATATCGTCGCCGGCGATTTCGGCCAGCGCCGCGCGGTCGGCGATCGAGAACATGCGATCCTGCCAGCGGACCGCCTTTGTCGCCATCAGCCGCTTCAGGGTCTTGTTGGTGTGCACCAGCGACATGCCAAGCGCGTCGGCCAGATGCTGCTGCGTGAACGGGAAATGGATCGTCCCGTTCCGCGTCATCCCGGCTTCCTCGGCTCGCACGTAAAGATGCAGCAGCAGGAAGGCCGTCCGCTCCAGCGCGGTGCGGCGGCCGAGGCTGACCATGTGTTCGTCGGTCAGCTGCTCCTCCCGGGCCGCCAGCCACGTGATGTCAAAGGCGAGCGAGGGAAAACGGCTGTACAGGTCCCACAGCTTGCTGCGCGGAAACACGCACAGCACCAGCGGCGTGAGTGCCTCGACCGAATGCTCCATCTCTTTCATCAGCGTGCCTTGCAGGCCGAGCATGTCGGCCGGCAGGGCGAAATTGAGGATCTGCCGGCGGCCGTCGTCGAGCATCTTGTAGCGGAAGGCCCAGCCGCTCAGCACCGTGTAGAGATGCTCGCTGCTGGTGCCCTGGCGCAGGAAGCTGGCGCCGGGATCGACCCGCAGTTCGTCCATTTTGAACTGTTTGACGAACTCCAGCTCATCCGGCGCGAACTCGCGCAGGCTCGGCCGCTTGCGCAGCGGACACTGCTCGCACGGCGTGTAAGGGCCCCCCGGCCGGTGATTCCCCACGATCATGCTGCATATTGCCCCGGCTGCTTTTAAATCGCCAGCATGTGTCTTTTTTAAATGCCGAAGGTCGGCCGTTGTACGACAAGCCGGTTCCAATCAGGGAACGGGGGACTGTCGCGGTGGAGGATCGAAAGGCGTTAGCCGGCCGGCGTTGTCTGGTGATGGATGACGAATTTCTGATCGCGCTCGACATCCAGCAGATTCTGGAAGCGGCCGGCGCGAGCGTCGTTTGCGCCACCAATGCGGCTGATGCGCTGGCGGCCATGGGCGAGAAGCTCAAATTCGATCTGGCCGTGCTCGACGTTCAGCTTGCCGACGCCGGGGGCATCACCAGCCTCGACCTTGCCCGGATGCTGGCAAAGAAGGACATGCCCTTCGTGTTTCTGACGGGCATGCGACAATCCGATCTGCACGCGATGGATTTTCCTGATGCGCCGATGGTCGAAAAGCCTTACGAGGCGCCGGCCTTGCTGGCGACTGTTATTCGCGCGCTTGGGGCACGGTCTTAGACCCATCGTGCTCCCCAAAAGACATCGCCCGCGGACGACGCGGGCGATGAAAACGTGACCGTGTGATCGTTCAGGTTACGCGGCGTCCTGCCACTGCTTCCTCACGTCCTTGGACGATTTGTTGAGGTGGACGTGGGCGTCCACGTGATCGATCCAGCCGACCGGGATCAGGTGGTGTTTGCCGCCGGCGGCGGGGTCCGTCTTCGTCAGCTTGATCTTGTCAGCGCCTTCGAGGTGGTCGACGGTCCCGACATGCTCGCCGTCGGAGCCAATCACTTCCATATGTTCTTTGATATCTGCGGTCTTGATCATGGTTTTGCCTCCTGTTTTGGGGGTAACACGAAGGGGAGGCGGCAGGTTCCTTGAAACGTATGGTTATTCGGGTTCCACATCTTCGAAACTGATGCCCCGGCCTGCACGCAAGCTTTCGCGTGCCTGCTCAATGCGCTGGCGGAATCGAGGATCATTCTCCAGCCGGTATTCGAACCAGTCGTCTTCGGATTCAAAACCGATCAGCACGCCCGCGGGCTTCCCGTGACGCGTAATCACGATGTCCTGCGTCTCCGCTGCGCGCAGGAAGCTGGACAAGTCGTCTTTGACCTCTGATAGCGGGACTTTTTTCATTCCGGCTTTCCGAACTGGATCAACCATTCTTCGGCCTCCGATTTGTCCAGAATTGCCAAGATGTCCACGGTGTCATCGGACACATCATAAAACACGCGGACGTCGTCAACGCGAAGCCGGTATTGAGGCCGATCGACGCCTCGCAGGCGCTTTATGCGGCTACGGCTTGTCTTGCCGGGTTCGTGCCGCAGATGTGTCTCGATTGCCGACCGAACGGCGGACCGGAGATGCGCCTTCAGCGCTCTGAAGTCTTCTGCCGCCTCCGGCGCCAGGATGATCTCGAAACGCATTATAGCCAGAATATAGCTAGAAATTGTTGAGCGGGCAAGGCGGCTTCACCCCGCTTTGTGTCTGCCCGCGAAAAACCTCCCGTTGACCCCTTCGCCCCTTTCATGTCACCTCCCGGCACCCTGAAAAGAGCCGGAAATGACCGCCGATCCAAGCAAATACGACCGTTATAATGCCCGCGAGGCTGAGGCCCGCTGGCAGCGCGCCTGGGATTCACAGGGCATCTTCGCCACCCGGAACGACGACCCGCGGCCCAAATACTACGTGCTCGAGATGTTCCCCTACCCGTCCGGGCGCATCCACATGGG
>LNFM01003122.1_pt1 | contig 33324 bp, 25 predicted proteins | sample 596031 | NCBI WGS metagenome assembly LNFM01 (sample SAMN04254537, study PRJNA301005) | activated carbon metagenome | isolation source: dual media filters at the Ann Arbor, Michigan drinking water treatment plant | place: USA: Ann Arbor | reverse complement strand
GCTGCTCGGTGATTGGGGCGCAACTCTGGCGGGCTCGGACTTGAGCCGCGAGGAAGTCGGGCGGGCTGTTCGGGTGGCAGGATGGGAGTCGTGGATACCGGTCGGCCGAGAACGGGCAGTCAACCGCCCGAAGGGGCAATGCTGAACGCGCAGCGACACGCTGCCTTCGCGCCGCCCGAGTCTGCCCAAACTCGATCGGAGGCCGGCGCAAAGATGCGCTCACGCTTCTCTGCGGCTGCAGTCCAGCGGTACGCACCGGCGTTTCCCAGGGATTGGCGGAACCCGACCTTGAGGGAACTGTGCCTTTGCCCACGCCGCTCAGTCCTCCTCCCGCGACTGCCTGACGAGCTTGAGCGGCTCCACGCGCGCTTTGGTGGTCTGTGGATAAGTCAGCGGCAGCCTCTTCAATGTGACGAGGACGATCTGCGAGACGATCAGCCGGACGTTCTTCTTGTCGTCGGCGGTCCGCGCTTCTTCATTGTAGGAGCGGTTGAAGATTCCGACTTTCCCCCGCTCGGGCAGCGCACGGTGCGTGCGCCAGAGGAAGTCGTGATCGAGTTCCGGATGCCGGGATCGTTCCATCGCTGGCGGGCCGTTCGACGATCGCCAGCGAAGACGCAACCTGAGCATCATGGTGCTGCAGACGTTCCCGGGTCTGCCACAAGCTCGCGTAAGACTTGCCGGTTCGGCATGGACTTCGCTGTCGTTTCCAAGGTCCGTGATGCCCGCAATCGTGACAGCGCCGCCTGACGCAGGGCTATTCAGAGTCAGGGCGATTCCAGATCGGTTTGCCCAGGCACGGTGCGCGCCACTGCCACCCTCTCGACCTCGGTGGGGGCTCAGGAGTCCGCTCGGTCAGACTCTCTCGTCGAACGTCGCTACTTTGATCGCGGCCGCCCTGGGCTTGGGGCGCTTGCGTGGGGCTGATGCCGAGGGCTTCGTCTGCGCATTCTCCGGATCGCCGCATGCCGGTATGCCAAAGGCATCAGTGCATCGTCGCGAGGAGGCGGTTTAGTGGCTCGGCGATAAGCTGCTCGAGAACGTCATGCCAGACCCTGGTTATGCGCGAGCGTCGAGACGCGGCGCCGCAGTGAAAGAACCGTGCGAAGCGCTGTCGTCGGGTATGTGGGGGCACGCGTGTTGCGTACGAGATTGGCCTCGACCAGGCGCGTGAGCGAACCGACCGGGAAGCGATCCGTTCGCATCTGTGCAGTGCCGCCGAGGTCTCGATGAAGAAGCTCCTCCTGTGTCGGGGTAAGCCGGCCACGCCGAGGATGAGATGACGACCCTATGCGGTGCCACCAATTTCCACGAGCACGAAAACGCGCGTTTCACTCACACGGCAAGGGATCGAACGACGATGAAGAAGTTGCGAATACTGGCAGTTGCTTCCTGGGCGGCCTTGGCCGGCTGTTCAACGACGTCGCCTCCGACGGCAGAGATGGCAGTCGCGAAAGCCGCGGTCGAGCGGGCTGAACAGCCCGCGGCCCGGCATGCTCCGGATGAGCTTCTCGGTGCTCAGAAAAAACTCGCGGCCGCGCAGACGGCGCTTCGCGACGAGGACTTCGAACGGGCGCGCCGCCTGGCTGATGAGGCGGAGATCGACGCGCGACTCGCTCTGGCGATAGCGGAATCCAGTCAGGCCAGACAGTCACTACAACAAGTCGAAGAAGGTATCGCGGTGCTTAGACAGGAAATGCTGGGGAAACAACGATGAAAAACACACGAATCGTTCGAGTCGTGGCCGTCTCGGTGGCACTTGCGCTCGGAGGCTGTGCGACGACGTCCGAAGCGCCGAATTCGCTGACGCAAGCGCGCGAGGCCTATCAGAAGGCGAGAAGCAACCCGGATGTGCCGCGTTTCGCCGCGGCCGAACTCAACCAAGCCGGGCGTGCCCTGGATCGCGTCGAACAGCTCTGGACTTCGAGCAGCGATGCCGAGATCATCGAGCACGAAGCGTATCTGGCCAAGCAGCAGGCGCGAATCGCATCCGAGACGGCCGTCGCAAGAGCGGCCCGAGCGCAGATCGAGCAAGCCGATCTGGAGCGGAGAAGTGTGGTTGCACAATCGCGCGTCTCGCAGGCGAGGTCCGAGCAGCAGGATGCAGAAGCAGCCCAAAGGACCGCCGAGTCGGACCGAGCCACGGCTCTGCGGGAAGCCGACACAGCCCGAAGCGAAGCCTTGACGCAGGAGCAGCGCGCGACGGGATTGCGCGAGGAGGCCGCCAGGGATGGCGCGCGCGCCGAAGCATCGCAGGCCAAGGCCAACGAGCAGATCCGGCAGCTCGAGACCCAGCTCAAGGACATGAAGGCGGCTCAGACGAGTCGCGGCTGGGTGCTCACGCTCGGGTCGGACGTCCTGTTCGACGTCGGCCAGTCGGTGTTGAAACCCGGCGCTTATCGCAGCCTGGAGCGAATCTCGACGTTTCTGCAGGCGCATCCGGATCAGTCGGCATCCGTCGAGGGCTATACCGACAGCACGGGGTCGGAGCAATTGAATCTCGACCTATCGATGCGTCGTGCAGAGGCTGTCGTGCAGGCCCTCGTTGCGCGCAACGTCGAGCCCGGCCGGGTTCATGCGCGCGCCTTCGGGGAGGGCTTCCCGATAGCCAGCAACGACACAGTGGCCGGGCGCCAGCTCAATCGTCGGGTCGAACTCGTTCTTCTCGGCACGGGCAAGGTCACCGCCGATCGGTGACGCCGCCGCGAAGGTGTCGACCCTCTACCCCGGGCAACCCGCGTACACATATTCAGTCTAGGCAGTTACGCGCTCGGGGTTCCGGGCAGGCAGCGGGCATCGCGGGTGGCGAACGTCGGTCGGGATGGACATGTCATTTCCCGAGAGGGGATTGCCGACAGGCCGAGCGTGCTGCTCGCATCGAATCGTGTCGGCACGCGCGATCACATGGCCAGGGGCGAGTGCAGCGCGCGAGTATCGCGTTGCCGCGGTACCGGCGGCGGCCCTTCGGGAACAGCCTGGTCCCGGGGAGTCGCTGCGGCTCCCTCTGGATGGCTCGCCGCGACGAAGCTCGGCGAGGCGTCTCGCGTCCTCGGTGCCATGGAAGATGCATCTGTCCGGCAAGCGCCGGAAGTTCCGACGCGCGTTGAGGCGTGTCGCGCGGTCATCATGGAGGCCCTTCCTCCTGCAGTCGACTAATCGTAAAACGCGCTGCACGAGGGGTTTTGCAACGCCCAGACCATCGGCATTCGCCCATGCAGACCCGGTGGGCTCGCTCTCCCCCGGCGTGGGGGCACTTTCTGTCAGGAGTCGACTTGAACAAGGTATCGGTTATGCCCCACCCGGATGGGTGCCGCCGTGGCATCGGCATCCACTGCGTAGCGTTCGTGATGAACGGTGCGCGCCGCACGATGGACACTTCGAAGACCCGGTTCGATACGATCGGGAGCAGTCCGTTGGGCGAGTGTGATCGCGGATGGGGAACGTGATGGGGGCTCCAGTAGCCCTTCCGATGCTCTTCGAGAGCTTCTCCTTCCGCTCGCTGCACCTGGCCAATCGCATCGTGATGGCGCCGCTGACGCGCAGCCGCGCGACACCCGAGCACACGCCGAATGCACTGATGGCGACGTACTACGGACAGCGGGCAGCAGCCGGATTGATCATCGCCGAGGGCACGTCGCCCAGTCCCAACGGACTGGGCTATCCGCGCATCCCGGGTCTGTTCAACAACGTTCAGGTCGAGGCCTGGAAGGAAACGACGGCCGCCGTTCACGCTCGCGGCGGAAAGATCTTCGTCCAGTTGATGCATTGTGGACGCGTGGCTCAGGTCGCCAATCTGCCCGCGGGAGCCGAGGTGCTCGGCCCAGGGGCGGTCGCATGTCCTGGCGAGACCTACACAGACGCCCTGGGCATGCAGCCGTACAGTCCGCCGCGCGCCATGAACGAGGCGGACATTGCCCATGCCGTGCAGGAGTACGTCGTGTCCGCAAGGCTCGCGATGGATGCCGGATTCGACGGTGTCGAAGTGCACGCCGCCAACGGCTACCTGATCGAGCAGTTTCTCAATCCGCTGATCAATCTGCGCAGTGACGGGCATGGCGGTAGCATCGATGGCCGCAATCGCCTGGCACTGGATGTCGCGCAAGCCGTGGTCCTCGCGATCGGTCCGGATCGGGTCGGTATCCGGATCTCCCCCTATGGGGTGTTCAACGACACCGGCACGTTTCCCGAAGTACGAGCGCAGTATCTTGCGCTCGCCAAGGCGCTCTCGGCGTTGGGGTTGCTCTACATTCATCTCGTCGACCACTCGTCGATGGGATCACCGCCGGTGCCCGACGAATTCAAGCTCGGGCTGCGGGCATCCTTCGACGGCCTCCTCATCCTCTGCGGTGGCTTCGACCATGCGAGCGCCGAGCAGGCGTTGCTGGACCAGCGGGGTGACTTGGTCGCATTCGGACGCCCTTTCCTGGCCAACCCTGACCTGGTCGAGCGCATGCGCAAGCACGCCTCTCTGAACGTACCGGACATGAAGACCTTCTACGTTCCCGGCCCGAAAGGCTACACCGACTATCCGGTCTTGACGACCTGATCCAGGAGACGTTGCATGAAAGCGCTCGTATATCTCGGCTCGAACAGAAAATCGCTCGAGGAGCGACCCAAGCCCGCCCTCGCCGCACCCACCGACGCCATCGTCAAGATGACTCGAACGACCATCTGCGGCACGGACCTTCATATCCTCAAGGGCGACGTGCCCACCTGCTTGCCCGGCCGCATCCTCGGTCATGAAGGGGTGGGTCTGGTGGATTCGGTAGGGTCAGGCGTGACGGCATTCAAAGTCGGCGACCCGGTGCTGATCTCTTGTGTCAGCGCCTGCGGCAAGTGCGTCAACTGCCGGCGTCAAATGTACTCGCATTGCATTGCCGGGGGCTGGATCCTGGGCAACAGCATCGACGGTACCCAGGCCGAGTTCGTGCGGATTCCGCATGCCGACATGAGCCTGTACCCGATTCCGCCGGGCGCCGACGAAGAAGCACTGGTCATGCTCAGCGACATTCTGCCGACAGCTTTGGAGTGCGGTGTGCTCAACGGGCGTGTGCAACCGGGCAGTGCCGTGGCCATTGTCGGCTCGGGGCCGATCGGGTTGGCGGCATTGCTGACGGCGAAGTTCTATTCGCCCGCGGAACTCATCATGATCGACCTCGATGATGGCCGGCTTGCGGTGGCCAAGCGTTTCGGCGCGACGGCCACGATCAATAGCGGCGATGGCGGCGCGGCAGCTGCCGTGATGGCGCTGACCGAGCAGCGCGGGGTGGACACAGCCATCGAGGCCGTGGGCGTGCCGGCCACGTTCGAGTTGTGTCAGCAGATCATCGCCGCCGGCGGGACGATTGCCAACATCGGCGTGCACGGCACCAAGGTCGACCTCCACCTGGAAAGCCTGTGGGACAGAAACATCAGCATCACGACGCGGTTGGTCGACACGGTGAGCACGCCGATGCTGTTGAAGACGATGTGCTCGCGCCAGCTGGATCCAAGGCCGCTCATCACCCATAGATTCAAGCTCGACCGCATTCTCGAGGCCTACGAGACCTTCGCGAACGCGGCCGCGACGCATGCACTCAAGGTTCTCGTCGAGACATGATGGCTTCCGCGTTCGCGATGCTTCGGCCAGTGCGGGTGAGTGCCTCCACCTGGACTTCGAAGTTGTTTGCGCCTCCACCCCTGAGCGCAGCGGCCGGCGCGTGTACCGGGCGCGAGGCGATAAACTGGCGCAAGCCCTGGTCCCTGACCAACGATGCGCTGGCACCCTTGACCGGTGCTCCCAGCGGGCGCTTGCAGCGATGAACACGAGCCCTGGTCGCTCCTTGCCTCGGGGTAGTCGCTTCGCCAGGACCTGGGGACGACATTCGGAACACCACTGCGGCGACCGTATCGGCTGGTTGCGGGCGGCAGTGCTCGGTGCCAATGACGGCATCGTCTCGACCGCCAGTCTGGTGCTGGGCGTGGCGGCCGCAGGCGCCGAGTATCGGACGATCCTGATGACGAGTGTGTCGGGCCTGATCGCAGGCGCCATGTCGATGGCGGCGGGCGAGTTCGTCTCCGTCCACTCTCAACAAGACACAGAGCATGCCGACCTGGCTCGTGAGCGCGAGGAACTGAGGCGAGACCCTCTGGGCGAGCAGCGCGAACTGGCGGGCATCTACGTCGGTCGAGGCCTGGACCCGTCGCTGGCCGACCAGGTGGCCGCCAAGTTGATGATCCACGACGCGCTGGGTGCGCATGCCCGCGACGAACTCGGACTCTCCGGCACGTCGGCTGCACGGCCGACCCAAGCGGCTTTGGCGTCCGCAGGCAGCTTCGCCGTGGGCGCCGTCCTGCCGATCGTGGTGTTGGTCATGGCGCCGGCTGCGCAGCTGATCGTTTCGGTCTGTCTCGCGTCGCTGGTTTTTCTAGCCGGCTTGGGCGCGATCTCGGCGTACGTGGGTGGGGCGCCGGCGTGGATGGGAGCGGCGCGCGTCGCTTTCTGGGGCGTCGTCGCGATGGCGGTCACTGCAGGCGCTGGCGCGCTTTTCGGTGCCGTGGCCTAATCGTCCGCCGACCATGAGCCGTTCCGGGGCCGCGACGCACGAGCGTGCTCGCCAACCCGAATGCGACCACAGACTCGGTCTCGACGGTCGAGGCCCGCGCCTAGGCTGCGGCTATGCACCGGTGGTCCATCGCGCCAGGGGATCGACATTCAACGCGACGGTTCTTGCGCAAGCTTTCGTCGGCGATCGCCAAGACACAGGCGTGATGGGTCTGGATGATCGCGTCCTTGCAGAGGAAGAACTGGGGGCGGATCGGCTCGACGAGGACCTCATGCTGGGGGCCGATCTCGTTGGTCACACCGGTGAAGCGCCGGGCTGGCGCAGAAGTCTGCGTCCAATGACAGCGCAGGCCGACGATGCAACCACGCGGGTCCCAGTTCCTGCGAGATGGATTTTCTTGCGGGTGGCAGCAAGGCTTTCGGTATGACAGGCGCGGGAACGGTCCGGGATTGCTCGGCATCGCCGACGCCGCGGACGGGCACATAGACGACCGACGGGCGGCGTGCGTTCGCCTGAGGATAGAGATCCATCAAGTCGTAGACGACCAGTGGCATCTGCGTCGTCACCGGAAGACCGAGCTGCAATGCGATTTGCACCGTGATTGCGAAGTCATGAGTCCATCGACCCTCGCTCAAGATCACGGCGACTTCCTCGGCCTTGTTGCGCGGCAGGCGCTTGGTCAGAAGGTCGGCGAGAAAGGTTGCGACCTGCGCGCGTGCCTTCGCCGCGATGTCGGCCATGATGAGCGTCTCGTCGCTGATGCTCTCGGGCTTCTTCAGGGCCAGTACCTGCAGGATCGAGGCAGCGGGCAACTCGCCGATCTGCGGATCGACCGGGCCGAGGACGGCATTGCGATCCATCACGATGGAGTCGGCAGCAAGCGCGATCAGGGTGCCACCGCTCATCGCGTAGTGGGGAACGAAGACCGTTACCTTGCCCTTGTGCTCGACGAGGGCCTTTGCGATCTGCTCGGCGGCCAGAAGGAGTCCCCCGGGGGTATGCAGAACGAGGTCGATGGGTTGGTCTTCCGGCGTCAGCCGGATCGCGCGCAGCACCGCCTCTGAGTCCTCGATGTCGATATGGCTGGAGACGGGCAGACCCAGGATCGTGCGGCTTTCCTGGCGATGGATGAGGGCGATTACCCGCGACTTGCGTTCAGTCTGGAACTGGGCGATCAAGGTGTCGCGCTTCTTCTGGGTCGATGCGCCGACGACGAACGCCTGAAATATGACGATTCCGATCAGCACGAGCCAGAACACGAGGCGCGCTGCCTGGGCAAGATTGAACCAGAGGCCCATTGCGGGTGGTCGTCGAGGGTCCATGAGTCATGGCCTGGTGGCGGCGCGCGTGCCGAGGCAAGAACTCTAGCGCGGCGTTGCCGACGCGTATGTGCGTCCGCGCACTCAGCGAGCCGGCCGAGGTGCGGGTCGCCCCGTTTCCGGGGCGACATCGAGCAGGACACCATCGAGCAGGACACATCCGTGTGCTCGACGTTCGATGGACTGTCTGTGTGCTGTTCGGTGCTCCAGCACACAGACTGGGTCCGTGCGTACCCGTATGGTCACGGCATCGAACGGGGTGCGAGCGGGCGTGTGCCCGCCGGTGCCGCGACGATCCGTACCCAGCGCCGCGCCGAGCGTCCGATCCAGGGAGCTCGATGCGGCTTCCGGGCAGGCGCGCGTTGCGTGAGCCTGCCGCGTTGGCGCCGACCGGCCCAACAGGCAAGATCGCGCTGCGCATAAGGATTCATGGACACCGCTCGTTCTCGACGTTCGGCGTTGTGGTCGGCGGGACTGTCCGATGGTCGAAATTCGACGATCCGGCGTCATCGCCGGTATCTGCGCTCGATATGGCCGGCTACGCTCGCAACAGTGCTCTTCGGTCTGGCAGTGGCGGGGTGTTCGTTGTCCTCGCCTCGGACGATGCAGCCGGTCGGCGCCGACATACCGCAGGCATGGACGGTCAGTGGCGCATCGGGCGAGAGTCGCGGCACCGAGCTTGCGAAGTGGTGGCTGCGCTTCAACGATACCTTGCTGGATTCGCTGATCCAGCAGGCCGTGCAGGCCAACACCAGCGTCGTTACCGCGCAAGCTGCGTTGCGCGCCGCGCGTGCGCAGCGCGACGTGACCGCGGCCGGGCTCTTGCCTGCACTCGGCAGCTCGGCCGCTTTCCAGCGCAACACCGCGGGCGACAACCATCCCACGAACAGTTTCAGAGTGGGCTTGGATGCGGACTGGGAACTCGATGTGTTCGGTATCAATCGAAGCGCGCTGGGTGCCAGCGAGGCGCTCGCATTCTCCAGTGCGGCGAGTCTCGCGGATGTACAGGTCTCGATCGCCGCCGAGGTGGCTCTTGCTTATGTCGCGCTGCGTGGTGTGCAACTGCGGCTCGGCATTGCCATCGCCAACCTCGCGAGCCAGACCGAGACACTGCAGATCACCCAATGGCGCCAGCAAGCCGGCCTCGTGACCGTCCTGGAAGTCGAACAAGCTCGTGCCGCGAGCGCGCAGACACGCTCGCAGCTGCCGGTCTTGCGGAATGTCATCGACCAGTCGATGCATTCGCTCTCGGTGCTGACGGGGCAGCCGCCAGCGGCGTTGTCCGGGATGCTCACGGCACCGGGACCGGTGCCTACGGCCCGGAACGACCTGGCACTGGACATTCCGGCGCAGACGCTGCGCCAGCGAGCCGACGTTCGCGCGGCCGAGTTGCAGGTGACCGCAGCGTCGTTTCGGGTGGCGCAAGCCGATGCGGCGCGTGCGCCGAGTTTTCGGCTCGGCGGCTCGGTGGGTCTCAATGCCCTGTCGTTCGCGGCGCTCACCCAGGGTGCCTCGGTCGTGAGTGCACTGCTGGCAAGCGTCTCCATGCCGGTGTTCGACGGGGGCGCCCTGCGTGGACAGGTGCGCGTGCAGGAGGCAGCGCTGGACCAGGCCGTGTCCGCTTATCGCAGCGTCATTCTCAAGGCGTTGAAGGAGGTCGAGGATGCGCTCACGCAGCTGCGTCACGATCTCGAACGCGAGGTCAGCCTGCAGCAAGCGGCCGCTGCGGCGGACATCGCTGCGTCGCTCGCGCAACAACGTTTCGCGAGTGGACTGGTGGACTTCCAAGTCGTCCTGGAAACCCAGCGCACGCAGCTCAACACCCAGGACAGCGTGGCCGCTGTGCGGACCGACCTGGGCGCAGACTACGTCCGCCTCTACAAGGCGTTGGGCGGCGGGTGGCGCCTGGAGAACGGTGATGCCGCCGCGCCTCTCGACGAACGATCCGATGCGAGGCCTCCTCGATGAATACGCCGATCCCGCCGGCAGCGCCGGCTTCGCCCGCGTCGACCGATACGGCACTCGCGGCTTTGCTCGACGAGCCGGCTTCGCGCCGCTGGTACCGTCGCCCGGTCGTATGGGGCGTGGCCGTACTCGTGCTCGCAGCGGGGACAGGTGCCTGGTACTGGCAGGCGAAGCGGGTTGCCGACGCCGCGCCCGGCTACACGACGCAGGTCGTGGGGCGCGGGGATCTCACGCTGACCGTGACGGCTAACGGAACCCTTCAGCCCACGCGGGCGATCAACATCGGCAGCGAGCTGTCGGGCACCGTGCTGAAAGTGAACGTCGACGTGAACGATCGCGTCAGCAAGGGGCAGGTGATGGTCGTGCTGGACACTGCCAAGCTGAGCGAGCAGATCCTGCGCTCGAGCGCGCTGCACTCGGCCGCGACCTCCAAACTCGCGCAGACGGCCGCGACCGTGGAGGAGGCCACCGCCAATCTGGGGCGCTTCGAGGAGGTGTCCCGCCTTTCCGGCGGCAAGGTGCCATCCCAGGCCGAACTCGACGGTGCCCGTGCTTCGCTGCGCCGCGCCGTTGCCGACGATGCCAGTGCCCGGGCGAGCGTAAACGATGCGCAGGCAGCCGTCGCGCTGGACAGGATCAATTTTTCGAAGGCGTCGATCAGCGCACCGGCCGACGGTGTCGTGCTCACGCGCAACGTGGATCCGGGTAACGCCGTCGCTGCATCCCTGCAGGCCGTCACCTTGTTCACGATCGCCGAAGATCTGAGGAAGCTGCGTCTGTGGGTCTATGTGGACGAGGCCGACGTGAGTGCCGTGAAGGTGGGGCAGGAAGCGACGTTCACGGTCAGCGCATACTACGGCCGCAAGTTTCCGGCGCGCATCACGCGGGTGGGCTTCGGTTCCACCATCACCGACAACGTGGTGACCTATCTCACCTACATGGACGTCGCCAATCCGGATCTGAGTCTGCGCCCTGGCATGACGGCCACCGCAACGATCACGGCGACCCGGCGCACGAACGTGCTCGTGGTGCCCAATACGGCCCTGCGCTTCTCGCCGAGCAATGCGCCACCGGTCGGCGCGGCGAAGAAGAGCGTTGCGTCTAGCCTGATCCCGCGCATGCCGGGAGGCAGCCGCAAGTCGGCGGCCTCGGGCGCGAGCACCGCGGCCGCGCGTCAGGTCTGGGTGCTGCGCGAGGGACGGCCGGTTTCCGTCGCCGTGATTCCGGGAATCAGCAACGGCCACATGACGGAGATCACCGCCGGCGATCTCGAGGCGGGAATGCTGGTCATCACGGATCAGAAGCTGGCGGTTGCGAAGTGACGGCTCCGCTCATTCAGCTGCGCGGCATCTCCAAGCGGTACGGCAGCGGCGCTGCCGAGCTGATGGCGCTCGACGGCATCGATCTCGATATCGGTGCCGGGGAATTCGTGGCCATCATGGGCCCGAGCGGTTCGGGGAAATCGACGGCCATGAACATCCTCGGTTGCCTGGATACCCCCACCGCTGGGCAGTACCTGTTCAAGGGGGCGCACGTGGAAGCCTTGACGCGAGACCAGCGCGCCCGCCTGCGGCGTCGGTATCTCGGGTTCGTTTTCCAGGGATTCAATCTCCTGGCGCGGACGTCGGCACAGGAAAACGTGGAACTCCCGCTCCTGTACCGCGGTGACGGCGCAGCCGTGCGCAGCGCTGCAGCGACGAAGGCGCTGCAGGCGGTAGGGCTGGGCGGATGGGAGGACCATACGCCGGGAGAGCTTTCGGGGGGGCAGCAGCAGCGCGTGGCGATCGCGCGCGCCATCGTCACGACCCCGGCAGTCGTGCTGGCGGACGAGCCCACGGGCAACCTCGACACCCAGCGCAGCCACGAGATCATGGGTCTGCTCATGGAGCTGAACTCCGCGCACGGCATCACGGTCCTGATGGTCACGCATGAGCCCGACATGGCCGCCTACGCGCGGCGCATGGTGCATTTCGTCGATGGGCGCATCGCCCGAGACGAGGTGAATCCGCATCCGGTCGTTGCGGCTCCGCGCGCAGCAGCGGCTGTAGAGACGACCTGATGCTCTTCAGCGTCTTCATGCTTGCGCTGCGTTCCGTTCGGCGCAACATGCTGCGCTCGTTCCTCACCATCCTCGGTATCGTGATCGGTGTCTCCGCGGTGATCACCATGGTGACGTTGGGCAACGGCGCCACGCAAGCGATCGAAACGCAGATCACCAGCCTGGGCACCAATCTGCTCCTGGTGATGCCGGGGCAACGCGGTCCGGGCGGGCCGGGAGCAGGCAGCGGCGGGGTGCCTCAGTTCACCGAGAGCGATGCCGATGCCATCGCTTCGCAGATCGGCGGCGTGGCCGCGGTCGCCCCGCAGGGCCGGGCAAGCGTGCACGTCGTGGCGAACGGGCGCAACTGGTTGACCACCGTCACGGGCAGTACCAACGCCTGGTTCACGACCGGCAACTGGAAACTCGCAACCGGACGCATGTTCGACCCGGACGAGCAGGCCGCTGGGTCTGCCGTGTGCATCATCGGGGAGACCGTGCGGCGCGAACTCTACGGCGGGACGACCGGCGTGACCGGGCTCGGCGAACAACTGCGCGTCAAGCAGTTCTCATGCGAAGTCGTGGGCATCCTTTCGTCGAAGGGGCAGGGCGGGATGGGGGATCAGGATGACACGGTCGTGCTGCCGCTCTACACCCTGCAGCGGCGCGTCACCGGGAGTCGCAAGGTGGGCATGCTGTCGGTGTCGATGGAGGAGGGCGCGGACAGCGCGCCTCTCAAGGCGAGCCTGCGCCAGCTCATGCGCGAGCGACGCAACCTGTCCGAGGAGGACGACGACAACTTCAATGTCTTCGATACCCAGCAACTGGCGGAGACTCTGTCGGGCACGATGGGCGTGCTCACCAGTCTGCTCGGGGCCGTGGCGGCCGTGAGCCTGCTCGTGGGCGGCATCGGCATCATGAACATCATGCTGGTGAGCGTGACGGAGCGCACCCGCGAGATCGGACTGCGGCTCGCCATCGGCGCTCTGGAGGGCGAAGTGATGTTGCAGTTCCTGATCGAGGCCGTGGTGCTTTCTGCGCTGGGCGGAATCGTGGGCGTCGTGCTCGCTACCGGCGCTTCGTACTGGCTCTCCGGCCTGATGGAGGTTCCCTATCGGTTCGATCCGAGCATCAACCTGCTGGCATTGCTCTTCTCGGCGGCAATCGGCGTGGTGTTCGGATACTTTCCCGCCCGCCGAGCGGCCCGACTGGATCCGATCGAAGCGCTTCGGCACGAGTGAGCAGATCGTGATGCGCAAGCACGAGCGACACCGGCCATGGGAAGTCGTGCCCGCCGCGATCGAAGTCGCGAGCTCGAATCGGCTGGCCGAGTCGCAGCGGGTGATGAAGTGCGCCATTCATTGCCACGCGCAGGCCTGGACGTTCATGATCGGAAATACAGGATGATGCTGGTGCATGGCGTGACTGTGGTCCTGCTGCGGGCACATCGGTGATGTCCGAGACTGCAGAACAAAGCTCGCACGCAACCCGCCGACCGGCACGGTGTCACCATCGCCGATTGACGTGGTGACGGCGAAGGCGAAACGCGCATCGCTCGCCCATGCTGCGACAACGCCATGCCGATCCTGGCAGGTCTCTACAGCCAGTACGCCCAAACTCGTGCGAAAGTCTCCTTGATGCGGTCGATCAGGGTGCGTTCTTCCCATCGGTCTGGCATAACCCGAGTGGAGCGGGCCAGATCGGATTCGAACACTGCAAGCATCTGCGCAGCGAAGTCTTGCCCGAGGATGACGGCATTGATCTCGGCGTTGTGGAGGAAGCTGCGCCAGTCCAGGTTCGTGGAGCCGACGGTCGACCATACCCCGTCGATCAGGGCCGTCTTCGCGTGCAGCAGCGCATCGCGCCGCTCGAATATCTGTACGCCCGCTTCGAGCAGTTCGGCGTAGTTGGCGCGCCCCGCATGGAACACAAGCCATGAGTCCGTCTTGCTAGGCAGAACGATCTTCACGTCCACCCCGCGCCGGACCGCGGCTTTCAACGCGGCCAGGAACTGCGGGTCGGGGACGAAGTAGGCGTTGGTGAGGTAAACCTGCGATTCGGCACTGTTGATCGCCGAGATCAGGGTTGCGTAGATCAGGCTATAGGGCTCGTCCGGCGAGCTGCCGATGGCGCGCACCACCTCGTTGCCTTTCTGGGGGAGCGGCGGAAAGTACTCGATGTCGAGGAGGGCCGCCGCGTTCTGACTCTTCCAGCTGGCGAGGAAGAGCTTCTGGAACTCCGCGACGACGGGGCCCTCCACTTTCAAGTGGGTATCCCGCCACGGCAGCGCCCCACTCGGTCGGGAGCGGGGCTGCGCTTTGAACGCGCTCCCCGAGTAGACACTGCTGATGTTGATGCCGCCGACGAAGGCCGTCGCGCCGTCGACGATCAGCAGTTTGCGGTGATCGCGCTGATTCACTTCCCAGTCCTTGCCCGCGGTGAGTGGGTTGACCGGATTGAACTCGAGGAGACGAACGCCGCCGTCCGTGAGGCGCTTGAAGAACGAGGCCGGCGTGCGTATTGATCCCAGGCTGTCATAGATGAGCTGCACGGCGACGCCTTGGGCCCGTTTCTCGATAAGCAAGTCCGCGAAGCGATTGCCGACATCATCGGCCTCGATAATGTAGGTCTCCATGTTGATGTGGTGAACGGCGTTGCCGATCGCCGTGAACATGTGCTCGTAGGTCGTCGGGCCGTCTTGCAGCAGCAGGACCTTGTTGCCCGTCACAAGCGGGCTGCTGCCTGCAATGCCCGCGACCAGCGCCAGATGGCGATCGAAGATGTGGGATTCTTGGCCGCCGAGGGCCAGACGCCTCAGCACAGCCGTGCTCTGGGCGTCGGTCAGCCGACCGTGTGCGCCTGCGAGCGGAATAGGCGAGGTCGCTCCTCGGGCCATGTCCGGCTCGATCGCCGGTAGGGAGGCGCATCCGGCAGCGACGGCGAGCAGTGCGGCAGCCGAGAGGGCGGCAACTTGGTGTGCGACAAGAAAGGGCATCGGTCGCCGATGGCGCATTGCCGACTCAGCCCTGGTGCTGTCGTGCAATCGTTAGCTTATGCGGATTCGCCATTGGGTCATCTCCCGGATGTCGACAGGCTACGCTCGAAGCGACACCGCGCAGGGCTTGGTTCGATGGCAGGCATGAATCGCGTTCGACCAGGACTGAGCGGTCACGTTCGCTCCGCCCGCATGCTCGACAAGTACGGGCGCTGCGAATCGAATGCATGCTCAAGGACGCACCCTCCTGACTTGCTGCGCGACGGGGTGTTTCGAGCGTCCGTGCACTCCGGACAGAATGCGTGAATCGAAAAAGCGATCCACCATCCTGATGGCCTGCTCGGACGGGCGCTACAGAAAGCGGTCCAGCAGCTTGCGGCTCGTGCGGTCGAGCTTGCCCAGATCGCGAATGAGATAGTGGATGCCGTGGATGTCCTCGATCAGCAGCGCATCGCGGCCGAATCGACGGATGTCTTCCTCGCCGCCCAGCACCAGCGATGTATCGCCGCGATCGGTCTCGACGTCCCAGGTGCTGGGCGTGGCGAAGCTGGAGACCCTGAGCAGGCGACGGATCTCGGGCATGAACTCCCGGCTGGCCAAGGCTTCCTCGACGAGTTGGCGCGAGTCCGGCTCGAGATCGGCGATGCGGTCGAGCCACGCCAACTCGCGGCCTTCTGCGCTGACCAGCGCGACGCCCTCGTCGGGGGCGCCGATCGGAAAAGCGCGCACGACGGCCACTCCCTCGTGCACCTGGCCTTCGGCGGTCGTGAGCACGAGCCGCCCGGAGGACGATCGAGCGAGTGTGAACGAGTTCATCGGGGCGCGTCCGTGCGTTCTTCTGGTGTCGGCATCGTTGCGGTCATGCCGGATCGATGGAAGCGATTCGCCCGCCTTGCTCAGGAGGCGCCTGCCAGGCGGGGTCGTCGGGTTCGATATCGACGTTGCGAGCCTGAGCCTGATAGAGCTGGTAATAGGCGCCCTCGCGAGCCATCAGTTCTTCGTGTTTGCCCACCTCCACGACCTCCCCGCGCTCGAGCACGACCAGGCGGTCCGCTTGGCGCAGCGTGCTCAGGCGATGCGCGATCGCGATCGTGGTGCGTCCGCGCACCAGATTGTCGAGTGCCTTCTGGATTTCCTTCTCGGTCTGGGTGTCGACCGACGACGTCGCCTCATCGAGGATCAGCACGCGCGGATCGATCAGCAGCGCGCGCGCAATCGAGATGCGCTGGCGCTCGCCGCCGGACAGCGCCTGACCGCGCTCGCCGACGAGCGAATCGTAGCCGTGCGCAAGTCGGAGAATGAACTCGTGGGCATGCGCTGCGCGCGCGGCGGCGACGATTTCAGCCCGGGTGGCTTGCGGCTTGCCGTAGGCGATATTCTCGGCAATCGTTCCGTAGAACAGGAAAGGCTCCTGCAGCACCAGTCCGATGTTGCTGCGATAGTCGGAGACGGACAAGGCGCGGATGTCCACGCCGTCCACCAGGATCGCTCCCTCGGAAACGTCATAGAAGCGGCAGATCAGATTGACCAGCGTGCTCTTGCCCGAGCCGCTGTGTCCGACCAGACCGACCATCTCGCCCGGCGCGATGTCGAGGTCGACGCCTCGAAGGATCTTCCGGTTGCCGTAGCGGAATCCCACGCGCCGCAGTTCGATGCGCCCGCGCACGGACTCCATGCGCACCGGCTGGGCCGGATCCGGTACGCTGGACACGTGGTCGAGAATCTCGAAAATCCGTTTCGCGCCCGCAGCGGCCTTTTGCGTGTGCGAGACGATCCGACTCATCGAATCGAGACGGATGTAGAAGCGGCTGATGTAAGCGAGGAAGGCGGTGAGCACGCCGACGGTGATCTCGTCGCGCGACACCTGCCAGATCCCGAACGCCCAGACGACCAGCAGGCCGATCTCGGTGAGCAGCGTGACGGTCGGCGAGAACAGCGACCACACGCGGTTCACCCGGTCGTTGACCGCCAGGTTGTGGTCGTTCGCCTGCCGGAAGCGCGCCGCTTCGCGCCGCTCCTGGGCAAAGGCCTTGACGACCCGGATTCCCGGGATGGTGTCCGCCAGCACGTTCGTCACCTCGCCCCAGACCCGGTCGACTTTCTCGAACCCGTGCCGCAGCCGGTCGCGCACCAGGTGGATCAGCCAGACGATGAAGGGCAGCGACAGCAGTGTCACCAGGGCCAGCCACGGGTTGATCGAGATCAGAATCGCCGCTGTCATGACGATCATCAGCACGTCGGTGGCGAAGTCGAGCAGGTGCAGCGAAAGAAACAGGCAGATGCGGTCGGTCTCCGAGCCGATGCGCGCCATCAGATCGCCGGTGCGCTTGCCACCGAAGTACTCCAGCGACAGCTTGAGCAGGTGCTCGTAGGTGCTCGAGCGCAGGTCGGCGCCGATGCGCTCGCTCACCAGCGCGAGCACGTGGGTGCGCGCGCAGCCGAGCACCCAGGCGAGCACCGCCGCGGCGAACAGTCCGACCAGCAGCGCCAGGACGAGGTCGACGTCGATCGGCACCCCGTTCTGATACGGGATCAGCACCTTGTCCATCAGCGGCATCGTCAGGTACGGCGGAACCAGCGTGGCGGCTGTGCCCGCGAGGGTCAGCAGGAAGCCGAGCAATAGCTGGCGCCGGTAAGGGCGCGCGAAGCGCCAGATGCGGAACAAGGTCCATGTCGACGGCGGCGCGTTCGCCTCGTCTGCGCAGTGCGGGCACTCGTCCTGGCCGGCGACTAGCGGGGCCTGGCAGCGAGGACAGAGCGGCGTCGGGATCCGGCGAACCTCCCCGCCGTTCACGATGTCGTCGCGGACCTCCTCGAAGCGCAGTGCGAGTCGTTGTGCCGCCGGGTTTCGGCCCAGCGTGAAGCGCCAGACACCCAGACGGGTCGGCCCGTCGAAGAGCTCGAGTGCGCCGGCACCCGCGTGGTCGTGCAACTGGAGTTCGAGGCCGGCGCGCAACGGCCATGCGCTGAATTCGGCCTCGCGAGGCGCCTTGGCCAACAGACGACGATCGGTGAGCAGCACGATCCCCGAAGCAAAGCGCAGCGCCGGGTCGAGATCGAGCTCGAGCCACGCAAGGACTTCCTCATGTCCTTGCATCTGGGCATCCGCTTCCATGCGCCAACGATCGGGCAGGGTGCCTGAGGCGGGAACCGGGACAGGGTTAGCGTTCTTCATCGGAAAGGTATGAAGCGTAACGCATCCGGAGGCCGGAGGATGCGGAATATTCAAAATTCTGACCGGATGAGCCGTCCGCATCGACTTTTTTCTGCATCGGGTAAACCGTTTGCTTCCTGCCACGTTGTCAGCTAGCGAAGAACGTCGAACCATCGGCAGGCTGACCCTCCCAACAATGACCCGCAAGTACATCGAAATCCTCTCCGTGCGGCACCTCAAGGGCCCGTGCATGTGGAAATACGGTCCGGCGCCGGCGCTCGAGGCCCTCGTCGACATCCACGAACTCGAGGACTATCCCTCGAACAAGCTGCCCGGCTTCTACGAACGGCTGGTCGCCTGGATGCCGTCGCTGATCGAGCATCGCTGCAATTACGACGAGCGCGGGGGGTTTCTGCGCCGCCTGCGTGAGGGCACTTGGCCGGCTCACATCATGGAACATGTGGTGCTCGAACTGCAGGCGCTCGCCGGCATGACCGGCGGTTTCGGTCGCGCCCGTGAGGTGTCCGAACCGGGCGTCTACAAGGTGGTCGTCACCTGCTGGCAGGAGCAGGTGAGTCGCCATGCGCTGTACGGCGGCCGGGACCTCGTCATGGCCGCCATCGAAGATCGGCCTTTCGATGTGGCCCGCCTGGTCGAGGAGTTGCGCGACATGGCCGATGACTTGTGCTTGGGTCCGAGCACGGCGTCGATCGTGGACGCCGCCGAGGATCGCCGCATCCCCACGATCCGCTTGAACGAGCGCAACCTGGTGCAGCTCGGCTACGGCGCGCGCCAGCGCAGGATCTGGACTGCCGAGACCGACTGTACCAGCGCGATCGCTGAAGGCATCTCGCGCGACAAAGACCTCACCAATCAGCTGCTGCGCGCCTGCGGCGTGCCGGTCCCCGAGGGCAGGGTCGTCGATAGCCCCGCCGACGCATGGGCCGCCGCGGAAGAAATCGGCGTGCCGGTGGTGGTCAAGCCGATCGACGCGAACCACGGTCGCGGCGTATGCATCGACCTGTCGGCCCGCGACGACATCGAGGCGGCCTATTCGGTCGCTCTGGAAGAAGGCAGCAGCGTGATGGTCGAGCGCTTCGTTCCGGGATGCGAGCACCGGCTGCTGGTGGTCGGCGGGCGCATGGTGGCCGCGCTGCGCGGCGATGCGGCCTGGATCGTCGGCGACGGCCGTTCGAGCGTCGAGGCGCTGATCGACAGCCAGCTCAATTCAGACCCGCTGCGCAGTGGCGGCGCGAGCGCGCCGCTGTACCGCATTTGGCTCGATTCGACCTTGAAACTGCAACTGCGCCGGCAAGGCCTCGGCGTCGACGCCGTGCCGGCCGAGGGGCGCCGCGTGCTGGTGCAGCGCAATGGCAATCTCACCATCGACGTGACCGACCGCGTTCACCCCAGCATTCGCGAGGCCGCCGCGCTGGCCGCCCGTGTGGTCGGCCTGGACATCGCCGGTATCGACATCGTCGCCGAGGACATTTCCAGGCCGCTGTCCACGCAGCGTGCCGCGATCGTCGAGGTCAATGCCGGGCCGGGCCTCGACATGCACCTGCATCCCGCTTCCGGCAGGGCGCAGCCGGTCGGTCGCGCGATCGTCGATCAGCTCTTCGCCCCGGATGACGACGGCCGCATTCCGGTGGTGGGCGTCACCGGATCGCACGGCACGGCGACGGTTGCGCGCCTGGTCGCGCAGCTATTGCACCTGGAGGGCATGCACGTGGGTCTGGCTTGCGCGGACGGCCTTTTCCTCGGTCGCCGCCGGGTCAAGGCCGGTGACTGTGCGCACTTCGAGCCCGCGCAATCATTGCTGATGAATCGGACGCTCGAAGCGGCCGTGATCGAGAACGGCGCTCGCATGATGGTCACCGAAGGGCTGGCCTATGACCGCTGCGAGGTCGGCATAGTGACCCGACTCGACCCTTCGCTGACATTGCCCGAGGAGTACATCGAGGACGCCGAGCAGATGTACAAAGTCCTGCGCACCCAGGTGGACGTCGTCCTGGCGCGAGGGGTCGCGGTGCTCAACTGCGCCGACCCCCTTGTCGCTCGGATGGCGCCCCTGTGCGACGGCGATGTGATCTTCTTCTCGGCCGACGCCGACGCGACCGGGCTCGACGCGCATCGCGACAGCGGCGGGCGCGCGGTGCTGTTGCGCGATCATCTTTTGGTCCTGGCCACCGGCCGGGAAGAGACGGTGCTCGCCGATCTCACGCACGTCCGCCTCGCGGACAAGGGGCAGGCTTCGGCCGAGATCGAGTGTCTGTTGGCCGCCGTGGGTGCCGCCTGGGCACTGGGCATCGCCGCGGATCTCATTCGCACCGGCATCGAGACCTTCGACCCCGCCGCGCGCTAAGGCATGCCGAACCAGAAAGCACACTGATGGAAATCTCCCGAATCAGGGCGCTGCGCGGCCCGAACCTGTGGACCCGACACACGGCGATCGAGGCGGTCGTCCTGTGCGCCGAGCACGAACGCTCTATCGACGGCATACCCGGCTTCGAAGCGAAGCTGCGCGCGCGCTTCCCCAAGATCGGCGCACTGCGCTCGGTGGGGCAGGAAGGCCCGGTGACTGCGGCGAACGTGCTGGCGTGCGCGGCACTGAACCTGCAGATGCAGGCGGGATGTCCGGTCACGTTCAGCCGCGTGACGACAGCCGTCGAGCCCGAGGTCTATCAGGTGGTCGTCGAGTACACCGAAGAAGGCGTCGGACGACTCGCGCTCGAGCAAGCGCAGGCGCTGTACGAGGCCGCGCTCACAGACCAGCCGTTCGATCTCGCCGCCGCGCTCGCGCGACTACGGGATCTCGACGAGGACGTGCGTTTGGGCCCGAGCACCGGCGCGATCGTGAAGGCCGCCGTGGCACGCGGCATTCCCTATCGCCGCCTCACGGACGGCAGCCTGGTGCAGTTCGGTTGGGGCAGCCGTCAGCGACGGATCCAGGCGGCGGAGGTGGATACCACCAGTGCTGTTGCCGAGCAGATCGCGCAGGACAAGCAGCTGACCAAGCGTCTTCTGGCTGCTGCGGGGGTGCCGGTTCCGGAGGGCCGTCCGGTCGCCGACATCGAGGACGCCTGGGCGGCGATGCGCGAGATCGGGGGCGCGGTCGTCGTCAAGCCGCGCGACAGCAATCAGGGCAAGGGCGTGGCGGTCAACGTCGCGACGCGAGAGCACCTCGAGGTCGCCTACACCGCCGCCACCGAGTTCGGCTCCGAGGTGTTGGTCGAGCGCTTCATCCCGGGCAACGACTTTCGCCTGCTGGTGGTCGGCGACCAGTTGGTCGCCGCGGCGCGCCGCGATCCGCCGCACGTCATCGGCGACGGTGAACGCAGCATCCGCGACCTCGTCGAGGAGGTCAACGCCGACCCGCGCCGAGGCGATGGTCATGCCACCACCCTGACCAAGGTCAGGATCGACGAGATCGCGGTGGCGCGCCTGGAGATGCAGGGGTACACCCCTGCATCGGTGCCCGCGAAGGGCGCGCGGGTGGTTCTGCGCAACAACGCGAACCTGAGCACCGGCGGCACGGCCACCGATGTGACCGACGACGTGCATCCGGAAGTCGCCGCCAGGGCAGTCGAGGCTGCCCGCATGGTTGGGCTGCACATCGCCGGCGTGGATGTCGTCTGCGAGAGCGTGCTTCGACCGCTTGAGCAGCAGGGCGGCGGCATCGTCGAGGTGAACGCCGCGCCGGGCTTGCGCATGCACCTGAATCCCTCCTACGGCAGAGGTCGGGCGGTCGGGGAGGCCATCGTTTCGATGATGTTCGGCGACGGCCAGGACGCTCGCATCCCGGTCGTCGCGGTGACCGGCACCAACGGCAAGACCACCACGGTGCGCCTGATCGCGCACATGATGGCGAGCGCCGGGCTGCGCGTGGGCATGACCAACAGCGACGGCGTCTATGTGAACGGCCGGCAGATCGACTGGGGCGACTGCAGCGGTCCGAAGAGCGCTCGCAACGTGCTGATGCATCCGGAAGTGGACGGCGCGGTGTTCGAGACCGCACGCGGCGGCTTGTTGCGCGAGGGGCTGGGCTTCGATCGCTGCAAGGTCGCGGTCGTGACCAACGTGGGTCGGGGCGACCATCTCGGACTGAACTACATTACCTCGGCTCATGACATCGGCGTGCTCAAGCGCGTCATCGTGCAGAACGTGTCGCCCGACGGCGTCGCGGTGCTCAACGCCGCCGACCCCATCGTGGCCGCGATGGCGGACATCTGCCCGGGTGCGGTGACGTTCTTCGCGCACGACCGCACCCTGCCGGTGATCGCCAGACACCGGGCGCGCGGCCGACGCACGGTGTACGTCGACGGCGGCTCGCTGGTGGCGGCCGAGGGCCGCCGTGAGCGCCGTATCTCGCTCACGGGCATTCCGCTCACCCGCGGCGGCACGCTGCCCTTCCAGGTCGAGAACGCGATGGCGGCCATGGCGGCGGCCTGGGCACTCGGCATCGACTGGAAGGCGATCGAAAGGGCGCTCGGTTCGTTCACGAGCGACGCGGGCACGGTGCCCGGGCGGTTCAACGAGTTCGTGTACCGCGGCGCGACCGTGATCGCGGACTACGGCCACAATCCCGACGCGATGAGCGCTCTGGTGCATGCGGTGGAGGCCATGCCGGCGCGCCGCCGCATCGTCGTGATCAGCGGCGCCGGCGATCGTCGCGACCAGGATATTCGCGAGCAGACGCAGATCCTCGGCGACGCCTTCGACCACGTGATTCTCTACGAAGACCAAGCACAGCGTGGGCGCGGCGATGGCGAGGTGATCGCGCTGCTGCGGCAGGGGCTGGCGGGGGCGCAGCGCACCCGCGAGGTCGAAGAAATCCGTGGCGAGTTCGCCGCGATCGACGCCGCATTGCAGCGCCTCGCGCCCGGCGACCTGTGTCTGATCCTGATCGACCAGGTCGCTGAAGCGCTCGCCCACATCGCCCACCGCGTCGCGGAGAGTTGAGCCGCCCGAACAGGCGTGCATGCCCACGTCGATTCGCCCTGCTGGTTTGCGTCCGTCTGCTTGCGGCAAGGCGTTTGGCGTATGAGACCTTGCGCATGGGCGGGACTTCGCCCCACCGACCGCTGAACATGGGCATTGCGGCCGCATACCGACGGGCAGGGCAGGTCACTGCCTGCGGCATGATGCCTGGCGATGCGCACGAAGCCTTGGAGGCGCCCATCGAGAAATGCCCGTCTGGCTGCACGCGATGAGCGAGCGCTCCCGGATGATGGATGGGTTACGCGTTTTCGCGGCGCATGTCATCGTGCTCCACCATCTGGCCTCCTACGGGCCCTTGGCCGCCGCGCTCGAGCAGACCTGGCCCTCGGTGTCGGAGGTGCTCTACAACTACGGGCGTTACGCGACCCAGATCTTCTTCGTGATGGCTGGCTTCCTGGCGGCGCAGGGCCTGTCGTCACCGGGCGCGCAGCCGTTGGGTGATCGATTGGTCAAGCGGTACCTGCGCTTGGTCCCGCTTTTCCTGTTGGCCATTCTCGCAGTGGCCTTGGTGGTGACCTGGCTGCGCCCCTGGATCCAGCAGGATTGGCTGACCGAGCCCCCGACGCTGTGGCAATGGGTGTCCCACGCCTTGCTCATCCAGGATATCGTCGGACAGCCGGCCATGACTGTCGGGGCCTGGTACGTCGCGATCGATTTCCAGCTCTTCGTGGTGCTCAATGTCCTGGGCTGGGGGCTGTGGCGCCTGGGAGCGCGCCATGACGCAGTGATCGTGTCGACGGCCCTGCTGTGCCTGGCATCGCAGTGGTATTTCAACCGCGATGCCGAGTGGGATCGCTGGGCGCTGTATTTCTTCGAATCCTATGGTTTGGGGGCGCTGCTGGCCTGGTCGCTGCACGGCACTCAGGGGGCGCGCGGCGCTCGCCATTGGATGCTGCTTTGCATGCTCAGCGCCGTGATCGCGGCTTCTGTGTTCCCCCGGCCGCGCCTCCTGCTCTCGGTGCTGGTGTGTCTGCTGCTGTGGTGGGGTGTGCAGCGATGGCACCCGTCGGAGCGCTGCTCGAAGTGGCTGCAACGCCATGGTGAACTGTCGTACGCGCTCTTCTTGACCCATTTCATGCCGTTGGTGGTCGCCAATGCGGTATGGATCCGATGGGGTGGGCAATCTCCCGCCGGGGGTGTGGCACTGCTGGTCCTCACATGGGGGGTGTGTGTGGTTTGGTCGGGGATGTTTCACCGCGCGGTTCAAATCCTGATGCGAGCGGCTTGGCGGCATTGACGAGCCGTATCGACGATTCGACGCAGCCTGGAGCGGCCCTGGGGTCGGTGCGGAGTCCCTCAAGGAGGGTGCCGCCGTGCCATGATCTTCATGGCGGGATACCGTTGGGCCGCGCAATGGGGTGCGAATAGCCGGCGCTCGATACCGCTGCGGGGTTCGTCGAGACGCTTCAGGCGCGTTTCGGTCGTGGTGACGCGCGGGTTGTGGCGTTGCGGCGCCGGAGTGTCCGAATACGCGTCTGCCATGTGCGGTACACTTTCGGCATCGAATCCCTTCCGTGCCGACGGACGTTCGTCCCGAGGGTCATGTCAGGGCAGATATGCGGCCGGCCGGTGCTCGTTCACCGGATCCGTGCTTCAAGTTGCCGCACTCGAGCGCCGTGACTGTGGGTGTCGGCACAAGGGCCCGAGGATGGGCGCGTGCAGCCGAGCAGTCGAGAGACGAAGGAAAGTGAGCCTTCCCAGTCGTTTCGTTGAACACTTCGACACGAAGGGCGGTGCGCCAGCAGCGACAACCGCGCGCAGAGCGCGGCTTTATCGAGTGTCTGGAAGTTCGGCATGACAAAACGTTTGCCTGCTGGGAGCCGGATGACGCGAGCTGCTCGTTTCCGGCGGTGCGAGAGGCCGGCGGTGCGATTGCGCCGATCTGCGCTTCCAGTTCGGCGCTACCAAGGAGCAGGCGGGCATCGTGCCCCCACCCAGCCATGACGATCCTTCAACTGTTCAAACGGCATGAACCGCCGAGGCGCCTGCGCGAGCTCAAGAGAATGGCGTTGTTCGCCGAACTCAGTCATCGCGAGGTGCGCGTGGTCGATGGGTTCATGCACGAGCGCAGCTACCTCGCGCGCGAAGTCGTGTTCGACGAAGGCGAGCAGGGCGAGGCGTTCTACGTGGTGCTCGAGGGCCAGGTGCAGATCTGCCGACAGGGCCAGCCGGATACGCCGCTGGCCGTGCTCGGGCCAGGCAGCTTCTTCGGGGAACTGGCGCTTCTCGATGACGCGCCCCGCTCCGCGCAGGTGCGCGCACAGGAGAACTGCAAGCTGCTGGTGCTGTTCCGCGGCGACTTCCTCGGTCTGATGGAGTCGCACGGTCTGATCGCATCCAAGATCGCCATCCAACTGGCCCGCCATCTGGCCTCGCGCGTGCGCAACATGGACCGCGCCGCGGGCGGTCCGTTGTGAACGGCCGGCCGGATGCCGCCGCCTCACCGATGCGGCGCGAGCCCTATCGATCCGGCCCGCTGGCCTGGTGCCTGATCCTGGGGGGCACCTGTCTGGCCCTGTTCCTGTTTCAGAAGATCCTCTGGCTGGTGGTGCCGTTCGTGTTCGGCCTGCTGATCTACTACCCGTTGTTCCCGCTGCAGCAACGCCTGGTGCTGGGCGGCATGACGCGCGATGCGTCGGCTGCGCTGGTCAGTGGCGGCGCCTTCCTGGTGGCCCTGGGGCTGGCGCTGCTGAGCTTTCCCTGGATCGCGAGCCGGTTCGGCAACTGGCAGGATTCGGGGGCCCGCTACATCGACGGCGGCCTGCGTCTGCTGGTCGACACGCTGTCCTGGCTGGAGCAGCGCGTGCCGCTCGCCGCCCAGGCCGGACTCAGTGTCCAGCTCACCGAGCAGCTCAGCAGCTTGGGCGATACGCTGGCCAGCAAGTACTTGGCCGATGTGGCGCTGGCGGCTGCGACATGGCTGCCTTCGCTGGTGCTCGCGCCCTGCCTGGCCTTCTTTTTTCTGCGTGACGGCTGGCGCTTCAAGAAATTTCTCGGCCGCGCCGTGCCGAATGCCTTCTTCGAGCGCACGCTCTATCTGCTCGACCAGATCGACCAGACGGCGCGCCTGTACTTCCAGGGTCTGCTCAAGCTGACCGTGCTCGACGCGGTGTGCCTGGCGCTGGGCCTCTGGGTGATCGGTGTCTCGGCGCCTTTGGCGCTGGGCCTGATCACGGCGGTGCTCGCCTGGGTGCCGTACATCGGCTCCATCCTGGGCTGTCTGCTCGTGGTGCTGGTGGCCGCCACCGATCACCCTGGCAATGCCAGCGTAGCCTACAGCGCCGTGGTGTTGTTCCTTTGCGTGCGCCTGCTCGATGACTTCGTCTTCATGCCCATGACCATCGGTCGCAGTCTGCGCATGCATCCGCTGCTGACCGTGCTGATGATCTTCGTCGGCGGTGCGGTCGCCGGCGTGGCCGGGCTGATGTTGGTGCTGCCGCTGCTCGGTGTGGCCATGGTGCTGGGCGAGACCGTCGGCGAGGTGTTCACCGACCCCCGTCTGAGAGCTCGACATGCCTTTGCCCGCCGCTTGCGCGAGCAGCAGGCCATGCACGATCTGAGTGCCTGATCGGTGCCGGTCGCTCGGGGTCGTCGGTCGTCAACGTCATGCCTCCGGTTGGTCCGGCTTAACCGGGCTTCGGCGCGGCTGACGCAGTCGGTGCCCGCGGGTGCGTGCACTGTATCGGGGCATCGATGACCTGGCAGCACCGTTGCAGTGCCGGCGCAAGCGCGGCTCGGTCATCGTCCCTTTGCGATGCCTTGTTGGTTTCGATGGCGCAGGATTTGCTTCTCGGGTCCCCCGGATCTACCTGCAACCATCGTCCCGACATCCATGAGAACGCCATGATCCTCCTGTCACGTCTAGTCGCCATCGCCCTGGTCACACTGCCGGTACTGGCCAACGCATATCCCACCAAGCCGGTGCGGCTGGTCATTCCCTTTCCGCCCGGCGGCGCCTCGGATTACGTCGGACGGATGGCCGGTCAGGCGCTGTCGGACCTGTGGAAGCAGAACGTCGTCATCGACAACCGCGGCGGCGCCGGCGCGACCATCGGCACGGGGCTGGTGGCCAATAGCACGGCCGACGGCTATACGCTGCTGATGGGGGTCAATGCGGGCGTCGTCATCGCGCCCAGCATCTACTCGAACCTGTCCTACGATCCGCGCAAGGATCTCGCGGCACTTGCTTCCTTCGCGCTGTCGCCCCAGTTGCTCGTCGTCACCAATAGCCTGCCGGTGAAAACGGTGCAGGAATTGGTGGCGCTGGCGAGAAGCAAGCCCGAGCAGTTGTCGTTCGCATCCTCGGGCAGCGGCGCGCTGCCGCATCTGGGCGCGGCGATGTTCAACATGATGGCCGGGATCAAGGCGGTGCACGTGCCCTACAAGGGCAGCGGCCCGGCCCTGCCTGACCTGATCGCCGGCCGCACGCATTACATGATCGACATCATCGTTTCAGCGCTGCCGCTGGTGCAGTCCGGCAAGCTGCGGATGCTCGCGGTGACGACGACGAAGCGCTATCCGACGCTGCCGGAGGTGCCTACGATCGCCGAAAGCGGGCTGCCCGGCTACGAGGCGGCGCAGTGGTACGGAATCTTCGCGCCGGCCGGCGTGCCGGCGGCGGTCGCGAAGAAAATCGAAACCGACGTCGCGAAAATGCTCGACAACAAACCGCTGCGTGCCAATCTGTCGGAGCGCGGTGCGGAAATGGTCTATGGCAATTCCGCGCAATTCACGGCGGTGATCAGACAAGACATCGAGAAGTGGGCGAAGGTGGTCAAGGCGACGGGCGTGAAGGTGGACTGACGCCGGCCGGCGTCCCCAGCGGCGGGTCTTCACGTCGCAGCGGCCTCGGCTATCCTAGCCGTCTGCTCGACGGTGCGACTCGACAGCGTGCTTGCGTTGAGCGCGGTGCAGCTTGCGGCGGTGTCGCGCTCGCCGAACGGTTCGAGTGACCGCGCCTGCAGCGCGTCCTGCGGCTGAGGCAAACAAGACAGGGAGGAGAGCGACGTATGGAAATGCAGTTGCGCGGGCAGTCGGTCCTCGTCACCGGCGCTTCGAAGGGTATCGGGCTTGCCGTGGCGCGAGCGTTCGCCCGCGAGGGTTGCGATGTGCATCTCGCGGCGCGCTCGGTCGATGCACTCGAGCACAACAAGGCGTCGATCGAGCGCGAGTTCGCGGTCAAGGCGCGCGTCCATGCGCTCGATCTCGGCGATTCCGCAGCGCTGAAGGAACTCGCTGCCGCGTGCGGTGCGGTCGACGTGCTCGTGAACAACGCGGGCGAGATTCCCTCCGGGCCGCTCGAATCGCTCGACGAGGATCTCTGGCGCAAGAGCTACGACGTCAAGCTCATGGGCTACATGCTGCTTGCGCGGGAGCTGTATCCGCGCATGAAGGCGCGCGGCAGCGGCGTGATCATCAACGATATCGGCAACTCGGGAGAGAACTGGGACGCCAACTACATCGCCGGCAGCACCGCGAATGCCGCGCTCATGGCGTTCACCAAAGCGCTCGGCGGTGTGAGTCTCGACTTCGGCGTGCGCGTCGTCGGCGTGAATCCGGGCCCCGTGGAGACCGAGCGCATGGTGAAGATCAACAAGCGCCGCGCACTCGATTTGTGGGGCGATGAGAGTCGCTGGACGGAGCTGCGCGAGAAGTACCCGGCGGGACGTCCCGCATCGGCCGAGGAAGTCGCGGATCTCATCGTGTTTCTCGCCTCGCCGCGCGCGGGCTACATCACGGGTACCATCGTCACCATCGACGGTGGCATCGCCGCCAAGGGCTCGGTGATCAAGGAAAGGTCGCGCGCATGAGTACGCTCCGCGGGTTCGATGTGCGCAACGCGCACTTCGATCGCCTCTTCAACATGCCGGGACTGATGTGGCTCGGCCAGAACACCAATCACTTCGAGACGCCTCCGGAGGTGATGGACGCGATGCTCGATTCGCTGCGGCGCGAGGAGTATCACGCGTATGCGCCGCCCGCCGGGATGGAGGTGTTGCGTGCGTTGATCCGCGAAGACCTCGGGCTGCCGGATCACTCGGTACTGGTCACCGACGGTGGCGTAGCCGCGCTCTATACGGTGTGCCGAACGCTGTGCGAGCCGGGCGTCACGCTCGTGACGACCGATCCGGGCTGGAAGTGGCCGCTGCACTTCTCGCGCGCAGCCGGCGCCGAGGTCATCGAGTTGCCGATCTACGACCCCGCCCAGGGCTATCGGCTCACGGCGGCGCAACTCGCGGCTGCGGTCGATGAGCGCACGCGCATCGTCTATCTCGTCGATCCGAACAACCCGCTCGGCATCTGCTATACATCGGCCGAGATCGAAGCGTTCACGCAGATCGCCCGCAAGGTCGGCGCATATTTCGTTCACGACTGCACTTATCGCCACTTCGCCGACGCGCACACGCTCGCCGCGCGGTTCTATCCCGAGCGCAGCATCACGATCTACAGCTTCTCTAAGTGGCTCGGACTCGCAGGCTTGCGCGTCGGGGCGATCGTGGCCGCACCCGATGTCCTCGAGCAGCTCGCGGCGGCGCCGCCGAACAATCTCGGCAGCAATGTCGTCTCGCAGCGGGCCGCCATCGCCGGCCTGCGCATTCGCGATCGCTGGTTTCCGGAGATCAATAGACGCCAGCGGCGCAACCAGGCGGCCATCCACGCGGCCGTCGCGCGCGTGCCGGGGATGAGCGTGGCGGTGTATCCGTCACAGGCGAACTTCCTCGTCATCGAAGTGCTCGCAGCGGGGATCACGCCGGAGGCGCTCTGCCATGCGTATGCGAACGAGGGCATCATGATCCGGCAGGGAACCTACCACACGCCGCGCTTCGGGCATCGCTTCGTGAAGGTCAGCACCACCGTGCCGGAGGGCTGGGCCGACGCCTTCTGCGAACGCCTGCCGGCGATGGTCGACAAGGCGCGCACGATGCAAGACGTGCCGCCGCTGTTTTAGCGAGGAGAACCCCATGCCCTATGCCACCACAGACGACGGCGTGAAGCTCTACTTCGAGGAAGCCGGCAGCGGCACCCCGATCGTTTTCGTGCACGAGTTCGGCGGCGATCACCGCAGCTGGGAGCCGCAGATGCGCTACTTCTCGCGGCGCCATCGCTGCGTGACCTTCGGTGCGCGAGGCTATCCACCGTCCGACGTGCCAGCCGACGTCGAGAAGTACTCGCAGGCCCGCGCGGCAGCCGACATCGCCGCCGTCATGGATGGCGCGGGCATCGATCGCGCGCATGTGGTCGGACTCTCGATGGGCGGCTTCGCGACGCTGCACTTCGGGCTCGACTATCCCGCGCGGGCGCGATCGTTGGTCGTCGCGGGCGCGGGATACGGGGCCGAGAAGCGGCACGAGGCGTACTTCAAGGGCGTCTCGATGGAAGTCGCGGCCCAGTTCGAGGCGCAAGGCAGCGAGACGTTCGCCAAGACGTATGCGCTCGGAGGATCGCGCGTGCAGTTCCAAAACAAGGACCCGAGGGGCTGGCAGGAATTCGCGACGCAACTCGGCGAGCACTCCTCGCTCGGCGCAGCCAACACGATGCGCGGCGTGCAGGCGCGGCGGCCGTCGATCTACGACCTGGAAGATCGCATGCGGCAGATGCAAGTGCCGACCCTCGTGGTCGTGGGCGATGAGGATGATCACTGCATCCAGCCGGGCGTGTTCATGAAGCAGGCCATCCCCAGCGCCGGCCTGCTGATCCTGCCCAAGACCGGCCATACGTTGAATCTGGAAGAGCCCGACCGCTTCAATCTGTTCGTCGCCGAGTTCATCGCTTTGGCCGAGGCCGGCCGCTGGACTGCACGCGATCCGCGCGCGATGTCCGCTGAAATCATGAAGACGAAGTAGCGGTGATGACGCGCCCGAGCGCTCATGTCGACGCAGCGCGTTTGTGGTCCCGCCATCTGAGCCTTGCGCGCCACGGTGCCACCGCAGCCGGCGGAGTGAACCGGCAGGCGCTTTCCAGCGAGGAGATCGCCGCAAGACGCGAACTGTTGGCGATTGCCCGCGCCTTGGATCTCACGGCGTTCACCGACGCAGCGGGCAACTTCTTCCTGCGCATGGCGGGGCGTGAATCGGATCTGCCGCCGGTGCTCACCGGTTCGCACATCGACAGCCAACCGACCGGGGGCAGGTTCGATGGCGTCTACGGCGTGCTCGCCGGGATCGAAGCCATCGAAGCGTTGCGCGCGGCTCGCATCACGCCGCGGCGGCCGATCGAGGTCGTCGCGTGGATGAACGAAGAAGGTTCGCGATTCGCGCCCGGGATGATGGGCTCCGCCGCGTATGCGGGCGCCGAGGCGCTCGATACCATGCTCTCGATCACGGATGCGGCGGGCGTCACCGTCGGGCGCGAACTGGCCCGCATGCGGGATGCCTTCCCCGATGTGCCTGCACGGCCGCTCGCCCGGCCGCTCGCGGCCTATCTCGAAGCACATATCGAGCAAGGTCCGGTGCTCGAGCAGGTGGGGTGCAGCGTCGGTGTCGTGACCGGCATCCAGGGCAAGCGCACGTTCCGCGTCACGGTCGCCGGCGAAGAAGCGCATGCGGGCACGGCGCCTCTGGCAACACGCAAGGATGCTCTGCTCGCTGCCACTGCCATTATCCAAGGCCTTTCGAAGGCGTTTGCCGATCCCGATGACATCGTGAAGTTCACGGTGGGGCGCATCGAGGTCCTGCCCAATGCGCCATCGGTGGTGGCGGGGCGGGCGATCTTCTCCATCGATCTGCGGCATCCCGACTCCGCGCGCCTGCGCGCGCTCGGCGATGCCATTGCGAATCTGTGCGCCGAGTGCGGGCGGCCGTGCGGGGTGGAGGTGCGCGAACTCACGACCGCGATGTCGCTCGAGTTTCCTCCGGCCATCTGCGATCTCGTGCGCGAGTGTGCGGCGGCCATCGGCATCCGCACCCTCGATCTTCCCTCGGCGGCAGGACACGATGCGCGCTTCATGCATGCCGTATGCCCCAGTGGAATGATTTTCGTGCCGTGCAAGGGCGGCATCAGTCACAACGAAGCAGAGTCGGCGACCGCGAGCGATCTTGCGGACGGGGCCCGGGTGCTGGCCGATGCGCTCCTGTCCCTTGCGATGCGCTGAGCTTCCTCGAGGCGCGAGCTTGTCAAGCCATCGGCATATCTTCCCTAGGCGTTAGGCGCGGACGGACCGCTTGCGCCAAGGGCGGGCGCGCAGCGCGGGTGGTTCACCATTGCGGTGCATCAGCCTCATGCGAGGGCGGCCGGTCGGCGCGCTTTCCTCGGCTCTCTTGGGACGATGCATACGCTTGCGGCGCGTCCAGCGGCAAGCGGCCGGTGCCAGTGCCGCGTCGCTGCAGCGCGTCTTTCCGCCTCTGGGAAGCCGGCCCCCAGAGGACGAAACTGCGTTTGCCGATGCGCAAGCGCCTGTTATCGTGCCGCCCGAAGCGGGGGCGGGCGAAGGTTTCGATGCGACCGGGCAGCGCGGTCGGCACGCGACTTGCATCTGCATCGGATTGTGCACAATCCATATCCAATGGTGCACAATCCGGGTGCGGCGGCGGGACGTCGCGGGCACGCCTTTCGGTTTCAGTCTAGGAGACTGCAATGTCCGTCGCTGCCTGCCGCGCTGTTCGACTGCTCGTGCTCGCTCTGCTCGTCGCCCCGTCAACCGCATCGGCGCAAGAGGCTTCCCGCTATCCGGAGCGTCCGCCGCGCATCATCGTGCCTTTCCCGCCCGGGGGTGCGGCGGACTTGTTCGCGCGGATCGCCGGCCAGAAGCTCGCCGAAGCCTGGGGCGGACGCGTCACGGTCGTCACCGACAACCGCGCGGGCGCCGGTGGCATCATCGGCACCCAGGCGGCCGTGAAGGCGACGCCGGACGGTTACACCTTTCTCATCGTCACCGTCGGACACGCGGTGAACGCTTACATGTATTCGAAACTGCCCTACCAAAGCGCGACGGACCTGACGGCGGTCGGGATGGTGGCCACCGTGCCGAGCCTGGTGGTGGTCGGGCCGTCGTTTTCGGGGCAGTCGCTGAAGGATCTGCTCGACGCGGCTCGGGCAAAGCCCGGCGCGCTGCAGTTCGCCTCTTCCGGCACGGGCTCCACCAGTCACATCGGGGCCGTACTGATCGAGTCGCTCGCGGGCGTGAGCATGACCCATGTTCCCTACAAGGGTGCCGCTGCCGCGCTGCAGGACGTCATGGGTGGTCGCGTGCCCATGTCGGTGGACATCATCACGTCTTCGCTGCCGCACGTTCGCTCCGGCAAGTTGCGCGCGCTGGGAATCACCAGCGCGCAGCGCTCGCCGAAACTGCCCGATATTCCCACCGTTGC
>LNFM01006648.1_pt1 | contig 33326 bp, 38 predicted proteins | sample 596031 | NCBI WGS metagenome assembly LNFM01 (sample SAMN04254537, study PRJNA301005) | activated carbon metagenome | isolation source: dual media filters at the Ann Arbor, Michigan drinking water treatment plant | place: USA: Ann Arbor | reverse complement strand
GCTGCCGCAGCGGCATTCGTACTGCTTCTTCAGCTTGGGCGTCATGCGCTCGTCGATCACCAGGCCGTAGTCGTAGAACAGTTCCTCGCCGGGCGACACGTCGCGCAGGGCCTTGATGAAGACGCGGCCGTCGGTCACGTCGCTCTCGCAGTTGGGCTCGCAGGCGTGGTTGATCCAGCGTGACGCGTTGCCGCCGAACTTGGCGTCCAGCACGTGCTTGTCGTCGAGCGTGAAATAAAAGGTATGGTTCGGGTCCTTGGGATCGTGCGGATGGCGGCGCAGGGCCTCCTTCCAAGTGATCACCTCGCCCGTGTATTCGATGATCTTCTCGCCGGCCTTCAGCGGGCGGAGGGCGTAGACGCCCTTGCCGTGGACGCCGCTCTTGCGGACCTGGATGCGCCGGCCTGCGGCCGGGGTCTTTGCAGTCTTGGCGGGGGTGGCTTGCGCAAGGGCTTTCATTGGGTACATTGAAATCATGGGCGCGCGCGTATGTGTGCGTGCGCGCGAGAGCAACGGATTTTAGGCACGGCGCCGGGCACAGCCCCGCGCCCGACGGGAACCCATGGGAAAGACGCTGATCATTGCCGAGAAACCCAGTGTGGCGCAGGACATCGTGCGCGCACTGACACCCCAGGTGGGCAAGTTCGACAAGGAAGCCGATCACTTCGAGAACGACCAGTACGTGGTCACCAGTGCGGTCGGCCACCTGGTGGAGATCAAGGCCCCCGAGGCCTACGACGTCAAGCGCGGCAAGTGGAGCTTCGCGCACCTGCCGGTGGTGCCGCCGCATTTCGACCTGGCGCCCATCGACAAGGCCAAGTCGCGCCTGTCGGCAGTGGTCAAGCTGGTCAAGCGCAAGGACGTCACCGCCCTCATCAACGCCTGCGACGCGGGGCGCGAGGGCGAACTGATCTTCCGCCTGATCGTGCAGTACGCCGACACCGGCAAGACGCCGCTGAACAAGCCGATCCGCCGCCTGTGGCTGCAGAGCATGACGGCTTCGAGAAGCTGCGCAGCGACGAGCAGATGCAGGGCCTGGCCGACGCCGCGCGCAGCCGCAGCGAGGCCGACTGGCTCGTCGGCATCAACGGCACCCGCGCGATGACGGCCTTCAATTCGCGCGACGGCGGCTTCTTCCTCACCACCGTGGGCCGCGTGCAGACGCCCACGCTGTCCATCGTGGTGGAACGCGAGGAGAAGATCCGCAAGCACGTCTCGCGCGACTACTGGGAGGTGCGCGGCACCTTCGACGCCGAGGCCGGGCAGTACGAAGGCAAGTGGTTCGACCCCAAGTGGAAGAAGAATCCCGACGATGCCGAGCAGCGCAGCGACCGCCTCTGGACCGCGGCCGACGCGCAGGCCATCGCCCAGGCCTGCCGCGGCCAGCCCGCGGTGGTCACCGAAGAAGCCAAGCCCAGCAACCAGAGCAGCCCGCTGCTGTACGACCTGACCACGCTGCAGCGCGAGGCCAACTCGCGCTTCGGCTTCAGTGCCAAGACCACGCTGTCGATCGCGCAGGCACTGTACGAGAAGCACAAGGTGCTGACCTACCCGCGGACCGCCCTGCCGGAAGACTACCTGCCGGTGGTCAAGCAGACCTTCGAGATGATCGCCAGCGAAGACCTGCCCGGCCCGCTGCGCGACCTGGCCACGCATGCGAAGAAGGGGCTGAAGGACGGCTACATCAAGCCCATCAAGCGCGTCTTCGACAACACCAAGGTGTCGGACCACTTCGCCATCATCCCCACGCTGCAGGCCCCGAAGAGCCTGACCGAGATCGAGGCCAAGCTCTACGACATGGTGGTCAAGCGCTTCCTGGCGGTGTTCTACCCGCCGGCCGAGTTCATGGTCACCACGCGCCTGAGCAAGGTGCAGGCCGGCGGCACCGAACACGTGTTCCAGACCAATGGCAAGGTGCTGGTGAACCCGGGCTGGCTGGCCGTCTACGGCAAGGAGGCGCAGGACGACGACGCCAACCTGGTGCCGGTGAAGCAGGGCGAGACCGTGCGCACCGAGAGCGTCGACGTGAAGTCGCTGCAGACCAAGCCGCCGGCGCGCTACACCGAAGCCACGCTGCTCAGCGCCATGGAAGGCGCGGGCAAGCTGATCGACGACGACGAGCTGCGCGAGGCCATGGCCGAGAAGGGCCTGGGCACGCCGGCCACGCGCGCGCAGGTCATCGAAGGCCTGATCCTCGAGAAGTACATGCTGCGCGAAGGCCGCGAACTGGTGCCCACGGCCAAGGCCTTCCAGCTGATGACGCTGCTGCGCGGCCTGGCCATCGAGGACCTGACCAAGCCCGAGCTCACCGGCAACTGGGAACACCAGCTCAGCGAGATGGAACACGGCCGCCTGAAGCGCGAGGCCTTCATGGCCGAGATCGCCAAGATGGCCGAGCGCATCGTGCGCAAGGCCAAGGAGTACGACCGCGACACCATCCCCGGCGACTACGCGACGCTGGCCACGCCCTGCCCGAACTGCGGCGGCGTGGTGAAGGAGAACTACCGGCGCTTCGCCTGCACCGGCCCGGCGGGCTCGGCGGACGGCGAGGGCTGCGGCTTCTCCATCACCAAGATCCCGGCCGGGCGCGCCTTCGAGACCGCCGAGGCCGAGGCCTTCCTGCGCGACAAGAAGATCGGGCCGCTGGAGGGCTTCCGCTCCAAGGCCGGCTGGCCCTTCACTGCCGAGATGAAGCTGGTGCGCGACGACGAGATCAGCAACTGGAAGCTGGAGTTCGACTTCGGCGAGGACGCGCGCCAGGCCGAGGGCGACGGCGAGCCCATCGACTTCAGCGCGCAGGAGACGCTGGGCCACTGCCCGAAGTGCCAGGGCAGCGTGTTCGAACACGGCAGCAGCTATGTGTGCGAACGCGCCGTGGGCGCGCCGGTGACCTGCGACTTCAAGAGCGGCAAGATCATCCTGCAGCAGCCGGTGGCGCGCGAGCAGATGACGCGGCTGCTGACCACCGGCAAGACCGAACTGCTGGATGGCTTCGTGTCCAACAAGACGCGGCGCAAGTTCAAGGCCTACCTCGCCTACGACAAGAAGGAAGGCAAGGTGATCTTCGAGTTCGAGCCGCGCGCGGCGAAGGTGCCCAAGGCACCGGCGAAGAAAGCCGCGGCGAAGAAGCCAGCGGCTTGACGGCGTGTCGGACCCCGGGCCCTGGCCCTGCCTCGCCGTCCGCGGCGAGGGCTCGATGCTGATGGTGGCCGTGCAGCCCGGGGCACGGCGCACCGGGGCCGACGGCCTGCACGATGGCGCGCTGAAGCTGCGTCTGTTGGCGCCGCCCGTCGAAGGCCAGGCCAATGCCGCGCTGATCGCCTGGCTGGCCGATCAGCTGGGCCTGCCCAAGCGTGCCGTGCGCGTGGCGCGTGGGGCCAGTTCGCGGCGCAAGGCCATCGAGATCGACCTGGCGCCGGCCGACGTGGCGCGCTGGCTGGCCGTGGCCGTGCCCGCCGCGCCCTCTTGCGCACCATGACCCAGGACGTCTTCTTCAAGCTGATGGCCATCTTCGTCACGGTGGCCCTGGGCTACGTGGCGGCGCGGGCGCGCTGGCTGGGCGAACCCGGCGGCGGATCGGACCCGGCGAAGGTGCTGTCCGCCGCCACCTTCTACCTGTTCGTGCCGGCGCTGCTGTTCCGCACCATGGTGCGCCTGGACCTGTCGCAGATGCCCGGTCGCCTGGTGGCCGCGTACTTCGTGCCTGCGATGATCTACATGCTCATCGTCTACTGGGCGAGCCGGCGGGCCATGCCGGTGCACGGTCCTGCGGCGCCTTCCACGCGGGCCATCACCGCCACCTATGGCAATGCGGTGCAACTGGGCATCCCGATGTCGGCAGCGATGTTCGGCGAGACCGGGCTGGCACTGCACATCGCCATGGTCAGCGTGCACGGGCTCATCCTGCTCACGGCGCTGACGGTGCTGGTGGAGGTCGACCTCGCGCGGCAGGACCGCGGCAGCACCCTGTTCGCCACGGTGAAGACCACCGTGCGCAACACGGTGATCCACCCCGTCGTGCTGCCGGTGCTGGCCGGGCTGGTGTGGAACCTCACGGGCTGGGGCCTGCACCCCGTGCTCGACCTCACGCTGGCCGGCCTGGGCTCGGCCGTGGTGCCGGTGTGCCTGGTGCTCATCGGCGTCTCGCTGGCCACCTACGGCCTGAAGGGCTCGCTGAAGGGCGTCGTGGTGCTCAGCCTGCTCAAGCTCTTCGTGCTGCCGGCCCTCGTGCTGGTGGTGGCGCACTGGGGCTTCGGCCTCTCGGGCACGCCGCTGGGCGTGCTGGTGATGATGGCGGCGCTGCCGGCCGGCAGCAACGCGCTGATCTTCGCCCAGCGCTACGACACGCTGAAGGCCGAGGCCACGGCGGCCATCGTGCTGACGACGGGTGCCTTCGTCGTCACGGCGGCCTTCTGGCTGGCGGTGCTGGGTCTGCTCGGCCGCTGACGCCCCCCCCCGGGGGGGGGCGCCCCGCGCGCCGGGGCGATCTGGGAAAATGCCGCGCATGACGCCCACCGACATCCCCGCCTGCATGGCCCACGTCGGCGTGGCCGCGCGTGCCGCGGCCACCTCGATGGCGGCCGCCTCGACGGCGCGCTCGCCGCGCCCGGGCCGCTGCGTGATCCCCGCATGACCACGACGGACGACCTGCTTGCCCTGGACTGGACGGGCCACGCGATCGAGATCGCCCCGGGCGTAAGCACACGGCCCGGCCAGCCGCTGCTGCGTGACGAGGTGCGCACTCGCGCCGTGATGCGCGAGCTGCGCCGGCACGCGATGCGCGACGGCCGCGGCGATGGCCTGCGTGCGATCGACCTCGGCTGCCTGGAGGGCGGTTTCACGGTGGAGCTGGCCCGCGCTGGCTACGACGCACTGGGCATCGAGGGCCGCGCCAGCAACTACGCCAAGTGCGCGGCGCTGGCGGGCCACCTGGCGTTGCCGGGGCTGCGGTTCGAGCTGTGCGACGTGAAGGCGCTGACTGAGGCGACGCACGGACGCTTCGACGTCGTGCTGTGCCTGGGTCTGCTCTACCACCTCGACGACCCGGTGGCGTTCGTCGAGCACCTCACGCGCGAGCTGACGACGTCGCGCGCGACGATGTTCCTCGACACCCACGTCGCGCCGCCCGACGACGCCGCTCTGGCCGGCTTCGGCGGCCGCGCTGCGCTGTCGCCTCTGGTTACGCTCACGCACCGCGGCCACGACTACGCCGGCCGCTGGTACCACGAGTACGATGGCAGCCAGGCGCCGGACCAGGCCTGGACCTCCGTCTCGAACGCCCGTTCTTTCTGGCCCACCGAGCCGGCGCTGATCGCGGCGCTGCTGCGTGGCGGCTGGGAGCGCGTCTACCCGATTCACGGCTCCTACGAGATCGGCGAGGAGCTCGCGCTGCGCCGCCACTACAGCCGCGCGTGGTACGTCGCGGTGAAGGGCGACTGACCCACGCAGCAGGCCCGTCAGGGCCTTCAGCGAAAATGCCGCGCATGACGCCCACCGACATCCCCGCCTACATGGCCCACGTCGGCGTGGCCGCGCGCGCCGCGGCCACCTCGATGGCGGCAGCGTCCACCGCTGCCAAGGACGACACGCTGCGCCGCCTGGCCGCGCTGCTGCGCGCCGAGACGGCGGCATTGCAGGTCGCCAACGCGAAGGACCTGCAGGCCGCCGAGGCCGCCGGTCTGTCTGCGCCGATGGTCGACCGCCTCCGGCTGACCCCCAAGGTCCTGGACACCGTGGCTCAGGGCTGCGAGCAACTCGCCGCCATGCCCGACCCGGTCGGCGAGATCACCGGCGTGAAGCGCCGGCCCAGCGGCATCGCCGTGGGCCAGATGCGCGTGCCGCTGGGTGTGTTCGGCATGATCTACGAGAGTCGGCCCAACGTCACCATCGAGGCCGCGTCGCTGGCCATCAAGAGCGGCAACGCGTGCGTGCTGCGCGGCGGCTCCGAGGCCCTCCATTCCAACCTGGCGCTGTGGCGCCTGGTGCAGGCGGCGCTGTCGGCGGCCGGCCTGCCGCCCGATGCGGTGCAGCTGGTGGAGACCACCGACCGCGCCGCCGTCGGCCGGCTCATCGCGATGCCGGAATACGTCGACGTCATCATCCCGCGCGGCGGCAAGGGCCTCATCGAGCGCATCAGTGCCGAGGCCAAGGTGCCGGTCATCAAGCACCTGGACGGCAACTGCCACGTCTACGTCGATGCCGAGGTCGATCTCGGGCTGGCGCTGAAGGTGACCGACAACGCCAAGACGCAGAAGTACAGCCCCTGCAATGCGGCCGAATCGCTGCTGGTGCATGCGGCGGTGGCACCCGCGTTCCTGCCACGCATCGGCGAGATGTTTGCCGCCAAGGGCGTGGAGATGCGCTGCGACGAGGCCGGCGCACGCCTGCTCGCAGCGGTGCCGGGTGCCCAGGTGGTGGCGGCCACCGAGCAGGACTGGGCCGAGGAGTACCTCGCCCCCGTCATCAGCGTGAAGGTGGTGCAAAGCCTCGACGAGGCCATCGCCCACATCAACCGCTACGGTTCGCACCACACCGACGCCATCCTCACGACGAACCACCCGAACGCGATGCGCTTCCTGCGCGAAGTCGATTCGGCCAGCGTGATGGTCAATGCGAGCACCCGCTTCGCCGATGGCTTCGAGTACGGCCTGGGGGCAGAGATCGGCATCTCCACCGACAAGATCCACGCCCGCGGGCCGGTCGGGCTGGAGGGCCTGACGTCCATGAAGTGGGTGGTGCTGGGCCAGGGCGAAGTGCGCACGTGACCGCACTCGAGCTGAGCGGCCTGCAGATCGGGCTGCTGGTCGGGGCCGCGGTGCTGGCCTTCTGGATGCTCGGGGCCTACAACCGGCTGGTGTCCTTGCGCAGCGGGCTGGGCGCGGCGTTGGCGCAGGTGGGCGAAGGGCTCGCCCGCCGCGGCCTGGCCGTCACTTCCCTGGCGCAAGCCCTGCGGGAGCCCCTGGCGGGTGAGCAGGGGGCGCTGGACGCCATCGTCACGGCCCAGGGCCAGGTGGCCGTCGCGGCCGAGGCCCTGCGGGCACGTCCGGTGGCAGCGGCAGCGGCCGAGCGGCTGGTGGCCGCAGAGGCCGAGATGCGATCGGCCGCCAGCCGCGTGCGCTCGCTCGTCGAGCAGCACGCCGCGCTGCTGGCATCGCCCGAGATCGCTCCGCACCTGGCCACCATGGCCGAAGCCGAGGCCCGGCTGGTCTTCGCCCGGCAGCTCTTCAACGACGCGGCCGAGGTCTACAACGACGCTGTGCGGCAGTTCCCCACGCGCCTGCTGGCGCGGCTCTACGGCATGGGCACGGCCGGGCGGCTCTGAGCCTTGCGGTCGGCCGTCGGCTGGGCCCCTGTCAGCCGCGCGAGCCTGCCGGGCGCTGCATCAGGCGGTCGTTCGAGGGGATGTCGGCTTCGGGATCCATCTCGACCGCGATCTGCATGCACACCGCGCGGCACAGGGTAGCCGCTCGCTCGCTGCCGATGCGGTAGTAGATCTGAGTGGCGTCGCGCCGGCGCGCGAGCACGCCGGCGCGGTACAGCGTGCTGAGGTGCTGGCTCATGTTCGGCTGCGTGGTGTCGATCTCCATGAGCAGCTGCGAGACGTTCTTCTCGGTCGAGCACAGCGCACTGATGATCTTCAGCCGGATCGGCGTGGCCAGCAGCTTGAACAGCTCGGCCGCACTCGCGAAGACCTCGTCGGACTCTTCTTCGGCCGTGGCCGGGGCGTCCAGCGCCGCTGATGTCGAAGGGGCGTTCATGGCTTGGCAGCTCCAGGGTGGGCGGCAGGGAAGCGGTAGTGATCGCGCTGCAGCACGGCGGCGATGGACGTGACCTCTTCGGGAAAGAGCTGCAGCTTCAATTCGACGCTGCAGTAGTCGACCATGCCGCGCAGCGCCCCGGGGTTGTTGACGCGGCCCTTGGGCCGGTAGATGCCCGATCCGTCGCCGCCCACCTTGCGCTGGTGGCAGGCCGCGCAGGCATGTTCGGCGATCAGCTTCTCGCCCAGGGCGATGTCGGCATCGGCGTAGCGGTGCAGCGTCTGCGCGCCGGCGGACGGGACCGTCACGGCGGCCAGCGTGACAAGCGATGCCGCGGCCAGAGACTGCGCGGTCGGCCGCCTCATGCTGCCAGGCCCATGAACTCGAGCACGTCGTCCTCGAACATCTCGCCGGGAAAGCTGCGCTGCAGCCGGCCCTGGCGGTCGATGGTGATGGTCAGCGGGATGACGTTGCGCGGGCCCAGCGCCGCGGCCAGCCGGGCATGGTCGGTCGTGATGGGGAAGCTGTAGCCCTGGGCTGCAGCGTAGCGGCGCACGGCGGTGGCGTCGCGGTCGCGTGCGACGCCCAGCACTTCGAGAGGGCGGCCGCGCGCCTGCTGGTGCAGCTTCTCGACATGCTGGTTGTGGCGCCGGCAGAACGGGCAGGTGGTGGACCAGAACACCACCACCACCGCCTTGCCGGCGACCTGCTTCGCGCCCCAGACGCTGCCATCGAGCAGCGTGACGTCGGGCCACGCCACCGCCTCGCCCGCTGCAGGCGCTGCGTGGGCCCCGCGCGGTGCGAGCAGGCCCGCGAGCAGGCCCAGGCCGGTCAAGGCATCGCGGCGTTTCATTTGGCGCTTTGCTCCATCAGCAGGTAGGTGTTGTAGGCGTTGATGCGGTTGGCGGCACGGAACAAGGGCAGGTGCTCGAAGCGCGACCAGTCGGTCTTCGCATAGGCTTCCTCGAAAGGTTCCAGATTCTGCGCCGCCTGGGCCATGGCCTGCCGAAGGTACACCAGATAGTCGCGCGTGAGCTGCAGGTCGGCCTTGGCCTGGCTGGACACCGGCCCGTGGCCGGGCACGATGACGCGCGTGTCGAAGGCCAGCAGGCGGTCTAGGGCCTCGATCCAGCGGCCGCTGTCGGCCTGGCCGACGAAGGGCACGCGCCCGCGGAAGACGATATCGCCGGCCAGCAGCACACCGGCACCGGGCAGGTAGACCACCAGGTCTTCGGCCGTGTGCGCCGGCCCCACCGGCTGCACGACGAAGGCCGTGCCGCCCAGGGAGAAGCGCCAGGGCTCGGCCAGCCAGCGGTCCGCCGGCACCAACCGCGTGTTGTCGTCGATCCAGGGCGCCAGCTCGTCGCGGCTGGCCTTCAGGCGCAGCGCCGCGGTGTCGGAGTTCAGGTAGAGCTGCCCGTCGCGGTGGGCCGTGATCTGCGCGCCCAGCGCCTGGAAGGCCTGCAGGCCGTAGACGTGGTCTGCGTGGTAGTGCGTGACGATGACGTGGCGGATGGGCTGCGGCGTGATGCGGCGGATGGCCGCGATGAGCTCGTCGGCGAGGGCCGGCGAGCCGAGGGCATCGACCACCACCACGCCGTCGGAGGTGACCACGAAAGCGGCGTTCGAGATGTAGTTGCGGTTGGCCGGCGAGCCCAGCGCCGAGGCCCCCTGCACCATCCACACCCCCGGCGCCACCGACACGGGCTCGACCGCCTGCTGCGCGCTGGCCGGCAGCGCCAGCAGCATCGACATGGTCATCGACATGATCACCGACATGACCACCGACACCAGCGCGAGCGCGGCGCGCAGACGGTGTCGCCCCGGGGTTTCCACCGGAGATCCATGGCCATCGAACCGGTACATTCGCATGTATTGATATTAGAGCCGCAGCATGGCCCCAGGCAAGGGCGGCGAGCGGCAAATTGCGAGCAGGTGCAGCACAATGCGCCGCGCATGACCTAGAGGAGACGACATGCCCGGACCTTTGCGCGCAGCGGCTGCTGCGCTGGCCTTCTTCTGCACCGCCGCCCTGGCTCAGGCTCAGGACCCGCACCTGGCGCGCAACCTGGCCGCCACCTGCGCCAACTGCCATGGCACCAACGGCAACGCACGGGGCGACATGAAGCCGTTGGCCGGCGTGTCGGCCGAGAAGATCATCGCGGCGGTGGCCGACTACAAGAGCGGGGCGCAGCCTGCCACCATCATGCACCAGATCGCCAAGGGCTACACCGACGAGCAGATCCGCCTGGTGGCAGCCTGGTTCGCGGCCCAGCCCGCCAAGAAGTGAGGACTGCCCCATGAACAAGCAACAAGATCCGAAGGGCCTGTCCCGCCGCAGCCTGCTGGCGGCCAGCGCGTCGCTGGGTGGCCTGTCTCTCGCCGGGTGCGGAGCCATGCCCAAGATGCCGTCGTTCTCCACGCCGCCGATCGGTCGCGTGGTCGTCGTCGGCGGCGGCTTCGGCGGCACCACGGCCGCGCGCTACCTGAAGATGTGGGGCGGCAACATCGACGTCACGCTGATCGAGCGCAACCCGAACTTCGTCTCCTGCCCGATCAGCAACCTCGTGATCGGCGGCCACAAGCAGATGGCCGACATCACGCTGGGCTACGACGGCCTGAAGGCCCAGGGCATCAAGGTGATGCAGGGCGACGTGGTGGCGGTGGACGCCGGCGGCAAGAAGGTGCGACTGGCCGGTGGTGGCGAGGTGCCCTACGACCGCCTGATCATCGCTCCCGGCATCGACTTCATGATGGAGCAGGTGGGCGGCATGAACACCGCCGCTGCCCAGGCCAAGGTCCTGCACAGCTGGAAGGCCGGGCCGCAGACGCTGGCACTGCGCCAGCAACTCGAGTCCATGCGCGACGGTGGCGTCTACGCGCTGTCCATCCCCAAGGTGCCCTACCGCTGCCCGCCCGGCCCCTACGAGCGCGCCTGCATGGTGGCCAGCTACCTGAAGGTGGCCAAGCCGCGCAGCAAGGTGCTGGTGCTCGACGCCAACCCCGAGATCCAGTCGAAGAAGGCCTTGTTCGAACGCGCCTTCCAGCAGCACTACGCCGGCATCATCGAGTACCGGCCGAACGCCGAGCTGAAGGAAGTCGATGCCGGCAACAACGTCGCCAGGCTCGAGTTCGAGGACGTCAAGGCCGACGTGCTCAACGTCGTGCCGCCGCAGCGCGCCGGCGACATCGCCCGCACCGCGGGCCTGGTGAACATCAACAACCGCTGGGTCGGTGTGAACTGGCTGACCATGGAGTCGGTGACGGTGCCCGGCGTGCACGTGATCGGCGACGCGACCTTCCCCGGGCCCGGCATGCCCAAGTCGGGCCACATGGCCAACCAGCACGCCAAGGTGGCGGCGGCGGCCATCATCCAGCTGCTCAAGGGCGAGGCGGTGAGCGCCACGCCGGTGGTCATGAACACCTGCTACAGCTTCGTCACCGCACGCGACGTGGTGCACGTGGCCTCGGTGCACCAGTACGACGCTGCCGACAAGACCTTCAAGACCGTGCCCGGCTCGGGCGGCGTCTCGGCGGCGGCCAACCAGATCGAAGGCCGCTACGCGCTCAGCTGGGCCCAGAACATCTGGGCCGACATGCTGGCGACTTGATGGGCCAGGTGCGCCTACCGCGAAGCGGTTGGGCGCCGCATCAAGCAAACGCCGCGGAACCGGCTCCGCCGGGCCGCTGGCGTTGCCCCCTTGAGGGGGCGCGCGAAGCGCGTAGGGGGTGGTCTCAGTTCAATCCGCTGATGTAGCTGGCCACGGCTTTCAATTCGAGCTCGGTCAGCTTCACGGCGATGCTGTGCATCACGGCGTTGTCGTTGGTGCGTTCGCGCTTGTTGAACTGCCGCAGCTGCAGCTCGGTGTACTGTGCGTGCTGCCCGGCCAGCCGCGGCAGGGTTTCGGTGCCGTGGCCGCTGGGGCCATGGCAGCTGGAACAGGCAGGCACGCCCGAGTACGGGTTGCCACGCTGGAAGACGAAGCGGCCCACCTGCGCCAGCTCAGGGTCGTCGACCTTGTGGGCCTGCGTCTTGCGCGTCTCGAAGTACGTGCCCAGCGCCTTGAAGTCGGCCGGCTTCAGGTCTTCGACCATGGGCCGCATTGCGTCGCTCTTGCGGCGGCCCGACTGGTAGTCGGCGAGCTGCCGTGCCACGTAGGCTGCGTTCTGCCCCGCCAGGCGCGGGAACACGGGGCTGGAGCTTTCGCCGTTGGTGCCGTGGCAGATGAAGCACTTGCCCTGCACGATCTCCTCGGCCCGTTCGGCGTCGCTGGCGGCAACGGCCGGTGCCCAGGCGCCGGCGAGCAGGGACAGGCCTGCGGTCGCGAGCAGACGGGAAGCGGCTTGGCGGACGGCATGCATGCGGGGTCTCCGAGGTTCGACGTGTTCAGGTACGGGGCCAGCGGGCGCGGCGCGGTCAGGCGGCGCCGGGCCGGCCGAAGCTGCGGCTCAGCGGCACGGGCTGGTCGAGCACGCCCGAGGGACGCTGGTCGACCAGCCGGTCGGTCACGGCGGCCGCGGCCCACATGGTGCACAGCGTCACCCACGAGGTGATGGTGAAGACGGCCGCACCCGACAGCCCGGCGCCCACGGCGCAACCGCCGGCCAGCATGCCACCGAAGCCCATGCACATCGCGCCGACGATGTAGCGGCGCATGCTGGCCCCGCCCTCGAATCCTTCCAGCTTCAGCTCGCCGAACAAGGCGGCGGCGATGAAGGAACCGATGAAGACGCCAGGCATGAGGCCGAGGTCGAAGGTGGGCGGCTTGTCGCCGGCGAACAGCACGCGCGTCAGCACCTCGGCCGACGGCCCGGTGAAGCTCAGTGCCTGGATGGGATGGGGATCGAAGGCGACCTTGCCGAAGGCGTAGGTGGCCCACCAGGCGGCGGCGATGGACAGGCCGACGCCGATGGCCCCCAGCCAGCCCCACACGGGCACCTTCTGTCGCCGTGCCCAGAAGATGGCCGCCAGCAGCCACACGCCGCCGAACAGCAGAGCACCGGTGTGGCCGATCCCCAGTCGCTGGATGAGGTCTCGCGAGGCACCGCCGTCCACCGTCCACCAGCCGGCCATCGTCTCGCGCAGCGGCGCCAGCGCGCCGGTCCACGCGGCCTGCGCCGTGATGGCGAAGACCAGGCCCGACATCACCGAGCGCAGGTTGCCTTGTGCTGCCAGCACCAGCAGCCGGCTGGAACAGCCGCGCGCCAGGATCATGCCCACGCCGAACAGCGCACCGCCGATCGCCGCGCCCGACAGGCTGCCCCGGCTGGCAATCTGCCGCGCGCCGCTGGCGTCGAAGGCGCCCAGCAGCGCCAGGCCCTGGGTGGCCACCACCGCCGTGGCGAAGGCGAACAGCCACACGGTGAGCTTGCCGCCCGTGTGCTTGCGCGAGAACTCGATGACCGCCGAGCGAAGGCAGAAGCGCGAGCGCTGCGCGAAGAAGCCGAAGACCAGGCCGATCAGAGCGCCGGTGAGGGCCAGGGCCCACGCTTCGCCGAACTGGTCGATCAGTGCCTGCATCGCATTCATGCGCTTCCCCCGGGACGGCTGACGTCGCGTTCTAGCCCCACGGGCACCGTTGCGGCTTGACGGGGGTCATGCCCGCCGGTGGCCCGCGGTGGGGTCAAGGTTTGATGTAGGCCGCACCCTGCTTCTGCAGCTTGGCCAGCCGCACCACCCCGGACGGCGTGAACTCGGCCTCCTGGATGAACTGCTCGCGCTTCATGTTGCGGTTCTTCAGCGTGATCTCGCAGATCTCGAACTTCACGCCGCGCGCGACCAGGGCCGCGACCGGCCCGGCGAAGGCGCTGCCATTGATGTCCTTGGCGCCTTCGAGCAGGAAGTCGATGCCCAGCGCGTGCGTCACCACGGTGACCTTGGCGGCCGGGTCGACGTCGAGGTGGTTGCGGATGTTGCGCAGGCCCTTCAGCGCTTGCAGCGACATGTCGTCGATGTGATAGACGACGCTGTCCTGTGCCATCGCAGGCGACGCGCCGAGCGCCAGGCCGAGCGAGAGGGCGAGTGCCGTGAAGAGCCGGGTGAACCAGGTGCGGACGGTCATGAAGTTCTCCTGCGGTAGGGGTCTTGGATCATGCCAGCCCGGGATTGCCCTGCACGCCCAGCAGCTTCGGCGTGTTGATGCGGCGCGGTTTCACGCGGCCGCCGCTCTGGCTCTTCAGCCAGGTCTCCACCACGTCCCACACCGGCTTGTTGCCGGCCTTGGAGGCCTCTTCGGCCACCGGCGCCCAGCCCGCGACGTTGTAGGTCTTGCCGGCTTCGACCGCCTTGCCGCCCAGGCGCATCTCGCTGATGCGCGAGCCCATCTTCTCGTTGGGTGCGATGGTGTACTGCAGGCCGCCCACGCGCACCATGTCGCCGCCCTGCTGGTAGTAGGGGTCGGGGTTGAAGAGGTTGTCGGCCACGTCCTCGAGGATGGTCTTGACCATCTCGCCGCTCATCTGCGTGAGCGTGGCGTAGGGGTAGGTGATGGCCACCTGGTCCATCATCAGCTCGCGCGTGATGACGTCGCCCGACAGCAGGCTGGTGCCCCAGCGGAAGCCCGGGCTGAAGGCGATCTCGGCGCCCTGCACCTCCATCAGTGCATCGCACAGCAGCTGGTCCCAGCTGCCGTTGAAGTTGCCGCGGCGGTAGAGCAGGCCGTCGGTGACGGCCAGCTTCTCTGCCAGCTTCGCCTCGTACGGCGCGCGCACCTTGGTGATGAGCGCGTCCATCGCCGGATCGGCCTTGAGCATGTTGGCGAAGACCGGCAGCAGGCGGTAGCGGAAGTTGCTCACCTTGCCGCCCTTGACCTCGAAGTCCATCACGCCGAGGAACTTGCCGTTGCTGCCCGCATTGGTCACCAGCGTGGTGCCGCCCGGGTTGGCCACGGGCACGGCCACCGGCACGCCGTCGTGCGTGTGGCCGCCGAAGATGGCGTCGACGCCGCGCACGCGGCTGGCCATCTTCAGGTCCACGTCCATCCCGTTGTGGCTGAGCACCACCACCACCTGCGCGCCCTTGCCACGGGCCTCGTCGACCATCTTCTGCAGGTTCTCGTCCTGGATGCCGAACTCCCAGTCGGCCACCATGTAGCGCGGGTTGGCGATGGGCGTGTAGGGGAAGGCCTGGCCGACGATGGCGACCTTCACGCCGTTCATCTCGCGGATCACGTAGGGCGCGAAGACCGGGTCGCCGAAGTCGGCGGTCTTGACGTTTTGCGCGACGAAGTCGATCGAGCCCTTGAAGTCCTGGTCGACGATCTCCTTGACGCGCTTCATGCCGTAGGTGAACTCCCAGTGGCCGGTCATCACGTCGACGGTCAGCGCCTTGCAGGCGTCGACCATGTCCTGGGCGTTGGTCCACAGCGAGGTGGCGCTGCCTTGCCAGGTGTCACCCCCGTCCAGCAGCAGCGCGCCGGGGCGGCTGTCCTTCAGTCGCTTGACCAGGGTGGCCATGTGGGCGAAGCCGCCCACCTTGCCGTAGCGGCGCGCCGCACGTTCGAAGTCGATGTAGGTGTAGGCCGCGGCCTGCGGCGTGCCCGGGCGGATGCCGGCCTTCTTCAGCAGGTGTTCGCCCACCAGGTGCGGCAACTGGCCCTGCATGCCCGCCAGCCCGAGGTTCACGCTGGGCTCGCGGAAATGGATGGGCTTGAGCTGCGCGTGGCAGTCGGTCATGTGCAGGAAGCTGACGAAGCCTTCTCCGCGGCCCAGCGGGGGCAGGTCGTACAGGCCCTGCTCGGCGGTCGCGGCGTCGGCGTCCTGGTACTTCGCCAGGCCCATGCCGGCCACCGAGGCCGCCGACAGCACCTGCATGAATTCGCGCTTGCTGAGGTTCATGATAAGTCGTGACTTATGTTTGGAGCCGAAGAAAGCCCGGCGGCGCCGGGCTCGGGGGTTCAGCGTTGCGACATCACTGGTTGACGGGCGACTTCGGGTCGAGCAGCAGCGCCATCAGGTGCTTCATCTGCGCCTCGTCGAGCAGGCCCATGTGGCCGAAGCGCGGCATGTTCGAGCAGGCGTTGTAGGTCTTGCCGTTGTAGATCTTCGACCACGTGTACTGCACGATGGGCAGCGACAGGGCCGAGGCCGGATCGCTCACGCCGCGGTTCTTGCCGTAGTTGTAGAGGCTCGGACCGATCGTGCCGTAGGAGATCTCGGCCTTGTCGATCTGGTGGCAGTTGTAGCAGCTGCCGCCGTTGGCGCTGGGCGCGGCCGAGGCGTCGGTCCAGGTCATGCCGCGGCCGTTCTGCGCGATCTTCTCGCCCTCTTTCCAGTCGCCGATGTACTGGTTGCCGGCGGGCCACTTCACGGCGGCCCGCGCTTCCTGCATGACGCGATCGGCCACCGATTCGCTGGGCGGCTTGTCCGACGAGCAGGCGGCCTGGCCGAGGTCCTGGTTCAGGCGGTCGACCTTGGCGATGCCCTGGTCGCGGAACGAGGCCTTGATGAGGGCCAGGGCTTCACGGTCGAGTTCGGCCGAAGAGGGCAGGGAAGCACAGCCTGCGATGGCGAGCAGCGCAGCACCGGCGGTGGCGGCGAAGAGAGACTTCTTGATCATGTCGGTTGCTCCGGGGCTCAGCGCTTGATGGCCGGTGCGATGTTCTGGGCGCCCTTGGCGTTCACGCCCATGTAGGTGCCCAGAGAGATGGTGACGTCCGACCCGAAGCCCGGGTAGGGAAAGCGCTGCTGCCGGTAGCAGTCGTTCAGCCGGAGCTGCATGCTCCACATCTGGCCGTTGCTGACCCGGTAGGCCGGCCAGGCGGCGAAGCCGATGCCGTCGCCCGGGTTCTTCGTCAGGTCGGGCAGGTCCTGCAGGCGGATGCGCTTGTCGGCTTCGCCGTGGCACGACGCGCACGAGAAGTCCATGGGCCCGCCGCGGAAGTAGAAGACACGCTTGCCGATCTCGTAGCTCTTGCGTTCTTCGATGTGGTTCTGCGGCAGGTTGAAGCGCAGCCCGCGCGACTCGGCCGCCACCCAGGTGGCCAGCGCCGTGACGTTGGCCTGCTCGCCTCGCCCGAAGGGCGTCTTGGCGATCTCGGCCGCATTGAAGCCCTGCAGCTTTTCCATGCAGGTGACCAGGCGCGTCTCCAGGTCCTGCACCCTCTTGGTGTCTTCGAACCAGCGTGGCAGCTCGACGAAGGCGCCCTTGACGACGCCCGGACCCTTGCCCAGATCGCACTGCTCGAGCGAAGCCTTCAACGGGCCGCGCTTCTGCTTCCAGAGGTCTTCGCCCTTGGCTTCGAAGAGATCGGCCGGGTTGCCGTCTTCCAGCATCTTGCGGTACTCGGCGATGCCGTCCGCGGTGGACTTGGTCTGTGCCGAGGCGGCCGTGGCGCCCAGCAGCGCCACGGCCATCAGGCCGATCGTGAGGGGGGTCAGGGTGGTCATGCGCGCAATGTCTCCATGGGGTTCGCTCCCCGCGTGGGTCTTCTTGTGCCGCCCGGCATTCGGGGGCCGGGTCGGTGACGTCGTCGGCTGGCCCGGCTGCGGGCCTGCAAGCCCTGGGGCAGCCGACCGCGATGTCAGGTCACGGTGGCTTCGTCGGTGCGCTTGTCGCCCTTGTTGTCGATCCAGTTCACGGTGATCTTGTCGCCCGCCTTGGCGCCCTTGACGCTGAACTGCAGGAACGGGTTCTTCGCCACCGAGGGGCCCCATTGCGCGCTGAGCACGGGCTTGCCGTTGTGCGCGGCGGTGACTTCCTGGATGAACCAGGCCGGGATGGTCTTGCCCGCCGAGTCCTTGCGCAGGCCGGTCTCCATCTCGTGGCTCATCAACACACGCACGGTGGCCTTGTCACCGGCGACTTGGGCGCGAATGCGCATCGGATCTGCCATGTCTTTTCTCCTTCAATCAACAATCAGAACGAACGCCACAGCGTCCATCGATCAAGCAGAAGCCGCGGATCCGGCTCCGCCGGTCCGCTGGCGAACGGCCCCCTCGGGGGGCAGTGAGCGAGAGCGAGCGTGGGGGCTCAACTCCCTGGGGCTCACCTTATCCGCCACAGCCGCCCAGCGTGACCTTGATCTCCTTCTGCGCGAACAGCACGCGGCCGTCACCCATCATGGCCACGGCCATGACGTTGGAGGACTGGCCCATCTTCACGCGCGTATTGAAGTTGGCGTCGACGGCGTCGCTGACGTCGAACATCGCCGCCAGCACGCTGGGGTTCTTCTCCACCAGCAGCAGCAGCCGCTTCACGCCGGGCAGTGCGGTGGCACAGCCCACGGGCACCACGGCGCCGTTCTCGGCGATGTCGGGGCCGGTGATGGTGACGTCCTTGCTTTCGACGGGCGCGCCGCCGCCCATCGCCTTGGCGGCGTCGGCCATGGTCTTGGCTTCGAAGGCCGCCTGGGTCCAGGCCGCATGGGCGGCCTGCGGCAGCAGGCCGGCGGCGGCCAGCAGGCTGGCCACCTGGGCGCTGCGGGCGAGCATCTCGCGTCTCGTTTGCATATCTAGCTCCTTCAGCATCGGTTGGATCATGTTCGACTCTTCGCCTGCGGCAACCGGGGCAATCCCCGGGCTGTCATGCGGCGGTCACTTCCGCGCACCCTCGGCCAGCCACCTGGCGATGGCCTGCGCATCGGCTGCCGGCAGGTTCTGCGCGGGCATGGGGATGGGACCCCAGACACCCGTGCCACCGCCGACGATCTTCTTCTCCAGGTAGGCCAGGGCGTCGGCCTGCCCCGCGTACTTCCTCGCGATCTCTTCCAGGCCCGGCCCCACGACCTTGCGGTCCACGCCATGGCAGGTCAGGCAATTGTGCTTCGTCAGCAATGCCCGAGTGTTCGACGCGGTGCCCTCCTGCGGGGCCCTGGACGGCGCCGGTGCGGCGGCGGGCGTGAACGGCGTGCCCGCGGGCTTGGTCGTGTCGGCGCCATGCTGGGCCCCCACCATGCGGTTCTGTTCGGCCAGGTTGCCATGGGCGTTGCGCGCATGGTCGGGCAGGAACGAGGCCACGGTCGATTCGGTCGCGCAGCCGGCCATGCACGCGGTGGCCTTGACGTCCGGCCGGCCGCGGTTGCCCAGGCTGCGGCCGGGCCACAGGCCATGGTCGGTCGTCATGCCGTTGCGGTTGGGCAGGCGTTTCTGCACGTCGGCGATGTTCTGGTCCGACAGCGTGAAGTTGTCGGGCAGCACGCCACCCAGGTTCAACAGGTAGGCCGTCACCGCGTAGACCTCTTCGGTGCTCAGCGACTTGGGTTCGTTCCAGGGCATGGCGCGGCGGATGTAGTCCCACAGCGTCGACACCGTCGGCACCTTCATCAGCGTGGTGCGGCCCGGGAAGGCGGGGTCGAGCAGCCGCGCCACGCGGCCGGTCTTCACGTCTTCGGCCGTGGTGCCGCCCACCAAGGGCGAGAAGACCTCGTTGCTCTCGCCAAAGATGCCATGGCAGGAAGCGCACTTGCTCTCCCAGACGTCCATGCCCTTGGCCACGGTGCCGGAGCCCTTGGGCAGGCCCTTGAAGTCAGGGCGCACGTCGATGTCCCAGGCCTCGACCTCCTTGACCGTGGCCGGCCGGCCGATGCCGGGGTAGACCACCGCCTGGGCGAACGTGCTCGCCGCGCCCAGCAGCAGGGCCGCGCCGGCGGCGACCTTCAGCAGGCGATCACGACAGCTGGACATTCCGCACCTCTCCGCTGTCCTGCACGAGCCAGGTCTGCACCGAATGGTTGTGATAGATCGACCGCGTGCCGCGCACCTGGCGCAGTTGCCGGTAGGTGGGCTGCACGTAGCCGGTCTCGTCCGTCGCCCGGCTCTGGATGAGCGCCGGCTTGCCGTCCCACACCCAGTCGATGTTGAAGCGCGTCAGGCACTTGTCCATCACCGGTCCCTGCAGCCTGGCCGTGCGCCAGTTCCGGCCGCCGTCGACCGAGACGTCGACGCGCTTGACCTTGCCGCGCCCCGACCACGCCAGGCCGCTGATGTTGTAGAAGCCCTTGTCGAGCAGCACCTGACCGCCCGACGGCGTGGTCACCACACTCTTGCATTCCTGGATGCTGCTGTACTGCCGGTGGCGGCCATCGGGCATCAGGTCGACGTAGTGGATGGCTTCGTCCTTGGCGCCCCAGGGCTGGTCGCCCACCTCGATGCGGCGCAGGTACTTCACCCAGCTCACGCCTTGCACGCCGGGCACCACCAGGCGCAGCGGGTAGCCGTTCTCGGGCCGCAGCATCTCGCCGTTCTGGCCATAGGCCACCAGGACTTCGCCCGACTCGACCATCTCCATCGGGATGGTGCGCGTCATCGACGAGCCGTCGGCGCCTTCGGCCAGCACGAAGCGGCCGCGCTTGTAGTCCGCGCCGGCCATGTCGAGCAGGATCTTCAGCGGCACGCCCGTGAACTCGCTGCAGCTCAGCATGCCGTGGCTGTACTGGCAGGTGGGCACGGCCACGTTGCCCCACTCCATGCCGGTGTTGGCGCCGCACTCGATGAAGTGGAAGCGGCTCACCGAGGGCAGCCGCATCAGCTCGTCCATGGTGAAGACCTTGGGCGTCTTCACCAGGGAGGCGTCGCCGCCGTTGATCATCAACCGGTGCCCCACCAGCCCTGGTGATGGCGCTCGAAGTGCAGGCCGCTGGGGGTGACGATGCCGAACAGCGACTGCAGCGGCGCGAAGGACACCGAGGCCTGCGTGGTCTGCGTGAGCCCCGGGCTCTGCCGGCGCTGCACGTTGGCTTCATAGCGCGAAGGCTTTCCGTAGCCATCCGTGGCCACCGGCTGGCCGAGTCCCTTGCTGTGCGCCGGCAGGGTCAGGATGTTCGCATCGCCCCCCTCGCTGGGCACCGGATTGGCCTGCGCCAGGGCCAGCGGTGCGGCCGCGCCCGCGGCGGCGGCACCGAAAGCGCGGCGGATGAAGTCGCGCCGCCCGGCCTGGGCCTCGGCATGCACCCGGCGGACGCCATCGGCATCCAGGAAGTTCTCGGGCGCCTTGATCAGGCGGCCGGCGGTGGTTGAGTCGTTCAAGGGTCGTGCCCGCAAGGGCCTCCATCGAGAGTGACTATTCGAATATCAGCACACACAAATATATAGAACGCTCCGCCAGTCGCTATGGGGGTAAATACCAATGACGGTATGGTGTTGCGGGGGGCGGTCGGGCGCTGGACCGGCCAGGATCGGCCTGGCCCCCGCAGTGCCGGGGTCAGGGTTGGCCGACGGCGGCCGTGGCCACCAGTTCCTCGAACAGCGCCATCGACACCTTGCCCGAGACCACGTACGGGTCGAGCGTGGCGGTCTCGGAGTACTTCAGCAGCAAAGCGGGGTTCAGGCGCTGGAAGTCCGCCTGGCCCATCGACCAGCTCGCGAAGCGCCGCTCGCTGATTTCCTCGTAGCTGAGCAGTTCGACCTGCGTGTGCCGCGGGTCGCGCACGATGTGGTTGTAGAGCTTGTTGACGGTGCTGCGGCCGCCTTCCAGCACCTGCAGGAAGATGCCCTGCGAGTAGCACAGCACGCCGGTCACGCCCAGCGAGGGGTTCGAGGCGCGGGACTGGCGGAGGATGGCCGACAGTTCGTCGGGGCTGAGGCCGTTGGCGGCGCGGCTGGCGTAGAGCAGGCGTACGAGCATGGGGAGGATCCGATCGGAAAGGTCAGGCGGGTGTCTTGCGGGGCAGCAGCGAAAGGAACTCGCGGCGCAGGTTGGCGTCCTTGAGGAAGGCACCGCGCATCACGCTGTTGACCATCGCGGAGTCGGTGTCCTTCACGCCGCGCCAGTGCATGCAGAAATGGTCGGCCTCCATCACGATGGCCAGGCCGTCGGGGCGCACGCGCTGCTGCAGTTCGTTGGCCAGCATCGTGACCGCCTCTTCCTGGATCTGCGGGCGGCTCATGATCCAGTCGCAGATGCGCGCGTACTTCGACAAGCCGATCAGGTTCGAGTGTTCATTGGGCAACAGGCCGATCCAGACCTTGCCGAAGATGGGGCACAGGTGGTGCGAGCAGGCGCTGCGCACGGTGATGGGACCCACGATCATCAGCTCGTTCAGGCGCTCGACGTTCGGGAACTCGGTCACCGACGGCATCGGGTGGTAGCGGCCGCGGAACACCTCCTCCACGAACATCTTGGCCACGCGCTTGGCGGTTTCGTTGGTGTTGTGATCGCTCTGGGTGTCGATCACCAGCGACTGCAGCACTTCCTGCAGCTTGCCCTGCACCTCGGCCTTCAGCTCGGTGATCTCGCCTTCGCGAACGTGCTGGGCGATGTTGTCGTTGGCATGGAAGCGGCAACCAGCCGACACCAAGCGGTAACGGATGCGTTCGGACACCGGCAGGGCGGCCAGCTCTTCCTCGCTTCGGAAGACGCTGGCAGCGGCAGGAGTCTTGGAGATCTTGGTGGACATGCAGCGGTCGGGAGCGGACGGGAGGCCATTGTGCTCGCAGCCGCCGGGCTTCGCAGCCGCCGGGCTTCACCGAGCCCGACCCGGCCCGGCCAGGCCGCGCGTCGCCTCGGCTGGCGCGGCGTCTGCGGGACGGGGCCGACCGGGCGCTGCGGCTAGACTGCTTCGGTGACCCTTCCCGTCAACCCGCCCGTCAACTCGCTGCCCCTGGCGCGCCTGCTCGGCCTCACGGCCGACGCGGTGCAGGGTGTGCTGGCCGGCCGGTCGCTGAACGACCTGCTGGCCCGCGTGCCTGCCGATGCGCGCCCTGGTGTGCAGGCGCTCACATTTCACGTTCTTCGATGGTGGGGGGGTGCGCACGAGGTGCGGATGGCGCTGGCCCCGAAGACGCCGCCGCCCAACGTCGACGCTTTGCTGACCACCGCCCTGGCGCTCTTGTGGCCGCTGCCCGACCCGCCGTACCCCGACCACACGCTGGTCGACCAGGCCGTTGCGGCGGCCCGCCAGCGCACCCCGGCCGCGGCGGCCTTCATCAACGCCGTGCTGCGGCGCTTCATTCGCGAACGTGAGGCACAGGTGGCTGCAGCTCGGCAGCAGCCGCTGGGCGCCTACAACCACCCGCTCTGGTGGATAGAGCGCATCAAGCGAGACTGGCCGCAGCACTGGCACGCGCTGCTGACCGCCGCGAACGAACGCCCGCCGATGACCCTGCGCGTCAACGCGCGACGCGGCACGGCCAGCACCTACCAGCAGCGCCTGGCGATGCAGGGCCGTGCTTCGACCGTCCTCGACGCGCCCGGGCTGTGCGACACGGCGCTGGTGCTGGCCCAGCCCTGCCCGGTGCAGCAGTTGCCCGGCTTCGCCGAGGGCGACGTGTCCGTGCAGGACGCTGCAGCACAACGCGCTGCCCCCCTGCTGCTGGGCACCGGCCTGCCGCAGGGCGCCCGCGTGCTGGACGCCTGCGCCGCGCCGGGCGGAAAGACGGCCCATCTGCTCGAGCGCGCGGATCTCGACCTGCTGGCGCTGGACAGCGACCCGACGCGACTGATGCGGGTCACCGACACGCTGGGCCGCCTGCAGCTGAAGGCCGAGCTGAAGGTGGGCGATGCCCGCGAGCCCTCCACGTGGTGGGACGGCCGGCCCTTCGACGCCATCCTGCTCGACGCCCCCTGCAGCGCCTCGGGCATCGTGCGCCGCCACCCGGACGTGCGCTGGTTGCGCCGGGCCGACGACCTCACGGCGCTGGCCCGCATCCAGGCCGAGATGCTGGACGCCCTGTGGCCCCTGCTGCGCCCCGGCGGCCGGCTGCTCTATGCCACCTGCTCGCTGTTCAAGTCCGAGGGCGAGCACCAGATCGATGCATTTTTGCAACGCGTCGGCGCCGGGCGGGCGGTCTTGAACCCTGCCTCGCCCGGCCATCTGCTGCCGCTGCCCGACAATCCTGCCGATGCGTCGCCGGCTCGCGGCCGGTCGCTGCAGGACGGGTTCTTCTACGCCCTCATCGACAAGCCCGCCGACTGACCACCTCTGAACGCATGCCGCTGCCACCGCCCTCTGCAACGCGAACGATGAAGGGCCTGCCAGCCGCGTCGGTCGGGGCGACGCAGGCGCACCGGACCGCGGCCGTGGTCCGGCGGCTGCTGTGCCTGGTGCTGGCCACGCTGCAGATGCTGGCCGTGATGCCGGCCCTGGCGCAGAACGCCGAACTCATGACACTGCAACTGGTGCGGCAGGACGGCGCACTGAACGTCGAGTTCTCCACCCGGGTGAGCCTGCCGCGGACGGTCGAAGACGCCCTGCAGCGCGGCGTGCCCCTGTATTTTGTGGCGCGCGCCGATCTCTACCGCAGCCGGTGGTACTGGCGTGACGAGCGCGTGGCACGCGTCGTGAGGTCGTGGCGGCTGGCCTACCAGCCCATCACTTCGTCGTGGCGCGTCAGCCTGGGCGGCTTGAACCAGTCGTACCCCACGCTGGCCGAGGCACTGGGTTCCATCACGCGCAGCACCGGCTGGCGGCTGGCCGACCTGAGCCAGATCGACGGCGACAAGAACCACTACGTCGAGTTCAGCTACCGGCTCGACACCACCCAATTGCCCAGCCCCATGCAGATCGGCCTTGGCGGGCAGGCCGACTGGACCATCAGCGTCGACCGCGTCGTGAAGCTCGATTGAGACTGCCCATGACCAAGGCAGCACGCTGGGCCTGGACGGTGTCGCTGGTGGCGGCCACGGGCGTCGCGTCGGTGCTGGCCTTCGTGCTGTCGCAGTCAGCGCAGGGCGACCTCGCCTTCGAACGTCACTTCGTCTGGCTGTTCTGGGTCAACGTGTCGGTGGCCGTGCTGCTGGCGCTGGTGATCGGTTTCGTGGCGCTGCGCCTGATCGTCCGCGTGCGGCTGCGCAAGTTCGGCAGCCGCCTGCTCATCAAGCTGGCCGGCATCTTCGCCATCGTCGGCCTGTTGCCGGGGCTGGTGATCTACACCGTGTCCTACCAGTTCGTGACGCGCAGCATCGAGGCCTGGTTCGACGTCAAGGTGGCCGGCGCGCTGGATGCCGGGCTGGCGCTGGGCCGCGGCACGCTGGAGGCGCTGCAGAGCGATCTGGCCAACAAGTCCCGCGTTGCCGCGGAGCGCCTGGCCGAGCGCATGGCCGAAGGCGCCAGCGTGCAGCCGCTGGCGCTGGAGCGCGTGCGCGAGCAACTCGTGGCCGGCGAAGTCGCCTTGCTCAACAGCAGCGGGCAGACCGTGCTGGCCGTGGGCGGCAACAGCCTGACGCTGTCGCCCGAACGGCCCACCGCCTCCCTGGTGCGACAGGCGCGCGCCACCGGCATCGCCAGCCAGATCGAGGGTCTGGACGAGGAATCGCTGGCCTCCGCGTCGGACGCCTCGGCGCGCATCCGCGCGCTGGCGCGGCTGCCCCGGCGCGACCTCTCGCTCACGGCGGGCGAAGACCAGTACCTGATGGTGGTGCAGCCCGTGGCACGCGTGCTGGCGCAGCAGGCGCTGGCCGTGCAGGCGGCCTACAGCGAGTACCAGCAGCGCGCCCTGGCGCGCGACAGCCTGCGGCGCATGTACATCGGCACCCTCACGCTGTCGCTGATCCTGGCGGTGTTCGGCTCGGTGCTGCTGGCCATCCTGATGGGCAACCAGCTGGCGCGGCCCCTGCTGCTGCTGGCCGACGGCGTGCGCCAGGTGGCCGCTGGCGACCTCACCGACAAGCCGGTGTTCGCCAGCGGCGACGAACTCGGCGGCCTGACCCGTTCCTTCGCCGACATGACGCGGCAGATGTCGGAAGCGCGCGAACAGGTGCAGCGCGGCGTGATGCAGCTGGAAGGTGCGCGCACGCGGCTGCAGACCATTCTGGACACCTTGACTGCCGGCGTGATCGTGTTCGACCGCCAGGGTGCCATCGACACCGTCAACCCCGGTGCCACGCGCATCCTGCGCCTGCCCCTGTCGGCCTGGAAGGGGCGTCGGCTCGAGGAACTGCCGGAGCTCGACGCACTGGCCCAGCAGGTCAGTCGGCGCTTCGAACTGCTGGCCAGCAGCCCCGAGGCCGGCGAGCGCGACCACTGGCAGGAGGCCTTCGAGTTCCAGCGCGGGGACGGCAACCTGCTGACCTTGCTGGTGCGCGGAGCCACCCTGCCCGGCGAGGCGCGACTGCTGGTGTTCGACGACATCAGCGAGATCGTCTCGGCGCAGCGGTCGGCGGCCTGGACCGAGGTGGCGCGGCGGCTGGCCCACGAGATCAAGAACCCGCTCACGCCCATCCAGCTGTCGGCCGAGCGCCTGCAGCACAAGCTGGAGGCCAAGCTGGAAGGCACCGACAGGTCGCTGCTGTTGCGCAGCGTGGCCACCATCGTGAACCAGGTGGGCGCGATGCAGACGCTGGTCAACGAGTTCCGCGACTACGCCCGCCTGCCGGCGGCGCAGATGAAGCCGCTGGACCTGAGCGCGCTGGCGGCCGAGGTGCTGGGCCTGTACGGGCAGGCGCAGGACCAGGGGCGCCTGGTGAGCCGGCTGGCGCCCGACCTGCCGCCCATCCTGGGCGACGCCACGCAGCTCAGGCAGGTGATCCACAACCTGGTGCAGAACGCCTTCGATGCCGTTGCGGACCGCGCCGACGGCCGCGTGCAGCTCTCGACGTCGGCGGCCCTGGGGGAGCACGGCGAGCTTCGTGCGGTGCGGCTGACGGTCATCGACAACGGGCCCGGCTTCGCCGAAAAAGTGCTCAAGCGCGCGCTGGAGCCCTACGTCACGACGAAGGCCAAGGGCACGGGACTGGGGCTGGCGGTGGTGAAGAAGATCGCCGACGAGCACCGCGCCCAGGTGCGCGTGGCCAACCTGCACGAGCGCGACGAGCCCGATGCTCCTGTGGCAGGCGCCAGAGTTTCGCTATCATTTTCGAACTTCGCGTCAGCGCAGGCCGCCCCCGGGGTGGTGCCTGCACCGCACGGAGGCCCCCCACCGGCCACCGGTGACGCAACGCAGGTGCAGTGAGCGCATGGCAACCATTCTGGTAGTAGACGACGAGCTGGGCATCCGGGCCCTGCTGTCGGAGATCCTGACCGACGAAGGACACACCGTCGAACTGGCCGAGAACGCTGCGCAAGCCCGACAGGTGCGCGACCTGCTCCGACCCGACCTCGTGCTGCTCGACATCTGGATGCCCGACGTCGACGGCATCACGCTGTTGAAGGAGTGGGGCGCGGCGTCGCAGCTGACCATGCCGGTCATCATGATGAGCGGCCACGGCACCATCGACACCGCGGTGGAGGCCACCAAGTTCGGCGCCATCGCCTTCCTCGAAAAGCCCATCACGCTGCAGAAGCTGCTGCGTGCGGTGGAACAGGCCCTGATCAAGCCCGCGCCGCGCGCGCCTTCGGGGCAGTCGCCCGCGCCCGGTGTCGATGGCAACGGCACGGGTGTCGAGGTGCTGGGCTTCGGCGGCATCGCGGTGGCCGTGCGCGAGCTGCCCACCGGCCCGCAGCCGGTTCAGACCTTCGATCTCGACCGCCCGCTGCGCGAGGCGCGCGACAACTTCGAGAAGAACTACTTCGAGTTCCACCTGGCCAAGGAAAACGGCTCGATGACGCGTGTGGCCGAAAAGACCGGCCTGGAGCGCACGCACCTCTACCGCAAGCTCAAGCAGCTGGGCGTGGACTTGGCACGAAACAAGCGCGGCGCCTGACCCCGCAAGGTGCCTCGCCATCGTTGTATACTTTCGGGCTCGGCCTGGTAGCTCAGTTGGTAGAGCAGCGGATTGAAAATCCGCGTGTCGGTGGTTCGATTCCGCCCCAGGCCACCAGTAGAATCAACGACTTAGCCCAGCCTCAACCGCTGGGCTTTGTTGTTTCTGGGCGAACTGTAGGCAATCTGTAGGCATCTGGGTCAGCTCGGACTGAGTCTTGGGCATGAGGTACGGGTGATGTTGCACCGCGAAAGGCTGCTCCAGCTCGGCTACGCGCGTGCGTAACGTGCCTTTAAATCGGCGGCCGCTTATATATGGTGTCGACCAGTTCGCCATCAGGGCAGCTTCAGCGCGGTACCTGCAGCAGCGGGCATCGCGTGACCGAGCCTGAGCGCTCAGTGACGAACCCGGTGCTCCCTGAAGAAAACTGGGCGCCACTCCATGCAGCCCCGGCGCTAGCCGGCACCTGCGTGCGGCGCTAGAGCATCGCCACAGCGCACAATCACGCCCAATCCCCACTGCAATACACCACAAGGACAGTTCGATGCCGGTGACGCAGATCGTCCGCGAAGACCTCGGTGCCGGTACAGCCAAGAAGGTCACAGGTCAAGACTTCAGCGGGAAGTCACTCATCGACGTCGACTGCAAGGGTGTGCAGTTCGAAAACTGCAGCTTCTCGGCTTCGATCATCGAGCGGGGCTACTTCCACACGGCGGCTTTCCGCCGCTGCAAGTTCGTGGGCACCAGGTTTGTCGACTGCGTCTTCCGCTCGGCCACCTTTGAAGGCTGTGATTTCAGGTATGCCGCCTTCCATGACTGCTACCTGCCGATCCCCCAGTTGCTCGCAAACCTCCCATCCCATGCGAACGAGCGCTGGCAGCTACTGCGCAACCTGCGCGCGAACCAACGCGGGCTGGGCGACAGCCAGCACGACTCCGTCATCGTCTGGCGCGAGATCGATGCGGAGATAGAGCACTGGCGGGGAGTGAGCACATCGGTGTCCGCCTATTACCAGAAGTACAGCCGTGGCGATCGTGCACGCGCGCTCTTGCAGCTGGTCCGACTGAGGATCGAGCGGCACGTGTGGGGCCACGGCGAGTCGCTGTGGAGGCTGTTCCTCGCGACGGGCTTCCTTCTGCTACTGCTCTCATTCTTCCGGACCGTCGGCCTCATTCACAGCACGGACGCAACGACACTTTCTACCGTCGCCGCCAAGTTCATCGAGAGCCTATTGTTGATGTGCGCGTTGTACGTCGACCTTCCCACCGTTTTGCCTGCGGAAGTGCAGACTAGTCCCGTCACCGCCTCCCTTGCTGTGGCCCTCCGGTACGTATCGATCGGTCTCGCCGTCCCCGTGTTGTACAAGTACATCGCCAAGAGGTAGCTGCGGCAATGGTTACACCTCTCGCCGGAGCATTCCTGTTCGGCTCCGCAGCCCGGGGCGATGTGGATCACGCCAGCGACACGGACGTGCTGCTTGTCTACGACCGACCGTGTTCTGCCACTTTGCGGTCAGACACACAGGCAGCTGTTTCAGTCGCCATTGGGCGGGATTGCAGCTTCGCGGAATACTCATGTACCCGGCTCCTCAGCATTTTTGATGCAGGACACCTCTTCGCCTGGCACCTTCACTACGAGGCACGTCCACTGCGGGTGCCGGGGCTCGACATCCCCGAGCCCTTCGTCCTTGGAGTGCCGCGCCCCTACACGACAGCTGCGGCCGATGCAGGGAATTTTTTGGACCTCTTGGGCTCTGTCGTGGTCCGTTGCAGGACGGCCGGCGTCTCCCAGGTCTATGAGAGCGGGCTCGCGTACCTGGCACTACGCAACATCGGCATCTCGTTGAGCTCCGTAGTGCTGCAAAGGCCCTCGTTCACGCGCTGGGCGCCTTTTGAAGTTGCAGAAGAGCTTGGTCTCTCGCCGCCGTGCACGAAGGCCACCTACGATCGACTTGCCGCCGCACGGCATGCCTCGCAACGCGGCTTCGAGCCGCCGACGCTCGACCCGATATCCTTGTTCGACGAACTCCAGCAAGCCCAGTCTTGGGCAAGCTTAGCGATAGGTCTCGCCCATGAACGCACCGCAACGTAGCCGCTTCGGTTCCTTCTTCAACCGCGTGCAGACGGAGCGCGCAGTGCTAGATCTCGTCAACCGACGGTTCGGTCCCAACATGCAGCTTTCGGGACTGACTGAGCTGGCCATCACGCAATGGAGCGCTCAGATGTTCTCGAGTGCCGGGCTGCCCGACACGGAGGCCAAGTGCATCGTTGACCTGTTGCACCGCATCTCTGTGCGAGCGGATGCACATGCGGATCAAAGTCGCGTGGTGTTTGACGATGACCCGAGCAGGGTGCTACCTGTCGACGAGCTTGTTGCGGAGCTCCGCTCCCATTGCCAGATCTCCATGTAGGAATCCGTTCATCAAGCTCGACCATCGGCGAATCACGCTGCAGGTGCGGCCAGGCAGCGACTCTTTGAAAAATGCCGAGGTGTCGTCGCCACTACCAACGCGGGGGCGTCACTTTGGTGCCCTACAGCGCCTTCATTGTCTTCTACCGGCACAGCCACCTGAGGCCAGCGGAATCACTGTTCAAGGTCCCGGCGTCGACACACCGACGCGTTCAAGCAGACGCTGGTGGAACGCAGCCTGCGGCCCGGTGCCTCGGTGGCAGCCATCGCGCAGGATGCCGGCATCAAGGCCCACCTCCGAGCGCATGCTGGCCGCCCCCGGCGCCTCCTGCAGGTGCGCAAGGACCTGCACATGGGGCAGACGATTCGCTTCATGAACTGGCGCGACGGCCAGATGCGCGTGGCACGGTCGTGGCGATGAAGTACACGCAGCTGACGATCCACGAGCAGGCTACGCGCAGTTCGTGGACGGTGCCCTACACTGCGGCGTAGACCCCGGTGGGCCGTGCACCGCGGCCGACACCGGATCCTGCGCCACCGGCTGCAACACGCGCCGGGCGCAACGACTTCCGCTGCGGAGAGAAGGTGGCCTTCAAGTACAAGCAGCTGAACACCATCGTGGGCGCGATCGTTCGCATCAACCAGCGCACGGTCAGCATCGACCTGGGGGATGGCACCACTTGGCGGGTCGGCTTCTCCTTGCTCAGGTACTTCGTCAACATCTGATCGGGCCGCGTCAAGACGGCGCTGAGACCACGCTTACCCCAATGCGGTGCTGACGGAGGACAAGCCAGCAATGATGGCTGGGCTGAAGCGAGCGTCTGTGACACCGGAGAGGTCGCCGATGGTCGTCGCGTGCGCGAAGAAGGTGTCCAACGATTGCGTGTGTGTGCAGGCCATCCAAGCTCCGATGGACAACCTGAGTGACGACACGTGGACTCTGTGGCGCGCAACGTTCTTGGAGCTGGCTCCGAAGTCTGTGAGACAGACTTCGAGAAGCGGCACGGGCCAAGCGGCGTGACCTCGCCTCAGATCAAGAAGGCCTGCAACTGCATCGGCGTGCAGACGTCAGGACGGATAACGGAGCGAGCGCTGCTGGATACTGTGCAGCAGAGATCGCTGCCAACGGAGCAGCTGAAGATGAGGCGCGACGTCATGCGCTACTGCTCGGAGCAAGTAAAGTGATAGGGGTGCGAGGAAAGCAGATAACGCCAGGAGTCTTTGATGGTTGTAAGGGTGGTGGCAAGGTGGGTTCTGACAGGAGTGCTTGGTGCATTGTTGTCAGGCTGCGGCGGAGGCAAGCCCAGCGACGCGAGAACGGTGGCGCCGGTTCAGTCGGAGAAGGTTGCGCAGAGCCCCGAGAGAGACATGGACGATCTCGTGGAGAGGATGCTCGCCAAGCTGAGTCCATACGACGCGAGCAAGGACTCGTTCGAGACACCAGACAACGCGGTGAAAGCATGGTGGCGGTGGATCGACTCGCAAGAGGAGATCGAGGCTACCAAGTGCGCCATCTCACAGAAGGCGGGCTACAAGTGGATGACTCAATCGCTACCGACGCTGGCCACGGCGGAGCACATCGAGCGGCTCATGGTTGGCCAAGTCATGCAATGCGAGGTCAACAAGTACAGACGGTCCATCGACGAAGTGAAGGTGGAGTCAGATACGCGATCTGTTGTGTTCGCGACCGTGTGGCGAGCAGGGGAGCCACCAGCGAAGGCACGTGAACGTGAAGTCAAGGCTGCCAAGGAGGGGTCGAAGTTTAAGTATGTGTTGGAGAAGGTGGATCGGAAGTGGGTGTTGTCAGACGTCCTCAGACAGACAAAGTCAGGAGACAAGGCATGGGAGCGAGTCAGCGACGGCCTTGAGTTCGTCTTCTACTCGGGTGAGGTGTACCGGCAGTAGTGGATGTTCGAGCGGAAAACGGCTTAGGTGAGGCGGCCTTTGTGAGACGCTGGGTGAAGTGGTGGGTGGTGACGTTGAGGTGAGGGATGAAGAAAGTGCGATACGTACTGTTAGCGCCGACCGACAACTGACCCACCGGGGTGGCAATATTAGATCGGCGCCGACACGTCAATGCGGCCTTCGGGCCACGCTTACCCAGCGCCCGCCGGATAGCGCACCGCTGACCAGCCTTCGCGACATAGACGACCGCACCGGCACATGGACTAGGTCCGATTAGTCGGCGGTCGCGCACGTGGTGGCTTTCTCCGGGGCTAAGTATCTCTAGAAGGAGATTCGGTCTGATTGTCCCTGCCGGCCCGGTCCCTCCCCTTGTATAGGGGGAGAGGAGGATTTCGGCGTCGAACTTCTCTTCTTCTGGCGAAAACGGAGGTATTCGGCGTCACGGAAGCCACAGAGTGCCTTCGTGGAGGCGAAGGTCGGGGACGTGACTCAGGTCCCTTGACGCTTCGCCCAATTGCGGTGCAAATGCTCCTCGATCTTCTGCTGCAACCAGAATGCCAGCCGCTCAGTATGCTCAATTGCCGCAAACAGCGTCTCGCGCCGAATGCGGATCGTCTGGGAGAGGAAGCTGTGTGGAGTGGGGTCCGGACCTTCGTTTTCAGGGCGAACAAAGAACGGCCTCGGGTACGCCTGCAGTGACTTCTTGTCGTACGTCAAATGATCAAGCACCAGGTCAGCGTGCTGTGCCTGATTTCGGGTCAGCACAACCTGCTTGAGGATGTCCAGGTCGGCCGGGCAGATAGACCAGTCGATTTCGAAGCTGTTGGCGAAGCATTCGATATAGCCGGCGACAAAACCTGACTTGAAAGCTGTCTTGAAACAACTCTCGCACGGTGGCTCGGTCCACGTGGCCCGCTCCCACGTAACGAAGAACTGCTTCAGGGCCTCAGACAACATCGAAACTGACGCCCGACCTACCAACTCATGTTCAACGTCAGCCTGCAACCATTCGCTGAGGAACGCAGGCTCCCCGCTGTCGTCATATGGCGGGTCGTCGAACGGTGGAAGCGATTCTTCGACGCATCGTTTTACTTCGACGAACGGTGCCGAGGCGGCGTCGTAGAAGTGACGGATAAGGTCGGTGCGCTGTTTGAGGAAGAAGTAGACGTCCATGACATCATTACCTGTCGGAGACTTCGGCGCTGCAAGAGCAGCCACGGAACAGGACCGAGCGTGCAGTTATGCGCTCGCCGTTTGATAGCAACTGCACCAGCCAGTTGTTCTTTGCGTTGACGAAGACGCTGTTCAGTATTGCGTTGAACTTCTCCTTCGAAACGGCCATGGTCTCAGCGTTCAGGTCAGCCAATGTGCCAGCAAGGTAGTCCGGGAGTCTGATCAGGTCGTCAAAGCGGTGCTTGCCGGCCTTCTCAGAAAATCTCAAAGCCAAGGCGGAAAGAGATGCGCCGAGGTTCTGAGCCCTCCGTTGCTCATGTGTGGCGAACTCGTTTGCCTGGGTCAGGTAGTACACGTATGCCAGGTCAGACACCTCGGCGTCATAGCGCTCAAAGAGCGCATCCCGGTCTGAGATCCAACGGAAAGAGTCACCGCGCTGCTACTCCCAAACTAGCTCGGCAACCTTGCCGAACGTAATAGTCCGACGAGCACCCGTTGACGGCACCTGCCCGGATCAGACGTCGACGAGGTGTCGAAGCAGTTCGAAGCCGACTCGCCACTGCTGG